>Ga0315282_10012380_pt1 | contig 13060 bp, 8 predicted proteins | sample YL17G07_20_MG_FD_203693 | JGI IMG/M metagenome (GOLD analysis project Ga0315282, IMG submission 203693) | Sediment microbial communities from Yellowstone Lake, YNP, Wyoming, USA - YL17G07_20 | ecosystem: Environmental > Aquatic > Freshwater > Lake > Sediment | place: USA: Wyoming | collected...
CGGTTGTTTCGCCATCCGCCATCCCCAATGAAGGAAGTTTCCACGGTGCGCGGTATTCATAAGACAACAGTTTGTTGGCGGCCTCGTTGTTCGTGATCCGCTCGTTCTTGCCGTCCCAGAGGAGATAAGACTTGGTCTGATAGGCGATCTTGGCCAGGAGCGTTGCGCTGGTCGAGCGGTGGCCGATCTCGATGTCGCAGTTGCAAGGCTTCCGGCTCTTGACGCAGTCGAGAAAGTTGCGCGCGTGGTCGCCGTCTTCCGACGTGATGCCCTTTCCGGACGCCTTGACCGGCTCCATGGCTCGCTTCGAAGGAAGGCCTTTGCGGCGATCGAGCGGATTGAGCGCCAGGACCGGCTCGGTGCGCAGCTCTTCGGGAACGATCTCGTAGCCGCCGTAAGAGACGTAGAGCGTTCCGTTGGTGCCGCGAAACTCAACGAGGGCGCCTTGTCTCGCCGCCGGCGCTGCGTTGCAGTTGTATTGCGAAAACGTGACCAGCGTTCCGCCTTCATATTCCCAAAGAACTTCGAGCGTGTCGGGAATCTCGCGATTGTCCATGTTGCCGAACCTGCCGCCCAGCGCCGTGACCGCGAGCGGCCAGTCTTTTCCCAGCCCGCCCTGGATCAGGTCGAGATAGTGCGTGCCGAAATTTGTGAGCTGTCCGCCCGAATAGGGCCAGAACCAGCGAAACCGATAGAAGCAGTAGTTGGGATTGAAGGGCACTTTGGGCGCCGGGCCCAGCCACATGTCCCAGTCAAATCGCGCGGGCGGATCGCTGTCGGGCGGATGGCCGATTCCCATGGGCGCTTCGTTGAGAATGTGAAACGCGCGGACCACGGTGACCTTGCCGATGCCGCCCTCGCGCACCAGCTTCAGCGCCTCCTGGCACATGGCCGACGAGCGGCGCTGGATGCCGACCTGGGTCACGCGGCCGGTCTTGCGCGCGATCTCGACCATGCGGCGGCCTTCGGCAATGGTGAGCGATGCCGGCTTTTCGACGTAGACGTCCTTGCCCGCGAGGCAGGCGGCGCAGAAAATCAGCGCGTGCCAGTGGTCGGGCGTCGCGACGACCACCGCGTCAATGTCCTTGCGCTCGAGCAGCTTGCGAAAATCCTGATACTCCGTGCAACCCGTGCCGACTTTTTGCGCGGCGAACTTGCGATAGGGTTCATAGAGATCGCACACCGCCACGATCTCCGCGTCGTTCTGCTTGAGAAACGCGTCGAGCACCTGATCGCCGCGGTTGCCGCAGCCGATAAAGCCGATCTTGACGCGCTCGTTGGCGCCCAACACCCGCCGCGCCGATGCCGCCGTCGCCAGCACCACGCCCGCGCCCATTGCGCCCTTCACGAATCCCCGTCTGGTCACTTTTCCGCCCATGGCTGTTCCTCCTAAAGCTCGAAATGGCTGATGTCCCAATATGGTTCAGTGGTTTGTTCCTATACCTGTCTGAGACATTTCGATTGAAGCTTTTGACAGGATAACAGGATTCACGGGCTCTTGAAATCTGTAGATCTTTCGCCAGCCGTCCTGGTCATTGCTTCTGCTGCTTTGCGTCTCAGTCTTTCTTCTCCCTGGGAGGGAAGTGTTTCTCCAGCAGGCCTCTCAGGTCGAGCACCTCGCTCCCCCGCGGTTCGGGATGCTTTTGCGACGTGGGCCGGAGCCCATGGAGTTTCTGGATCTCCTGCCGGGCCTTCGCGAAGGCCACGCCCAGCTTGGCAAAAATCCGACCGGGCAGACAGGTCTTGTCTCGAACCAGTGCGAGCAGCAAATGCTCGCTGCCCACCCAGCCAAAACCCATTTCGCGGGCAATCTCCTCCGCCGCGTCCAACACGTTCTGTGCTGCCGCGGCCGAGGCCGTTCCTTCGGTTTCGTGTGCTCTCCTGGCGAGGGCCTCCTCGAGCATTCGGAGCAGTTCGACCGGACGGACACCCAGATCGCCCAGGAGCCAGATCGCGATCCCCTGGCCCTTTTCGAGAATCCCCAGCAGATAGTGTTCCGGACCGACCGTCCCGTGTCCAAGCCGCTTGGCTTCCTGTTTTGCCAGGGCCAGAACCCCCTTGAGTCCCGGCGTCTTTTCCAAACCGTGCGTCATGGGTACACTGCCTCGTTGAATGCTCTTGCTTTCCATTTCGCGTTGCCGCTCGACCAAGCCCCTTTAAGACCAACGCCCCCATGATGTCAACATCGCATCCGTAATTGGCGACTGTTCCGAGGAAGTTGCGAAAAGCGAGATTCGAGGTCGGCTGGCGTCCGGATCCATTGGTGCATGGGGGGCCTGCGTCTGATCTCCACACGATTCACAGGCTGACAGCCCGCGCCACTTCGCTTTTCGCAACTCCCTCACCGTTCCAGAGCAGCATGAATGTGGGGAATCTGGGCGGTCTCGAATATGGGCCAATCCGTTTCGCACACCCACGACATCTTGTTTCCTGGCAAGCTTGGTTCGGAATCTTCTTCTTCGCGCCCCATTGCAGGCTTTGCCAGTCCAATGCTCTTCTGGGTGTTCAGCTGTGACAATCTGTGAAATCTAGGGTTCCCTCTAGACTGCGCATTTGGAGGACGCCAGCAGGGTTTCGATCACGTTCCGGGAATGATCGAAGAATTGCTGCACATCGTCCCTTGTCAGCTCGCAGCGGTGATACTTGGCCCGTTCGAAAATGCGCGTCAATTCGCCGGTCGGCGCCGCGACCTTCCCCTCGTTCTTCGTCACCGCCTGCGCGAACTCCTTCGGCGTCGTGTCGGGCGACCGCACGAGGCCGAATCGTTCCATCTCGTCGCACCACGACCAATAGCCGCGCAGGATCTGCTCGCGCGGCGAAAAGCCCCGTTTCATCTGCGGCGGACGCGGCGTCGGGCGAATCATCTTTCGCACCATCTTCATCACCCCGCCGCCCATCGCGCTATCCCGGTCCGCTTCGTGTCCCTGATACCTCTTCTTCAGCCACTGCAAGAGCGCCAACGCCACAACGATGACGATCATCAGGAGAAACGTCTGCCAGGCCACCTCCCAGAGCGCGTCGAGCGAGAAGGTCTGCGCGCCGCCGGGGCGTGCCACCACCGGCGGGCCCACGTCGGTGTGTTGGACCACGGTCAACTCTGGCGTGACCAGATACAGGAGCGTCCCGCCGGCCAGCGCCGCCGCGGCATACTGCATTCCTAGAAGCAGCGCGCGGACCGCCGATCGCACCGCAACCGTCGGATAGCGGTCGAGTTCGAGAAAAAACCGATCGGCCGCAAAGCAGCCGGCCACGAACACGACCAGCGCGGCCGCCAGTTCGAACCCACCCTCCTCGGTTTGCCACTCCACGAACGCGCTCAGCGCCACCAACAGAAAGTTGACCGCGTAGAGGCGCAGAAAACTCTCGCGCTTAACCAACAGCCCCACCAGCGGAACCTGGAGAACGATCAGGCAATCCATCAGCGTCGCGCGCGGCGAGCTTAGCTTCGGGGTGAGGAACAGCAGGCCGTGAAGCACAAAGAGACCCATCTTCTCGCGAAGCCCGAGGTCTTCGATCAGCGCGATCAGAATCGGCCGAAACCCTACGACCAGAGCGAACAGCGCCGCGTAACCAAATACCACGGCCGGCAAGAGCATCTGCATCGGCCACGTTCGCGTGGCGTTCAGGCCCACCAGCGTCGCAAAGACCGTGAACGCATAGGCCCAGGCATACGCCAGCAGCATGCTCGTGCTGATGTAACGGATCCGGGGTTGTTCGTCCGCCGTCATTCGACCATTTCCATCCGAACGCGCAGGTCCTCGCCGCTGGCCGCCGTGATCACGCGGCAGCCCAGCCGCTTCAGCTCCTCGACAATGGCCGGCAATTGCGGCGCCCCGATGTGCATCGCCTCCTGCTCGAAGAACAACTTCAGAAACGACCGGTCATCAATCAGGATGGCGATCACTTTCATGTGGTCGGCGATCATCTGCTCGACCAGCGGGCGGCAGCGCGCCAGCCGGAAGTTGGTGGCGCTGACGATCAAAACCACCGTCCCGCCGCGCGGCAGGAGCGCGATCCGCCGGCCCACTTCGTCGGCGAAATCGTGGTCGCCGCTGGCGCGATACAGCGTCATGCGGTCGAGCACCGTGAGCAGGTGGGGCCAGCCGCCGCCCAGCGGCACATGATCGGCGCGATGGGCCAGCGCGAAAACCTGCACGCGGTGGGAGCGCGCGATGGCCGCGCGCGCCGTCGCCGCCGCCGCCTTGATCATATACTCAACCGACGTCACGTCGCCGACGCCCCGCAGCGACAGCCGGTGAAGATCCAGAAAAATCGAAACGTCGGTCACCACATCGTCGTCAAATTCCTTGACCATGGGGCGACCGTGGCGGGCCGTCGAAGGCCAATGGATCAAGTTGAGCGCGTCGCCGGGCCGATATTCGCGGATGGCGCGGAACTGCTCGCTGCGGCCCGAGCGCGCGAAGACCTCCTGCCCCACGTGCCGCAACGTTCCCTCTTCGAGCAAATCCAGCCGCTCGACTTCGGGCACCTTGGGATAGACGTACAGCGCCGTGAACACGTCGAATTCGTGCTCGTGGAGAAAAATGCCCAGCCCGTCGGCGCAGCGAAGCCTCACCGGTCCGATGGTGTAAAGCCCGCGCCGGTGCGAACAGAGATTCTCGTAGTTCAAATTCAATTCGTGCGACGAAACAAGAGGCTCGGGAACGAGGTTATTGACGAAATAAGAGCGGCCGGGCGCAAAGGTGTCGCGGATTTCGACCAGGTCCAGCGCCACCTTGCCCTCGTAGGCGCAGTGCAATTGCACCTCGACCGGATCGTTTTCGAAACAGCGCGGGTGATGGTCGCGGCGGAAACGAAACAATTCGCGGCGCCGCCCCGAATGGAACCACGCCCAAGCCGCCAGCCCCAGCAGGCACTCGCCCAGAAAGATCAGCGGCCGCACGTTGAACGCCAGCCCCGCGCCCAGCGAAAACGAAATCGCGAACAGCAGCAGGTTGCGCTTGGTCGAAAGGCGGAGGGTTTCGATCTCAGCTGCCATAGGGTTTGACCGGTGCGGGGACCTGCTCGACGACCTGCGCGATGATCGCGTCGGCGGTCGTGCCGGCCAGCCGCGCCTGGGGCGTCATCACGATGCGATGGCGCAGAACCGGCGCGGCCAGCAACTTGATCGTGTCGGGGTCCACGAAATCGCTGCCCGCGATCGCCGACCAGGCCTGCGACAGGCGGAACAGTGCGAGGCTGGCCCGCGGGCTCGCTCCGAGCAGCAACGACGAATGGCGGCGCGTCGCGGTCACCAGCCGCGTGATGTACTCGGTGATGGACGCGTCCACATAGACCTGCTTGATCGCCTCCTGGGCCTTCACGATCTCGCCCACCGTGACCACCGGCTCCAGCTTCTCGATCGGGTGAGACAGCTCCTGGGCGACCACCACGGCGATCTCCTCGTCCAGCGACGGGTAGCCGATCTCGATCTTCATCAGGAAACGGTCCAGCTCCGCCTCAGGCAGGTTGTACACGCCGTGCTGCTCGATGGGGTTTTGGGTGGCCATCACGAAGAACAGCGAGTCCATCGAGTAGGTCGTGCCGTCCACCGAGACCTGGCGTTCGCCCATGGACTCCAGCAGTGCCGATTGCGTGCGCGGCGTGGCGCGGTTCAGTTCGTCGGCCAGAAGGATTTGCGTGAACACCGGGCCGCGGCGGAACTCAAACGTCTGCTCTTTCTGATTGAACACCGACACACCCGTGATGTCCGAGGGCAGAAGGTCGGGGGTGAATTGGATGCGGCAAAATCGCGCGTCAATCGAGCGGGCCAGGGCGCGCGCCAGCATGGTCTTGCCCACCCCGGGCACGTCTTCGATCAGGATGTGTCCGCGCGCCAGGAGGGCCGCCACCACCAGCCGAATTTCCCGATTCTTGCCGATGATGCAGCGGCCGATGTTGGCGATCAGGTGATCCAGTCGTTCCATAGAAGCTTTCTATCTCCGAACCGCACGGCGACCCGGAGCCATCTTCCGCGAGACCCCGTGTCGTTGCAACCGATTTTGATGGGGACCGAGGAACAATGGGAAACGGACAACCGACCCACGGCAATGAAAAATGAAAAACCGACAACTGACAATGAAAAAACACCGAACGACGGGAGGGCGTTGCGAAAAGCGATGTTGCAGCTCGGCTGGCGTGAAGGCTGGGCACTGCCAAGGGGTATCTGTCCGATTCCCACACGATTCACAGGCTGACAGGCCGCGCCCCTTTGCTTTTCGCAACTCGCTCAATGACGGGGAGAGGAGACAAATGGCCGTGAAGAAGAAGGTGTTGTGAGTGCTCGCCAGATTCTCGCTTCTCTCCGTTTTTCGTTGTCGGTCGTCGGGTTTTCATTTTTCATTATTCCCGACCTACGGGTCGGGAATCGTGGCTTGCTCTTCGGTGGGCGCCCGCGGTGCGGCGAAATAATGAACGATCACCGCGGTGATGTTGTCGTGGCCGCCGGCCGCGTTGGCCTGGGCCACCAGGTCGTTGCAAGCCTGCTCGGGGTCGTCGCGCTGCTGGGACAGGGTCTCGAGAATGACGTCGTCCGAGAGCAGTCCCGACAGCCCGTCGGTGCAAAGCAGCAGGATGTCGCCGTCCTGCATCAGGACGGTCTTGAGGTCCACCTCGATGGCATTCTTGTTGCCCAGGGCGCGAGTGATGACGTTCCGCCAACGATGCCGGCGTGCCTCGTCCTCGGTGATCAGCCGCCGTTGCAGCTGCTCGTTGACCCACGAGTGGTCCGTGGTCAGCTGCTGGAGCTTGTCCCGGCGAACCGAATAGATGCGGGAATCGCCGACGTGGAAGACCACGGCTTGCCCTTTGTGAATCTTGACGCCGGCGATGGTCGTGCCCATGCCGCTGATCTCGAGTTTCTGCGCCGCCATCCGGCAGATGAACCGGTTGGCCAGTTTGACGGCCGAAAGCATCATGTTCTCGGTTCCCGAGAGCGAATGATCCACGCCAAAGGGGTAGGTCATATCGGGGTCGCTTTCGGCGCGCGTGACAAATTCGCGGATCGTCTGGACGGCGGCGTGGCTGGCGATTTCGCCCGCGGCGTGGCCGCCCATTCCGTCGGCCACCAGGTAGAGTCCCATCTCGTCGCTGGCGAAATAACAGTCTTCGTTGTGCTTGCGCCGCAACCCAACGTCGGTCTTCGCACAGGATCTTACCGGCATGACCGAATCCTCGCTGCGCTCTGCGCCCTGACGAAAAAGAACCCTCAGAATCCCGACTGCTGACCCGCTTCTGTTTTTTGGAACCATACAGGCGAGCAAAAAGCAATGGAAAAAAAGTGCTTCTCCAGCCAGAGGAAGTTGCGAAAAGCAAAGTGGCGCGGGCTGTTAGCCTGGAGATCAGACATAGGCCCCCATGCACCCATCAATTCGGACACCAGCCGACCTCGAACGTCGCTTTTCGCAACTCCCTCGGCCGGCGGGCCAAAGAGCTCCTCTTGCTTCCAGCTGCGGGATGGGCAAAAGAAGCAGTGCCCCGCGAACTAGACCGCGGACCCAGCCTCATTTCCGCGGGCGGCGGGGGACCGAGGGTTGGATGTAACGATCCTTGCAGAGGGCCACAATTGTTTTGATTTCTTCATTTTTATTGTATTGAAAGGTGTCAATGCAGCGCTTGTAGTGGCGCTTGGCATCGGCGTTGTCGCCCAGGTTTTCGAGCGACCGTCCAATCATCCATTCGGCCTCGGCGTGAATGAAAGGGTAGTTTGGGTAGCGTTCTTCCAGATTCTGGAAAACCCGAATTGTCTTGCGGTGGTCCTTCAGCCGGAAATAACAATTTCCGATCCCGACCTCGGCCAATGGCGCATAGATCTGGTCATCGGCAAAATGATCCAAGACCATTTGATAGGCCTTGATCTTGCTTCGCAGTCGTTCGTCGGCTCGGTCGGTGCTCGAACCGACTTTCACCTGCTGGTCAAATGCGGCCGCGTAATAGAATTGCTCGCGGCCCGAATCCAGTCGCGGAAACACCACGTCGGACCCGCCGACCGCTCCGAGCCGCCCGCAGGCCAGTGCCGCGGCAGCCAAGACCGCCAGTGTGGCCCCCGTAACGATTCTGCACAGGTTCCTTCTCGAGCTTCCCCAGCTTCTCATGGCCCGGTCCTTCTTCCCACAGTCTTCTCGGCGCATCTCGGGTGTTTCTCGGCAAAGCGGTTCGCACTTCAGCACAACCGTGTGTCCGCCGACAAGAACAAATTGAATAGAAGAAGCGGGAGATGGGAGGCGGGAGGTGGGAGAGAAGCCACCGGAGCCGGGCGGTCCTTTTGGGCGGCCCCGCGTGGCGCTGCTTGCGTCGCGCTTCTCTTGGCCTGCCTTCTGCTGTTCGGAAAGTCTTCGGGCGCGGCCGGCGACGATTCGGTTGCGGCGAAGGCGTCTTGCTGCTCTCTCCTGAAAGGCGACGTTCGCCTGACCACGTATATTCTCGCGCCGGGCGACCGTCTCAGCCTGCTAGCCGAACGGTTCGGCATCGAGAACGAGGCGGTCGTTCGGTGCAATCCGGCGGTTCGGCCCAGCGAGATGAGCGTCGGCGACGTGATCGTCCTTCCGCTGCCGCGCTCGGTCCGCCTTCCACGCACGGAATTGTCCAAGGAGATTGACCGGGGCCTTCGCGGGCAAGGGCGAATTGCGTTGACTTTCGACGTCGGCGCCGACGTCGGGGCGCTGGATGAACTGCTGGCCGTACTGCGCGACCGCGGGGTGCGGAGCACGTTTTTCGTCACCGGCCTCTGGGTCAAGCGCCATCCGGATGCCCTCAAGCGGATCGTCGCCGGCGGGCATGAGGCGTTCAACCATACCTTTACTCATCCACTGCTTCCGAGGTTGACTTCCGAGCAGATGGTCGAGGAACTCGAAAAGACTGACCGGATCATCCAACAGACTCTTGGCCGGCGTCCGCTGCCTTATTTTCGCTCACCGTTCGGAGACTTCAACCGCCGTGTCCTCAACGTGGCTGGCGAAGCCGGCTGGCAGTGCGTCTACTGGACCCTCGACAGCTGTGACTCCATCGGCCCCACCAAGACCCCGCGAAGCCTGGTCAAGCGGGTGCTCTCTCCCTCCGGAATACGCGATCCGCATCGGTTCCTGGACGGGGCGATCATTCTGTTTCATGCGGCCGAGCCCGCGACCGCACGGGCCATGTGGCCGATCCTCGACGGCTTGGCCGAAATGGGGCTCGAACCGGTCCCCCTAACCACGCTGCTCGAACCTGCCAAACCCCATGGGAACAATGAAAAATGAAATACGGACAACCGACGACGGATAATGAAGAACCACCGAATGACGGGGAGAGGAAACAAACGGCCGTGAAGAAGAAGGTGTGGCGAGTGCTCGCTCGGGTTCCCCCTCTATCCCTTTTTCATCGTCGGTTCTCGGTTCTTCATTCTTCATTGTGCGCTGTCCGTTTTTCATTTTTTCGTTTCTCCCACCTCCAACTTCTCGCCTCTCCCTTCTGCTCTTTCCCCATTGACGCCGGAAGCCTCCCGCCCATAGCCTGTGGATACTCTCGCCCGGCCCCGAATCCGGACCGGGCCATCGGCGAAGAGTACGGCCCATGCGTTGGATGCGACTCAGTCTTCGACGAAAGGTGCTGCTGACCCTGCTGGCGGTGGGGCTGGTCCCTGCCGCGGCCGGCGTGGCCCTGACGGCCAACGAGTTATGGACGGTGATTCGCGAGGTCTCGGGCGACAACCTGCTGACCGAGGCGCGAAATGTGGCCGGCCTGCTCGATCGCGAGGTCAATAGCTTCATCAACCGCGCCGGCGATACCATTGCCACGAACGCCTCGGCCGCCCGGCTGTTCGCCCTCTCCGACGCCCAGGCCGCGGCTACGTCACTCACTGAAGTCGTTTCGCCCGTTTGGCCCGAGGAGGTGTCCAGCCGGACCGTTCTGCTCCTTCCCCTGGCCGGACCTCTTCGTCCGTTCCTTTTTGCGCCGCGCTCGAAGGGCTTCCGTCCCTCCGACCCGTTTCTCTACCGGTCGCTCGAGGCGCAATGCCAGGAAGCGCGGCGCCTGGCGATCCATCCGGGTCTCAAAGCGGTGACGGTCCACACCGATCCGATTCTAAAGCGCCCCGCGGCCTTGGCGTGGCTGCCCGTTTTCCCCAGTGAGTCCGCGTCCTCCTGCGGCTGGGTGTGCGTGGAAATCCCCGTCAACGAGCTCCTGCACGGGGAAGTCGCGCGCGCGCTCTTCGACGTGGATGAGGCCTGCGTGATCACCAACGTGGGCCATCTCCTGGGCAGACTGCGGTTTCTCCCCGAACGCGCCACCCAATTGCACAATCGGCTGGCGATGTATGGCGCCAGCAGCGAGGATTGGTTTTCGCTCCGCTTCACCGACGGAGAACAGCAACTCGTCGGGTTCAGTCCCTTGCCCCTGACGCGCGCCTTGCGGAAATACGGCCGGTCGGATTCGGATTGGTACGTCTGTATCGGGCGCGACCTGCGGCCGCGCCTGGCGGCGTTTCGGCTGCAGATCGCCCGCGATATTTTGGGAGGGACTTTTCTGGCGGCCTTCCTCAGTGCGGTGGCCTATGTGTTTGCGCGGCGCCTGACCCGGCCGCTCCAGCAACTCGAAGCCGGCGTCAAGCGGGTGGCCGACGGCGATCTGACCAGCCGCGTGGAGGTCCACACGGGGGACGAATTGGAAACCCTCGCCGGCGAGTTCAACGAAATGGCCGACCGGCTCGACCAGGCCGCTCGCGACGTCCAACTCCAAATGGCCACCGTCCGGCGGCAGGCCAATGAATTGGCTCTCCTGCACGAAACCAGCCACGCCATCAACGCCCAGCTCGATCTCGACCAGACCTTCGCCACCTTCGCCCGCGAGGCCTCGCGCCTGATTTCCTACGATCGTTTCAGCGTGGTCTTGCTCGACGAGGACGGCGAACACTATACCGTGCAATTCGTTTTCCCGGAAGTCGAGGCCTCGGAATTCTCGCCCGGCACGCGCCACCATCTCTCCGAGTCCTATGTGGGGGAAGCGGTCCGCGGCGGCCGGCCGGTCGTCCGCCCCAACCTCGACCAGCCGCCCTTGCGTCCCGTGGACGAGTTCCTCCTCTTGGCCGGCCTCCACACGGCGATGTTCGTCCCCCTGATCTCCGAATCCAAGCCCATCGGATCGGTCAATGTGGCTCGTCGCCTTCCGGTCGCCTTCAGCCCCGAGGAACAGGACCGCATGGCGCTTCTGACCGAATCGGTGGCCGTGGCGATCCAGCACCGGCGGCTCTATATGCGCGTCCGGCGCTTCGCCGAAGAACTCGAGGCCGAAGTCCGGCACCGTACCGCCCAGCTCCGTCTGGCCCAGGACAAACTCGTCCAGACCGAGAAACTCGCCGCCTCCGGCCAGCTGGCCGCCGGGATCGCCCACGAGATCAACAACCCCCTGGGCATCATCAAAAACTACCTGCGTCTGGCCCTCGATCGCCTGCGGGCCGGCGATGGCGAGCCCACGACTTTCGCCCGGCAACACCTCCTGGTCATCGAGGAAGAGATCAACCGGATCGCCCGAATTGTCCGCAACCTGCTGGACCTTTATCATCCGCGCGACGACGTGCCGGGCGCCACCGATCTCCATCCCCTGCTCGAGCGTACGCTGGAATTGTTCGCCCCCAATTGGACCAAGAAAAGAATCCGGGTCGTGCGCAACCTGGCTGCCTCGCTTCCTCCGCTGATCGTCTCGAGCGACCGGATCCGCCAGGTCTTCATCAATCTGTTCTGCAACGCCGAAGATGCCATGGAAAATGGCGGAACGCTGACCCTGACCACGCGCCTGGAGCCCGCCAAGGTGCAGTGGGAGGAGGACCGCGTCGTCATCGAGGTGGAGGATTCGGGCTGCGGCATCCCGCGCCCGGCACTGGCGCGCGTGTTCGACCCGTTTTTCACCACCAAACAGGGCGGGGCGGGAACCGGCCTGGGCTTGTCGGTTTCCTTCGGGATCGTCCGCAGCTATGGCGGAACGATTGACATGGACAGCGAAGTCGGCCGCGGCACCCGCGTGGCCGTGGCGTTGCCGGTTCTCCGTTCCGCGGGAGCACCACAGCCAACCGAGGCCCAAGGAAAACTGTCTGAGGCGCAGTAGGGCGCTATTTTATGACCCCGTTTAGAAACTCGACAAAGAGGGGTGAGAGTCGTGGACATCCGCTCATTCACCGGAAAAAGTCCATCCCGTCCATGTCGTCCACTTCGTCCACGGGAGAAGATCTTCGCAAAATGGCTAGATCTCTAATTGAAAAAGCACCTCCCCGCTAACTTCCCCTTGATTGCCGCCCGCGCTCTCCTTACCCTCACCCCTCAGCGAACCCCGAAGAATGAACTTGGTCCGGCACACAACCGGCAGCGTTGATCGGAATGGAGGTGGGAGGTTGGAGGGAAGAGGTGAGAGGTAAAAGCCCGGACCCATGTCTCCGAGCTCCCACTTCCCGCCTCCCACTTCTCCCCGCTCACCTCTCACGTCCCGCTTCCGCCTATGGAAGAAATCGGCCTCCAGTTCGAGACCCGGCAAGAGCACGTGATCAATGCGGTGAGGCAATATGTCTCCCGCGGCGGGATGCGCTTGATCGAGGAGTGTCCGCTGCGCCAGGGGATGAAACCGCTCCAGCCCGCCGCCGCTCCCGACGAGCCGTCGCGTACGGCGCGGCCGGAAGCGGCCCACAATCCCTGGCGCGCTTCTCATCTGGCCGCCCTGTTCGAATCCTATTTCGACTACTACTTCACGCTGGAGCGGCGCCACGCCCTGATCGTGGGACCCACGGTCGGCCGATGGACCGCGGTCCTGTACGGCGAAAAAGCCATTGATTGCCGCCTGTTGCGGTGGGTTTCGGGCGAACTGACCTGTCGCGGCGTGGGGTACTGCTTTCTCGAAAACGAAGAGTATTCCTATGCGGAATTTGCCTCCGGGCGCGTGGTCGAAATCTACAGCTCCACCCTCATGGACAGCGGCGGCCAGAACTTTTGGTCGGCAGGCAAGGGCACGCCGCCGCCTGAAGGACCACTGATTGCCACCGGTTTTCTCAAAAACCGCTACCATTTCATTCCGGGATTCTATGACCTGCCCTTTGTGCATG
>Ga0315282_10012382_pt1 | contig 13058 bp, 20 predicted proteins | sample YL17G07_20_MG_FD_203693 | JGI IMG/M metagenome (GOLD analysis project Ga0315282, IMG submission 203693) | Sediment microbial communities from Yellowstone Lake, YNP, Wyoming, USA - YL17G07_20 | ecosystem: Environmental > Aquatic > Freshwater > Lake > Sediment | place: USA: Wyoming | collected...
GCAAAATTACCTGCTCCAATACTCCAGCCCTGAGAACCTACATCTAAATCCCAATAGTTTCCAAGATTTCCAGTATTGGAAATTCTTAACTGCCCCATTGTTCCTGCATTGCTTACTGTAAGAGTGAGATTTGTGTTCATTGTTCCTATTCCCACTCCTGATGAATTAGCATATATCATCCCTGAAATATTTAATGCAGTTGTTGATTTCGCAATTTCAAGAGCATAAGCAGGAGCAGAAACTCCTATTCCAACCTTATCAGCAGGATTATTCAAAAACACATTTGTTCCTGACTTGTTCCATGCCGCATTATTAAATAAAGTGTCATTATACTGAAGAATAGACAGATTAGCAATCATAGAAGCAGTTGCATTATAAAGATTTTGAATATTAAGAGTTGTGTTTATTGAAGTTACATTTTGGCTTATTGAAGTGAAGATAGAATCAAATATCGTGTGTATAAAACTTTCAAGCCATGTTTCTTTAATGTTAATTACCGTAGCATTTGTCATCTGCGTTGAGTTCACGCCCATCGTGATATTGTAGTAATTATTCGTAATATTTTGATTATAAGTTATATTTCCTGACGGCTGTTCAAGATAATTATAGGCGAAGTCGTTGGAGGCGGAAGCAAAGGAGAGAGAAAATACTAAAATAGTAAAAAAAACAAAGGAACATTTTTTCATTTTTAACCTCATCAACCTTTTAGTTTATCCTGCAGGAGTAGGACATCTTATTTTAGTTTGAATATACAGACTTACAAGATGCGCAATTACCATGATGATGAATGCCCCGATTGCTATTGTGAAAACTTTTAGCTTATTCTTGTCTAAAATATCTGTCCAGCTCTTCATGGCATTCAGGGTTGCAGTCTTTACTTCTGTCTTGATTGGTTTCATTATAAGGCTGTATTCATAAGTTTTGATTTTATTTTTTTCAACAAAATCTGCAATGGCAGCCTTGATGAGTTCTTCTTTTTCTTTCTTTGATTTGCCATGAAATTCCTCTGCTGAATCTACATACGCTGAATATGCTTTTCTTTGGGTTTCAATTTCTTCATCTGTTAGATTCAGTGTTATCTTCTCTGTCTTCATTATCTTTTCTTCCATCTGCTGCCAAAGAGTTCCGTCTCCTACTGAAAGGAATACAAGCCTGTTGTCTGCATCTGTTTTTGAGAAGTCCGGCATGTATCCAAGATTATGTTTCTTAAACGGAGAGACCTTCACCACGAAATTGAATACTCCTCTCTGTTTTATCTTTCCGCCTTTTAATCCGTTTAATTCTTTCTTTGTTCCATTGTCCAGCAACCTATCCAGTCTTACAGGCATTGAATATATTTTTTTATTTCTTACAATTATTATAATCATTGCAACTATGGCTCCAACAATTAAAATAATTCCGCCCCAGATTAAAGCTTTAACCAGCACACTCCCTGTTGTCTTGGCAACTTCTCCAAGATGTGATTGGTCTAAAATATTAACCATTATCTCTTTTTGTGGAATGGATTTAATTTTGAAAGGATGGAATCCCTCTGCTCTTTTTGATCATTGCCAACTGCCTTGGATAAGAAATCTTCTGAATAAATCTTTGCCACTGCATTTATGTATTTTGCAGACTTGGACTTGTGAAAAGATGAGTCTATAAAAACCATCATTGTTGTTGAGATATAATTGAAATCTGCAGGATCAAGCTCATAGTCTTCATGCCACAATGTAAAGTTAGGAAAATTTTCCTTGAAATAAGTAATAATCCTTCCATCTATTTCCTCTTCCTTGAAATTGCTCCATTCAATTTCTTCTGCTATATGCTGGAGAATTTTTACAAATCTGAATGCTCCGTTGATATTCATTATTGGCTTTGCAACCTGGATGTATGCTTTCTTTTCAGCAACAAACATCAGTCCTCTTATTTCCATGAAAATTCCTATAAGCCGGGGGGTTACTTTTAGAGAGTCTATTATTGCAACCTGGTTGTCTGACTCGGTTGATCTCTGAATAGGCGGAGTCAGGTTATGGACACTCGCCATCAAGGCTATTGCTTTCGCCCTATCTACTTTTTCTTGAAGCTTGTCTTGCTCTGGCATCCTCTTTCTCCTTTGATTTTATTTGTTCTGAGATAAACTCTTTTCTTTTTCTGTTATTTTCTGTAATTTTTCTTAAGATGAAAAAACAAACTTTAATTGTTACTGTTATCATAAGGCAAAGAAGCAATAAATAGAATCCTTTCGTTATTGCATTTACAAGAAGAACAGAAAATTTAGAAATATTTGTTGAGATTAAGATATACATGATTGCACTGATAAATATTATAAAGAGCATGAAAAGCTTAATTGCTTCAAAAGAACTAACTGAAAGAATATCAAATAATCTTTCAATCTTCCTAAATTTATTTTCTAAAACTTCCGGAGGTAGCATAGACATATTAAAAATTTACAGTCCAAGAGACTTTTGCTTTTCAGAGTGAAAAGTCCATTGAAACATCAAGCTCTTTGTGCCTCTGTTTTTTATTTAATAATTTAATCACAGGTCTTTCTTCCAGCCCGGAGAAAGTTGTTTTCTTTAGTCTCTCATAATCTTTCTTTGTTAGCTCTAAAGGCCTGCTTTGGAATATTGCAGATGCAAGGCTGGCAGTATATCCCTCTTCGGTATTTGCCGCTCTTCTTGCAAGTCTTCTTTTGGGAATCATCTTTCCATCTCTTCTCTTTGGTATTACAATAGGAATAGGCGGAGGATTAAATCCTGGATTGGCCATGTCATTTATTGTAGGAGTTCTCATTCTATTAAGATTTATAATTCTCTGAATCTGCTGTTGTGTTTGCTGCTGAACCTGTTTCTGATTCAGTCTTGGCTGTTGTGCCTTCACATATTGCTCATTTGATTTTTCTATTTCTTTCATGACATTCTTTGTCTGCTGGCCAAGATTTGCTATCTGCTTCTCTTCATTCTTTTGTCCTTGCTTATTCTTACTGCCTTGTCCCTGATTTAATTTTATTGTCTGGGCTGTATTTGTTTCCTGTCCAATATTAAGCATGTCATATTGTTTGTTAAGGTGTGTTACATCTGGCTGCCGGATGTTCGTTTCTTCTTTTACAGAAGGAATTTTATTGGAAATCGCTGTTGATACCTTGACAATCTTATTCGACGCTGGCGGCTGCTTGATTATATTTTCAAAAGAAGCCGCAGTATTCTCTTTCAGGGAATTAAGCTGGCTGACAAGATTCTTTTCAAGTTGCTCCTGCTGATATTGTTTAAGAACTGTATTATATATATCATCAGATGGATTGATAATATTCTCATATTTTCCAACAAAATCATCAGGGCTTATGACTTTTGTAATTCCTTTTATCTGCTTATCTATGGTTTCAGAATAGAAAATCTTGTTGATATTTTTTTCTCCGCCCAGAATAAACTGATCCTTTTGGGAAAGCTTTGAGAAGATATCATCATCAATCCGCATGATGTTTGTTTCCTCAAAATTTATATTTATTTCTTTTCCCTGTTTTAAATTTGCAGTAAGATCATCAATCAGCTTCTGCGCTGCTTTATTCGGCTTGGCAATTTCTGTGCCTGTTGGAAAAACTATCATATTGCTAACCTTCACGCTTCCCTTTTCATACAAAGCTCCTGTGCTTAGAATTTCTTCTGCTACATCTTTTGAAAGAATTTTGGATAGGGTTTCATCAACAGGAATAATTATTCCCTTGGAGCCAAGAGAGGAAACGCTTTCTGCAATTATGTTAATATCCTTTTCTCCTGTGCTTAAAACAGTTCCTGATGTTGAAGCTGTTCCTGCTCCGTAAGGCATGAAGTATGCCCTGTTTCCAACCTTCTTGATTATCCCTGCAAGTTCATATTCTGTCTTCAATTTGGAAGTTCCCTGGACAGCTTTTAATACCCCTATAGATCCTTCTTCTCCCTGGACATTCAGCCCGATAAATTTTATCTCCTGCCTGTTCAGATTTTCAAGATTCTTTAATATGATTTCGTTCTGCACTTCTTTTTCAACCCTGTTGATTGTTCCTGCTACTCCTGCAGCTCCTCCAACTGCTGCAATAGTTCCTGCTGCTCCTGTCATTATTCTTTGAGTTGCAGTCATATCCTCATCCAAGATTGCCCTTTGAATCTTTTCAGATCCTTTTCCTGCAATATAAGAACTTGCCACAACTGCTCCTGCTGGCCCTGTTGCTGAAAGCGCAATTATTCCTGCTGTTTCCAATGCACCTGGAATTTTCTCTGCAATATCTTTTCCTGTTCTCTCTCCTATTCCAAGCCTTTCTCTTTCTGCAAAATATTCTGAAACACTTCCGACCTGTTTGTTAAATTCTTCTGCAACAGCTTTTTTATATTGTTCATTTGCCTGCTGCTCTGTTAAGTTTCCAGTGTTTAATTTTTCCTGGTATTCCGGAAGAAGTTTATTCTGAATGTCTTCTGAAAGTTTATAGTAAGCTGCTTCAGAAGTCATACTTGAATATTGAGTTGTATTTGATGCCTGAGCATACATCCTTGCAAGTTCCTCTTTTGTTAATTTAATTGTAACATTATTCTGATTGATAGTTCCTGTAGGAATTATTTGCTCTACAATTTGTTCAGATTTTAATTCTCCTGTATGTTCAATAGGCTCTAAGATATCTGCGGCAGAAACAGTTTTTATCCCTCTGTTCTTCCATGCTGTCTTTACATTTCCAAGAACTGCATTAATTGCTTCTCCTATAGAAAGTTTGATTGGAGTTACTGCTCCTTGGTAAGTTGTGATTACTGCTTGCCTTTTTTCTTCATATGCTTTACTACCTTTACTAAAATCAGACTTATTAGAAGTATTATTGTCAACGGATCTGTTAGCCATGCCACCAGATACCCGAGGTAATACATCAGCGTTTCCATTGTCTCTATTAACATTATTCAGTTTTAAAATCCTTTCGCTTTCCTGTGGACTGAAAGTCATTCCCCCTCTTCTCACACTTTCCTGAGCCAAGACTATTGCTTCCCAAGGCTTATAACCAATCTGCGCATATCTTCGGGCTTCTGACCTAAGATTGATTCCTGACTGCTGAGGCTGGTTCTGAACAGGTTGATTTTGAGCATTAGAAGGCTTCTGAGAGATGTTCTGCTTGTTGGCTTGTTCCTTTGCCTGCTGAATTAATCTTTGATTCTGCTGGAGATTTGCTGTGGCCTGAGCCAGCTGGCCTGTATCTTTGTTTCCGGAAGAATTGATAACCACTGCGCCCACAGGAGCAGATGCCACTGATTGCTTGTTTCCCTGAGGAGAAGTATAAACTCCTGTTGCGGCATTATAAGTTCCTCCGCCTGAAGATCTTCCTGCTGCCTTGCCCAGTGCATCTGACGCTATTTCCTGGGTAGTTGCAACCCTTGATTGTGTTCCTGTATCATATCCTATAAGGCGACCCTGCGCGTCTCTTATTTCTGTTCCTTTTGAGGAAGGCACTCCTGGAACTCCCCCGCCGCCTGAGCTGCTTCCTGCTGTTCCCGACGAAGAACCTGCAGCTGTGCCTGTGGATGCTGACGCTGTTCCTGAACTTGCAGAAGCTGTCCCTGTTGCTGCTGAAATAACTGATTGCGCAGCGCCGCCTCTTACTGCAGAAACAACTGTTTGAGCAGCAGACTTTATAGCCTCGCCAATTCTTGAAAAGAATCCATCCTTGTTTGGATCAAATGGCATGCAGTCATTCATGTTCATGACTCCGTCCTTGTCCGCATCTCCTAACAATCCAAAAGATTTTTGCAGTTTAGGGCTTTTAAGAAAAGCCTGATTTGGAATGTTCTTTAATCTTTTTATTGTTGGATTCTTTTTCTTTCCATTTTTCATGCAATAATAAATCTCTTGGACTCCAAGAGACTTGACTTTTCGTAATATAAAATGGAGAACGAAACACAACAATCTGTCTGGAATTTTGATGGAGCAGAACTTTATGTCATTTTTGAAATCAAGGTTAAATTTGTTGAAGCATTGGAAAATTGGGATTTGGAACCTGCTTACTGGAGATTAAGAGATCTGCGACGGGAACTTGATGCCAAGCTTAAAAGAGAGAAAAAAACTTTTGAGGGAATAACTCTTAAAGAGGATAAAGAAGACAGGAAGAAAAAAGTTGTGACAGAAAAAGAAGATGTTGACAGCAGGCTAAATGATCTTGACAAACTAAGAGAAACTTTTAACAAAGGAACAAAAAATGAAAAAGAAAAAGCAGATTATTATCTGAATCTTGAAGAATTCTACATGCACCTTTGTTTTTTAATGAAGAAGCATGGATTATATTTCAGAGAAGGAGAGGGAATGAATATGATCGTGACGAGAAGATGATTCCTAAAATTTTTGTTGTTGATGAAGATCATAAAAAAGAAATAATTTATTATTTAAACAGCCATCAGCTGATCAAAGCAAAAGAAATTCTTAGTGTAATCCCTCTGCTCAATGATTCTTTTAGTCTCATGGAAAAGGAAGAGCTACAAGAAGTAATTGATAAAGCTTCTATCGAATTAAATTTAAAGAAACTTGAAAATGACTGAAGTCAGAGTCTGCAAGGAATGGTTTCCAAACAAAGAGCATCCTGAGAGATCTGGATTCCTGATGGAAGCGCTGCTTAAAATTCAGATTGATATTCTTTTAAAGAACATAAAAAACGACTGGGACTTTACAATCCTCATAACAGGCCAGGGAGAAGTTAGAGTGGGCAAGTCAATGATTGCTCAGCAGATTGCATGCTATTGGTCTTACATGATCTGGAAGCTATACGGTATAAAAACCCCCTGGAGTGTTGAAGATAACTTTGTATTTGATGGGAAAAAGCTTATTGAAATAGGAAACAAACTTGGAAAAAATAATCCTTATTCTATTTTAATTTACGACGAAGCTGGAGCAGACTTGGAAGGAAGAAAGATAATGCAGACTTCAACGCAGGATGTTCTTGATTATTATAGGGAATGCGGACAATACAACATGCTCAACATTCTCGTTCTGCCGGAATACTTTGATTTGCCTAAGGGAATTGCTTTAAGCAGAAGCATATTTCTTATTGATGTTTATTATGTTGCAAGTCCGGAGGGAATGTTCAACAGGGGGTATTTTAATTTCTTTTCAAGGAGACAGAAAAAATGGCTCTATCTCCTCGGAAAAAGAGATTTGAATTACTATGCAGCCAAGGCAGACTTTCATGGAAGATTCTATCCATTTTATACTGTTGACGAGGGTAAATACAGGCTTGCTAAGCAGGAAGCTTTGTCCAGGCGTGAAAGCAAGAGGAGAAACAAGTTCCAGCTGCAGAGAGATGCTTGTTGGTATCTGTTATGGAGCGAATTCAAAATGAAACAAGAGGAGATAGGAAGAAGAATGGAAAACCTTACAGGGATATTTGTTCCGCAAAATACAATTTCAGATGGAATCAGGCATTATAAAAGTGAGAATGAATAGCAGCACTGGTAATATCGGTTACCAACAGCGGATAATTACTTGAGTATGTGAAACTTTTTAGAAGGATCCAACGAAGCCAAAGAGCAAAAGAAAATGGAAAAAGAATATTCAACTCATGAAAGAATAAAGCAAAAGCTCCCAGAAGTAATTGGAGATGAAGCATTCACGCAGATTCTCAAAGCAACTTTAAAATCAAATCACAGAATGGCTTTCAAGCTTGCCTATCTATGCGGCCTCAGAGTCTCAGAGATATGCAATATAAAGAAAGAAGACTTTGACCATGAGAGAAGATTAATCTTTGTGAGACAAGGCAAAGGAAAAAAAGACAGGTATGTTCCTTATCCTACCAAGTTCATTAAAAAAATAGAAATAGAAAAAAATATTCCTATCAGTTGTGGAGTCAGAGCCCTTGAAATTGCTTTTAAAAATAAATGCAAGAAGATTCTTAACAGGAATGATCTGCATTTTCATAATCTTAGACATTCTTTTGCTACATCTCTTTTGGGAAAAGGCATTCCAATAACAGATGTTCAGTTCTGGCTTGGCCATTCAAAGCTCACAACAACTTCTATCTATCTTAAGGTTTCTCCTGACATGGCGTTGAAGAGATATGAAGACTTGTGGGAATAGTCCTGTATTGCGAAAAATTATTCATATTTTTATGAGGAAGAAAAATAAAAACATTCGCCTAAGATAACAGAAAGCGAAAATATCTTATGGTAAGCTGAAACCTGGGATGCAGTTTAGGCGCATGCCTTGCTTGCAGACCTTCAACTCGCAGAGCTTGCAGACATCCTGGCCAAGAGTTTCAAAGATTTTTTTCTCATGGGCTAAATAAAAGAAGAGCGCGATTATTGCAAGGATTACAATAATGTCTGCGGCCATGCAAACAATTCTTACAAGGCGCTTTCTCTTTTCTATCTTTCCTGGATTCGGGCTAACTCTCTCTTTTTCAGTTTTGTCTCCTCCGGAAGTTTCCGTGGAAGTTAATTCTTCATGGGTTGAATCCCCACCCAATTCATCCTTTTGTTCCTGGGATGATATTATTTCTTCCTTTGGAGTTTGATCTTTCATTGTTTCAAAAATCCTACAAATTTACTTAAATCTTGGATTATGGAATTATAGCAGTCAGCTGCATCTTCTTTACGCTTGATGCCCATGAACTGAATCTTGTTTGAATTTATCCAAAGCAAGGCACAGACTGAATGTTCATTAATTTCTGCCTTGAGTTTTATCATGGGTGTGGAGGTTTCTTCTCTCAGGATTTCCCAGAAGCCTATCTTGCTTTTTGTTATTAATCTGTTCACTTCTTCAAATGTCAACTTTCTTACTGCAGGAATATGAATTCCTAAAACCATGTTTTCTGTTGTGAATCTTGCCTTTGTTTTTTGTTTAATGTCTGTCATCTTTTTATTGTGCCCCCCTCTCCTCCTCCGAAGATTTCATCAAAAACATCTTTTATTTTCTTTCCTTTATAATCAGTTTCATTATCAAAATAATGTTTCAACTTCTCAACTTTGGCGGTTTGTTCTTCATCTTTTGCTTCAGCAACAAAATATGCTATTTTAATATTTTCTTGAATATATTCTACTTTTAATTTTGTGATTTCTTCCTCGCATTCTTCATAAGTTAATTCGATAGCAGAGGTTATAGCAATAGGTTCTTTACTCATTGGAAATAACATTTTCATCTTTTCCAAAACATTCAATTTTATTTTATCTTGTGTTTTCATTTTCTTAATTTGTGCTTCTGCTCCTAATTCTTTTATTGTTTCTTTGTCTGTTAGCATTTCTTCTCCTTAACAACTTTTAATTTCACACCCCAGTTAAAAATAAACTCTCCTTTAGCCCCACTCAAATCAGCCCAACTCAAATCAGCCCCTTTCAAATCAGCCCAACTCAAATCAGCCCCTTTCAAATCAGCCCCACTCAAATTAGCCCAACTCAAATCAGCCCCACTCAAATCAGCCCCACTCAAATTAGCCCAACTCAAATCAGCCCCTCTCAAATCAGCATCTCTCAAATCAGCCCCTTTCAAATCAGCCCCACTCAAAGTTTCGGCTTCAACTTTTAATAAAACTTTTCCTGTGATTCTATGTTTAATTTTTATTGTCATTTCCCCTGCTCCTCTGCCTTTTTCGGCTCTTGATTTTGTGAGAAGATTTCATTAACCTTATTTCTAAATATATTCCAATCATCCCAAAAGAAAAATAAAGCAATTCCTTTCCCTTTTGATGAATTAAAATTCTTATTCATAATCCAGTCAATTTCCTCTTTCAACTTCTCCACATTTGCGGTTTGTTCTTCCGAGCAGGATTTTAATAATTCCCTTAACATTCTATTCTTTTCAAGAAGTCCTCTTTTACTATCAACTTTATCTTCTTCGGCAAAATCATATAATTCTTTTTGTCCGCCTAATTGTTTCCAAGTTCCATTAGCATAAATTGTTATAGCAACTTGATTTTCTTTACACCATTTCTTTGCTTTTTCAATCTCTTTCCCCACTTCACTTATTTTTTGTTTGATGTCAGGATGATTATCTTTTTGTGCTGTCATAATCTTATATTGCTCCTTATTATTTTCTTAGTAAAATTTATCTGCGTCAGGGCATCATGAAAAGTTGAATAGCAAACCTGCTGAATACAATGCCCTTCATCCTCCCAAATGTGTTTTCTTACTTCTTCCTGTGTCTTGCAATACTCAAATTCAAAAATAATTTTATCTGGCATATTCTTTTATTAATTTTAATAATTCTTTTTCCTGCCATTTCTTTTCAGCAGCATGAGCAGCAGCATGAGCAGCATAAGCAGCATGAGCAGCATAAGCAGCATCAGCAGCAGCATGAGTAGCATCAGCAGCAGCATCAGCAGCAGCATGAGTAGCATAAGCAGCATAAGCAGCATCAGCAGCAGCATCAGCATCAGCAGCAGCATGAGTAGCATCAGCAGCAGCATGAGCAACCTTTTTGTCTATTTTTCCATCTAAAAAGTCTTCTGCTGCTTTGATTGCAAGTGCAGGTCTTTTATCATTAGGATATTTTTCTTCATAGAATTTCAGACATCTTTTCGCACATCTTATCGCAAAATACTGAAGAACTTTTATTGGAATCTCTTTAATCAATCTCATTTCAGAAGAACAAAACTTATCATCTTGTTTGTCAATCTTTCCTTTGTATTCTGCAATAAACCATCTTTCTCCATAAATATTATTTAATGATTGCAAAGGAGTTAATGAAGCGTGCAGTCCGTTCTTGCAGCATTCAAGCTTTCCTTTCTGCTTATTCCAGACTCCAATTTCCCATTTTGTTTTATTATCCAAATGGCTTGTTAAATCTTCATTAACAAATCTGAAACATTTAGTTATTTTTTGTTTGATGTCAGGATGATTATCAGCAGAGATGAGCTTGTTGTCTTGTATTTTGCTTCCCTCATCCTGTTTTGTGTCTCCAGATAAACCACCAAGACGCAATGTTTTATCCTTTTGTTCCTGACTATGATTTTTTTGTGTTGTCATTTTTTAAAACCTCTTTTTTTATGGTTATTTTTTTTATATCTTCATTATAAATTGTTTCACCATTTTTTAAGAAAATATTTATTATAAGTTTTTTTAAATCATCTTCATTAATTATACCAAAACCAAGCATATCATTTGCTTTACTATATTCAAATTCTATTTTTACTTTCTTTTTCATATCTATAATTTTCATTTTCTATATTATTATGCCAGTCTTTGCTGGCAGTCACTTTATCCTTCACTCAAAAGGTTATCTACTAAAAGATAGACGGCGATAAAGTTTCCGTCAAGGGGTGAAAACGACATTATTCGTTTATCACATTTGTTTGAATCAGAGGCATTGTGTTGCACATCTGATTCACCTTGCATCTCTGCAGGATTGTTCTATTGCATTAACTACAGAACTATGAAATAAATAATAAATAATAAATTGTTTTTTTTAGTAATTTAGTAATCTTCTATTGGTTCTTCGCCTGGAAGAAGTTTTCCATTTGACAATGGAATTACAGTATACTTAGTTTTCATTCCTTCGCCTGATTTCTTGACTTTGAATCTTTTCAAGGTTGGATTGTCTGCTAAAATCTCTTTCAGAGCAGCCAAGACTGAATAAGGAACTTTATATCTTTCTCCTTCAACTTCTACATACTTGTAAGGAAATTCTGCTTCTGCCTCCTGCTGCACATCCAAGTCCACTGAAACTTCATTTAAATCTGCGATTGTTTTTATTTGCTTTGGTTCGTAGTCCTTTGCTTCTTGATTTAACTTTGCCATTTTATTTTACCTCCTGTTTGGATTTAAAATTACGATTGCTCATGCAGTAATTCCTCCAATTTCTCTTTCTTCTTTACACAAAACTTCTTTATTTTGTGTTTGTGGCAAATTTCCTGTTTGCTCATTTAGAAGCCTGTTAAATATTTTTTGCTGTGTTTGCTGTTTGAACTCTTTTCTAAAACAGTTTTTTTGTATTTGTTTTAATCTTAATCTTGCTTTTATTTCAGGCTTTTCACGATAAGCCTTTGCTTCTTCCTTGTGAGCTTCACGATAAGCCTTTGCTTCTTCCTTGTGAGCTTCATAATAAGCCTTTGCTTCTTCCTTGTGAGCTTCACGATAAGCCTTTGCTTCTTCCTTGTGAGCTTCATAATAAGCCTTTGCTTCTTCCTTGTGAGCTTCATAATAAGCCTTCTTCTGTTTGTTTATTTCTTCCTTGTGAGCTTCACGATAAGCCTTTGCTTCTTCCTTGTGAGCTTCATAATAAGCCTTCTTCTGTTTGTTTATTTCTTCCTTGTGAGCTTCACGATAAGCCTTTGCTTCTTCCTTGTGAGCTTCACGATAAGCCTTCTTCTGTTTGTTTATTTCTTCCTTGTGAGCTTCATAATAATGCCTGCTGCATTTTGAAGAACAATTAATTTTTCTTCTGTCTTTTGTTATAAAATCATTCTTGCAATATGCACATATTTTTGTAAGTTTTAATTTCATGCTTTATTAAAATCCTCCTCTTCTCTTAATTTAAAGTGAGCCCCGCATTCATTGCATTTCCATTTGCCTTGTGAGGCAATCCATGTAACATTTGTTGATTGGCAGAAAGGACAGGTTATCATGCGTTGAGCTCCTCCTCTTGCTGAATTCTTTTCATCTCTAAAAATTCCATTCTTAAAAATTCTGATTCAGTTTTTTCATCTTCAGTTTCATATGGAATATTATGTAAATTGGACATCATGGCAATACTGGTTCTTCCCTAAACAATTTAATTTTCTCTCTTGCTTTGGCAAAATTCGGAATAAGTTCTATTCCTCTTCCACATCTTCTCTTCTGAACAATAAGGTTAAGAGTCTTAAGCCGCCTGCCAAACCACTTCGGATTAACAAATTCTTCATTTATCTGCGAAAACTGCTTAAATTTCTCAAATAAAGAAGATAGACTAACGAAATAATTTTCTTCTGGTTCTTGTGAAAGAAAATCTATTATAAGAATATCTCTATTCTCAATTAATTCTTCAGATTTCCTTTCTAAGACTAAAGTCTTTATAGAAATAATAACCTCTTGGAATATATCTCTTCCTTCAAGCATATTTTCTTTAGCAATACAATCCAACTCAAAAGAGATCAGGAAAAGAGGAAAAGCTAA
>Ga0315282_10012383_pt1 | contig 13057 bp, 10 predicted proteins | sample YL17G07_20_MG_FD_203693 | JGI IMG/M metagenome (GOLD analysis project Ga0315282, IMG submission 203693) | Sediment microbial communities from Yellowstone Lake, YNP, Wyoming, USA - YL17G07_20 | ecosystem: Environmental > Aquatic > Freshwater > Lake > Sediment | place: USA: Wyoming | collected...
TATACGAGATCCTTCGCTTCGCTCAGGATGACCCTTCAGGTCGGATCGCCACGCTTCGCTCGCGATGACAATGTAACAATATTTAACGCGTTCAAACTAATATCTCCAACTGGTCAAGTCGGCCCCCAGCGGTGCGGTCTTCAAAAGTCTCTCGACGGCCTTGGGGATGTACATCTGGTGGTAGCGCAAGCGGGAAAAGGCATTCGGGCGCGTCGGGTCACCGTTCCAGCAGTGTTCGGCCCTGTCGCCGTATTTGACTTCGCCCGCGTAGTACGGATTTTTGGTCGTCTCCAGTAACGCTTCCACCAAGTAAACGGCATTGTTCAGATAATAATTGTCCATATCACCGCAGTAGATGTGGATCTTGCCCTGGAGTTTCGGGCCGAGCGTCTTCCAATCGCGCTCGAGGATGTGGCCCAGGTCGTAATGCTCCTTCCAGTATTGGGCCACGGCCGGATCGATTTGGCCCGTCAATTTGTCCCAGATGGGCTTGGGATAGCCGTCCTCGCCGGCCGGGCTGAAGACGGCCTGCCAGATGTCCCATTGATCGCCCGAACGCGAGTGCGTCCCTAAGACGAGTTCGCGGTGGTTGGCCTGCTCGAGCGTCGTGGCCACTTCGCCGAGGTAATTGCGCGTTCCCGGCCGCGGTGTCTTCTTCCAGTCGCTGTCCACGTAATAGGCGTTCTTGTGATCGTAGATGTTGACGATCGTGTAAGCCCGGAAATCGATCGGGTCGGGACAGGCGGCCCAGCAGCCGTTGAACTCGTCGGGATAGAAAACCTGCGCGGCGAGCGCCTCCCAGCCGCCGGTCGAGCCTCCGTACATAAAGCGCGCCCAGCCCCGGCTGAGACCGCGGTATTTATTCTCGATAGCGGGAATGAGCTCGCGGACGATGGCCTCGCCGTAGGGGCCGAGGTTGGCCGAATTCACGGCGTAGGAATCGTCGTAATAGGGGTTGGCGTGCTGGATTTCGATGAGGATGACGCGCGGGAAATTCTTGCCTGTCCAGTCCTTGAAGAACTGATAGGCGTATTCCTGCTGGATTTTGTTGTAGCCCTCGAGCCTGAACCGCTCGCTGTAGTCGGGCTTGAGGTTCGGATCGGGCGGCTCTTCACGGAATCCTCCGAAGGTGGAGGGGAAATGGCCATGGAAGACGACGAGCGGGTAATAGGCGTTCGGGTGTGTGTCGAAACCTTCGGGCAGCAGGATACAAGCGCCGAGGTGCATCGGCCGTCCCCAGAATTCGGTCAGCAGCTTGCTCTGGATGCGCATGTGTTTGATGTATTTCGTGTCTTGCGGCGGCTCGATGGGCGGGATTTCCTTGTCGAGCGTGATTTTGACGATGTCGTTTTTTGCCGGATCGATGGTGACCTTTTGCGGCGCGCTGTAGAGGTTTCCGGGTTTGGCGTTCCATTTCTGGCCTTCGCCCATGTCGGGCGGGAGTTTTACCGTGTGGCCGTCGGCGCGACGAAAGGTTTCATATATATTCAGGAGCGCCTGGACGATGTATTCCCCGGCCGGAATTTCAGCGATGCTTTTCAGCGGATAGCCGAAAGCGCTCGCGTCGATGACCGTTTCCCGGCCGGGCTGCAGTCCGTCCACATCGATTCCGAAAATCAATTGCGTCTTAGGGCTGTCGCTGATTAGAAACCTGGGTTCGCCCTCTCCGCCTTTCGAGATCATGAGCAGCATCCGGCCGTCGAGCGCTGTTTTCGAACGCTCAACGGGAAAAGAGATCGCGAATTTAAGCTTTGCCGCCGGACCCGCGCCGGACGAACAGCTCGATACGGCCAGGACCGAGCTCGAAAAAACGGCAATCAGGCTGACATATACAATTTTCTTCAGTGTTTGACGATGACTCATTCGCCGCCCTCCTTGATGATGATATACGGTCAGGAAGCTATTTTTAACTTTTATTTCAGGATGATTAGCGAATTGGAGTCGGGCACCAATATCCATGGGCCGCTCAGGATGACGCCCTGCGCTTCGCCCGGCGTGTCAAAAGAGGCTTCAAGTTTCGGCGCGGCGGGATTACGGATGTTTATTTTCTTGACGCCGGCGTTTCCGTCCGAAACATAGGCGTAGTCACCGGCCAGGGCGACGGAACTGGCGAAATCCTCGACGCCGGCGGAGCCTACGATCTTGGGCGCCGAGGGCCGGCTGATATCGATGACTTGGAGGCCGGCGGGGCCCGAGGCCACGTAGGCATATTTACCGCGCACGGCCAGGCCGTAAGGTTCGCCGTAGAGTTTGAGCGAACCCGTAAGAACGGGAGAGGAAGGATTGCGGACGTCCAGGATGTGGAGCCCTGTGTCGCTGTGGGCTAAATAAACATAATCGCCTTCCGCGGCCAGGCCGTAAGTGAAGCCCGGCATTTTATACGAGCCCAAAACCTTGGGGGAAAGCGGATTTGTAATGTCGATCACGTGGAGCCCGGCGAGGTCGGCTGTAAGATAGGCGTAATTCCCTTTGACCACGATCGTGCGGGGCACTCCTGCCGGCGAATTCAATGGACGAACGGCACGGGGTTTGGCCGGCGTGCTTATATCAAATATCCTGACGGACCAGCGGTCGGTCACGTAAGCATAGTTTCCGCTCACGGCTAAGCCCTGAACGCCCCGGAAGATAGAGGTCGATCCGGCGGATTGGGGATGGGCCGGGTCGGCGATATCCAGGACCTGGAGGCCGGACAATTCCCCGACGGCATAAGCATAATGATCCTGAACCGCGGCGGCGACGATCGAGCTCGGCGTGAAAAAGGTGCCGGCCGTCCGTGGTTTTTGGGGATTGGAAATGTCCATGAAAAAAATTCCGGAAAAATAGTCCACGACATAAGCGAGATTTCCCTTCAGAACCACGTTCCAGCCTTCGTTGTACATTGTGTATTTGTTGGTCGAGAGGACAGCGGGCGCGGCGGGATTGGAAATATCGATCATCTGGAATCCGCCGTCATAGAGGCTGCCGGCGCAGAGATATTTTCCTTCGGCGGAAACGCTGCGGGCATAGCCCGAGGCGGTAAGAGACGCCAGGAGGCGCGGAGCGGACGGGTTGCCGATATCCATGACTTTAATTCCTGCTGATCCGTCGGCGATATAAGCCTCATTTCCGGCAAGGGCTATCCCTTCCCCCGTTCCGTCGGTGTCGAGGGCGCCGGCAAGCGCGGGTTTGGCCGGATTTTTGACAGCGACGACCTCGAGCCCGGCGCTTCCGTCGGCGATATAGGCGAAATTGTCCCGGAGAGCGATCCCCAGCGCTTCGCCGGGGGAATCCCATTTTCCGACGACTTTCGGAGCGGAAGGATTGCCTATATCGACGATAAGGAGGCCGGCCGTCCCGTCGGCGATAAAGGCGGAGGTTCCGGCCAGGGCTACGTCTCTGGCCTCGCCTTCGGTGTCCAGCGTTGCCTTCAAGACGGGGATTTTTGGATCGGTCACATCGATGATATTCAGTCCTTTATCGCCTGAAGCCATGAAGACCATCCGGGCCCTGACCGCGAGCGCAAATCCGCCGCCGAGATATAACTCGGAAATCATAACCGGATGTTTGCTGTCGGAAATATTCAAAATGGCGAGGCCGTTCTGGAAAGCGCAATAGGCCAGCTCACCCTGGATTTCGATATCCTGGGCTTTTGTCCACAAGGCCGAGCCGGCAAAAGACAGCTCCCCGGCTGCCTGAGCAGGGAGAGGAACGGCGCAAAGCAGGCCGAATACAAAGAACCGGTAGACGGCCGGAAAAAAGAACTTAGCTTTCAACATATTAGCCCTCTTTAAAAAGGAAAGCCGATTAATAATTTGATTCTTGTCATGTTGAGCGAAGCGAAACATCTGATGACAACGAGATCCTTCGCTTCGCTCAGGATGACAGCTATTTTCTGCTCCCCATAACAACTCGATTTAAATCATAATCCCGTCTGACCAGCCCATTGTGATCAATTCGATTTTGTTGATGTCGCTCGTGCCGAGGCCGTACTTGGTGTCCGCGATCTGGATATGTTTGGGGACCGGCGGAAGCTCCTGAGCCGGGCCGAGCTCCTTGCGGCGTTTGGCCATAATCAACCGCAGGCCGATGGTGTCCACAGCCACCGGGTCCTGGCCCACGATCAGGCCTTTGTAATTCCAGACGTAGCGCCGGCTGAAATTATGCGGTCCGCGTCCGTGAAACTGCGGCGTCAAAGCGCAGAGGATATTCAGACGGGTCTTGCCCTTGACCTGGGGCAGGTTGAACAAGCTGCCCAGATCGGCGCAGTTGTCCGGGTGATGGGCCGGCTGGGAGACGTCGAACATGATGTAGTTTTTGATACAGCCGGACATTCCGGCCAAATAATGCGTCCGTACGGGACGCGTATTGATCAGGGCCGTGGCTTTGACGAAGATCGGATTGGTTCTCACCGTGTGGTCGTCGATGCCGATGTTCTCTTCCTTGACGCCGGCGTCCAACAATCGGTGTTTGATGGCCTTTTCGACCTCGGGCGGCGTCGGGAGGTACGACCAGACGTTGCTTTTGATCCCGACAATGTCCTCGGGCTTGACCAGCTTGCGGAAGGCCGCCACCGGATCGTTTTCGTCGAAAAGCTTCATGACGGCTTCGTCGACCATCTGCTGGATGATTTTCTCGTTGAACTGGGAATTTTCGTCCAAAGCGTCTTGATGACGGATGAGGATGACTCGGGATTTTTTAGCCGGCGCGGGGGATTCTTGGGAGAAGCCGACGGCCGTCCCCAAAACGGCCAGGGTCGTCCCGCGGATGAAATCTCGGCGTGTGATGATGTCTTTCATGCTGCCCTCATTCTCACTTCGTTTTGTCCGCTCCCGGACTTCCAGCCTACAATAATGAGAAAGAGACGGTGTGTCAAATTGGGTATGTGTATCCCACAAGTAAAGTTGACTTCGCATTTTCGCTGATATATAAACAGCTTCAAAATGCCGAATGTCCGCAGACGCCGTCAAGGAGGGTGCCCATGAAAAAAAACCTTTCTCTCCCGGCCGCCGTCTTCATGATTCTGGCATTGTCCTCCTGCGTCGCGAAGCCCAACGTGTCGGGCATACCGGTTCCCCTAAATCCCAAGGTTCTGATAAAGACCGAGTTGGGCGAAATTACGGTCGAGATTTATCAGGACAAGGCGCCACTCACGGCCGCGAACTTTCTTAAACATGTCGACGCCAGGCTCTATGACAACTCGGTCTTTCATCGAACCGTGACCATGGACAACCAGCCCAATAATGCGGTCAAGATCGAAGTCATTCAGGGCGGACAGCTCGCCCGGGATAAGGAGTTTCCGGCCATAGTCCTCGAACGGACATCGCTCACCGGATTGAAACATCTGGACGGTGTCGTTTCCATGGCCCGCGGCGGCCCGGACACGGCGACTTCGAGCTTTTTTATCTGCATCAACGACCAGCCCGAGCTTGACTTCGGCGGAAAACGGAACAGCGACGGCCAGGGGTTTGCCGCTTTCGGCAGGGTCCTTGCCGGCCTGGATGTCGTCCGGAAAATCCAAAAACAGCCGGCCGAAGGTCAAACCCTGAAGCCCGCGATCAAGATCATCTCGATCACGCGGATCGCGGGATGAACCAGGCCTGAAATGAGATGGACGCGCCGCTTTGCTCCTCGCGAATACGCTTTATTTAGGGCGTTTAAATTTATATTATTAACAAGAGCAGATAATAGGTAAAACCCCTGTCATGTTGAGCGTAGCGAAACATCTCATGGCTGTCATAATAACGAGATTCTTCGCTTCGCTCAGAATGACACCTATTTTGTGCTCTCCGTAGCAAGACGAGCCGTTTGAGGCGGAAATCTTCAAAAAAGATGGAGATCGAAAGGAGGGTCGGATGTTCCGGAATCATTCATTGAAACGATCGGTGCCCGTTTTCGTCTGTCTTATTCTTTTATTATCAATCAGCCTGTCCTTCGCCCAGCGCACGGGCTACACCAAGGACGAATTCGTCCGGCGGCGGGCGGCGCTTGCGGACAAGGCCAAGGAGGGGATGGTCGTCCTTTTCGGCGAAGCGCTGCCTCAAGCCGGGGCGCATTTCCGGCAGGACAACGATTTCTTCTATTTGACGGGCGTCGAGGACCTGAACGCGGTGCTGGTCATGAACGCCAAGACCCGGGAGACGCATCTTTTCCTTCCGCGCCAAACCCCGCGCGAAGAAATGGTCGGCGGCCCGAACCTTTTGAAAGATGAAAAAGCCAAGGAAAAAATGGGGCTGACGAACATTTTCGACCTGACCTATCTCGATGAGTTCATCTCCCGGAACATGCGGAGCTTCGCCACGACCTGGCTCAGGCTGCAGCCCGGCGATACCGTGGACAACGACCGGGGCGAGGTCGCGCTTTTCATCGGCCGCAAGAATCGGACTCATTACAACGACCAGATCTCGCTCGACAATCACCGCTTCCAAAAGCTCAAGGAGCGCTATCCAGCCTTTGAGTTCAGGGACGTCACGCCGCACCTCGATTCGCTCCGTACCATCAAGAGCGCCGAAGAGATCGCCATTTTGAAAAGAAACGGGAGGCTGTCCGCCGAGGCCGTCAAGCAGGCCATGCTCGCCAGCCGTCCCGGCGTCTTCGAATACGAGATTGAAGCGGCGGCCATGCAGGTCATCCTTAAAGGCGGAGCCCGCGGCGCGGCTTATCCGCCCATCGTCGGCTCCGGCCCCAACACCTGCATCTGGCATTATGAGAAGAATTCTCGCAAGACCGAGGCGGGCGACCTCGTCCTCATGGATTTCGGCGCCGACCTCGATCAGCTCTCGATGGACATCACCCGGACCTGGCCGGTCAACGGCAAGTTTACCAAGGAGCAGCGCGAGGTCTATCAAATCGTGCTCGAGGTCGAGAAAGCCTGCATCGAAGCCTACAAGCCGGGCGTCACGTCGGCGGATGTCAGTAAGCATGTCGAGGAAGTCATGAAACGCAAGGGCCTCGACGCCCGCGGGCTCAGAGGAGGATTGGGACATTATGTTGGGCTGTGCGTCCACGACGTCGGTCCGCGCGGGCTGGCTCTCCAGGAAGGCATGGTCTTTGCCATCGAGCCGGCCCTCTATTATCCGGAAAAGAACATCGGCATCCGCATCGAAGACACTGTTCTCATCACCAAAGACGGCTGCGAAGTCCTGACCAAGGGCGTGCCCAAAGAGATCGATGAGATCGAGAATTTCGTCTCCGCGGTCCAACCGCGAAAAGCGCCCAAAGAGCCCGACCGGGTCGCCGTCCAGCACATCTTGATCGCATTTAAAGGCTCGATCCCCGAAGAAAAAGTCGTCCGGACTTCAGAGGAGGCCCAACTCCTGGCTATGGAGATTTTCGAGAGGGCCAAAAAAGGAGAGGATTTCGACGCCCTCGTCAAAAAATACACGGATGACGAATATCCTGGAATCTACAGAATGGCCAACATCGGCCTCGAGCCAAACAAGGAGAAGAAAGAATATTCGCGGGCCGGTATGGTCCGCAGCTTCGGCGATGTGAGCTTCAGCCTGCCGGCGGGAGGCGTGGGCCTGGCCGTTTATGACCCGCAGAGATCCAAATACGGCTGGCACATCATCAAGAGGATTGAATAGTTGTTTAGTCTTTATGCTGCCATCGAACAATTCGGTGCGGGTCCTGTCGCCGATCAGCCCCAGAGTTCTCGCTCATCACCCGCCTTCGGGGGGTCCCATTCGCTTCGAACTCTGGGGCGCCCCGACCGGCGCCACCCGATTTTATTTTAATAAAAGCATAGATGTTTGACAGTCAGGTTTTTCAAACCGTTAGAATCACTCGGAGACGGTTATAAAGAAACCGAAGCGATGAAGGAGGAATGATGAGAAATTCCAAGCGAACGGCTTATCGGCTGGCGGTTGTCATGGTCTTAGGATTGACGACGTTTTTGAGCGCTCAATCCAGGGGGCTGAAATCGATTGCGGCTGAGAATATGAAGCCGCACATGATATTCCTTGCCGCCAAGGAATTCCGCGGCCGGAGCGCGCCGTCGGCGGAGGTCGATATCGCCTCCAAATACATCGCCCTCCAGGCTGAAAAGATCGGTCTCAAGCCGCTTCTGCCGGGAGGCTCGTATTTCCAGGACCTCCCTGTCGAAGTGACGACGATCTCGCCGGCCAAGTCATATCTGCGCTTGCTGCGTGAGTCGGGAGAGCAGAGATTCTATTTCCCCCAGTCTTTCACGACTAATGTCCGGACGGGCGGGGAATGGGCCGTTGCGGGAGGAATCGTCTTCCTCGGCTCCGGCCAGAAGGCCGAGGATTTCGAGGGGACCGATCTCCGCGGCAAGATCGTCGTCGCTTGCGAGATCCCTCCTCCTCCGCCTCCGGCCGACGCCGCGGCCAGAACCTCGGGATCTCCGCCTCAAGGAATGGCCGTGCAGGCCGCCAGAATGCGGCTGCTCCGCGAGAAGGGAGCGGTGGGATTGGTGACCATCATCAGCCGCGCCCGCGAAGACAATCTGGCCAAAAAAGGCCTGACGTTCGACATCACCGAGCGAACGCGGTTCCTGGATGTCGAGACCGTCAACCCGGCGCCTCCGGCAGCGCCTCAATCCACCGGAGCGCAGACGCCGCCCGCGCCCTTTTACACTGCCGAAGTCCGGCACGAGGCCGGCGCCGCGCTCCTCGGCGTCTCCCTGAGAGAGCTTGAACAGATGTTCGAGACACTGGCCCAGCAAAAATCCATTCCGCCGAAAGTCGTCTCCGGCGTATCGCTGGAGGTCGCGGTCTTCTTGAATATCCGCACGGCCAAGACGTCGAACGTCGTCGCCTTCCTCCCCGGTAGCGATGCGAGGCTCAAAGACGAATATATCACCATCAGTTCGCACCACGATCACCTGCCCGTGCGCGAAGGCCGCGTTTTACCAGGCGCCGACGACAATATTTCAGGAGTCGTGGCCATGTTTGAGATCGCCAAAGCTCTAATGATCGAACGGCCGAAGCGCTCGGTCATCTTCATCTGGAATACGGCGGAGGAGAAGGGCCTTGTCGGTTCTTATTATTTCGTCCAACACTGTCCTGTGCCGGTGGAAAAAATCAGCGCCAACCTCAACCTGGACATGGTCTCCCGAAACGACCCGAACAGCCTCTATCTCATCGGCTCGAATAAGTTGAGCACCGAGTTCGACAAGAGTATCCAGGATATGAACGCCCGTTATGTCGAATTCAAGCTGGACTATAAATACGAAGATCCGGGCGAGCCGAACCGCTTCTTTTTCCGGAGCGATCAGTATCCATACATCCGCTACGGCGTCCCGGGCGTCTGGTTCTTCAGCGGCACGACTGCGGACTACCATCAGGAAACCGATCTCGAGGAGAGGATCGATTACCAGAAAATGGAGAAGGCCGCGAAACTGGCCTACGCGGTCGCGATCGACCTCGGCAACAAAGCGGGCCTCTGCCGGCTCGACGTCAACCCCGAGATCACGACGCGCGGCAAACACAACATGAAGATCGTCTGGCAGCGCCCGCCCCAGCCGCAGCCGAAACGATAGAAAAGTTCCCTTCGCAGCCCCTCTTGCTTCACCGCCCCTCGATTTTTTCCAATTGGGGACACAGTATTGTGTCCCCAATTGATTTCCCCCTTTGATTATTTGATTTCGGCGCTGATGACCAGGATGAGGGCCAAGCCGCCCCATGCGGCCGTGAGTCCGCTCACGCCGACGACGAGGTATCCCTTTTCTTTTAGCGTGATATCGCTTGTGTCGATCAAGCTCAATGGCGACCGTCCATTGGGCGTGTTTAAAGACTCGATAAGCTGGATCTCGCCCACCGCGATAATCCGCTTGCCGGGATCGTCGCCTCTCAGCCGGACGTTGTGGAGGTTCAATTCGAAATCGTAGCGGCTGACCAATTTGGAATGATTCGAGCCCGAGCCGTCTTTGGCCATCAGGAACGACGGGCTGTCTACCCAGTAGTGCTTGAAATTCCAGAGTCCCTTCATTTCGTCGAGGACTCTCTTGAGATCCCTGTCCGTGATCTCCTTCGTCTCGTTTTTGAGATAGCTTTGATACGACTCGGGTGGATCATCCTTCGAGGCGACGATCGTATAAACCTGGAACTGAATGTTCTTTTTCTCCACGTCGAGCTTCTTGAGCAAGGCTTCGAAGTCGGGAATATTCTTTCTGATAATTCTCACGGTCAGGGCGTTTTCCGAACCCGTCGAATCGACGATGTAAAATCGGGCGGCGTCGATGAACTCTCGGACACTGATGTACTTCAGTGAATAGGTTCTGACGACATGTTCATATAGGGCCCGCTCTTCTTGGCTCCTATCCTGTTGGGCTCTGGCTTCGATCTCTCTCTTTTGCCGGATTTCCTCGGCTTTCTCTTGTTCGGATTTCGCCTGAGCATCCGCTTTAGCTTGCGCCGCCGCTTGTTCGGCCTTGCGCTTGTTTTCGAGTTCTTCTTTGGTCTGGGCTTCCGTTTGGGCCTGTTCCGGCGCTTTCAAAGCTTCCTCTTTGGCTTGTTCTCCCTTCGCTCGTTGGGCCAAAAGAGGGGACGCCGCTCCCGCCAAGAAGGCGATGAAGAAGACGAGTGTCGTCCAGACAAAAAGTCTTTTTAGATTATTCATATCAGTTCTCCTTAAAAAGATTAAAGTCAGGTTTTTGGATGAAAATGATCTTGATGTTTTTGTCCGCGATCTCGAATTCCGTCCGGATCTCGGAGATCGGCGGCTGCGGTTTTTGAGAGAGAGGCAGGAGAAAGAAAGCGGCCAGCAGAACGGCGGCCGAGCTCGGAACGAGCGCCAGAAAAAGAGGGCGGCGCAGCTTCAATAGGCCGAGGCGCAACCGCAGGGATGCCGCCCTCGCCTGGATTATTTCTTCGACCGCCGGCGGGATGTCTTTTTCAATGCTCCGGACCAGACGGGTGATTTTTTCGTCCAAATTTTTATCTTCAGACATTTTGCTCTCCCAAGATCGTTTTGAGGTTGCGACGGGCCTGATTCAGAAGGAACTTGATGTTTCCTTCCCGCAGGCCCGTGATGCGGGAAATATCGGAGATCGTAAAGCCGCCGTCGTAAAAAAGGAAAAAGACCTCCCTCTGCCGGGGTTTCATTTTTTCGGCGAAGCGGTACACTTCTCCGACTAAATGCCTCAAATGGCTCGTGTCGGCGGAGCCCAGTCGCTCCGGGGCTAGGGAAGAAGAGATTTTTGAAGCCTTTTTGTAATGTTTTTTAACCTCGTTGTGGGCAATGGCGAACAGCCAGGCCCTGAATTCTTTCCCTTCTTCGAAGGATCGAAAATATTGAAACGCATGGAGCACGGTCTCCTGGAAAACATCATCTGCCTCGACCGAAAAATTCAGGGATTTTTGGATGTAATTATAAAGTCTTTGTTTACAGGGGATTAGCCTTTCCCAGAAGGAAATCGCGGCGACGGCGGATCGGCTTTCCTTTCTCATGCCAAACATATCGGCTCGGAGATTCTCGATTCCGGCGAAAACGAACGGCCCGGCATTTTCAAGGCACGGCGAATTGATTCTCACATATTTTATATATCAAAAGGGCAAAAAAGGTTAGTCCGATTCGCCTTACTTTATTCATTATGCTAGGAGGATAGATTATTGCCGGAATTCTTGTCATTTTTTTGTTGATTTCCGGCGGCTCGGGGAGATAATAATTATATGGTCCTTATCCTTTTGTGTGGGTGAGAACCGATCGGGATGACGGCCGGAGCGAGCATGGAGGGTTTAGCCTTCCCGATCCGTCCTTGAGGGCAGCCGGCGCGGAAGAAGCCGGCCGGCGAAGATGTCTGAGCGTCCCGGCGAACGTCCGTAAGAGAAAGGCCGGGACGCGAGTTCTTCGCCGCCGAAAAGGACGGTGAGGGAACGGCGTAAAAAACCCGGATAGCGAGCGAGGTCGTAATCCCGATCGGTTCTCACTTAAACAGAATGGAGGGACTTTAAAGGAATGAATGACATGAATACCATGAAGCTGCTTTATCTTTCCCGCGCCGACGTGGAGAAAGTCGGCCTGGACATGCTCGCGATCATCGGACTTCTCGAGGCGGCGTTTAAGGAAAAAGGGGAGGGCCGCGTCGAGATACCGCCCAAGCCGGGGATTCATCCGCAGGGCGATGCCTTCATCCACGCCATGCCGGCCTATATCCCGGGGCTCAAATCTGCGGGGCTGAAGTGGGTGAGCGGTTTTCCCGAGAACGCGAAGCGCGGGCTGCCCTACATCAGCGGTCTCGTCGTCCTGAACGACACGGAAACCGGACTTCCGTATGCGGTCATGGATTGCACTTGGATCACAGCCTATCGTACGGGCGCGGCTTCGGCCCTCTCGGCCAAATATTTGGCCCGGCCGAAGAGCGAGGCACTCGGAATCCTGGCCTGCGGCACTCAGGGCCGGACGCATCTTCTGGCCCTGGCCGCTCTTTTTCCGATAAAACGCGTCTATGCTTATGACATCGTTCCCGAAGTCCAGCGGCGGTACGTCGAAGAGATGTCGGCCCGCACAGGCCTCGAGATCGTCGGCGTCGATCATCCGCAGAAAGCCGTCGTCGAAAGCGATATCGTCGTCACGTCCGGCCCCTTGCTCAAACATCCCAAGCCGACCATCGAGAGAGGCTGGCTCCGGGAAGGATCTTTCGCCAGCGCCGTCGATTACGACAGCTATTGGAGCCCCGAGGCGCTTGCGGAAATGGACAAGCTTGCGACGGACGACCTTCCCCAATTCCGCTATGTCCGGACGACCGGCTATTTTCAACGGACGCCCGAGCCTTACGCCGATCTGGGCGAGATCGTTTCGGGGAAAAAGCCGGGCCGCGAACGGGCGAGCGAGCGGACCATGGCCATGAATTTGGGACTGGCCCTTGATGATCTGGCCGTCGCTCCCGAAATTTATCGCCGGGCCAAGGAGCGAAGCCTCGGCACCTGGCTGCCGCTCTGATAATTTTGGGTACACATCCGGTGTGTGCTACCATTACGAACGCATTATAAAGTCATTGATTATATGAAAGCGCTGCAGTCCTTAGAAGAAAAGGATTATAAAAGGAAGAAGGAGGGACTGCAGGATGAACATATATTTTGGGTGCGATGCGCACAAGCGGTATTCGATGTTCGCTTCG
>Ga0315282_10012384_pt1 | contig 13056 bp, 9 predicted proteins | sample YL17G07_20_MG_FD_203693 | JGI IMG/M metagenome (GOLD analysis project Ga0315282, IMG submission 203693) | Sediment microbial communities from Yellowstone Lake, YNP, Wyoming, USA - YL17G07_20 | ecosystem: Environmental > Aquatic > Freshwater > Lake > Sediment | place: USA: Wyoming | collected...
AGCACCGGTTCAACTCCTGGGTCCTATTCCATACAAAGTATAACGGAAGCCAGCGATGGGTCCATATATGCGGGTGGGAACAAACCCGGATTGATTTTTAAGACATCCAATGGCGGCAATTCCTGGGAAGATGTATCCAATTTTCCCGCTGTTACAAAAATATGGTCGATTTTGGGCGCATCGGATGGATCAATATATTTCGGGACCGAGGGAGATAAGGGTGAAGTTTTTCGAACAAAGGACGGGGGTATCACTTGGCAAAACACGGGAGACCTTCCAGGCGCAACAGGAGTATTTTCATTAATGGAAGATTCCTCAGGAGTTGTTTTTGCCGGAACTATCCCCAATGCGGATATTTTTAAATTGATCCCTGGTGACGATGACGATGACACCGGCGGGGACGATACGACGCCGGACGACGACAACTCAATTCCGGATGACGATATCGCGGACGACGACCACGGCGGATCCTCGGGTTCCTCCGGTTCCGGCGGCTGCGGCTGCTAAGCCCAAGCTTAATTGACCAAACTGAAGGGCGGCCAAACAGTCGCCCTTTTCATGTGACCAAGATCAACACGGCCACTCAGCGGCCTAGATGATCGAGACGTCGGGGCCGGTGCGCATTTGACATCGGGGAAAATCACTTGAGATTTTTGCCAGATTAGCATTTAATTCGAGTTATCTTCCCAAAATAGGAGGGTTTTATGAACGTCCATTCCCGTTTGGCGGTGGTCTTATTCCTGTTTTTCCTTGTTTTATTCGGCGCCTCCTGCGGCAGCGGGGTGGACGAAGACGGCACTCAAACAGGCGAAACCTCGCTCGCAACAAAAGAAGTAGGCGTTACACTCGGGCAGGCCGCCGGCAAGGAGAATTTATATGAGAGTCATACTATCGTCTCCAGCATGCGTTTTGCTGTCGCTCCTGCTTCGCCTTTTTTCGCCGCTAAGTCTGAGCCGTTGCAGTGCCTCGCGCAGCCCAAGCAATGCGACTCCTACCGGTTCTTCTTGTGGAACTTGCGATAGTCGAGGCCGTATTTCTGCACTTTGTATTGAATGATCCGCTTGGTCGTACCCAGGAGATAGGCCGCGCGCGTCTGGCTGCCTTCCGCGTCTTTCAGGGCGTCGACGATCAACTCCATTTCGTACGCGGCGGTGAGTTGCTCGAGCTTGCCGCGTCGCTTGGTGCGCCCCTCCACAGCCTTCATTTGCAGCGACGGCGGCATCAGGTGGCCGTGGATCACCCCGTCGGTGGACAGCAGTACGGCTCGCTCGATCACGTTTTCCAGTTCGCGGACATTGCCCGGCCAGTGGTAGGCCATCAGCATGTCGATGGCGGGCGTGTCGATGCGGTTGACCTCCTTGCCCAGCTCCTCGGCGTACAGCTTGGTGAAGCGGTCGGCGAGCATCATCACGTCCGCGCCGCGCTCGCGCAACGGCGGCACGTGAATCGGAAAGACATGCAGGCGGTAGAAGAGGTCGGCCCGGAATTGGCCGGCGGCGACCTCCGCTTCCAGATCGCGGTTGGTCGCGGTGATGACGCGCGTGTTGATCTTGAGCGTACGCGATCCGCCGACGCGCTCGAACTCGCGCTCTTGCAGTACGCGCAATAGCTTGACTTGCGACTGCGCCGGCAGCTCGCCGACTTCGTCGAGGAAGATCGTACCGCCGTCCGCTGCCTCGAAACGGCCGACCCGCGTTTGTATGGCACCGGTGAACGCGCCCTTCTCGTGGCCGAACAATTCGCTTTCGATCAGGGTTTCCGGAATCGCGCCGCAGTTGACCTTGATGAACGCTTGCTTGCGCCGCGGGCTGCTCAAATGAATCGCTCGCGCAACCAGACCCTTGCCCACGCCGGTCTCGCCGGTAAGCAGCACCGTCGTCTTGCTGTCGGCGACCTGGGCCACCAGCGAGCGCACCTGCCGGATCGCCTGCGACGCGCCGAGAATGAGCCCTTGTGCGCCCGACAAGCCCACGCCCTCGCGCAGCCAGCGGTTCTCCTCCGCGACGCGGCGGCTTTCGACGCGCGAGGCGATCAGCTCGACCACGCTTTCCAGAAAACAGATTTCATCAGCCAGTTTGGTTTCGTTGGTGGCGGCGCGATCCACCGAAAGCGAACCGACGACTTCCTTGCCGTACTTGATCGGCACGCAAAGAAAAGCCAGATCGGTGCGATTGAGTTCCCGCCGCGCACCGGAACGGTCGAGAAACAGAGGCTCCTGGTCGAGCCGCGGTACGGCGATGGGCTTTCCCGTTTCGACGACCCGGCCGGTGATGCCCTCGCCGAGGCGCAAGACGACCGGGTCTTGGCGGTCATCCTCCATGCCGACGCGGGCCAGCGTGTGAATTTCCTGCAGGTCGCGGCGCAGGATTGCCACCGCGCCTCGCTTCATGCCCAACCGCTCGGAAAGGATCTGCAGCGTATCGCGCAACACGCTTTCCACTTCGCCGGGCTTGGCGAGGACGGTCGCAATGGCGTGCAACGTCTGAAGCTGCCCCAGGGTGAAGCTTGGATTGTCCATGCGGAGAGACTGGCACAATTTTGTATCGGACGCAAGAAATGAAACAAAAATGTATGAAAATACATTTCAGATTGGTTCGACGGAAATCAAAATATGCCGTCTTTTCAATAGGATATGGTCAGGCGAGCCCATTGGCACGAACCTTGTTCTACACGACACGGCATGAGGCAGTTGGCAGTGCGCCGGGGCCGTTGAAAAGTGCTTAACACATTCTATCCAGCGCACCCTCCTGCTCTTGCCCTTTTTCTAACTAAAGGAGCCAGACGATGAAACAAACCGCCGTACCGCTGATTCTGTTGGCCGCTATTTGCTTGTTTGCCGCCTTCGCGCCGGTGGCCGGTCCATCAGAGAATGGCGGTCCGATAAACCCCGGCGACGTCGCCTGGATGCTCTGCGCCACCGGCCTGGTGCTGCTGATGACGCCGGGCCTGTCCTTCTTTTACGGTGGCATGGTGCGGCCGAAGAACGTCATTTCGACGATGATGCAGAGCATCATCACCATGGCGGTGATCAGCATTCTCTGGATCGTGGTCGGTTTCAGCCTGGCCTTCGGCGACAGCGTGCACGGCCTGATCGGCAATCCGCTGACCTACTTCATGTTTCGCCATGTCGGTACAGCCACGCACCCGGCCTTGTCGCCGACGATTCCGCTGGTGCTGTTTGCCTTCTTCCAGTTGAAGTTCGCGATCATCACCCCGGCGCTGATCACCGGCTCGTTCGCCGAGCGCGTGCGCTTCACTTCCTACATGCTGTATATCTGCCTGTTCACCCTCTTGATCTACAGTCCCCTGGCGCACTGGACTTGGCACCCCGACGGCTTCCTGCACAAGATGGGCGTTCTCGATTTTGCCGGCGGGACCGTCGTGCACATGTCGGCGGGGCTAGCGGCGCTGGCCGGCGCGCTGATGCTGGGCCGGCGCAACGGATACAAGGCTCATGAGCCGCACGCGCCGGCGAATATTCCGTTCGTGATTCTCGGCACTGGCATGTTGTGGTTCGGCTGGTTCGGCTTCAACGCCGGATCGGCGTTGGGAGCCAATGCCCAGGCCGCGATGGCTTTCGCCACCACCAACACGGCTTCCGCCGCGGCAGCGCTGGCCTGGGTGTTCTACGACCTGGCGCGCGGGCGCAGGCCGTCGGCGATCGGCGCGTGTGTCGGCGCGGTCGTTGGCCTGGTGGCGATCACCCCGGCGGCGGGCTTCGTCACAATCGGCGACAGTATTCTGATCGGCGCGACGGCAGCCATGGTCAGCAACCTGGTCGTTTCGCTGATGTCGAAAGCCGCGCTGGACGATACGTTGGATGTTTTCCCGTGCCACGGCGTCGGCGGCATGGTCGGCATGTTGATGACGGCCTTCTTCGCCAAAGACGTGGGGCTCGTCTATGGTTCGTACGCCACGCTCCTGGCGCATTTAAAAGCGCTTCTGATCGTCAGCGGCTTCAGCTTCGGTGGATCGTACGTGCTGTACAAGATCACCGACCTGATTATTCCGCTGCGCGTGACCGCCGACCAGGAAGAACTCGGCCTGGACGTAAGCCAGCATGGCGAGTCGCTCATCGAATACAATACCGAACACCGAACCGAGCCCGACGCCGCCGAGCCCTCACCCGCGATAAACTGCTTCGTCGAAGAATCGGGAACGCTGGCCTATTCGGCGGATTAAATTCCCGGCGCGGCACAGCGCATGCGAGGGCACCTGTGCCACATGCGAAGCAGGGGTGCGAATCAATCAAAAGGCAAATGATATACTTCGAAGTTGGCGGCGTTTCGGTGGCTCTCGCCTATTGGTCTGCTCCCCGGAATTTGAGCCAGGCATTCACTCAAAATAAGGGCATGTTTATTTTTTCAGGGAGAGCACTTCACCTCGCCAAAACCAGATCGCAGGCAATTTCACCTAGCCAAGGGTGGTTGATAAGGAAGCGGTTGGAGCCGCAGGATAGCAACTTTTGCCGTCAAAAATTTCTTTGATCAAAGCCTATTTTAGGGCCCCGATTTGCCGAGAGGTGATCGTCTTGGATAGGCGCAGGATAATCAAACACTTAAAAATCCCCAGTCCTAAAAATCCTCGTCGAGTTCCTGATCGAAAATCGCTTGATGTCGCAAATGTCCTTGACTTATACACCCAGATTGATAAAGAAAAATTCGAGAAGTATTGTAGTGACGTAGAACATATTATTTGCCACCAAACATAGTTGTCAAAGAGTGGACAAGGGACGAAACATTCTCATAGGTCTTCTGGCGGTGCGATTGGGTTTTATTGATAGACCCAAAGCTGCTGAAATCGCCGCCCGATGGGCCGAAGATCCTTTCGTTCGACCTGGAGGCTCTCGACAGGGCCAGGACTTTTTTTCGATCCTCGCTTCGGAAGACGCGATTTCTGATCAACAACTGGAACTATTGAACGAGGTTGTTGATGAGTCCCTGAGAATAAACGGAGGTGAACTTGCTAAATCACTGGAGAGTCTTGGCGGATATTCCGCTGTGTTCGAAATTTTCGGTAAAGATTCCAGGCAATTATTCGATTTTTTCGACACTATTTGCATAGCTGATAATAAAGAGAATATTCCCGAAAAACATGTGAACGTCCTATCGAACATCGACTCGCGTTATTCCTTTGGCAAACGCGGTGAGCCGGTTCCAAAAAATTCGGCCGTGATCGGTCAAGGAGGCCTTGGATGCGTCTACATCGCCTTTGATGAGTCCATCGGTCGCGAGATCGCCATCAAGGAACTTCTGGACGAGAAAATACCGGTGGATGACTCCGGCTTCAAGAAAACGCCTGCGCTCAGGTCTCGTTTTCTTCAGGAGGCGATGGTCACAGCGCAATTGGAACATCCGAGCATCGTGCCGGTATATGACCTTGTCCGGCGCGACGACGGTTCTTTGTATTACACTATGAAGCTCGTCCGCGGGAAAACCCTGGACAAAGCCCTGGATGAATGCAAATCGCTCGCTGAAAGGCTCAAACTGCTGCCGCATTTCGTGGACATGTGTCAGGCGATCGCCTACGCGCATAGCCGCGGCGTTGTTCACAGGGACATCAAACCGCAGAACATCATGGTCGGGGAGTTCGGGGAAACGGTGGTGCTCGATTGGGGGATCGCGAAAGTCCGGGGTCAAAAGGACATCAGCGTTCACAAGGTGGAACGAGAGCTCCAACTGCTCCAGGATTCCGATACGCAGAAGACCCTGGAAGGCGCCACATTCGGAACTCCCAGCTATATGAGCCCGGAACAAGCCATCGGAGCGATAGGAGAAATCGACGAACGATCCGATGTCTGGGGACTCGGCGCGGTGTTGTTTAAAATACTGACGGGACAACCGCCCTTTTCCGGAGACAATTTCCGCGACATTTTAAAGGACGTTGCACACAAGCCGTTGACTCCCGTAAACGAGATCGACAAAAGCGCACCTCCGGAACTGGCGGCTGTAGCGGAAAAAGCGCTCATAAATGATAAAAGTAAAAGATACCAATCCGCCATCGATCTGGCCAAGGATGTGGAGGCTTTTCTGACCGGAGCGAGAATTCAGGTTTACGATTACAGCTCCTGGGAATTGCTCAGACGATTCGTGACTAAAAATAAAACCCTCTGTTTACTGGCATCCGTCCTGTTCTGTCTTTTGATCGCCGGATCGATTGTGGTCTATTGGTACTACCTGAATGCCGAAAACGCCAGGGTAAAGGCTGACTACCACTTCTCCCTTTCGCTGCTGGACAAAGCCGAAGACGCTTTCAAGCAGAAGGATTATCTCGGCGCAAGGATCTATTCTGCGGCTTCGCTTCTGTACAATCCTTACAACCCGTACAGTTCGCACAGGATTCGGGACCCAGAGCTTCTCCGTTCTTCGGGCGCCGCGTCCAAGATAGCCGATGCCCATTCCTTGTTGTTTCAAGCTGAAGCGAATAAGTGGATCGTCCAGGAGAAATGTATTTCCGATCATCAAAACAAAACTTGGGCCATGGCCGTCTCACCGAAAGGTGAGTTGGCCGCTTCCGTGGGAGTCGGAGGCGAAATATTGCTCTGGTCCAGCCGCCCGCCGGCGTTTGTCGGAAAGCTCGACGGAAAGGATGCCGGAATTTTAGCTACGGCCTTTAGTCCGGACGGCTCACTTCTGGCCACGGGAAACAATAACCGGCTCGTTTTATGGAATACCTCGGACCATGGACAAGTGGGAGACGTCGAATCCGGTTCCATCATCATGTCTGTGGCGTTTTCTCCGGACGGTCGGATCGTGGCGGCCGGCCACGGAAGCGGGAAAATTACATTTTGGAGAACGGAGGACCTTAAGCCGATCACCTCATGGACAGTGAACGAAATGGAGGTCCTATCGATCTGCTTTTCGCCTGATGGTCGGTTTCTGGCTTCAGGCGGGCGAGACAAGACGGTGCGGATTTGGAACACCGCCGATCTATCTCTTGTTGCCCAATTGAAAGGACATGAGGACATGATCCGGGCCGTCCGTTTCTCTCCGGATGGAAGCCTGCTGGCCTCGGCCGGCAACGATAAAACCATTCGCCTTTGGAACCTGCAGACGCACAAAGCTGTCGCAATCCTGACAGGACATCATCAAACCGTTTACACCATCAGCTTTTCTCCGGATGGAAAATGGCTTGCGTCCGGCGGATGGGACGAGAAGATCATTATTTGGTCCATGAGCGAATTCGAGCAGGTTGCGACACTGAACAAGCATATTGAAAACGTGGCCGGCGTCGGATTCACACCGGATGGATCCATGCTGCTGTCCGTGGGAAACGACGGAGTGATGAAGTTCTGGAAAATTGACCAAGCAAAACATCTTCCGGCGCTCAGCGGCCATGAGGACTATGTTCGAGCCGTCGCTTTTTCGCCGGACGGCCGGTTTCTGGCCTCATCGGGCTACGACGGGACCATCAAGCTCTGGTCGTTTGAAAAGAGAACACTGTTGCATTCGGTGAAAGCGCACAATGACTATGTGTTCTGCCTGCGGTTTTCGCCGGACGGCAGTCTGCTTGCTTCCACGAGTCTCGATAGAATCGTCGCGCTTTGGTCCGTGCCTGATCTTCAAATGGTGAAGGCGATCCATGCGCACCAAAATTACCCGATGGGCCTTGATTTTTCTCCGGACGGCGGCATGCTCGCCACGTCCGGATTCGACGGCACGATCAAATTATGGACTGGTCCGGATTGGGTACCTGCAATGACTTTGACCGCGCCGCCAAATGAAATTCGGCAGGTGGACTTTTCCCCGGACGGCAAATTGCTGGCCTCCTCCGGCAGTGACGGAGTTATCCGAATCTGGGATGTTGTCCATGGAACGCTTCAAAAAGAACTGCCTGCAAAGAAACGATCCTTGAGCGGGGTTCAGTTTTCTCCCGATGGAAAAATCCTCTCCTTTTGCGGGGATGAAGGGATCATCTTTCTGTGGAATCTGCACGATGATCGGATGCTGCGCCAGATCGAGGTTGGAGCATTCATCATGCGGACCGTTTTTTCGCCGGACGGAAAATTCATCCTCGCTTCCTGCCGCGACGCCATGGCGCGGATTTTCGATGCGGAGACCGGAATCATCGTACAAAAAATCAAGACGAACTACCTGACTTATGACGTGGCTTTCTCGCCGGACGGAAAATATTTCGCTCTGGACAATGACAAAAAGATAGAAATATATCCTTTTAATCCCTATCATTGGAAGCGGGATCCGATGGGACTTCTACTCCAGGCAGAACAGCAAGCCGGCATGAAGCTCGATGGAGCGAGACTCGTCCTCACGAACGACTAAGTCCTTCGATTCATAAATTCGATAGCGAATTTATTCCCTCAGGGCTTAGTGCTGAGGGAGCAAATCTTATAAAGCGATTGACCATGATACGTCATTGTATTTGCGAATCGAAGCACTAAGAAAGGCTCGCCGTCGCGAAAGGAATTATTGATCTCTGCATAAATAATGCAACAGTCATGGCAAAAAGGCGGCAGGTCAGATTGCTTGATGCACGACCGAAGTTTAGATTGAGAATTGCCGATGTCGCAAATCTCTTTGACTTATAAAATTCATTGACATTCTGGAAAAATTATGCTAAACAAGGTTCATCAATTACCGGAAACAGCTAATTTCGGTAGTTGAGAGGGTCCAAGGGGATCCCGTCTATTTTTCGACCCCAACGCCTCGCGCAGGTTTTCCCGCTCTGGACGAACGGTTCGTAAGGTAAACGTCGAAAGGACGGCCACGGTGGCCGTTCGAGTGTCGGCGGGCGCTTATACCCGCCATGTTTACGCCGTCTCCAGCAGGGGACATGCGTGAGAAGAGAGATGGAAAACATGTCAAAGAAGTTGTTCGTAGGAAGTTTGAGTTGGGAAACGACGGATGATCGCCTTCATGCGGCATTTGCCCCATTCGGTGAGATCACCGAGGCCAAGATCATCAAGGACCGCGACACAGGCCGCTCCCGCGGCTTCGGGTTCGTCACCTTTGCCGAATCGCAGGATGCCAGCAAAGCGATTAGCGCGCTGGACGGCAAGGACCTCGACGGTCGAACCATCAAGGTTAATGAAGCGCAGGATAAGTCCCGCGATGGCGGCGGACGGTCCGGCGGCGGCTTTGGTGGTGGACGCAATAACCGTTGGTAAAACCGTGCAGGGTCATGTCGAATACGTGGCCCTGACCGATAACACTTCCCTGTTTTTCTGAGAGACAGCGCCTGGTTTGTCCGCAAACCGGCGCTGTTTCCATTTTGTACGCGCCGGATCATAGCAAAGCCTCACCGAAACCCATCGCGAGCTTCCTATCAATCTGAGATCAAGGGATAGAGAATATGAAAGCTAGGGACGTTTATCGGTTTTTAAACAACTCCCTGGGGGATCAGAAAAAAATCAACACCAGCAAACCGTCAACTGGTTCAAATTTTTGCTCTCAACTCTGGAATCCGGGATATATATTTTTTCAGTTGGACCGGACAATCGAGCAACGGATAAACCGGCCAACATTCTGGCACAGCAACGTGCGAGAGCTTCAAAACGCGATTTGCAAAATACCGGTAAACGTCCCTAGTTTCCCAGTTTGCTATATTTCTCGTTCAGCGCCATCAAACCCTGCTTCGTCAGACTTAAATCGGCTTCAATGGGCGTCCTTCAAGAAAATTAATTATCCTCTTCACAAGGTTCTTCTCATCCTTTAACTGGCATTCCCAAATGACCAATACATCCCAACCAGACTTCTTCAATGTTCGCAGGTTTCGCGCATCTCGCGTCTTGTTCCGAGCAATTTTGTTTTGCCAGTATTCTTTATTCGCTTGAGGCATCCTTGATCCCCGCGAACACGGATGGGAATGCCAAAAGCACCCATGTACAAATATCGCTTTCATGCGCGACGGAAACACTATGTCAGGCACGGCTGGAAGGTCGCGCCGATGAAGACGGAAACGATAACCAAGTCGATGAATCAAGGAGCGAATGATAATCTCAGGCTTCGTATTTTTCCCGCGAACACGACTCATGATCCAACTACGTTTTTGAGGTGTAAATTGGTCGGTCATTCGGCCACTTCAATGCGAAGGCTCGGATCGGCTTCACATTGAACGACTATCTCATTATAGCGCCTGATAAGCTTCTGAGCGGATAAGCGATGCCCCTTGGATTTGAATTTACCAAGTTCGTAAATGTTTCCGGCCAAGAATTGATCCGCTTCAAACACATCAACTCGATCCAAAACCGTTGCCTGATCCGCCAAGCCCTCAGCAACGGCTCTGCCTTTTTGCGTTGTGATGATGAGAGGACGCATACCGGCGTCCAGGTTGTTTTTGCACTTCCTTATTACAGCTTCATTTGGGGATGTAGTGACATGAATGGCTACGTCTTCGACGATAAAATCGGCATGTCTTCCAGAAACTTGATCCGCTACGGAAGCTCCGTGATGCTCCACGTTCCCTTCCAACAGCAAATCCAGCTTGGCGCCGACTAGGTGTTGCAGAACCGTTCCCAAAAAGGTTGCGCCGGACGATTCCTCTTGCCTCTTGTATGCTTGTTGAAGCAAATCGGTAACTATGGCTCGCAAGGATTTCGACGGATCGAAACGAAGGATGAACGGCTTGCTTGCAAAATGATCACGGACTTTCTGAATCCACCACCCCTCAATTTTCGTTAAATCGGCCATGCCGTTTTTATTCAGGTTGTTGAGAAAGGAAACGTATTCGCGCATCCTGCCGACGCTTCCGCGACTCGTCCTTCCCCCTTCTTCCGCCAGAACGCGAGTGATTCCGTGATCCTTCAAAATCGATTGTACTTGTCCCTTGCCAAGACCAACGACTTGACCGCCGCCTTCGGTAAGAAGCTTTTCAGGATCGCATGGAAGCCCCTCTTTTTTCGCGTATCTGGTCACGACCAGCCCAACACCAAGACCGCCCTTGGTGAGCATCTTTCTTTCTGCTGCAAATTCTTCAAGCGTTCTGAGCAGGTTTTTCAAGACATACCTCAAATTTGAAGGCTTTCTTCGCAAGCGGCGCTAGAAGGTTACGGGATAGATACTGTGCGGCGGGAACGGCAACTGCGTCGCCCATCGCTCGATAGCCGTCGTTATAAGAGCCAGGTAATTTATACGATTTTCGAACGCCCATTAAAGCCGCAGCTTCGGCGACTGTCAGAAGTCTCGTTTTATACTCATAGCCGATCCGCGCAACAACAACCTGCCTGCTGCTGCCGCCGTTTGGAGTTCGCAAGCAACCGGCAAGGCCATCGAAGCGAATTTCAAGCACCTGCCGACCATTCCTGATTCTTCTATATCCTGTGAAAACATTGAAACCGTTTTCGGCTGCAAGTTCCATCCTGCGCCGGTGGTTAACTGGGATGAGCGATAGAATGTATTCCGTTTTCTTCGGATCGTCCCACGGCTCATTGAGCGAAATGATATTCCGCAACGCGATTTCCCGACTCTTAGGCCGCTCCAAACGCCACCACACCCAATTTTTTAATCCTTTCGCAGCTTGTTGAACATTTTTTGGATGGCACCAGCTTGGCGCGTCCAATTCATTCACATTGGTATCTATGCCTTCATCGACGCCAACAACGAACACTCGCTGGCGGGATTGGGGAACCCAATATGCGGCGTCAAGGACTAATGCACCTACTCGATACCCGCGTTCAACAAGTGAATTGTGCAGTCTTTTATAATGCTCCCCTTGAGCCGCCGACACCAAACCGATGACGTTTTCGGCCACAACAATTGGTGATTTTTGCGGCATCTCATCCATGACCCTGATCCATTGCCAAACCAACCCGCTTCTTGTGCTTGCAATTCCGTTCATATTTCCGGCCAAAGATAGGTCTTGGCACGGGAAGCTGGCCCACGATAGAACTCCAAAGGGAATTTCGTTTCCTTTTATGCATTCCACGGGGCCGACATGAAGAATTTCTGCGGGATGATTCGCCTTGAAAACTGCGGCCTTTTTCTTACAAATATCGTTGGCCCAGACCGGCTTAAAATCCCTTTTCAGGGCTTCCGTGACAAGTCCGCTGCCCGCGAAAAAGTCCAGAAAGGGCGGTTTAATTTTATGTCCTAGTTCAACTGCCATGCTTTCATTCTACCTGCTGCACCTAGATCGTCAATGGAAAAGCGCTAGATGTTGTTCAGAGGAAGTAAGTAGGCGCCTTCCTTTAGACGCCATTGACGGATTAGAGCAGCACGACAAAAATGGATTTAGCACTCAACGTGGCAGTCGGTCGACGGAAAAAAACCGTGGAAAACGAGGGACGTTTGCCGGTTATTAAGAGAATCATTGGCAGTAATCTTCCGATCCGTCCGCATGATTTTTTAAGACGCGGACCGATTCGGACGCATCAGCGATCCGCGGCAGCTGTTTGTCCTCACGATGGAACGCTAGATTCTCTCATTCTGCCGGAGGCAAAAGCCGACGCGATGTTTTTGGATAAGGCCGGCTGGCATAGGGCAAAGAATCTTTCGATCCCGTCGAATATGAAGCTAAAGTGGCTTCCCCCGTACAGCCCGCAATGCAATCCGACCGAACATGATTGGGATGAACTCCGAGAAAAATGTTTTGCAAACCACATTTTACATAGCATGGATGATGTTGAAGATGCTCTCGTAGAGACTCTTTTAAAAATGGAAAATGATCTTCAATCCATTAGAAACTTAACTGGTTTCGACTAAATAGTTAATATATCTTTGATTGCGACTTAGATAAATTGTCAAGCAATTTCAAATAGTCAAAGCATTTTTAAAGGGCAACTAATCCAAGTTTATTTTCACTGTTTCAGACGCCAAATGGCGCCGGGATCAGATCAAGCTTGGAGAAGATTAGTGACATACTGCTCGAACTCGGGGGGTTTCGACAGAAGCTCTATGCCGTAAGAGTAACCTTTTGGCGAGTGGAAAATTGATTCCTTTTTCCAGACCACCCGGCTGGTGAGAGGAATGGTGCGGTGGCCGGGGACATTCAGGTCTATGCGGATCGTGCTCCCCTCACGGAACGGGTGATCGCAAAACAAGTTGACCCCGCTTAGGGAAATGTCGCGCACATATCCATAGGATGATGTTAAAAAGTGCGGAA
>Ga0315282_10012385_pt1 | contig 13055 bp, 10 predicted proteins | sample YL17G07_20_MG_FD_203693 | JGI IMG/M metagenome (GOLD analysis project Ga0315282, IMG submission 203693) | Sediment microbial communities from Yellowstone Lake, YNP, Wyoming, USA - YL17G07_20 | ecosystem: Environmental > Aquatic > Freshwater > Lake > Sediment | place: USA: Wyoming | collected...
TCGGAGGGTGAAGAATACGCAGAGCACGTCTACGTTCACAGGTGGGTTGAATTGGCGGAGCGTATAGGATTCAAGTTGTGGGCACGGCAAATCTGGCAAAAGAACGTGTACTACTCAATCGCGCAGAAGCGTGTTCGATGGGAAGACGCATGTCGTGCAGATGGCAAAATTCACCTAGATTGGGAATATGTGTTCACTTTTCGCAAGTCTGGTCCAATGCCTGAAGGGAACACGGGCTTACCTTACGAAGAATGGGTTGAACTCAGCAAAGGAGTCTGGTATATTCAGGGCGCACAAAATGCGAGGGGATTAGCAGTCTTCCCCGAGGAACTTGTCTCACGACTCGTTCGCCTGTACTCGTTCGAAGGCGATGTTGTGCTAGATCCATTCTTGGGAAGTGGAACCACTGTGGCGGTTGCGAAGAAACTCGGTAGACGCGGAGTCGGGTATGAAATTAACCCGGACTTGAAAGCAGAGATCACAAAGAGGCTACGGACGGAAGTTCAAAGCGATGATGAAACGCGTCAGGCGGTTTGAAGTATTACGGGTTGAGGTTTGCTATCGCGTATGATGAAATATCCTTTGAGTCCACAGGCGCCGCACGTCCACGATACAGGGTCCCCTGTCTTGTTTGACCTCCACACGGTAACCGCGACGTTGCAGCGCGGACACCGCATGTCTGGCCTGACTTCAGGGTCTAGAGGCATGTCGGCTCCCTCAGGATTTACCTCAGGTAACGATCCTTATAACCATGATCTTTGGACGAGCAAGAAACAGAGCCGGATTGATGATTGCACCAGAATTCACGACGGCTTTCGTAGTGCAAGGGCAAAGCGAATAGGACAGTAGGAAAAACGGAACGATGAAGAAGGTAGACGGCCGGAGAGAATCGTCCGGGTTGTCCAACTTTGTCCAAGTTGTCCAAACTCCGAGGGGGGTAACTCATGCAGAACGGAGCGTACTTGAGTGGATGCGCCAACAACGGGCACCATTCATGTTCGTGGCTGACGATCTGATTAAGGGCCTGCACATGCGCAAGCCATACGCGGGGAAGATGCTACAACGCCTCGCGGAGAAGCACTGTCTCCGAAAAGTGACGTATGGCCAGTACCAGCTGCTTGATCAGCCTCTAACCGCCTTCAGTGAGGGAGCTGTCCAAGTCCTAGATACCGTGCATGGTGCGGTTGTTGGGGTGGGTGGTGTGCGGGTGAATGGGTGGCAGGGGTCTGTGTTGTTGGGGGAGGTTGGGGTGGTTTTGTTTCGTCGTCTCGAGCGTGAGGTTCCATAGGTGCTTGGAAAGGTGATTCAGGCGAATCTGAGGCTGCTTGTTGCTGCTGATTGGGTTGAAGTCTTCTCAGACGGGACCACATCAACATGGAAATTCACGTTTGGGATCTTTATCCGGCGGCCTTGAAATGGTATCAAACTTGGACTCCACGGTTTTCATGAAGGTTCGAGCTTGTTCAGTGTGTGGCCAGAAATGTGAGGTTGACGAGAAGGCCGGTGTTTGTCAAGCATGTCTTCAAAAGATGAAGATGGCGCTTGCAGATGTCGTCGCCGCGGGCTCGGCAGTACATCGAGCAGACTGACTAAATGGTGAGTCACGTAGACATCCTTCTCGAGGGAGACGCTGCGATTCGAGTGAAGGAGCTTGAGAAGGGATCTGTTGATCTGCTCGTTACCGACGCACCATATGGTCTTCAATTCGCGGGGAAGGACTGGGACAAAGCCGTGCCCAGCGTTGAAGTATGGAAGGGATGTGAGCAGGCGCTGAAGCCAGGCGCCTTTGCTTTCATAATGTCCGCGCCTAGGCTGGATCTGCTGAGTCAAATGGCTCTTCGCCTGCAACAGGCTCATTTCCAGGTAGACTTCACACCGATCTTCTGGACTTTTGCCTCTGGGATGCCGAAAGCGCAGAGTGTCTCAAAAGGTGTAGACAAACGGCTTGGAGCGAAAAGAAGAGTGGTCGGGATCAAGCCCGGACATGAAGAATTCGTGAACAGACAAACGACAGGAGATACGGTCTTCAAAGGGGCGTTAGAGTCCTTCGACCGGCCTTGGATGCATGACCCCGAGGCGAGGAAGCGTTACCATCTGGAAACGGCGGCAGCAACCGGCCAAGCAAGAGCGCTCGAGGGAGCATATGCTGGTTTCAATCCGAAGCCCGCGGTTGAGGTCATAATAGTTGCTATGAAACGCCTGAGCGAGAAGACCTACACTCTACAAGCGCTGAAGAACCGGAAAGGAGTAACCTGGCTTGGCGACGGGCGCATTCCATTTGCATCCGCACAAGATGTTGAGGCTGCTGAGGCGAAGAATAAGCACGCAGACTTCAGCAGCGGCCCACGTGAGAACCGATTCTACGGCGTGGACCGGAGGCCACGGAGCGAACAAGGTAACTATGATGCGGCAAGGGGGCGTTTCCCGGCTAACCTGCTGGTGAATGATGATGTCATGAACACTGGGCGACCACATGGTGGGCATGGACATTTCAGCATGAGAGGCGCGCCTCCCGCAAAAGAAGTCTATGATGGCGGGTGGCGGTCCTTCGAGCGTGAGGCGGATATTCGGATAGATGACGCAGGTTCGTTCAGTCGATACTTCGATCTTGACCGCTGGTTTATGGAACGCGTGAAACGTCTGCCTGAATCGGTGCAGCGAACGTTTCCATTTCTGGTCTGTCCAAAGGCTAGTCGCAGAGAACGGGGGGAAGGGCGAAGTGTTCATCCGACGATCAAACCGATTAAGCTTCTCAGCTATCTAATCACCATCGGCTCACGCCCAGGAGATTTGGTGCTGGATCCATTCATCGGCAGTGGAACGACGGCGCTTGCTGCGCGCATGTTGGGCCGGCATTACATTGGAATCGAAGTGAAGCCTGAATACGTGAGAATTGCGAAAGCGAGGCTTGAGGGCGGCCTTTAACGCTCATGAGCATAATGCGCAGGGTCTAGCGATTGCCTTTCGAGTATTGCGAATGTTATGCAACTATCTCAAAAGATGATCCGCGCAGCGAGATTTGGCGACACGTCAAAGCAGATGGGCAAATTCCATTGAAACATCCGCTCGTTGTCACAGCGACCGGTGGACCTTTTGTCGGTGAGAAGTTCTACGAAGGGGATCCATCACGATTGACAGGAGAAGAGAAGGTCCGTCTTGTGGAAAGGTTGTACGAAAAGTTTGAGTTAACCGCGGATGAAGTGCGCCACGAGCTAGATATGGGTATCCTGCCGATCAGGGCAGATAACGTAATTGTATCCATCTGCCCGCTGCATTTCCGATGCATGGCCTAACTGCTGTGGCATGTTCGTAATCATCTACAAGGCCTACTATGATCCGAAGGGTCTCGGCGGCATGCGCGTCGTAACAGTCATCGTGAAGCTCCCGATGCGTCGTGTTCCGCCCAAGCGGCGTGACCATCTGCTAAGCATGTCAACAAGCCTTTGGAAACCAGAGCCCCTGCCCGCATCAGTGTTGTTGCCTGCGACCGCCCGATGAAGTGACCGCCCGATGAAGTCAGGTCCTAGCGCTCTGGTAGAGAAGGGCTCTCGTGAATTTCGCGTGGGTTCCTGAGGTGTGTTTTAAGAGCAAGTGGCTGGACAGAAATTCATGTCTGCGGATGAGGACTGGGTTCAGGAGGATGTGCCGCGGAGAGCTCGACGCTACGGCGTCGTTGTTTCTTCTCTTGCTGAAGGGGTTCCTGCGGCGAAGCGCATGCTTGAGGGACCCAACCTCGGCCTAGTGATACTTTCCATAGCGAAAGCGAGCGGCACAGATGGCATGTTAGCTGATGAGATGCAGCGTGCAGTCTTACAGCTGACCAGAAAGCTGAAACTTGAGAACGGCCCCAGTGGGTCTATCGGGCCCAGTTCTGAACGAGTGCAAAAGCTTGTGGCCGCATTTTCATCGCGCGGATTCTTCGATGACACAGCACCGGCACGACTGACATCGCAGGGCGAGTCGTGGCTGAACAGTGAACTGAAAACGCGCATCCGTGACCCAATTCGACTTGAAGAGTTTTGGACCGCAATCGGTGAGGCAACGGGACGAAAGAAATGTCCGCACTGCCATACATTCAACCGCTTCGCATCAAATGCGTGCAACATCTGCCAACACTGTGGCCAGAGGAGTTGTGACGTCTAGATTCTAGATGGCGTTCCATCAGCGAAGGACACGTGATGAGCGCGCGGCGAAAGCTTACTTGCTAAGAGAATCGGGCCTAACTGATTTTCAAATTGCGATAGAACTCGGCATCATCAAAGACATTCCATCACCCAAAGGAAACCTCTCTTGTCCAAGAGTTTGGGCAGCATGCCCCTGCGACTCATGGGGGCAGATCGGCCTGTGTAGTCGGAATGGGCCGGATTATGCCGATAGATACTATCGGCGAGAGCTGCGTCGCGTGAAGGAGCTGATAGGCTTCGAGTTGATGGAAATCTGCCGCAATTCGCCGACATCTCCATTCAAGGCACTGCTTCCAGAAAGCGAAATTCAATGATGCTAACCGGGTTGCGGGAGAAGTCTTCGCATTGACTGTGCCGGCCGTGTCTGCCGTGCAGTGGAAGCGAATTCAGGTGGGGCAGACCACGTACTTCCAGGCCAAGTTTCCGTTCGAGCATGGTCACTTTACGCTTCACCTATTCGGGACCGGTACATGCCGCGTCATGGTTGATGTGGATCCGCCGGGGCTGGATGCTAAAGAGCTTCTGGAGCTTGGTGTTCGAATAGTGAGTGTGATCTATTCCTTGACTGGGAAACACGTGAGCTTCAACGAGTTGATGGTTGACAACTTGAAGGAACTGAACATTGATTCCTCCGACCCGAAGCTTCGAGGCCTCCTGCATCTCACCGGTATCAAGCAGGGTTTCATGTTCTCGGAGTTGCTTGAGACATACTGGCGAATCTACGAGAAGACAGGCTCTACAGTCCGTGTGGAAACAGGCGGCAAGAACGCTCTTGAGCTATACGAGGCGCTGAGAGGGCCTGTAGCCGCGCTTGAATCGTGGGCGCGCCTGCCGGACCGAGTGAAGGCAGTGATTGATAGTCGATGTGACCAAATCAGTGAGCAGGTTGAAGTGCTGAGGCTCGGTCAAGTGCAAATTAGTCAGCGAACACAGCGGCAGGACGAGTTGATGACCAAGAATGTTGCTGTCATTGAGACGCTTGGTGAGGCGCTGAGCGGTTTCGTTAACCAAGTCAGCACACTCAGTGACCAGTTGCGTAGCTTCATCACGGAACTGCACAAGGATCGAGAGAGCCGTGAAGCACGTGAAGGAAAATTGCTGGATACAGTCGAAGTGCTTCTGTGCGAGCGAGAGATTCACGACAGACTATCAGAACCCGAAAAGAAGGAACCTCGGGAAAAAACAGACGAGACTCGATCAAAGACCACTTCTGACTCCATCATGGATTGAGGTCAACCCTCTGTAAAGTGAATGATCGGACATAAAGCCGGCCCTATGAATCCAATCTACAGACGAGAACAACCCCAATTCCGCCCCCGAATAAATTCAGGGATCTCCTTAGGTGATCCTCTATGAAGCCAAGGTTGGGACCCATGAATCATAGTTTCGCGTGTCTCTGATCCCATGAGTCTCATGAGTGCAATCGTTCGCGGTCTTCTCAGTAAAGGTTGGTCGATTGAGAAAGAGGCACTGGATCTGCTGCAAACATCTCCAACACTTACGTTACGTGATGCCGAGGTCATCATCTCCGGTTTGATTGAAGCTGCAGAGACGGAAAAAGATCCTAAATGGCGCGGCGTCATCATGCGTGGTAATGTTGAACATTTCCTAGTGCTTAGCCCTGTTTCAGTGCCGGCACCAGCAGCCGCAGCGATAGCGAAGACATCGGAAGCGGCCCCTATCCTGAAAGAAGACGTGAAAACAGAATCGATGCCCGCAGTTGGAACTAGCGAACCGTCCGAAAAGCAGGAGCGCAGCGCGTCGAGCGTAAGTGTTAGTCATGTAGTTCAGTATGACACAGATGAGCGTGTGCGAAATGCTTGGAAACACCATATGATTACTCTAGGAGAGACTGGCCTGACGGAAGCGCAGTTGCGTGATATGTTTCTGAAATTACACGCGGCATGGCAAAGTGACCCGTCAAGCCTTGCACACGATATGCGTTTCTTCTTTGATACCTATCGAGAAGAAGCATTGCCCGCACGTGTTACTGAGCGGAGCGACAAGTCTGTTATGGTTATTCAAACAGCTAACAGAGTGGCGCGTACGGAACCTGTTGAAACCCCCGTGGAAGTAAGCCATGTGGGTGAATCGATTAGAGCAACGCGTCCCTTCGCAGCGGAAGTTGAAAGTCGCATTCAGATTTTGAGTGATCCTACCAACGCGATGGCTGCAGGAGGCGGTTCTGTGGAAGATTTCACCCAGCTTTTCCAGTATAGGTTCAACAAGTTGGTTGAGATTTTTCACAGGCGAATGGATGCGCGAAATGGGGTGCCGCTTTCGGATGCTACCGGTGCCAAGGCAGGTGAGCATGTTAAGTTCATTGCCATGGTGATGGAGAAGAGGGAGAAGGCAGGCCGAATTTTCTTTCGAGTAGACGACATGACTGCGGATGCAACGGTGCTGGTTGATGAAGGCCGCGACCGGCAATTGTATGAGACGGCGCAGTTGGTTCCACTTGATCAGGTCATCTACGTGGAGGCGGTGAGAGGCAGTGGTTCTCTTCTGGTTGCGGAGAAGATTTTCCTGCCAGATATTCCTGATAGGCTCGTAAAAGGGGCGAGCCAGGATGAGATCTATGCGGCCCTGCTGTCCGACACGCATATTGGAAGTAAACTGTTCTTGGAAGATGTTTTCGAGCGTGTGATTCAGTGGTTGAATGGGGAGGTTGGAACAGTGAACCAGCGAAGAGTAGCTGAGCGGACGAAATATGTTGTTTTCGCAGGTGACTTGGTTGACGGCGTAGGCAGATATCCACGACAGGAATCTGAGCTGAAGATTACGAGCATCTATGACCAGTACAAGTATGCTGCATCATTCATCCGGAGAATGCCAGAGCATGTAGAGATAATTCTCGTTCCAGGAAACCACGACGGCGTAAGGCAAGCGCTGCCGCAACCAGCCATTCCAGCAGACTTCGCGGAGCCAGTGTATGAAGCGCATAAAGTGACTTCGCTTGGGGGCCCCTGCTGCGTTGCGCTTCATGAAGTAAATTTCCTGTTGAGTCATGGGCGTAGCCTCGAAGATATGATAACGAGTGCGCCGACACTCAGTTTTCGGGAGCCGCAGAAAGCGATGAAGTTACAGTTGAGATGCCGACATGTTGCGCCGACATATGGAGGCAGGACCGCAATTGCGCCGCTTCAGGTTGACCCATTGGTGATAGATGAAGTGCCCGATGTTTTTCAGTCTGGGCACTTGCACATTATCGGTCAGGAGTATTATCGTGGAACTCTCATAGTGAACAGTGGAGCTTGGCAAGCACAGACAAGTTACCAGGTCCAGATGGGATTAGAGCCCACGCCTGGCATCATGCCGATCCTGAACCTGCAGACACTCAAGCTCAGCCTCAAGAACTTCAACGCAGCATAGTCTAACCAATTGGGCGTATCATCTCTCGAAACTGAATTCAATAGGCTTTTCACAGTAGCAAAAGCAGCGCGCAGCAAGGGGCTCGACCCTGCACCAGTGCCAGAAAGCGAGGTTGCGGCAGATGTGGCTGAGAGGGTTGAAAAATCAGTTGGACCGCCTGGCATTGCAAAACGCATCCGTGAACTCTCACTCAAGCTACCTCGTGAAGAGGTCGCCCTCAAAATCGCTGAGGAGATCGCTGTAGCGCGCTTCTCAGTGGAAGGAGAAGCTGGAGCAGAACAGGCGATACGCACAGCGGCAGCAATTCTGGATGAAGGCGTAACGGCGGCGCCACTTCAAGGAATCAACGCGGTGAAGGTGAAATCAAACCCTGACAATACGAAGTATCTGGCTCTGTACTTTGCAGGGCCCATAAGGTCAGCGGGCGGAACTGAGATGGGACTCATCACGGTTGTTGCTGAGTACGTGCGTCAAGTTGTTGGGTTGAGCCGGTACAAAGCGACGGAGATGGAAGCGAAACGCTTCTTGGAAGAGCTCAGACTATACGAGCGGGAAGTAGCACGGTTCCAATACAAGATCCCAGACGACGAAGTCATCAACGCGGTAATGCGGCTGCCAGTAGAGATCACCGGCGTAGCGACAGACCCTATCGAAGTTGCAGCCTGCCGAAATGTGCCGAGGATCGAGACAAACGGGGTAAGAGGGGGAGCCCTCCGAGTTCTCAATGACGGACTGATCGGGCGCAGCAACAAAGTGCTGAAAATAGTTGAGAAACTATCATTGCCAGGGTGGGACTGGTTACGTGACCTCCGCAAGTCGGTCCCGGAAGCTGAAGAAGTGAAAGAGATGGCTTTCATGGAAGACATAATTGCGGGCCGCCCGATTTTTTGTCTCCCAGGGGCCCCAGGCGGCTTCAGGCTACGGTACGGGCGAACACGTGTGACCGGCATGGCAGCAGTAGGGATCCATCCTGCAACGATGGTTGTCCTAGACGATTTTCTCGCCACGGGAACGCAGCTGAGAACAGAGCTGCCGGGGAAAGCCGGGATAATTACTCCCGTCGACACCATAGAACCGCCGGTCGTGAAGCTGAAGGATGGTTCAGTAATACGGGTGGACAGTGCCGAACAGGCTAGACAAGTTAAGTCATCCATCGAATCGATCCTGTTCCTAGGGGATTTGCTAGTTTCATTTGGTGATTTTCTCGAGAACAACCGGCCATTAGCTCCTGGAGGACTGAATGAAGAATGGTGGGCACAGCTGCTGAACGCGTGCGCCGAACATGCCGTAGAACTATCAAGTCTATCGGAGAGCAGGATCCGAGAACTCATCACAAAACCTCTGGAGAAATATCCTACGCCGGAGGAGAGTCTCCTATTATCTGAGAAGGCAGGGCTTCCGCTTCACCCACGATATACCTGGCTGTGGGAAAGAATCACTGGTGATGAATGGCAATTCCTAAGACAAGCTCTCGCGCCACATCTCACAGAAGCAAAACATGAACCGCTAACACGGATCTCTATTGAACCGAAAACGAAGGCTCTCCTCGAGGACTTGTGCATACCTCACACTGCCGAAGGCGGCGCAATCAGTTTGGGAAAGGAAGCGGCAATACTGGCAGCCTGCTTAGGCATAGATAAGAAGGAAACAATAAGCGTGACCTCAGCGGCTGATGGCCTAGCGGCTGTCAAGAGCGTTGTCAGTTTTCCCATCTTGTCATGGGGAGGGACCTTCATCGGGGCACGGATGGGTCGGCCGGAGAAAGCTAAGAGAAGAGAGATGCGGCCCATAGTGCACTGCTTATTCCCTCTGGGTCTTGCGGGGGGACCACGACGCAGTATTGTTGAAGCGGCAAAGAAGAGAGCCATCGTAGAGACGGAGCTTGTGAGGCGCCGCTGTAAGAGATGTGGAGAGATCACGCATCAGAGCAGGTGCTCACGTTGTGGGGAGACAACGGAGGTTGAATGGGTTTGCCCAAGATGTGAAAGGCCCCTCACGGCAGGATCCATGTGCAGGATATGCAAGACAGGAGCCTGCACATACGGTAGATCCACCGTGGCCGTTGCGGACCTGTGGGATGCAGCGTGCAAGAAGCTGCGGCTGGCAAAGCTGCCGGATGTTGTGAAAGGTGTCAGAGGCCTGACAAGCGGAACAAGATGCCCAGAGCCTCTTGAGAAAGGCATCCTCCGCGCTCTCTATGATCTATCAATGTTCAGGGACGGTACTGTAAGGTTCGATGCAACGAATGCGCCTCTCACACACTTCCGGCCGAATGAAATCGGTGTCACAGTCAAAAAGCTTCAGGAGTTAGGATACACGGTCGACGTTGACGGCGCCCCATTAGAACGGCCAGATCAGCTGCTGGTAATGCAAATTCAGGACATCATCGTGAATGAAGACTGCGGGGAATATCTCCTCAGAGTGGGAAGATTCGTTGACGATCTTCTCATCAGATTCTATGAGCTACCGGCATTCTACTCCGCAGCATCGAAGGAAGATTTAGTGGGGCATCTGGTGATAGGTTTGTCTCCTCACACATCCGTCGGCGTGATTGGGCGAGTCATTGGATTCACAAAGGCGAAAGTATGCTTTGCACACCCGTTCTGGCATGCAGCAAAGAGGCGTGACTGCGACGGTGACGAGGACTCAGTCACCTTGGTCTTGGATGTGCTGCTCAATTTCTCGAGGGCTTTTCTGCCGTCACGCATTGGCGGCATCATGGATGCGCCTCTTCTGCTGACTGTAGCATTGAAGCCTACAGAAGTGGCGCGTCAGGCGCTTAACATAGAGGTTGTCGATCAGCTCCCGCTTCGTTTCTTTGAAGAAGCGTGCAGAAAGGCGGATCCGAAGATGATGACTGACTTGGTGCCGGTGGCGTCTCATGTGTTGAAGGATGAGCAGTTGCTGCAGCCGATTGGGTTCACACATCGGCTGGGCAGCATAAACACGGGAGCACACGAGAGCACGTACAGTCGGCTTCCGACGATGCTGGAGAAGCTGTCGGCTCAGCTGAACTTGGCTGAGAGGATACGGGCGGTCGATGCTGCAGACGTTGCAAGTCGTGTTCTCTCAACGCATTTGATGAGGGATCTGATGGGCAACTTGAGGGCATTCTCAACTCAACGTATGCGATGTTCCAAATGCAACGCGAAGTTTCGGCGACCGCCGTTGAGGGGAGTGTGCAGCAAATGCGGAGGCAAAATAGTCCTGACAGTTCACAAAGGCACGATTGAGAAGTACCTCGGCGTAGCGCACGATCTCGTCAAGCGGTACGGTCTCGGACAGTACAATGAAGAAAGACTGCTTCTGATTGAGGTGGAACTTGCTTCTCTATTCATCAAGAAAGAGGAGAAAGGAAGCAAGGACCAACAGCTCCTCGCCAGTTTCATGTAGCAATGGGAGATCAATTGATTTACGAGAAAGAAGGTTTCTTCTCAGCATTCAGACGTTTTCTGAGTTGTGAGCTGGAGTGGGCGAGACAGAAGGACGCTTACGTGAAGCGGTACGTAGGCGAGCTTTTCGAGGAGGATGCGTTCAAACATGACGATGATGGCTTGAGAATGTATGGGGTTGTTCTCCGCAAGGGGCGTCGCCCAATTGTAGGTGACGGTCAACTCATGAAGGCGCACCGTGCAGAGGGCGGTGGCGGACAGGCAAGCGGCATGTTCTTCCAGCATCCGTCAGATAAGACCCGATTCAGTTTTCTAACGGAGTCGCATCTTGAGGAGGGCACATACGCTTTCGCCGAAATGGGGGAAGAGATGCTGCTGGAGCTACAGCAGAAAGCGCTTGACATGTTTGAGCACTCTGAAGCTGCACACACGTCTCTGCTAAGAGAGATAATCCTCGGCACATTCGCGTCACCGCCTCTACGAAGCGGCAGCATCACGTTTGGAAGCGCATGCGATGAAAGCCAGAGAGAAGCGATACGCTACTGTACAGCATTAACGGGCAAGAACCCATTCTTCCTCATTCAGGGGCCTCCAGGAACCGGCAAGACCAGAACAATCGCGGAGATTGCAGCGCGACTCGTCGACGGCGGCGAGAGAGTGCTGATAACGTCACACACGAACGTAGCCGTCGACAACGCTCTCGAAGCCATGCTGCGGACACAAGGAAACGATTTCATAGGCAATATTATGCGTTTCGGGAGCCTGCTGAAGGTATCAGATGATGTTAGGGCAGTGCGATCTACCGACGTGCGAAGCCTCAAAACGAAGGCTTTGGTTGGTGCCACACTGTCGAAGCTTGCTATGCTTAGCGAGCTACAAAGCGGGGAAGGCATAACCTGGACGGAGCCGGTCTTTGATGCTGTGATCGTAGATGAATCATCGATGGCAACTGTGCCTCTCACGCTTTGTGGGATAATGCTCGCGAGAACCTTCATCCTTGTAGGAGATCACATGCAATTGCCCCCAGTTATTCACACGGCTGCACAATTGCCCAGAACAGAGAGTTTACTCGTTCAACGTTCGCTCTTCGAGACGCTCATCCTCAAGTATCCGAACAGGAAAGTGATGCTTGAAATGCAGTATCGAAGTCACCCCAGCATAGTAGGCTTCTCATCTAGCTGCTTCTATGATGGAAAACTGAAGAGCGATTCATCAGTTGAGTCCATCACTTGGACGCCTCAGCCGCTTTCACGAGGCTGCTTCTTCAACCGGCCAGAAGCATGCGAGAGTCCACTTGTATGGATTGACACGTCAAAGTACAGCTGCTCACGCTGGGTGAAGCCGTCTGGAAGAAGCGGCCCATCAGCGTGCAATCGGTACGAAGCGGCTGTGGCGTACATCTTGATGAAGGAAATGCGGAAGTGCGGTTTACCAGCTGAAGACGCATTCGTAGTGACTCCCTTCAGATTACAGGCTGCATTGCTGCACTATATGCTGCAGGATGAAGAGTTCAGCATCAGAACGATCCTGTCACCTGAATCAAGCACAGTTGACTCGTTCCAAGGCAAACAGCATCCCATCGTAGTGTACAACTTCACGGCCACCAATCCTTGGACTCGAGCTCTCCAGGATAAGCGACGACTGAACGTCGCGTTGACGCGGGCAGAGAAGAAGCTGATAATCATCGGTGCCGCCAATGAGCTTTCCAAAGACATCGGGTTCTACCGTGGTTTATGCCAGTACTTTGAAAGAAACGGAGTCGTAGTGTCGTCACCGCCGTCCCGCGTTCTCACGGTAGAACTGCGAAAGTGCGACGCGTTCCTGAAAACAAGTAGCGGCAGTTAATGGGTTCTTTTAAGGGCAGCAAGGAAACCCAATGGGTTTCACCGACATTGGGCGGTTCCAACACGCGCGCACACCAAACAAAGCACCGGAGCACAGAGACGGTGCGTCTTCAAATCTTGGATGGCTGCATGGATACTGAACAGAGCACTTCAGCAATCATGCGCATTCTGAAGGCGAGAAGCTTCGGGTGGGTTCGAAAACACGTTATTGCGCTGGAACGGCGCGGCTATCTTTCTACGCGAATAGTACACAATGGAGAAGT
>Ga0315282_10012386_pt1 | contig 13055 bp, 9 predicted proteins | sample YL17G07_20_MG_FD_203693 | JGI IMG/M metagenome (GOLD analysis project Ga0315282, IMG submission 203693) | Sediment microbial communities from Yellowstone Lake, YNP, Wyoming, USA - YL17G07_20 | ecosystem: Environmental > Aquatic > Freshwater > Lake > Sediment | place: USA: Wyoming | collected...
TGTGGGCCAGTTCGAACTTGCCTGTCGTCTCCGTCCGGGCGTCGGTAAAGGCGCCCTTGCTGTGCCCGAAAAATTCCGATTCGATGAGGTCGCGAGGGACGGCCCCGCAATTGACCACGACAAACGGCCCGTCCTTCCGCGGCCCGGCGTAATGGATGGCCCGGGCGGCCAGCTCCTTGCCCGTGCCGCTATCGCCGGTGATCAGCACGGTCCCGTCCACCTGGGCGATCCGGTCCATCATTTGAAAGATCGAGTTCATCCGGGCGCTCGTCCCGACGATCTCTGAAAAGCGGTATTTCGCCCGGAGCTCGTGGCGCAGGGTTTCGACCTCGGCCTCGAGCTTTTTGACCTCGAGGGCCCGGCCGATGAGGAGTAAAAGCTCCTCGTTGTCGACGGGCTTCTCCAGATAGGCGTAGGCGCCAAGGCGGGTCGCTTCGACGGCGTTGCGGATGGTGCCATAGGCGGTGATGATGATGATCCGACACGTCGGCAAACTCTCCCGCACGCCCGCCAGGAGGTCGAGCCCGGACATGTCCGGGAGGTTCATGTCGAGAAGGAGGACGTCGGGACCGAAGTCGCGGACTTTCGCCAAGCCCTCGGCCCCGGAGGCCGCGCTCTCCGTGACGTAGCCTTTTTCACCCAGGAGGAGAGTGAAGATGTCACGGATATTTTGTTCATCGTCGACGATCAAAATCTTGAATTTCATTTCGGGCCCTCCGCCTCACTCCAGGGGCAGGTGGACGAGAATCGTCGTCCCCTGACCCGGACGGCTCCTGGCTTCGATATCGCCGCCGTGAGACTTGACGATGTTGTAGCAAATCGACAACCCCAACCCCGTCCCGCCCTTTTTCGTCGTGAAGAATGGGTCGAAAATGCGGTCCAAGTTCTCCTCGGGGATGCCCTCGCCGGTGTCGGCGACGACGATGAAGGCTTTACGTCCGATTTTGCTCGAAGCGTCGACCGTCAGCTCTCCGCCTCCGGGCATGGCCTGGACGGCGTTGAGAAAAACGTTGAGGAAAAGCTGCTTGAGCTGAGAGCGATCGCCCTGGACAAGGAGCGGCTCGTCGGGAAAGACGCGGCGGATGTTCACTCCCTTCGACCCCGCTTGGAGCGCGATGAGCTCGAGGCTGTCTTGGAGGGTTTCGCGCAAGTCGTGCCGCTCGCGGATGATCTCGGAAGGCCGGGAAAAGGCCAGGAGGGCCGAGACGATCTCGTTGATCCGGGCCGTCTCCTGGAGGGCTGCGGCCAGGAGCTTCCGGGACGCCTCTTCGGGGCTTTTAGCCTCCAGATACTGGAGAGAGGAGCGGATGGCGGTCAGCGGGTTGCGGATCTCGTGCGCCGCGCCGGCGGCCAACTCGCCGACAGTGGCCAAGCGGTCGGCCCGCGACATGCGCCGGAACCGTTCGCGCTGCTCCTTGAAGAGGAGGGCGTTTTCCAGGGCGATCCCCGCCTGCGGCAGGAGGGTCAGGATGAAAGAGATCTCCAGCCGGGTGAACGCTTTATTCCCTTTCTTGGCGCCGACGAGGAGAATGCCGATGAGGCGGTTCATGGACATCAGCGGGAAGGCGATCTCGATGCCCAGGGCGGCTAGCGCCCCGGCTTCCTTGGAGGTCAGGTAGCCCAACACGCCCGGGCGGCGGGAGATCTCGAGGTGGGTCTCGTTGACCTTGAGCCACTTGGCCAGACGGGAATCGCGGGCAAAGACCGCCGAACGGCTTTCCTCCTCGGTGGCGTCGATGGAGGCGGCCGGGACGAACCGGCCTGTGTCGGCGTCATGGATGAGCAGAATTAGTTTTGGGCCCGGGCAGACCTCCTTGATTTTGCCCAGGAAGTTCCTGGCGATCTGGTCATAGTCCTCGATCAGGTTGACGCCGGCCTCGAACTCGCGGAAGACCAAGAGGGGGAATTTCTCGTCGTGCTTTCGTCGCCGCGGAAATCGAAGAATTCGCCCGATCATAAAGAGATTATATCAAAAGTCACTTTGGAGGGGCAGACCCCTTCCAACGGACGTCGAACTCCGTCCGACGCCCTGCCTCCCCTTCTCGGGCGGGGTATGCAATCCCGCCCTACGACCAAGGGGGCGACTCCCCCTTGGAACCCTCTCGAGCGGCTCCCCGTGGCAAGCCACGGGGCATAATCGCCGCTCGCAAAGGGGACAGTTCTATTTTTTAACGAACGTCGTAGCGGACGAACAAAATGAAAGAGATGAAAAACACCAGACAGGCCGAGATCGCCATGACCAGGAGAAACGGGATCGCCGGCTTGAGCCGGTCGGCGAGCGACATCGGCCGCTCCGTGAACTGGGGGACGGTCTCGAAGGCCACGGGTCTTCTGGTCGTCGAAACATCCTCGTTCGGATTGTACCAGTGGGGACTCTTGGGATCCTGAGCGTCGAGGGCCTGGAAGAATGCCAGGAGCTGGCCCTGGTAAGCGTGGAGGTCCTTCCAGACCTTGAGGAGACGCGGATATCCGCCGCCGACCACCGCCTCGGTCAGACCCTCGAAATCGGCAATGGGGGAAAGGGCCGTTAGCCAGCGGGTCTTTTCGAACTGACGGGACATCGCCTGGATGGACGCGTCGCGGATCGCTTTCTCCGCCTGAAGCAGCTTCATCTGGAGATTCGCCCTCAGCTCGTGAAGGGGCATGAACGGATTCCCGTAGTTCATGGACCAGCTTCCGGGCGGCGCGTTCTTGCTGAGGTCTCCATGCGCCGCGTTAACCTTAGCCTCGACCGCCTTGGCACTCTCGATGGGATAGAGCTTCTTGGCCAAGAACGCGCTCGAGTTAGGGATGACCACGGCGAAGAGAAGCCAGAACGAGAGAGCCAGGAGGAGGCTGACGTTGGCGCTGCGGGAGACGACCGACGAGAGGAGCCCAAACGCGGCGAAGGAGGCAGCGAAGAGGACGGAGACGGCGAGGAAGCCGGCGACTTCGGCCGCCAGGGAGGCCGAGATGTTCGCGGCCCCGAGAAAGAGGACGACGAGAAGGCTGGCGAGGATCCCCGGCGTCACGACGAAGACGAAGGACACGATCGCGCTCAGGTATTTCCAGAAGAGAAGGGCTCCCCGGGAAACGGGATTCGAGAGGGCCAGGGCCAGGGTTCGCGCTTCTTTCTCCCCCGACACCGCGTCGAAGGTGAAGAGAAGGGCGACGAAGCTCAGGATCAGGCCGACGATGAACGACCAGTTGATCTCATCGTGCTTGGCCAGGAAGGGATTGACGCTCCCGCCGCGGTTACGGAAGCCGAAGACGTTCCAGGCGCTGAAAGTGATCGCGTCGGGGAGGTATTTCTCCTTGGCATCGTAGATGAAGCCATTGTCCCTTGGCCGGAGAGGATAGTCGCGCTTGGTCACGGCCAGGGTGGTGAGGCTCTTGGTCGCGTCCTCTTTCATCTTGTCCAGGAATTCGGCCCGGGCTAGTCGGTCCTTGGCCAGGGCATCTTCGTGGTTCCGGACGAAGGAGACGGCCCCAAGGATGAAGGCCAACAGGACAAGGGCCAGGGCGACCATAAACCGCAGACTGTAGAGGTTGTGCTGGATCTCGCGTTTGAGGACGGTCTTTAACACGGCTCACCTCACGTCATAGCGGAGAAAAGCGACGTAGCTCAGGTAGAAAAGAAAGATGGCTTCGACGAGGAGGAGTCCGATCCCCGCGACCGATCCCTCGAGCCCCAAACGGAGCGAGGCCGGCCGGGGCGGCGGCCGGGGGAGATCGGACAAGTCGATAAAGGGGAAATCGTCCGGCTTGTCGCCCGGGACCTTGACTTTTCGCAGAACCTCGAATTGGGCCCGGAAATCCTTCTGCTCGACCCGCCAGGATTCGTATTCGGGCAGGGCCTTAAAGCGGCCGCCGGAGCGCAGGTCGATGAGCTCGTCGGCCGTTCGGAACGTTTCGGGCGGCGTCGGCGTGAACCAGCGGAAGGAAGCGAAGATGTCTTTGCCCTTGAGATAGCGGATGAATGTCTCGCGATACTCATGGGTCCGGTCCATGTCGGCCTTGTGCGCCCGCCGGTCGGTCCCGCAGAGGGCGGATGCGATCCGCCGGAGCACGCCGGCCGGCGAGATCATGGCGATCGTTTCCGCGGCCCGGGCCTGGCGGTTTAGGCTGTCCAAGTAAGATTTCTGGGGAGCCCATTTCTTGTCCGCGGTGTCGAGCCGGATCGGCTCCGAGAGGATCGCCCGAGCGCGATACCATTCGAAATAGGACTTGGAACAGCCGTAATTCTCAATGTAACCGTCCGCTCCTCCGTTGCTGTACCAGTTCATGTCCCAGTCGGGCTTCGGTAGCGATTTCGCGCGGGCCGAGATTTCTTCGTCCCGGACCTTGTCCATGTCGGCCAGGACGCGAGTTAGGTTGTCGCGGGGTTGGGCGCGGACAAAGCTTTCGGCCGCGTAGGAGGCCAGGTTCGGTACGAGGAAGACGAAGAACACCCAGAGAAAGAGGCAGACGACGAGGCTCGTGACCGAGGACCGCGAACGGGCGGAGATGAGCAGGCCGACGAAGGCGAAGACGGTCATATAGATGATACTGACGGCGGCCACCAGGCCGATCCGCGTCCACTCCAGCCCCCTGAAAGCCACGTCCCGGGACAGGAGGACGATCACGGCCCCGAGGAGGAAAGAAAAGAAAAGAACCGGAAGGAGCGTCAGGAGAATGCCTGCAATCTTGCCGGCCAGAAGGGGGGCACGGCTGACAGGATTCGACATCTGCAGGCCCAGAGTCCCGCTCTCCTTCTCCTTTGTCACGGCGTCGTAGCTGAAGAGAAGTGCCAGAAGGGAGAAGATGATGGCCGCGATATCGACGAAATCGATGGAGAAGAAGGCGTCGAGGAAAGGATTGTCGCGGGTCGCCGCCCGTCCCTCGGCCAAGAGCGGCTTCTCTCCGAGGAGGATCTTGACCCGGTTCCCGACCTGGCCCGTGATCCCACGGTTGAACAGGCTCAGCGGCTCGGGCGGCAGGACGATCTCGGGCCGGAGGCCGGAGAAAACGCGAGTGGATTTGAGCCGGGCCTCGGCCGCGTCGCGGTCCAGATGATAGAGCTCGGACTTTTCCCGGTAATCGTCGATGTTCATTAAGAGGCTGAAGGGGATGAGGACGAGGCATAGGACGAAGCCGATGACGAAGCGGGCCGAGAGGAGGTTGTTGAGGAATTCCTTTTTGGCGATGTGCAGAATCATGGCCGGAGCTCCTTGGCGGCGCGGACGAATGCTTGGGTCATCGTCGTGAAGAAATGCAATGTTCGTGCCAGTAGGATTGGGGAGCAGGTCTTACGGCCACTAGGAAGAGCGAGAAGCGAAAGATAAAGGATGGCTGGAAAAAGCCGAAGCGGGATGGGCAGTCTGTTTCCCATTTTCAGGCAAATGTTTGCTCGAAAGTGGGATGATCTCTGCACGACCGGAGCCGTTACCCCGATCCTTATCCGCCAGAGTTTCTCCTTTGGCATGATTCGTGCAACAATGGGTCGTGAGATGACATCTTCGTCTACGGAGAAATGACTATGAGCCAGATGAAACAAACGCGCGCCTCAGGGTTTTTATCATGCCTGCTGATCCTTTTTTTCCTCCCGGCCCTTCGAGCCCCTGCGCAAGAGAAATCTCCTCTCGCCCTCACCTTGGAAGACTGCATCGCTCAGGCCGTCAAGAAAAACCTCGGGGTGGCGGTCCAGGTTCAAGGCTATCGGCTGGCGGAATTAGGCGTGACTCGGGCGGCGGAAAAATTCGTCCCGGCGCTGTCCTTCGATTATTACAAAGATAGCCGCAACTCAGCCTCCTATTCCTGGATCGAAGCGGGCGATATCGTATCTTCGGCCGCCCGTATGTATTCGGCCGGGGTCAGCCAGGCCCTGCCCTTCGGTGGATCGCTGGCTATGTCCCTGGGGTCCGGCCGGAATTCTTCGAACACGCGCTTCCAGACGATCAATCCCCGCTACAGCGGCTCGCTTTCGTTCTCCTTCACCCAGCCTCTTCTCAAAGATTTCGGCTGGACGACCAGCCGAAAAGAGATCCTCGTCGCCCGCAACACGCGCGACATCGCCGAGAACGACCTCAAGTCGCTTCTCCTCGAGACGATTTATGCCGTCGAGCAGACCTACTGGGAGCTCGTCTACCGGATCGAGTCGCTCAAGGTCCAGCGTCAATCGCTCAAGCTGGCCGAGGACCTTCTGGACAAGAGCCGCAAGGAGGCCGAGATCGGTACCCTGGCTCCGAAGGAAGTGATCAGCGCCCAGGCCGAGGTCGCCAGCCGGAAAGCGGACATCCTCCAGGCTGAGATGTTGGTCCGGGATTACTCCGACGCCCTTCGCGGCTTGATCAGGATGCCCTTCGAAAAGGACGCCGCCGACATTATCCCGGCCGATACGCCGACGTTTGCCAAGTCCGAAATTGGGCTCGACGATGCCCTGGCCATAGCCCTCCGCAACCGGCCCGACCTGCATTCATCCGTGCTGGGGATCAAGAACAAGGAGCTTGATTTCTCCTTTGCCAAGAACCAAACTCTGCCCTCCCTCAGCCTCAACGCCCAGTATTGGAGCCCCGGGTTGTCGGGCGACCAAATCCTGTACCTCGACGACAATCCCCTGACCGGCGTCATCATCGGCAAAGTGTCCGGCGGCTCCAGCCAGGCCCTCCGGGACGCCCTTCATTTCAAGTACGACAACTGGTCGGTCTCGCTCTCGCTCGACATCCCCCTTGCCTCGGTCTTCACCCGGGCCGCTCTGGCCCAGGCGAGAACAAGCTTAGATCAAGAGATCGTCCGGATGAAACAGGCCGAGCAGGACGCCGTCATCGAGATCCGAGCGGCCGTCCGGGCCGGCCAGACCAATTTCGAGCGAGTGAACGCCCGCAAATCCGCCCGCGAGCTGGCCGAGGAGAAGCTCGCGGCCGAAGAAGCGAAGCTCAAGGTCGGGCTGAGCAACAACTTCTATGTCCTCAATTACCAGCGAGACCTCGCCGCCGCCCGGACAGCAGAGCTCCGGGCTTTGATTGACTATACCCTGTCCCTGGGCCAGCTCGACAAAGCCATGGGGACGAGTTTGGACAAACGGAACATTAAAATTACGGATGCCGCGGAGGTTGAACGATGAAACGACTCGCCACGATCCTAATCGCCGCCTTGATCCTTGGGGGGGCAATGGCCGCCCCGCAAGTTCAGGAGCAATCCCAAACCATGAAGCTTTTGACCCTTAAGAAGGCCCAGCTTCAGCTCGAAAAAACCAAGGGCGATTTCGACCGATCGCTCAAGCTCAAGGAACAGGGGCTGACCTCGGAGGAGGAGTTCGCCCGCAACCGGACGGCCTACCTCCAGTCCCAGGTCGATTATCAGCAAGCTCTCATTAATTTCATGGGGAGCGAAGCTCGTATCTCGGTGGCCAGCGCGGTCAAGTTCCAGGACGCGGCCGGGAAGAAATTCGTCCGGGTGACCCTCCGCTACTCCTCCAAGGAGCTTAAGGAGTTAGCCAAGCTGAAAATCTCGGCCGAGGACCTCTTCCCCTTGGACTTCATGAAGGAGATCAAGGACGTCTCGGTCTCGCTGAAATCGGAGGGGAAAATCGTCTCCGATCCCTATGAGAAGACGATCTCTTCGATGCCTCTCGAGACCGAAAGGGATGTCACGTTCCAACTCCTTAAGGACGTCGAAAACCTGGAGATCAACGTGTTTTACTCGGGGAAGAACGAGACCACCTCGGTCTATCTTCAGAAGGGCGTCAGCGCTAACATCGTCACCGTGAACTCGGCCCAGTTCTCCCAGGAAGCCGACCTCGAAAGCCAGGCCGTCTACGACCTGTCGCTGGAGAAATTCTCGGGCGAGGCCAACGTCTTCAAGCTCGAGATCGTCAACCTCCCCCATCAGATTAACTACGAATTCTCCGATCCCACGACCAGCGCCCGGCTGAGCCAGATCAAGTTCACCGAGGGTATCACCAGCATGAAGCTGTCCCTCAAGCTCTACCTGCCCAAGAACGCCGATGCCCAGGTCGTCATCGACAAACCTCTCTCTTTTTACGCCCTGGCCCTGGACAACGACCAGGCCGCCGCCCTCCAGGCGACGCTGGCCAAGAAGCCCGAGATCGGCCCGGCCGACATCGCAGCCCTCAAGGTCGGCAGCGTTCGCCTGGAGCTCATCCCCCGCGGCGTGGGTAAAATCGAAGTCCAGGCCGTCAACCTCTACCACGAGATCAAAGTCGGCGAGGGCGTGGACATGGAGGTCCGGGTGAAGAACGCCGGGACTCGGAAATTGAACAACATCCGGGTTCACACCGACCTGCCCCTCAACTGGCGGTCCGAGGTCGCCCCCGACCTGATCGCCTCGCTCGAGCAGGGCAAGGAGGAGGTCGTAAGGGTGAAGTTCCAGCCGCCGGCGGACGTGGCCGTGGGCGACTACGAGCCGAAGATCAAAACCGAGTGCAGCGCCGATAACCGGCGGGTCGAATCCGAGGACAAGATCGTCCGCGTCCACGTCGCCTCGAAGACGAACGTCCTGGGCATCGGGTTGCTTGTCTTTCTCTTCATCGTCGTGCTCGTTGGGATCGTTGTCTTCGGCATCATGCTGACCCGGCGGTAAAAAGGATGGGGACATGCTCCAAATTCTCTCGAATTTAGTCCGTGTCTCCGTTTTTACGACACAATAAAGGAGATCACAATGGCGATATCGAACCCCATCTTGAAAGCGGACGATTTGTCGAAGCGCTACGAGGACGGGCTGCTGGCCCTGGACCATCTGAACCTCACGGTCCGGGCGGGCGAGGTCTACTGCCTCTTGGGCGCGAACGGCGCTGGGAAGACGACCACGATCAACCTCTTCCTCAACTTCATCCCGCCGACGACCGGGACGTGCTACATCAACGGCATCGACGTCACCAAGGACCCGCTCGAGGCCAAGAAGCACGTCGCCTTCGTCTCGGAGAACGTCATGCTCTACGGGAACTTTACCGCCCGCCAGAACCTCGAGTTCTTCGCCAAGCTGGGCGGCAAGTCCGGCCTGACCAAGGAACGCTACTACCAGGTCATGCGCCGGGTTTCGCTCCAGGAGAAGGCCTTCGAGCAGCGGGTCAAGTCGTTTTCCAAGGGGATGCGCCAGAAGCTGGGCATATCCATCGCCGTCATCAAGGACGCGCCGGCCATCCTTCTGGACGAGCCGACGGCGGGGCTCGACCCCAAGGCGGCCGAGGAGTTCCTGGAGATCCTGACCGAATTGAAGGGCGAGGGCAAGGCCATCCTGATGTCCACCCACGACATTTTCCGGGCCAAGGAGATCGGCGACCGGGTGGGGATCATGAAGGAGGGCCGGCTGGTCATGGAGCGGACGCGGGAGGAACTCCAGGTCGAGGACCTGGTCAAGATCTACATCGACTACATGAAGTCCGAGCCGCTCACGGCTTGAGGCGGACGATCCGGCCGCCGGAGGAGATAATCATCATGCTGAAAACGATCGTCAAAAAAGAAATCCTTGAAAACATCCTGAGCTATCGTTTTCCCCTATTCTTCCTCATCTCGGCCGTGCTCATCATCTCGTCGCTCTACGTCCATCATCTGGATTATTCCAAACGGATCAACGACTACAACGAGCAGATCCGCCTCTCCCGGGAAGAATTGGCGTCCTCGCGGTCGTCCGACCTCCATTTCGGCCGGATCCCGCTCAAGGGGTTCCTTCCGCCGTCGCCCCTGTCGATCTTCGCCGGCGGGTTCGAGACTTCCCTTCCCAAGTTCTATGAGTTCCAGGCCGACGGCTTCAAGCCGGGCGATACGTCCGTCGGCGACGAGTCCATTTTGTCCGTCCTCGGCAAGTTCGATTTCGTCTTCATCGTCCAGATGGTCGTGAGCCTTATCGTCCTGCTCTTCGCCTCGGACCTCATCGCCGGCGAGAAAGAACTCGGCACCCTGAGGGGAATCCTGGCCAATAGCGTCCCCCGGCACAGCCTCCTCGTCGGCAAGTTGCTGGGCGGCTATACCGCCCTCTGGATGCCGTTCCTGATCACGTTCCTTCTCGGCCTCATCCTCCTCGGCCTGCGGTCCTTCCCCTTCGCCGAATCCGGGATTCTCGGCCGCTTGATCCTGATCTTCGCCGCGACGTCCCTCTTCATCCTGGCGTACTTCACCCTCGGCCTGATGATCTCGGCCAGCTCCGCGCGCGCCCGGACGGCGTTGGTCTCCATCCTCCTCGTCTGGATCCTGTTCCAGCTTGTCATCCCCCGGCTGAGCGACATGGTCGCCTCGGTCGTGTATCCGGTCCGGACGGAAACCGTCGTTTCCATGCAGAAATCCGTCCTCGTCAAGGCGCTCGAGTACGAGAAGGCCAAAACCCTGGGGCAGAAATACGAAGCCATCTTCGGACGGGGGGGTACGTCTAGCACGAAACCAGATCCTCCGGCCAAGGTAGAGGAATGGAACGTCTTCAAGGCGAACGTGGAGGCGCAGGTCCAGGAGAGGAAAACGGCACAGCTCCGGGATCTGGAAGACACCTATCGGCGGGAGAAGCGGATCCAGAGGACGATTGCGGGCAACTTATCGCTCGTCTCGCCCAGTGCCGCCTTCACCAGGCTTCTGACCGACATGTGCGGAACGGGCGAAATCGACAAGGAAAAATACCTGGACGCCGTCAAGGTCCATCAGCAGACGTTGGACGCGGAGCTGTACAGCCATGTCAAAAAAACGACTTTGATTTTCCCGAGCGGCGGGACGTCCAGTTCCTCGTCTATCGACGGTATGGTCGACCCGAAGACCCTGCCGAACTTTTCGGTGCGCAAAGCCGGCCTGTCCGAAGTCTTCGCCCGCAATTGGGGGAGTCTCGTCTCCCTCGCCTTCTGGCTGATCGTCCCCTTCGCCGTCGCCTATGTCCGCTTCCTGCGATACGATGTCCGCTAGTCCAGTTCCTCCATGTACTGGATGTAGAGCTCGGTCAGGTCCTCACCGGCGAGCTCGGCCCGAGTCTTGAGCATCACCAGCCGGCCTCTCTTCATGAACCCGACCCGGTCGGCGATCAGCTTGGCCCGGAAGATGTCGTGGGTGGACATGAGGATGGATTTTCCCCGGTCGCGCATGTCCGTGAGCAGGTGGAGGAATTCCCGGCCCGACTTGGGGTCCAGGCCCGAAGTCGGCTCGTCCAGGAGGATGTTGGGCGCGTCCTTGAGCAGGGCGACGGCTAGACCCAGCTTCTGGCGCATCCCCTTGGAGTACGTCCGCGTCCGCGAATCGAACGCCTCCTCCTGTAGGCCGACGCTCTTTAGGGCGGCGGCATAATCGGCCTTGGTAAGACCGCGCTTGCCCGCCAGCTTGGAGAAATAATCCAGGTTCTGGAAGGCCGTGAAGTTGCCGTAGAGGGTGACGTTCTCCGAGACGAACGAGACATAGTCCTTGGAGCGGAGAGGCTCCTTGGTCACGTCAATGCCCTCGATGAGGGCCGTCCCTTCGGTCGGCGGCAGGAAGTTCAGGAAGAGGTTGATCAACGTCGTCTTGCCCGCGCCGTTGGCCCCGAACAGGCAGAAGATCTCGCCCGGCTCGACCTTAAAAGTCAGCCGGTCGACGGCCACTTGCCCGTCCTCGTAACGCTTGGTCAGGTTGATGGTTTCCAGCATGGTCGGCCTCTCAACGGACGTCGTATTTCAGGAACGAGACATAGGCCCCGGCGAAAAAGATGATGATCAGGAAGATCATCACTCCGAAGTCGGGGATCGTCCGGGCCAAGGATTTGCTCAAGGACTCCGCGTCAAATTTATGGGCGGGCATATCGTCGAGCACGACTTTCGCCGTCTGGCCCGTGCCGCTTAAGTCGAGGGTTCTCATATATTTTTCGTTGGCCCATTTCGTAAAGATGGGTTTGTAAGCCCGGATCGAGGCCAGGAACCGGTCATGCTCGTCGACACCCGTCCGGGCCAGGCTCATGGAGGCAAACATCAGGGCCGAGGCGGGGGAGACACGCGAGAGGTTGACGGCCAGCCGCCCCTGGGAGCTTTTCCGGAGCTGGTAGTCTCGTTCCAGGGAGGCGTTGTTTTCGTCGATTTTCGCCGTCAGGCTTTGCTGAAGGTCCTCCAGATACTTTCGGAACTTTTCCTGAAAAACCTTCCGGTCCTCTCCCTGTTTCGGGCTGTTTGCTTTGACCCAGTCCTGGGCTTCCTTCTGGCCCGAGCCCTGAATTTGTTGGAGGAAGGCGTCCTTCTTGGCTGTGATTTCATGAACCGACGGGATGGGATTGAGCTGCGAGGCGACGAGGACCGAGACTTTCGGGATGACCGTGACGAAGACAACCCAAACAAAGAGGAGGACGAGAAAGCTCGTCGAGCTCTTGCTCGTCCGGGCCGAGACGAAAAGGCCCAGGGTGAAAAAGACCGACAGGTAGAGGAAGAAAATGAGAAACATGAGGAGGAGGCGGATCCAGTCTTCTCCGGCGAGGGTGATGTTCGGATAGACGAGGAGGATGAGGAGGCTGAGGATGAGAGGAATGATGAGCGGGATGAGGAGGCTGATGTAGCCGCCGATGACCTTGCCCATGATCAGACGGTCGCGCGGGACGCGGTTGGACAGGGTCAGCTTCAAGGTTCCCCGTTCCTTCTCGCCGACGATGGCGTCGTAGGTGAAGAGGATGGCGAACAGGCTGAGGACGATCTTGACGATGAAGGACAGGTCGAGGGCGCCGAAGATCGAGAAGACGGGGTTGCTCTCGTATTTGGAGTCGACAAGGTTCGGGTCGTAGGCGATGTTGACCGTGGCGACGCGGCCGACGGCTTCGGTCACCCCGCTGGCGATCGTGCTCAGGACCTGGGGCGGCCGGTTGATTTTCGTACCCAGGCCGGCCAGGGCCTGGTAGCTAGGCTGGCTCTCCAGATTCTTCCGGTTCAAGGCTAGGGCGGCGTCGAATTCCTTCTTCTCGGCCCGGTAATTGGAGATCCCGGTGAAGATCGAAAGCAATATCAGGATCGTGCACAGGAGAAAGGTGAAGACGAACTTCGGGCTGGTGATCGTCTCCAGAATCTCTTTTTTGATGATATCTCTGAGCATAAAGACCCTCCTCGGGGGGAATTCGATTATTATCCTTCATTCGGGGCCGCCGCGCAAGCCAAAAAA
>Ga0315282_10012387_pt1 | contig 13055 bp, 11 predicted proteins | sample YL17G07_20_MG_FD_203693 | JGI IMG/M metagenome (GOLD analysis project Ga0315282, IMG submission 203693) | Sediment microbial communities from Yellowstone Lake, YNP, Wyoming, USA - YL17G07_20 | ecosystem: Environmental > Aquatic > Freshwater > Lake > Sediment | place: USA: Wyoming | collected...
GACACTTGATGAGTGGTTCATCCTTTAAAACCTTTTTTTGAAGCTCCTTATTAAGAGGCCCTGGCGTCTCACCGTATCCCCCTCTAAGAAGCTCCTTGGTTTCCTTCGTAACGATCTTGTACCTCTCCCCCGTGATGACATTGAGTGTTGCCTGAACCACGATGAGCTGCGAAGTAGGGGTGACCAGAGAAATATAACCCAGATCCTTTCTGACCCTTGGGATCTCTTCCAGAATTTCATCCAACCGGTGAAGGACTCCGGCCTGCTTAAGCTGGGCTACCATGTTCGACATCACGCCGCCCGGAATTTGAGTCACCATGATCTTCGAATCCACGCCCCCGAGGTCTGTCTCAAATTCTTTATATCTCTTCTTCATTTCCCTCACATCGTCAGCGATGTCTGCTAAAAGATTTAAGTCCAGACCTGTATCATAGGGAGTCCCTTTTAAGGCCCATACAAGGCTCTCTGTCGGGGGCTGTCCCGTCCCCTCTGAAAATGGAGAAAGGACTGTGTCGATGATATCCACTCCTGCTTCGACGGCCTTCAAATAGGCCATTGCACCCATTCCACAAGTGTCATGCGTATGGAGGTGAATGGGGACATCCAAGGAATTTTTCAGTCGTTCCACGATTTCATAAGCTGCATAGGGTGACAGAAGTCCAGCCATATCTTTCAAGCAAAATAAGTCAATTGCAAAATCTTCAAGCTCTCGAGCCTTATCCAGGATGAGATCGATCGTATGTACAGGGCTCATGGTATAGCAAACTGTCCCTTCTGCAATCTTCCCAACTCTTTTGACCGTCTCGATCACTTTCTTTAGATTCCTAACATCATCTAACGCATCAAAGACACGAAAGACATCGATCCCATTCTCTGCTGCTTTCTCTACAAAACGGACAACCACATCATCTGGGTAGTGGCGATAGCCTACTAAACTCTGTCCCCGAATGACCATCTGCATCTTCGTATTGGGCATCCTCTTCTTCAAGGCACGAATCCTCTCCCAAGGATCTTCGTTCAGATAGCGGATGCAGGTGTCAAACGTCGCCCCTCCCCACATCTCCACAGAAAAGTACCCCACCTTGTCCAATTTTTCTGCAATCGGAAGCATATCCTCGATTCGCATCCGGGTCGCAATCTTGCTCTGGCTTGCGTCCCTGAATATGGTATCCATAATCTTAATCGGTTTCTTTTCCACATCCACCCTTTCTCACTCCAGATCCAAAAAGAGGATGAAACATCATCCGTTGCTATCGGCTACCGCCTTAAGCTGGATGGCCTCTTCTGGGCAGACCTGCGCACAAAGACCACATCCGTCACAAATGTCCCGATTGACTTTGAAAGAGCCCCTCCTCTTCTCGATGGCATCGAAGGCCCCATCCTTGCAGGCGATAAAACACCGGCTGCATTTCTTACATCTCTTCGGATTGATGGTTGCCTTGACAATATCCGGTGCAGGGACCGCCGATGTAAAATACGGAAGGGAAACCCCTCTAAGTTCCTCTAACGACTGATAGCCATGCTGAGTCATAAACCTACGGATACCCTTTAGAATGGTTTCACCTAATTTGAACCCATACCACATGGCTGCTGTACAGATCTGAACAGTAGTAGCCCCTACCATCATATACTCCACCGCGCTTCTCCAGTCATCAATACCTCCCACACCTGAAACGGGGAGGTTTGTGAGGCTGCAGATCTTGGAGACGGCGGATAGACCAAAAGGTTTGATCATAGGGCCTGAAATTCCTGACCGATAACTATTCTTTTTATATCCACAGCAAATCGGGATACCGGTTTCCACATCGATACCGATCACACCTTGGATCGTATTGATAGGTGTTAAGGCCGAAGCCCCTGCCCTCTCACAAGTCTTTGCTAGACCTTCGATGTCGAAGCTATGAAAGGAAAGCTTTGTAACAATGGGACCCCGAAAGACTTTTTTGATGTCTGAAATGAGCTGTTCTGCATGTTGCTGTTCTGCACTCCCAAAGAAGGAAGACATCTTTACAGCGGTCGATCTTGCCTCGGATGGACAGGAGACATCGAGTTCAATCCCATCTACACCGGCCTCTTGCATATGGACGGCTAGCTCCTGCCACTCTTGAGTGGTAGAACCTGCAATGCTCCCCAATATCAGGAGGCCATGTCGATGAGCAGCATCCACATCTTTCTTCAATTTCTCCAACATCCGGGCATCCCAAAAGATGAGACGGGACCCGCTGTTCTGCATCCCTTTTAACCGGTATTGAGTCGTCGTCCATAGATAAGGCCGTACATAGTAAGATTTACTCAGCGTTACAGTTTTTGTCACCACTCCGCTCCACCCATGCTTTGCCATTTCTGGAGCATACTTTTGGATATTTCCGATGACCGTGGTTTGGGCCCCCGATGCAATCATGATCGGACTCTTGAGGGAATGGTCGAGAAAGGAGACACTTAGATCAGGTGAAATTCTGCGCATCGTCGATCCTCCATGAAAAGCTTCTATCTCATCGTAAGAACCATGACGCCCTTTTGGGCATGGAGCCTATTTTCAGCCTGGTCATAAACAACGGACATGGGGCCATCGACCACTTCATCCATGGCTTCCCGATTTCTCTCTACAGGAAGGGCATGCATGAACATGGCATTGAGGTTGGCAGTGTCGAAATGTTTTTTGGCCAGGTACCAATCCCGATATTTCTCTCGGTATGCCAAATCCTCTTCAGCCCCCATCTCGATTCCTCCCCAACCTTTCGCATAGATGATGTCTGCATCTTTGACCGCCTTATTGAAATCATGAACGATCTCGATCGTTCCTCCATATTTCCTGGCACGCTCTCTGGCAGGAAGCATAAATTCTTCATCCAAGTGATACCGTTCATCCGGATAGGCAATGGTGAGGTTCATGCCCAAAGACCCAGCCACAATGGCCAGATCATGAGGGATACCCGGACTCCTTCCCCTCTTGGAGCATACCCAAACCAACGCCACTTTCCTACGTCTGAAGTCTGGGCCAAGCTTTTCGATGATGGTCATGGTGTCGGCCATGACCTGGCAGGGATGTTCCTTATCATCGACACCATTGATCACTGGAACACTCGAATTATTGGCAACCTTCATCATGATCTCTCGGGCCATCCCATAATGAGGTAGAGCATAGACCCTTAACATAATCCCATCCACATACCGTGAGATCACGCGGGCCGTATCTTCCCAGGTCTCATCGTGTTTCATCGCCAACTGCTCAGGAGCATAATATTGGGCATGGCCGCCTAACTGCGTCATTCCCGTCTCGAACGAAATTCGGGTCCGGGTGGAAGGATTGCAGAAGAGCATTCCAAGGGTCTTCCCTTCAAGCAGAGGATGACGTTCTCCTCTAGCCAATTTCCTTTTCAGGTCAAACCCCGTCTCTAAGATGGTCTCGATCTCCTCCCGTGAGTAGTCCAGCAAATTGACAAAATGCTTTCCTTTCATCTTTGTCTTCATGAGCTTCCTCCTTTTCTATGAAGTTCTCCTTGGGTCGAGCAGATCGCTCAAGGTATCTCCCACAAAATTGAATGCGATACTCACCATGAAAATCGTCAGTCCTGGAAAAGTTGGATACCACCAATATCCAATAAGATATTTTCTCCCCGTGGTGATGATGGCCCCCCATTCCGGAGTTGGGGGCTCTGCCCCTAACCCAATGAAACTAAGTCCAGATAAAAGCAAGATCGCCATGCTGATGTCTAATGTCGTTTTGATGAGAAGAGGCGAAAAACAGTTCGGCAAGATATGTCTGAAGAGGATGACATGGCCTTTCGTCCCCGTTGCCCGGGCTGCCTGAATGTACAGCTCCTGCTTGGCCACAAGAACCTGACCCCTCATCAGCCGGGCATATTGGGCCCACCAGACAAGGGATAGGGCAAGCATTGAATTGACAAGGCTCCTTCCCAAGGCAGCCACAATGGCCATTGCCAGGACGAACATGGGGAAGGCCAAAAAAATGTCCGTGGACCGCATGATCACACTATCCACAAACTTTCCATAATAACCGGAGATCCCACCGACGACCGTCCCGATGGCCAAAGCGATGAGGACAACAGAAACAGAAAAACTGATCGTCAACCTTGAACCATAAACGATCCTGGAATAGACGTCCCGCCCCATTTCATCAGTTCCGAGAAGGTTTTTGAAACTCGGGGGGCGAAGTCTTTCGGCTGTATTGATGCCATAGGGGTCGTACCTGGTAAAGAGCTGGGGCGCTATAGACATCAATACGAATAAAGCGATGATGATCACCCCGATGGTAGCCAGGGGATTACTGAAAAAATATTTCAATGAACGATACATTTTCTTCCCAATACGAAATGAAGCAATTGTGAATTCATAAAGCCCACCTTAAACATGATGGCAGGCGACGAAATGGTTTTCCCCAGTCTCCTTCAAAAGAGGTTCCTCCCTACTACAGATTGGATCCAATTGTTCACATCTCGTTCTAAACCGACAACCCGAAGGAGGATTAAGTGGACTCGGTAACTCTCCAGTAATCAAGACCCCTTTCCTATTTAATTCGATCCCAGGATCTGGAAAAGGGACTGCCTCAATCAGCTTTTGGGTATAGGGATGTTTCGGACTCTCATAGAGCGAATCACTTTTCGCCAATTCGACAATCTTACCGAGATACATGACGGCGATACGATCACTGACGTGCTTCACAATCCTTAAATCGTGAGTGATAAAGAGATAGGTGAGACCCAACTCATTCTGTAGATCTTTTAGAAGGTTTAAAATCTGAGCCTGAATGGAGACATCTAAAGAAGAGACAGGTTCATCAGCGACAATAAACTTTGGCTGGAGGGCAAGAGCTCTCGCAATGCCAATTCGCTGACGTTGCCCTCCACTAAACTCATGGGGATAGCGATTCATCGATTTTGAATCGAGTCCTACCATCTCCAGCAACTGGGCAGCTCGCCTTCTCCTCTCCTCTCTCGAGTAGAGATCGAAATTCTTGAAGACCCATTCTATGGTCGACCCTATTTTCATCCTCGGGTTGAGGGAGGAGAAAGGGTCCTGGAAGATGACCTGCATCTTCCTTTTCAGCTGCCTCAGTGCATTTCTGCCGCAGTGAAGGATATTTTCTCCATCGAAGATGATCTCTCCTGATGTCGGAGCCTCAAGACCCAGAAGAAGCCTTCCGGTCGTCGATTTTCCACATCCCGACTCCCCCACGAGACCAAGCGTCTCTCCCCTCAGGATGGAGAAGTTGAGGCCGTCCACTGCCCTAATGATATTCTTCCCCGTGATGAGAGACATCCATCTCTTCACCTCATAATGTTTTGTCAAATGTTTTGCCTGGACCAGAATCCCGTTTCTATTTTTCATTTCACCAAACGAAAACATCGAACAAATTGCCCTGGCTCGATCTCAACGAATTGAGGTTGCCCACGCTGACATTCTGGAATGGCTTTATGACATCTCGGAAGATAGACACATTGGTCTTCCGAAAGGTTTGTCAAATCAGGAGGCTGGCCTGGAATCGATTCCAACCTTTCCTGTTTGATTGCAGGGTTTGGGAGCGATTTCAGCAGACCTTGCGTGTAAGGATGTTGAGGGTTTTTATAAAGACTCCACACATCGGCCATTTCAAGGATCTTGCCCGCATACATGACGGCCACCTTATCGCAGAAACGGGCTACAATACCGAGATCATGAGTGATGAGGATGATCGAGGTGCTTCTTCTCTTTCGAATCCCTTTAAGCAATTCCAAAATCTGGGCCTGAATCGTCACATCTAAGGCCGTTGTGGGCTCATCTGCGATGAGAAGGGTTGGGTTACAAGAAATCGCCATGGCGATCATAACCCTCTGGCACATCCCCCCGCTTAACTGGTGAGGATAGGACCTCGCCTGATGATCGGGCGATGGGATGCCGACGTCCCTGAGAAGATCAACAGCCTTTCCCCATGCTGATTTAAAGGAGAGTTTTTGATGAATGACAATGGCCTCCCTGATTTGATCTCCCGCTGTATAGACTGGATTGAGAAAGCTGACCGGATCTTGAAAGACCATCGAGATCTTATTTCCCCTGATCCTCTTCATCTCATCATCGCTCTTCTTTAAAAGGTCCTCCCCTTCGAATAGGATCTCTCCCGAAGCGATTCTCCCCGGAGGCGAGGGGATCAATCTTATAATGGATCGGGCCACAGTCGATTTGCCACAACCTGACTCTCCAACGATCCCCAAGATCTTGCCGGCGTCCACATGAAAATCGATTCCATCGACGGCTTTGACAACGGCGCCCTCACGAAAAAAATAGGTTTTCAAACCCTTAACTTCGAGTACTCTCTCCATTCCTAAAAGAGATCCTTTGCATCGATGGTCTTTTCAGCAACAACGTTTTGAATCGAATTTGTAATACCGACCACTTTTCCTTTAAGAATCAGAATATCCCCTTCGAAGATACCTCCTCTCTTCACAATCATTCCATTCTTGATGATCAGATCGCAATCCATTTCTTCCTCTTTCATGCACATAAATCAAAATGAAATCTTTGGGTTAACGAAGGCATAGAGAATGTCAATGATCAGATTGATAATGGCATAGAGAAAAGAGAAGGTGATGGCAAACCCCATAATGGCAGGAAAATCTTTATTATCTACAGAGAGGATGGCATATCGACCCACTCCAGGCCAGCTAAAAACAGTCTCTGTAATCACTGCCCCTCCCATCAAGATTCCGAACTGCAATCCCACTACGGTGATCACTGGAATGATGGCATTCCTCAACGCATGCTTCATGATGACCGCTTTCTCCATAAGCCCTTTTGCCCTAGCTGTGATGATGTAATTTTCACTCATCACCTCGAGCATACAGGACCTCGTCATTCGAGCAATGATGCCTAAGGAGACGCTACTGAGAATGATCATTGGCAGAATGAGATGGTAGAGGGCATTCCCCAAAAGTTTAAAATCCCCTAGAAGGATGGAGTCGAGTGTCAATATCCCGGTGATCGCTCGAGTCGTCAAGAGATCATAGGAGAGGCGGCCGCTTCCAGGGAGGAGGCCCAATTTGGCGTAAAAGATGAAAATGGCCATGAGGCCTAGCCAAAAGAGTGGCATGGAGACCATGAAAAGAGAGGTGACCCGACTCAAATGATCGATCAACTTACCTCTCCGGATGGCCGAGATGATGCCTAAGGGGATCCCAACCACACAGGCGAATAGAACCCCATAAAGGGTAAGCTCGAAGGTTGCAGGATAAAAGATCTTCAAATCCTCGATGATGGGCCTCCGTGTGACCAGAGACCTTCCAAAGTCTCCCTGCAAGAGATGTCTCATATAGATGAAATATTGGACGATGAGCGGTTTGTCCAGACCATATTCCTTGATGACATGCTGGACCATCTCCTGGGAGGCATCGATGCCTCCCGCAGCCGCCCTGGCTGGATCTCCTGGGAGGCTGCGGGAGATGAAGAACATAAGGAATGACATTCCCAAAATAGTAAAGGCAAGTGAACCCGTTCGCTTCAGAATAAAATTGAGCATAGAATAAAATGTTGACTGATTAAGTCTCTCCCTCTCTCCTTCCCTATTTTCTGTAGAGCTCAAAGAAATAGAACTGCCTGGGTGTAAAGACCCTTGGACGATAACCCCCCACATTCGCCCTCATGACCACATCCTCCACCTGTTTGTCTATAAAGATGGCTGCACAATCGTCCATGATCATCTGATTCGCCTGTTTGTAGAGACTGATGGCCTTTTTAGGATCTACGGCTGCTACGCCTTGTTTTGTCAACTCATCCATTTGGGGATTGCAGTAGTAACCGAGATTGATCATCCCTGTAGGCTTGTCCATATGGGTTTCACAAGAAAAGACCTTGTATAGGAAGTTCCATGGGGAAACCACATCCAGACTCTTATAGAGAACGATGATGTGCATGGCATTCACTGGATCCAACATGAGCGTTCGATCCTTCACGGTCTCTGTCATGCCCTCAAAGGTCTTTTCATGATAGTTCGTTTTAATCCCAAGTTTTGCCACCTCGGATTGGAAGACCTCATAGATCATTCTCTTCTGCTCGTCTCCCTTCTGACTGAGGACGTTGAGGGTGAGACCAGGTTTCACTCCCGCTTGATTGAGTAAATCTTTTGCTTTGTTGAGGTCATAATGATAGGGGTTTTTCAGCTGATAATCCTTTCCTAAAAGCAGGGCTGGAATAGGACCATCGGCCCTCGGAGCAAACCCACCCCTTGCCCTGACATAGGCCTCATGGTCCCAAGCATGGGCAAGGGCTTTTCTGAGCAAGAGGTTGTTCGTCGGTGCGGTCAAGAAATTGAAGAGGAGGTACATGGGCGCGGGGCTCACGTTTTGGGTGGACCAGATCTTAGGATTCTTCTTCAACTCCGGGAGGGAGTCTCGGGAGATGATCATCGCAATATCCAAATCCCCCTTCTCCAAAAGCATCCTCTGAACATCCGACTCATAGATAGATCGAATGTTGACCACCTTAAACTGATTCGCTTTCCATTTTCTCCAATAATGGGGATTCTGAATCAAAGCGATATTGACCTCATGGGCCCAATCCTGGACCATATAAGGGGCTGTACCTGCGGAATGATTCGCTAACCAGTTCTGTGCCCATTTATCTTCCGCGGTCGAATGATTCTTTACTGCCGTAGGGCTTACCATGAAGGAGTAACGGGCGACAGCCAGAAATGGAAAGTTTTGTTTCAGCTTGATCTGGACTTTGTCCTCATCCAGTACATCGACCCTGTCAATGACCTTAAATCCACCATAAGAACCACCCTTTTTCAAGGCAAGGAGCCTCTCAAAATTAAACTTCACTGCTTCGGCATTGAAAGGCGTCCCGTCACTAAACTTCACTCCTTTTCTCAGAGTAAAGGTATAGGTGAGCCCATCCGGAGAGATGACCCAGGAGGTTGCTAAAACAGGCTCCACTTTTGTGATCTCTTCTGGAGAGATGGTAACAAGTCCCTCATAGATGTTGCCGTCAATATACATCGACATGTCATTGTAGGTAGACGTGTGGGGGTCTGCAGAGGTCATCACATTATATTTCGCCACATTGAGGATCTCTGACCTCGATATGGCATATGAGAGGCCTACAGAACCCATAAAAATAAACCCTGCTGCAAGAAGAACGGCTAAAAATAGATGAAATCTCTCCATACGCTTCTCCTCCTTTCTTTCATCTTTATCCCATTTCATCGACTGCGAAGTCATCTCCAATCATTCAACCCAACAACTCCCTGTCGACTTCCTTAAGCGTTTCATCTAAAATATTGAGGATCACATCGATCTGATCTCTGGTCGTCATCAATGGCGGGGCGACCAAAAAAGCATTCCCTCTCACCCCATCCACATTCCCTGTGTTATCCGGTGGATAGAGAATGAGCCCCCTACTGAAGGCCTTCTCAAAGATCTTTCGATTCACACTGAGGTTCATATCAAAAGGAACTTTTGTCTCATTATCCTTTACAATTTCAATTCCGTCCATGAACCCTCTTCCTCTCACATCACCGACGATGCGATATTTTTTAAAATGGAGCAGTCCATCCATAAGATATCTTCCTGTTTCTTCCACATGAGAGATCAGGTTATGCCTTTTAATAAACTGGAGGACGCTTAAGCCAGCTGCCCCAGCTAAAGGGTTCCCTTGATAGGTGAACCCATGATTGAATTTTCCCGGCCCGTCTTTATACGTTTTAAAAATTTCATCCTTGACGACAATCATGCCGAGAGGAAAGTACCCAGCTCCCAAGCCTTTTGCGCCCACTAAAAGATCCGGGACCACCCCATAGTGATCCATACCAAAATTCTTTCCTGTCCTTCCAAAGGAGGTCATCACTTCATCCGCAATAAAGAGGATATCGTACCGGTCACAGATTTCACGGATCACGTCGAAATATCCGTCAGGTGCGGGCACCGCCCCAAGGGTCGCTCCCACCACTGGCTCTGCAATGAAGGCTGCAATATATTCAGGCCCTTCCTGGTTGATGACCCTTTCTAAATCCCTTGCACAATCGATCTGGCAGCTCCCATACTTCTTATCAAAGGGACAGCGGTAACAATAGGCAGGGGCGATATGGGGAAAATCGAGAAGAAGAGGTGTATACAATTTTCTGCTTGCTGTTCTTCCGCTTAAGGAGAGCGCTCCCAATGTGGCCCCGTGATAACTTTGCCATCGCGCGATCGTTTTATATTTCTGTGCATTCCCCCGGATAACGTGATACCCCCGTGCCATTTTCATCGCTGTCTCCACTGCCTCGGAGCCGCCCGAAACAAAATATACCCTGTTGAGGTCTCCTGCAGCCATCTGTGCAATCTCTCCTGCTAGTTCTTTGATCGACTCACTCGTGAATTGGGTCCCATGGACAAACTCCACTCTCTTCATCTGTTCTACAATGGACTCAATCACTTCCGGCATGGCATGGCCCACATTGGAGATGAGCGCTCCAGACGATCCATCGATATACCTTTTCCCTTCTGAGTCAATCAGGTAGATCCCCTCCCCTCTTTGAATCAGAGGGAGTTTTCTTGCCGGGGCCCGATTAAAGACATGATCTTCTTCAGTCACGAATCGCATTTCACTCTCTCCTTCACAATAAAATTCTCTTATCGTTTCATTTCAAAAAGTTATTACTATATACCCAAAATAAGATTTTAAGTCAAAACCCTTTATCGGATTCTTTGAACGATAGCCAGCCGGCCCCTTCGTCTGCTCCTCCTACTTCGTCCTGTAAGCTTTGAGAACCCCATAGGCCTTATGATTAGGGTTCCTCCGTTTTTCCAACTTCCGTCTTTCCATCCCATCTTCTGGTAATTTTAGGTCGGTCGGGCCACCGGAGATATCAATATCAATCAAATCGCCATCCCGATCCAGGTTGCATAATGACTCTGTCTGCCATAGACTGTACAAAGGTCTTCGCCCGCCCCTAAAGAAACTACGTTTTTTCTGGGTTTTGCCTCACTGTAATGAACTTGGCGTCGAGTCTCTCGATGGCTGGATTGGATGAAAGGGACGATCCACATGTATGGTTTGGAGAAGATGACCGCCACCATCTTGTCCGCTAGGAGTTCTTTCCCTCCTATCTGAGGTGTTCCCTATGTTACAAAACGATAGGTTTTGCTCTGGCTGGATTCAAGCCGTTTGGAGATATCGGAGACCGTAAAAAAGTGAAAAACCTCTTTGTCAAGAAAAAAGACCTTCAAGTTCATTGGTAGAAGCAAAACGAAATCGCAAATCCCGGTTTTATGGACCATCCATTTCATGTTTATTTGAAACTCTTTTCAGGAGGAGTAGCAAATAATCCAACCTTGCTATGAACCAATCCCAGGTCGACCATCGCTTCTGCCGTCTTTAAAGCGACCGCCGTTGGGTCGAGCACCTTAGCGTGAAGCTTAGATTCTATTTCAAGGGCATAGCCTGCCATCCCTGCGCATCCTAAGATGATCACCTCTGCGCCATCTTCTTCCACGGCCTTTCGAGCTACCTCGAGAACCCTTCTCTTGGTCTTCCTTGGCTCTGCGTCGGTTTCAGCCACTGAAAGGTCAAGGCTTCGGACCGAGGCCAAAAACTGCTCAAGCCCTCTTATGCGAACATGTTCCTCTTTCGAAGGAATGCGCTCTCTCCGGGCCGTCATGATGGAGAACTTAGCTCCCAGTACCGCAGCCATGTGGAGGGTAGATTCTTCGATTCCAATGACGGGTATTTCCGAGATCTCTTTTGCCGCATCCAGTCCCGGGTCTGAAAAGCAGGCAATAATAATGGCATCATATCCTTCCCGGTTGGCTTTTTTTACCAGATCAAGAGTGGAAGGGATCGCAAGAGCCTCATCATAAGCAGATTCAATGGTCTCCGGCCCTCTCTCAGCGCAAACAACGGTCAGCTCTGTATCAGGCCGTTTGATCCGATTCAATGCTCTCCGGATATGTGCCGTCATGCTCTCTGAAGTGTTTGGATTGATCACCAAAATTCTCATCGTTCATCCACCTCAAATATGGGCGACTTTTAGACTTTGTCTAAAAACGGCCTGACAAAACGACCATCACCTTTTTCTCCGTTCATCTTTCCTCCGTGAAAACTAACTTTGCCGCGAAGAATCGTCATATCAACCGTTCCGGTTACCTCCATACCTTCGTAGGGTGTCCACCCTGCCGCAGTATGCATTTGCTCAGCTGTGATGCTTATCCTTTTTTTCGGATCCAATATGACAATATCGGCATCGCTCCCAGGAGCAAGGATGCCCTTCTTGGGAAAGAGTTTAAAGATCCTGGCGGGGTTTTCTGAAAGGACTTTTGAAACCGTGAAAATTGAGATCCGCCCCTTGATGACGCCCTCGCTGAACAGGAGAGGAAGCAGCGTCTCAACGCCCGGTGCACCACAAGAATTGTCAAAAATCGATGGCTTATCTTTGTGAGAAAGGGGCCAAGGGGCGTGGTCTGAGCTGACACAATCAATCTCCCCCTTAGATAGTTGATCCCAAAGAAGGTCGAGCTCTGCTCTTTTTCTCATTGGCGGATTGATCCGGATCCTCGCGCCGAGCTTATCCATATCCTCCTCTGAGAAAATAAGATAGTGCGGGCAGGTCTCCTGAGTCACAGAGCCTCCCTCTTCCCGAAAAAGCTTTGCGAGTTTAACGGAGCGGGAACAACTGAGATGATAAAGGTGAAGCCTGACGCCCGTTGCCCGGGCCAATTCCAACGCCTTGAGGACACTTTCGGTCTCTGAGACATCCGGCCGCGTCTCGCAGTGGGCACGGGGATAGGTTCTTCCTTGCTCGATATACTTTTCAATTCGTCGCTTGATAATCTCATCATTTTCAGCATGGACCCCGGCGGTAAGCCCGGTCTCCTTGATCACAGCAAAGGCCTCCAGGAGTTGCCCGTCGTGAACCCTTGGAAAGCGATCAGGATCCGTATCGAAAAGGGCAAGTTTGAACCCACACACACCTTTCTCTCGAAGCTCCGGGATGTGGGCGACCGTCTCGTTCTTGACCGAACCGAGGAGTGCCACATCGACGATGCTTTCGCTTTCCACCAACGCGATCTTTTTCACCAACGCTTCCG
>Ga0315282_10012388_pt1 | contig 13054 bp, 4 predicted proteins | sample YL17G07_20_MG_FD_203693 | JGI IMG/M metagenome (GOLD analysis project Ga0315282, IMG submission 203693) | Sediment microbial communities from Yellowstone Lake, YNP, Wyoming, USA - YL17G07_20 | ecosystem: Environmental > Aquatic > Freshwater > Lake > Sediment | place: USA: Wyoming | collected...
ATATCGCACCCCGTTAACTCAAGCTACATAAGTAAACTGGCTGTTTTGATTTCCACTCTCAACAACCATTTACATCTTATATATTAGACCCAGTTCCAACGTTCGAACTCCCGTCACTTGGGGGCACCAAATAACATTTTGTGCAATTCTGTTTTGCTATACCATTGCAGTAGCTATGAGAGTGTACTCTTGAACGAAAGATAACTCTGTTCAATGCGGTTTACCGCGTCGTTTACCATATCGTTTACCTCATATCATTCATTCCTAGCATGTCCGGGATAGATGATACGTAGCAAGAGGGGGGCTCCCCCCTCTTTTCGGCTTTGAATAAAGTAAAATGATATAAATCTGCGATAAAAATTCTAGAACTATTGATATGCTCCATAATTTCTCCGCAAGATAAATTGAACATTTTGTTATTGGGAACATCGAGTGTTTGTGGTAAAGACAGGGGAGGGTCGTTTCTGCTTGGGAAACAAGAGACTTAGTAGGAACGTTTGCGCTAATCTCCTAATCTAAGCGGATACTTATTTCTTTTTAAAGTATTTTATACTATTTTAATTGACAAATCTCATAATCTACTGTACAATATAAGACACGCAATTTAGAAAGCAGCTCTTTAAGAATTCACGAGTGTGAACGAAATGGCAAACCCGCCGAAAGGCGGCGACGCAAAGCTACGGGTCTAAAGCCGCAAGGTTATGACCGCCGAGTTGCCGAATCTCTCGAGGAGAAACGATTAATGAGCGAATTAATGACAACAAAAGAAGCTTCGGAATACTTAAAGATTGGTTACATGACATTATACAAACTAGCGCAGCAAGGCGAGATTCCAGCCTACAAAATAGGCAGTCATTGGCGATTCAACAGAACGGCCCTTGATGATTGGTTTGCCAATAAATCTAGAGCGACAAATAGAAACATACTCGTTCTCGGGGATGACATAGATACTGCCGCCCTCAGCAATACATTGACATCTATTAATCATTATAAAGTCACTACTGTCAGCAATTTAGAGCAAGCCCTAACTGAACTTGAAAAGCGAACTTATTCCATCATATTTATCAGTCCCACAACGATGAACACCGACTGCAGCAAAATCATTTCAGAAGTAAGAGCTAGGAATTACAAATCGATAATTGTCGCAGGTATAGGCCCAGACGATAAGCCAATTTCATTAGATGCAATGGCTTTGGGCCCAACATTCGTCATTAAAAAACCATTCGAAGAAGCTGACGTCCTGAAAATGCTCAACAACGCTGATATTCAAGTGACATCGAAAACAAACGATCAGCTAATAGCAACGCTAGTTGCAACGCGACAACGCATAGGCGATTTTTCAACAGCCGACAATGAACGGAAGGTTCTCGAAGATCCTCTCCGAATGAGTGAAGATAAGTTGCGCAACTTTATGGAATCATCAAATGACGCGTTCATCCTAACAGACGAGAAGCTAAATATCGTTGAAATGAACACATCAGCTACGAGGTACCTGCCGACAGGAATGGATAGAAAGAATATTATCGGTAAAAATATCTTAGACATTTCACCAAGCATAAAAGATATCCTACACGAGCGATATTTAGAACTACTTAAAACTAATAAGCCCGTAGAGATTGACGATGTTATTATAGATACTCAGCGTGGCACACATATGCGTGCAAAGGCATTCAAGACAGGCAACGGTTTTGGAATAATTGCTACTGATATCACCGACTCGAAGCTTCTTGAAGCGCTCAAAACTAGCGAAGTATTCAGTTCTGCTCTCCTCGACAACGCACCGAATCCGATAATGGTATACGAGTCCGACACAAGTATAAGATATGTGAATAAGGCTTTCGAGGACTTAACCGGTTTTTCATTGCAAGAAGTTGAAGGGGAAAAGATACCATATCCCTGGTGGGAAAAAGATACCATTAAGAAGGTACTTAAAACCTACAAGGACCCCATACTTCCTAAACCTAAAAAGCTGGAGGTTCGGTTCAAGAAGAAGAATGGCGAGCTTTTCTGGGTTGAAGTGAATGCAAAAACCATAAATATAAATGACGAAACGTTTTACTATATAGTGAATTGGGTTGAAATCACGGAACGAAAAGCCCTTGAACTATCTTTACGAGAATCCGAGAAGAAATACAAAGTGCTGATGGAACAGCGCCTCAAGGAATAATGATCATCTGAGGGGACAAAACGGTCCTCAAATGCAATTAAACATCTCGATGAAATGTGTAGCCAGTGAAAAAGAAAAATGTTATGCTGTATTACTATCAGCGGCCACATCGCCAACCGCTACATGTGGGGCATAGACGGCGTGCCCAACAAGGACAAGGAGCGTATGCTCAAACAAATCGACAAGCTGATCGATGAAGCCAAACCGCAGCGGTGAGCAGTATCCTGTTTACCTAGGATTGTAAAATCAGCCCTAACCTATAGAGTCAAACTATATTCATACCCCAATAGTGAAATTGTTTACTTAGGTATTTACTCTATCCCTTCTTTGTCATACAGCCAGTAAGCCACTAATGCCTTTTTATTCAACAGCCATGCAAAGCAGTAATCCCTTTCACCTCCGTATGCGTTCACAGAGAGGAAAATATCGCTATCGCTATGAAGAATAGAGATCCATTGAGACTTACCAAACAAAGTATTCATCACATGAGACTTACCAAACAAAGTATTCATCACAAGCATGAAATTCGCTTGTTTTATACCACTGTTAAAACCAGGCGCAAGGAACTGGAATATCTTGGCGCCGGTATTGACCCTCAGCTCAGTGCCTCTGCTTACGTCCTGGAAGATGTAATTCCAGCTTGTAACAAGAACTGTATCGCTGCCTGTGCCGCCGTCATCATCGGTTACGGTGAGCGTAACTGTATATGTCCCGCCTGAAACATATGTATGCGATGGCGTAAGCGTGCCGGTAACGATTGGCGTACCGTCGCCGAAGTCCCACCCGATCGTATGAGTATCAAGCCATCCCGGATCAGTGAAGCTTCCGTTAAAGCTGACCGGCGTCCCGGCAACTGCATTAACTATATCAACTCCGGCGTTGACCGTCGGGGCGATATTATTTACCGTCACAGTTGTTGTAACCGTATCCGTCGCTCCCTCATTATCGGTAACGGTGAGCGTCACCGTATAAACGCCGTTGTCACCATAGGTATGCATTGGAGCCGCAACGCCAGTGACAACCGCCGAGCCGTCGCCGAAGTTCCACTCGTAGTTGGCGATCGAGCCATCCGAATCGTAGGACCCGCCGCCGTCGAAGCTTATTGTCGAGCCTTCATTGCCCGCATAGGGTCCGCCGGGGACAGCGACCGGCGCACCGTTCACGTGAACGTTTGAAGTATCGCTTCCGACGCCTCCGTCATCATCGGTCACGGTGAGAGTAACTGTATAATTACCGCCTGAGGCGTATGTATGAGTCGGCGTAAGCGTGCCGGTAACAAGCGGTGTGCCGTCGCCGAAGTTCCACTCGACGGTGTGTGTGTCTCCTGCTCCCGGATCGGTGAAGCTGCCGCTGAAGTTTACAGGCGACCCGGCCAATACATAATCTACATTCGCCCCCGCATCAACCGTGGGTGCAATGTTATTCACCGTCACCGTTGTTGCAGCCGTAACTGCCTCACCGGTATCATCGGTTACTCTGAGTCCGATGGTGCTACTGTAATCATCATCCCATGTGAACGACGGCGTTGCGCCGCTTGCGTCATCGTATTCGCCGTCGTTATCCAGGTCCCACTCATAGCTTACGATTGTTCCGTCAGGATCATATGAACCGGAGCCGTTGAAGGTGATTGGAGAACCTTCGTTACCTGTGTAAGGCCCGCCGGGATTGGCAACCGGCGGCACGTTTACATTGATAGCGGCGATATCTGTCCCTATGCCGCCATCATCATCGGTCACCGTTAGCGTCACCGTATAGTCACCGCCGGAAGTATATGCATGAGACGGCGTCAGCGTGCCGGTGACCGTCGGTGTGCCATCGCCGAAGTTCCATGCGATGGTATGAGTATCCAAAGTGCCAGGATCGGTGAAACTGCCGTTGAAGCTGACAGTTGAGCCTATGGGCACGTCTTCCATATCCGGTCCCGCGTTTACCGCAGGCGCGACATTGGCTATTGCCGCGGTGGTTGCAGCGGTGCTGATTGCATCGTTATTATCGGTCACCGTGAGAGTGACCGTGTATATACCGTTATCTCCATATGTATGAGTTGGAGTTGCAGTCCCTGTAACCAGTGGTGTGCCATCGCCGAAATTCCAACTGTAGGTGGCGATAGTGCCATCCTGGTCGTATGATCCGCTGCCGTTGAATGCTATCGGCGAGCCTTCATTTCCGGTATATGGCCCGCCTGGGTTGGCAACAGGCGGGTAGTTAACGTGGACGGTAAGTGTATCCGTACCGACGCCGCCGTCATCATCGGTCACGGTGAGCGTGACGGTGTAGTCTCCTGCCGATGTATAGCTATGTGTAGGTGTCAGCGTGCCGGTAACCGCAGCCGTACCGTCTCCGAAGCTCCATACGATGGTGTGGGTATCCAAAATGCCCGGATCGGTGAAGCCGCCGTTTAAGCTGACAGTTGAGCCGATGAGGACACTTGCTATATCCGGCCCTGCGTTTACCGCAGGCGCAACGTTGTTTACGGTGACTTTTGTTGTGGCTATATCTGTCATTCCGAAATCATCGGTGATAGTGAGCGCCACTGTATAAGAACCGTTATCCCCATAAATATGAGTTGGGGTTGCAGTTCCAGTAATCGTTGGCGAACCGTCTCCGAAGCTCCACTCATAGCTGGTAATAGTTCCATCCGGATCGTAGGAACTGCTGCCGTTAAATGATACTAGATTGCCTTCGAGTGAAGTATACGGTCCACTGGTTTCCGCTATCGGCGCGGCCAGTTGCACTGTATTAACGCTATAATTCCCGCTGGGGTCTTCAGCGATTATGCTGGCGTAGTCCACAAGTGCGCCCGCGGCGATTTCGTTGTCAACCCATGAGGAATCGGACTTATTTCCGGAAGTGCTGAAATAGTGTGTGCTGATGTTGTAGGAGTCAACACCGTCTGTATAAGCCAGAGCTGCAGGATTTTGCTCAAGGAATCCAGCAGTATCTTCTGTGCTGACAGAGAATCGCACTTTTATATTGTCCGGTACTAGTATCCATTCTCTACCGTTGCAGAGATCTCCGGAGGCTGTTGCACCAGGTATGTTTATTTCATATTCGCCTGTTGAATAGTTCACCCCTACATGGCTGCCGTCAACTGAGTACGCATGCAGGTCAGTATCAGGCAGAGAGTCAGTGGATCCTTCAGCGTATGTTGATTCGTTTGCTACTGCTGTTAGGACGTTGGCTGCAGTAAGTAGAGACGCACCTACCATATTGGAAGCGGTATAGTCTTCGACAGATACTGTAGCTTGTTGGTCGCTGATACTGGTAAGTCTGAAGGACACCTGTGCAATAGGATCGCTATACATGCAGCCGGACAATAAAGTGGTTGATAGTATTCTGTTTTCTTCCAGATTGATAGTGTCTATCCCTATATTACGTTCATCGACTTCGTATATTGCCAATGCTCTGTTACGTAAGCTATCGTGATAACCGTCAACCTGTGTGTCCCATGTGCTGATATCTGGTGAATTAGATCTCCATTCTAATATGAAATGATGAGGAGCCCAGTCTGTCCAACCAGTTTTATACGTATATCTATAGACGCCATCGCCATATCCAAGGGTAGGAAGTGCCTTAACTGTGACTTCGTCTCCTTTATTAACGTCAGTGTATGATAGCCAGCCTAACCATACTTTCTCAAAAGAGCACATATGCACATGGTTATAGAGCACATGGTCAGAATAGCCTGAGACCATCAACACCCAGTCAAACCATTGTGACGATAAACCCATATGCGTATCCAAGTCAGGGAGTGCATACAGCCAATCTCTTGGTATCTGGCCTCCAGGCACTATCACTAGTAGTTTCCCCAAAGCATGAGCAAACTCATGTGCTATTACTCTAATAGAAGTTTGTCCTGATGGAGTAAACGCAGAATCGGCTACCCAAAAAGCATCAGAATGCACACCATCAGTTGTTGAATACTTTCCAGAAGAAGGAGTAAAAAAATTACCTGGATTAAATAGGCCATAGTAGCCAGGCAAAAGAGAGTCCTCTGTGATGAATGCGATTACTCCTCTTCCATCTTCAACTTCGGAAGATAATTGGGAATTAGAAGTATATTTGTGAAAATCTATTACCTCATCGTATTCTTCACAGGTGTCTATGGCCTTTTGGCAGAATTTGTCCAAGTCATTCGTATAGTTTGCAATAGGTTCATTTATTCTAAACCAAGTGCCGTCAGGCTTGGTGTAAACTTGTATATCTATTGATAGGCTGTCATAAGAGACTTCACCATAGTATTGTTTAAGCATTTCACCTATAGAGTTTTTAAGGAATTCTTTTGTATGTGTGGACTGAATCTGTTTATCAGAGAAATTTATGGGTACTATTGCTAGATTAATAGCATATGTGTTAACAGTAAAAGTAAAAGGTTGTGATACTTCGGACAATGCTCCAGAACTGCTCTTCGCTTGAGCTGTTATCTGGTAGGTTTGCTTTCCCGTGCCAGACCAAGAGTGCGTGGCACTTGTTGATGATGACCACCCGGAGAAAGTTCCGTCACCCCATGAAAAGCGATATTCTATAGAATTACCACGATTTGAAATCGATCCTCCAGTTGTATATTGCATTGATCGCCCATGTTCTCCCACAGAGAGACCTTCAGGAATGTTTGGCGTGGATACGGTCTCCGGTGTAGGCGTGGGTGTCGGAGGTGGTGTAGTAGGTGTAGGCGTGGGTGGCGCGCTCTCAGTTGTGAAGCTCCACACCGGCCCCCAGACGCTTGAGCCACAAGCATTCTTTGCTTTTATTTGCCAATAATATTGGGAGCTGTATGCTAAAGTGCTGGGATAGAAATACGTTTGGGCCTGACCGGACGATACCAGCACGTCGGGAGTGGTATCCCCCTTCTCAAGATATACATCATAGGAGTCTGCATCGCCGTACCATTGAAGATATGTATTGACTGATATACCTGTATAGCCGTCGGGATATGGAGAGTAAGGAGTGGTAGGCGTTGAACATGGGGGTGTGGTTGGCGTCGGTGTAGGCGTTGGGGTGGGTGTTACAGAGTAATAAACAACGAGGCATGGAGCATATCCATCGCCCCACTCGGAAGACCGTATATCCACATACTCATCACCGGTAGGCGCATTACCATAGATATCTCTCGAAGTCCTCAAACATAACTTGGTCCAGCCTTCCTTGTTTATCCAACCGAGGTCGGGATTCATTATGTTCCAATCGGTGACAAAAGACCAAGTATCGTAATAGCCGGTGTAGTGCCCTTTATTGTAGTCGCCACTTTGTAAAGGCTTATGTGGATAAGATGTGGAAGTTCCTGTCTGAAGTACCAGGTCAGTGCTGGTATCTCTGCCGTCATACGCGCCGTAAAAATAGACTGCAGCATATGTTACCTCGGCATCCGATGGTATTCCTCTTGTATCAAAGAAGAAGAAACTTCTGCCAATATCGTATGTGTATGTACCTGAAGAATCTTCATATTGCTGACCTATATATAGATATGTGGGGGTATCCCATACTGTGCCGGATGTGCTTGTCCACGCCGTGTTATAATTCGTGTCCTGTTCCCATCTGGTTACAAAACCATCAGCGTTAGATGCATCAATGCTGTCATCTACAATCACCGGATAGGATGCATTTGCGAACCCGGATGCGTTGACTGTCTTGCCGGTCTCATCTACAGATACCTTAATCATCTGATAATTCGCATCGTATGCATAAGAGGCACCCGTCCAAATGAAGTTCGGCGTCTTATATAAATTGGATTCGATATGAACGTCTGCTCCCGGATCAGAGTTGAAGATATAGTTTTCCGTAACTACTCCCTCTATTATCCTGAGCTGTCGCACGCATATACCGTAATCCCATTCGAGGACGTTGTTGTGGTAATTCTCGTTCATGGGATCAGTAGCTACTAATTGTGCTCCGCCGATAGGTTGAACAACCTGTCCTCCGATATATACTATAGGGTCCCACTGGACTTCTTCCCCATCCTTAAACGCGGTAACTTGGGATCCGTTGACGGTTACGTCGAAAAGGTTTACTCCTGATTGCCAGGTTCCTGCACCCGGATTCCAATGGAAGCTTGGAGCAATCCTTGTTTCCAGATCGGGCATGTATAAAGGCAGAGAGCTTATGTTAGCCCGATATTCATAAACGGTCTGGCCGGTTTCTTCATCTATCGAAGAATTACCCGTATATTCGGCCTCCGTATTCTGATTGAGAACGATTACACCGGATTCAGGCTCGTCAGCCGCAGCGCTTTGAGGGTTTGTCAAAGGAACGAAAACTGCTACAACTATAGAGCTTACGACCAGAATGAGGGTCAAAACTGCAAACAATATTCTCTTCATTTAATGTCTCCTCTGGATATTTTCCTTGCGTATAAAAGAATCTGTTTTACAAAAAATCATGGCCACCAGCCTTGATAGCCATCAATACCGCTGGTGTTACAATGCTCTCCAACACAAGTTGAGTAAACATTGCCCTGGTCATCTGCCGCCCAGACATAGCTGCTATAAGCATTGCATTCCGCACAGCCGCCATCCCAGTTGTCATCATTCGAGCTGTTGCCGCACCATAGAGACTCGATGACAGTCTGTAGTGCCTCTTCATTTTGAGTCACTAACGGACATATATTGATGATTCTGTAGGTCGAGCCGTTTATAGTTACAGTCCCGTTAATCGTGGGCAGAGCCCCATTATTTTCATTTTGATAATCCTGCACGGCGTTCTGCAGTTCTGTCTTAGCAGTGTTGTATATGGCGCTCGATTTTGGATATACAAACACTTCTCCTCTGGACATAACGTATATGAAAGCAACTATAAGAAGGACAACTAGTATTAATAAATATAATTGCCAGTATTTATACCATTTCTTTGCGGGTTTTCCTTGTTCTTTATTCATAACTCACCTTCTTTATGGCCATACGACTTGGTAACTATTATAAATTGCAATACTTCGTTATAAACAAAAAGCTTCTCTTCTCTCCTTTAGAGAAAAGCTTGCAAATGTTTAACAGGTCTCCGGCAGTCCAGCCATCTCGGTTCTTCCACTCTATCCAGGACCTGCGGCTTTGCGTCCCCTGCTTACGCGAGTTTTGCTTTTTCAAACTTTATTAATTATTTTAGTGTATTATTAATTATTTTGTGTTATTATAAGACATTTTATCTGTTTTATCAACCACTTTAAGCTTTACAAAAGGAAGGTCGTGGGTGAGTTAGTAAATCGGTTCTTCGCCTATGTTTCCAATTGTTAGACGACTTCAAACATTACGATGAAAGGTGCAGGTGTCACAATCTGACGTTTTGTACAATGGTATCAAACCTAAAGCACAGGAGTGAACTTAGCCGATTTTTCTAAAAGAAGAAAATTGAGATAATTCGCTATCAGTTAATCCCCACAATTTCGAAGCTTGCCGATCTATCTCTTGTTCTACCTGAAGCAATTCCTTTTCGTGAGCTTTGCCCTGGATTGCGAGCTGATGGGCTTGCTTGGAGAGAGTAGAAAGGGTCTCATGTACCAGATTAGATTGGGCATATGGTGGTAGTGAAATATGATTTATTATCGATGGGGCACCAAAGCCTCTACCTGCCGATGAAAAAGAGCGAATAAACGCTCTAATAAGTGAGGAGTTGATAAGGGCACAAACATAATGTGCCTCGTCTGCATCCTCAAAGGGAATTAGTGAGGTGGTATCAGTTCCTATGCCTATCTTATTTCCGAATGGCGTGGAAAAGGTGGACATTACTGTCGCTACCAGGTCGTTAGCCATACGCTTCCATACTACCTTGTGAGGCTTAAAAGTATATGAAGAGATATTAAATTGCGAATAAAATGGATCTGAAGGCTCGTAATATTTAATAAAAGCTGCCCTGGTTCTCAGCGGGGCTTCAAATTGTTGCAGATAATTATAAGTCTCTGGCCACTCCATCTTCATTCGGCTTTCGGGAAAACCCTCTCTGGTTTTTGGGTCTTGGACAATCAAAACGTAGATTTCAGGACTAACTTTCCACCGGCTAATATCTCTTCCTCGTATCGCGGGATACACTAAGTCTGATTCCAAATTAATATTATCAAGCTTTTTGATATCACGCTTACCCAGTTCAGGCAAATTCTCCATGACCAGCAGCCCATCAGAGCGCACGTTCTTCAGCTTGAGCCAGAAGACACCGTATGGCTCGGTGCTTGCTCCGCGATAAGCGGTATATGCCGATTCACCTTTCACTTTGATAAGGGCATTCTCCTCTCCTGCTCCTACGGTTTGCCAGGCGCTGGTCTTACTTTCTATGGGTGAAGCTTTTAATTCTTCCCGTGTGGTTAGTATTAATACATCATTGAGAACTGTGGCGGTATCTATGTTACCGACGCCCTTGTTTCGGTGCCAGACAGTATAGGGTACCGGATAAGATGTTTCCATCCCTTTCTCCAGGATAATGGTTGCTGTCTTGTTGGCAGCATTCTCAAACGGTTTTACCGAGACTAAATCTCCAGCTTTCAAGACTTTTAGATAGGCGCCTTCTTCGCGTAACCGAAAGCGTCTAAATCCTTCACCAGCACCTTTAGCCTTGAACACTTCTTGCGTAATAACGAAACCCAAACGACCGCCTTCCCGCAAGTAGTAATCGGCACATGCATAAACAAATAACATAGAGAAATCCTTCTCACCACCACCTAGCCTGGCCGCCATTCCTTTCAAAGAGAACAGACCATAGTCTACCCATAGCTTCTTGGTGGCTTCCCGATATTCATCAGATAGATATCCCCAGCGTACCCAAGGAGGATTTCCTACTACGTAATCAAACGGGGGGTTAGCGCGAAACACAGGGGCGAACGCATTTTTGATGATGCGTGGCCATAGGCCATTACGGCCTTCTTTTTCAAGTCGTTGGACTTTGTTGTATAGCACTATGAGAGACTGTTCCGTGAGAGGATTTTCCCATTTCAACTGCGACCGACATAGTGATATGAAATCATTTTCATCGTAATTCTTGGCTTCTACACAATGCTCCAATAAACGGCATAACTCATCCAACTTGCCTTCATCTACGATTTCTTCGGGTATCCAGAAGTCCTTTTGTGCCGAAGGTACCGGAATATCCTTCTGGTGTGCGAGAGGTCGTTTTTGAGTGCGCTGGCTTTGGGGTGTTAGTACGGAGTCACAGATATAAACAGGAATATCCTTACCCGACATATGACGGGCTAAATTACCCAGGGCCAAAAGATAATTCGTTCGGGCGGATATGACAGCCAGTGGATTAAGGTCAAAGCCCACCACGTTTTCTAGGATATGAGCTAATAGCTCACGCTCACCTTTCGCCCGAGATGTCATAGAATCTTGAGCATAATCCCGAATACGCCTGATAGCAAGTACCAGGAACGTGCCCGAACCACAGGCCGGGTCTAACACCCGCATTTCCAGCTTACCAGTATACCCCACATCATTTAGTACAACCTCAGCCAACCAGTCTGGTGTATAATACTCACCCAGGTCATGGCGGAGTTCTCTAGGGAGCAAATACTGGTAAAGCTTCTTTAGCAGGTCTCGTGTATCTTCCGGTGATAAAGTACCAGTAGCTGGTTCGTACTCTGCTAACGAACGAGCAATGCTGCGAACAGCGTCCTCTATCTCAGCATTCCAGCATGAGAGATACCAGCCGAAAAAGTCTGCTTCAAGAAAGTTACGGATACCTTGTGCTTCGAACCAGGTGTTATTCTCTAGGTTATGGAGACTGCTTTGCAGCTCTTCGCTGGGTGCAGCAGGGAGTTGTTCTGCTATAGAGGGCAAAAGTGCCCCTTGCTGGAGAGAAAGTAGCTCGGCAGCCAAAAGCTTCATGAAGAAGGCGTAATAGGTATGCACTGCGAAAAGAAGTGGTTTGAGGTCGGTAACCTGGTCAATATGGTAGAGACGAGCCAAGGCGAGGGCATCCTTTTGAGCTTTCGCTATCTCTTGGCCATACACTATTCCAAAAATACGCTTCCATTCCTCGTATAGTGTCTCCACGCGAGGGGAAAGGTTTCCCGGTGCTGTTAAACATTCTTCAAGCCGCATATACAGGGCGCTAACCATCTGGTGAGCTACTACTCCCTCAGGGCCGAACTCTTTGCCCAGCTCATCCGCAGTTAGACGGCGCCTTCGTAACGCCCGCAAATACAGGAGGAATTCATTAACGCTTTCCTCCGTAATTTGATACGGGCCAATTTCAACAAAACTACCTTTTGGCGCGTCTTCCTCAAACAGGGGGAATTGGGTTAACTGCTCTTTAGGTATAGTCTCCTGTGGAAACGGCTTGTCGCCGCGGTAACGAACAAAAAAGATACTCTGTCCATCAATAGCAATGCCAGCAACACGCCTAAGGTTATCTTCTCGCTGCTTACCCGAGCCTGCTAAACCAAGAAGATAGCCCTCAATTTGCTTTTTGGTGGAATTCTTCCCTTTGGCGGTGCTGAGCTTGCCAGGCGGCTCGTATTCAATAATCGCCTGTCCGTATAGAGCGTCAGCACGCCCCACTGCTGTAAGAACAGTACGGCTTATGCGCTTTTCGTAGCGTGGGTTAGCCGCGATGCCTAGTTTTTTCAGAGCGGGCTCTAGCAGCTTCTCAACGCCAATGCGTAACTCCTCCTCATTCCTTGCCTTTTCCGCCACACTTCTGATATCCTTTGCCAGAGTCGCCGCCACTGTAGCAGTATTAAATTGTTCATCTTTATCCATGATAGCTGCAATTATACTTGTCCTGTTAGCAGAGGACAACTGTCCAATTACACAACATACTACTTTGTTGTCTCATTGCACGTTATAGCGAAGTGTTTAATCAGAATGGAATCCACATTCTGTGGACGGGGAGATTGAGCAGGGTCGAACTCATCCTAAAACAACAGATCAATGAGGCTGTCCGGGCAGGTCGCAGCCGCGCAGGAACTCG
>Ga0315282_10012389_pt1 | contig 13054 bp, 8 predicted proteins | sample YL17G07_20_MG_FD_203693 | JGI IMG/M metagenome (GOLD analysis project Ga0315282, IMG submission 203693) | Sediment microbial communities from Yellowstone Lake, YNP, Wyoming, USA - YL17G07_20 | ecosystem: Environmental > Aquatic > Freshwater > Lake > Sediment | place: USA: Wyoming | collected...
TATCTCCTCACCTGGAGATATTCCGAGCTTCTCCCTGACCTCTTTAGGGATTGTGATCTGTCCCTTGGAAGTGACTTTTGCAGTTACCATATAACCTCCTTGTAAGAATTAAGTGCCTTACATCATTGTAAGGAACCCTTTTATGTTTGTCAATCACCACAATAGACCGAGAAAATGGAGGATAATCCTTCATCTCAGCCTTCGTCAAATTACACTCAGACGTGCTGAGTAGGCAAAAGAAAAGGCCCGCTCATGCGGATTGCATGAATGGGCCTTTTCTTGCTTACTTCTAATTTTGCAGTAAAGACTAGGCGGCACCTTCGGTGGACATCGTCTCCCCGCCCTCCTCAGCAACTCCCTCTCCTGTGTACCCTTCCACCCAAAGCTCCAAATTTTTATACTTCGGAAGACCGGTTCCAGCCGGAATCAGTCGTCCCATGATGACATTCTCCTTCAATCCTCTTAAATAGTCCACCTTTCCCGCTACAGCCGCTTGGGTGAGCACTTTGGTGGTCTCTTGAAAGGAGGCGGCCGAGATAAAACTATCGGTGATAAGGGAGGCCTTCGTGATTCCCAAGAAGAGGGGTTCCCCGACCGCCGGTTTTCCCCCTTCCCTTAACACTCGTTCATTCTCCTCCTCAAAAACATATTTTTCCACCTGATCGTCTACCAAGAAGTGGGTATCACCCACTTCTTTCACCCTCACTCTTTTGAGCATCTGGCGGACAATCACCTCGATATGTTTGTCGTTGATCTTCACCCCTTGAAGTTTATAAACCTCCTGGATTTCGTCGACCAAATATCGGGCCAAGGCCTTGTCCCCCAACACCCTCAAAATATCATGGGGATTGGAGGGGCCGTCCATCAGGGCCTCCCCCGCTTTGACAAAATCGCCTTCATGAACGCTGACATGTTTCCCCCTGGGAATCATATACTCCTTGGACTCTCCCACATCGGGTCGAATGACCACCTTCCTTTTCCCTTTGAGATCCTTTCCGAATTCAACGATACCATCGATGTCGCTGATCAGTGCATACTCTTTCGGTTTTCTGGCCTCGAAAAGCTCAGCCACACGAGGGAGCCCTCCGGTGATATCCTTTGTCTTTGTTGTCTCCCTTGGAATCTTCACGATGATATCCCCAGCCTCTATCATATCCCCTTCAGAGACAAAGATGTTTGCCCCCACCGGGAGGAGATACCGAGCTTGGGAGACCGAGCCGGGGATGTTCGTGGTCCTTCCCTTCTCATCCTTGATCGAAATCCTTGGCCGAAGTTCAGGGTCTTTCGACTCTGTAATCACCTTTCTGGAGAGTCCGGTAAACTCATCCACCTGCTCCTGCATGGTCGCCCCTTCGATAATATCCCCGAATTTAACCCGGCCTGAGACCTCAGTTAAAACAGGAATGGAATACGGATCCCATTCTGCTAACATCTCCCCTTCCTTTACCCTATGTCCATCCTTGACCTTCAGTTTGGCTCCATAAATCACTGAATAGCGCCGCCGTTCCCTTCCACTTTCGTCCAAGATGGCGATCTCCCCATTTCGATTCATGACAATCAAGTTGCCCTCTCGGTTTCTGACCGTCTTGAGGCTGATAAATTTTACCTTTCCATCGATCCGGCATTCCAGCGTTGTCTGTTCGGCTCGCCGGCTGGCCGTTCCTCCGATGTGGAAAGTTCTCATCGTCAATTGCGTTCCTGGCTCACCGATTGACTGAGCAGCAATGATCCCGATGGCCTCTCCCACAATGACGAGTCTTCCGCGGGCCAAATCCCTTCCATAACAGAGGGCGCATACACCCCTTTTCGATTTGCAGGTGAGCACCGATCGAATCTTCACCTTCTCAATCCCAATATCCTCGATGCGCTCCGATAAAGTCTCGTCAATTTCCTCATTCCCTTTAACAATCACCTCCTCGGTAAAGGGATCCCGAATCTCCTCCAGTGCCACCCGGCCCAGGATTCGTTCCCTCATCGATTCGATGATCTCCCCTCCCTCGACCAGAGAGGTCACGTCGATCCCATCCATGGTTCCGCAATCGTGTTCCGTAATCACCACATCCTGGGCGACGTCCACCAATCGTCGAGTAAGATACCCAGCATTGGCTGTTTTCAATGCCGTATCGGCCAGTCCCTTTCGAGCCCCATGGGTAGAGATAAAGTATTGTAAAACGGTGAGCCCTTCCCGAAAATTCGCAGTGATCGGAGTTTCGATGATTTCACCAGAAGGTTTGGCCATCAGCCCTCGCATCCCGGCCAACTGTCGCACCTGTTGTGCACTGCCCCTAGCTCCGGAGTCAGCCATCATATAGATCGGGTTAAAGCTCTCAATTTTTCTCTTCTCTCCTTTAAGGCCCTCCACCTCTTCACTCCCCAGCTCCTTCAGCATCACATCGGCAATGTTTTCAGTGACTTGAGCCCAGATGTCAATGACCTTATTGTAACGTTCTCCGTCAGTAATCAGTCCCTCCGTATATTGTTCCTGAACCCTTTCAATCTCCCCCTGGGCTTCTTGAAGGAGGCTTGTCTTGTTGGAAGGGACAAGCATATCCCCAATAGAGATGGAGAGTCCGGCCAGTGTTGCATAACGGTACCCCAAATCCTTTAATCGATCGGATAGGAGGACGGTCTTCTTTTCTCCTCCAAACCGGTAGCAGTAGTCAATGAGAGTGCCCAGTTCGCTTTTCTTCATCACCTTATTGATTAATTTAAAGGGAATTTCCTCAGGAAGGATCTCTTTGAGGAGAACTCTACCTACGGTTGTCTCCACCAACTCTCCTTCAATCCGGACCTTCATCCGGGCATGGAGGTCGACTTCATTGGCATCATATGCGATCCGAACCTCCTCGCTGTTCGAAAACACCTTCCCTTCCCCCTTCACATAGGGGCGTTCTCTGGTCATGTAATAAATTCCAAGAACAATGTCTTGAGTGGGTACAATGATCGGTTTACCATTAGCCGGAGAGAGAATATTATTGGTGGACATCATCAGAATCCTCGCCTCCGCCTGGGCCTCCACTGAGAGAGGGACATGGACGGCCATCTGATCTCCATCAAAATCGGCATTGAAGGCGGCACAGACCAACGGGTGGAGTTGGATAGCCTTGCCCTCAATGAGAACAGGTTCGAAGGCCTGAATACCCAACCGGTGAAGCGTTGGAGCACGATTGAGCATCACGGGGTGCTCGCGGATCACTTCATCTAAGACATCCCAGACCTCAGATTTCTCTTTCTCCAACATCTTCTTCGCGCTCTTGATCGTGGTGACCAAACCCTTCTCTTCCAATCGGTGATAGATGAAAGGTTTGAACAGCTCGAGGGCCATTTTTTTAGGGAGGCCACATTGGTGTAATTTCAACTCCGGACCGACGACAATCACAGACCGTCCAGAATAGTCCACTCGCTTTCCTAAAAGGTTCTGCCTGAAACGCCCCTGCTTCCCCCGGAGCATATCGCTCAAGGACTTGAGGGGTTTCCTGTTCGCCCCTAAAATTGTCCTGCCCCTCTTCCCGTTATCGAAGAGGGCATCCACCGCCTCCTGAAGCATCCTTTTCTCATTTCGGACGATGATCTCAGGTGCATTCAATTCGAGCAGTCGCTTGAGGCGATTGTTCCGATTGATCACTCTCCGGTAAAGGTCGTTGAGATCCGAGGTAGCAAACCGACCTCCATCCAAGGGAACAAGAGGCCGAAGATCGGGCGGGATGACAGGGATCACCTCCAAGATCATCCACTCCGGTTTGTTCCCTGAGTCAAGGAAGGATTCAATAATTTTTAACCGTTTTGCCAGACGTTTCTTCTTGGCCTCTGAGCTCGTCTCCTTCATCTCTGTCCGGAGTTTCTGCGAAAGCTCTTTCACGTTAGTATTTCTCAACAGCTCCCGAACTGCATCGGCTCCCTGGGCCACGACAAATTCATCCGCGAATTTTTCTTTGGCCTCTCGATATCGATCCTCAGACAGGATCTCCCCTCTCTTGAGAGGGGTCTCCTTTCCGTCGAGCACAAGATAAGCCTCAAAATAGAGAATCCGCTCTAACTCCCTTAACGTCATATCTGCGAGGATACCGATCTTGCTTGGGATACTTTTGAGAAACCAAATATGAGCCACAGGGGTGGCCAATCGAATATGCCCCATCCTCTCCCTGCGCACCTTGGATTGGATCACTTCCACTCCACACTTCTCACAGACAATGCCTCGATGCTTCATCCGTTTATATTTACCGCAATTGCATTCATAATCTTTGGTGGGGCCGAAGATCTTGGCACAGAAGAGCCCATCCTTCTCAGGCTTAAAGGTTCGGTAATTAATGGTCTCAGGCTTCTTCACCTCTCCATGGGACCACGACTCAATCTTTTCTGGAGAGGCGATGGAGATGCGAATGGCATTAAAACTGATCGGGCTCTTCCCTTTTTCAAAGAATGATAGATAGTCTTCCAAGGGTTCCTCCTTTGCCCTGCCTTTACAGGCAGGGAATGTCAACCCTTCGACTCCCCGACCTGAAGGTCGGGGCTTGCTCAGGGTTGACCCTGAGCGGCGCTTCTTTACCCCACCTTCAAAGGCGGGGCTTGGCGCCGCCGAACGGGTCAAATTTCAAAATCCCTGCCTTCGTCCCGCAGGGCGGGACTTCGCGCAGGCAGGCAAATGCCAAAGGAATGACAAATGCCGGAATGTCAAAGGATTTGACATTTGAAATTTGGATTTAATTTGAACTTTGACCTTTGACATTTGAACTTTTCTCAGTTTAGATCTCTTCTCTTTTCTCTTCGATCAACTCCGTATCGAGACAAAGGCTCTGTAACTCCTTGACCAGAACGTTGAAGGACTCCGGAAGCCCAGGCTCCAACGTATGCTCCCCTTTTACGATCGCCTCGTAGACTCGGGTCCTTCCCGCCACATCATCCGATTTCACTGTCAAGAATTCCTGAAGGGAGTGGGCTGCGCCATAAGCTTCTAAAGCCCACACTTCCATCTCCCCTAATCGTTGTCCTCCGAACTGAGCTTTGCCTCCCAAGGGCTGTTGAGTCACCAAAGAATAAGGTCCGATGGAGCGGGCGTGAATCTTATCATCCACCAGGTGATGTAATTTGAGGAGGTACATATAGCCTACGGTTACCTTATGGTGGAAGGGTTCTCCGGTCCTCCCGTCGTAGAGGGTGATCTGCCCCGTGATGGGCAGTCCGGCTTTTTTCAAATGGTTGATAATCTCCTCCTCCGAGGCCCCATCGAACACAGGGACAGAGACGAAGATCCCCTTGCCCAATTTCCGGGCCAATTCGATAATCTCTTCATCGGTTGCCTGATCCAGGTATTCATTCACTTCTTTAGAAGAATAGATCTCTCTGATCTTTCTCCGAAGTAATTTTGGATCGAAGTGTTTCTGTAAATATTCCTCAATCTTCCAGCCCAATCCTTTGGCGGCCCACCCCAGGTGGGTCTCCAAGATTTGACCCACATTCATTCGGGATGGGACTCCCAATGGGTTGAGGATGATTTCGACCGGCGTCCCGTCTTCCAAGTAAGGCATATCCTCTTCGGGAAGAATTCGGGAGATGATTCCCTTGTTCCCATGACGTCCAGACATCTTATCCCCGACAGAAAGTTTACGTTTCATGGCGACGTAGATCTTGACGGTCTTGATCACGCCAGGGGCCAATTCGTCTCCCCTCTTCAACTTGGCCAATTTATCTGCGAAGATTCCCTTCACTACGTTGATCTGGAGTTCCGCATGGCTAAGCAACCGCTGGACTTCAGGGATCACCCTCTTTCCTTCCAAGACATCGATCTCCACCAACCGATCGAAGGGAATAGCAAAGAGGTGCTCCTCCTTAATCCGTTCTTTAGCCTCAAGATAGATACGGTTTTTCTTCTCATCAGCGATCCGGTTGGCGGCTCGTTTATCGATCAGATACTTCCCGATCTTCCTCCGGGTGCTGTTCATGATGATTCGAATTTCATCCGCCTGATTCTTCAACAATCTCGCCTTTTCCTGGTCCTCGATCGCCTTCGTCCTCTCGTCCTTCTCCTGCCCCTTTCGAGAGAAGACTTTCGCATCGATCACAATCCCTTCGACGCCATGGGGCACTCTTAGGGAAGTATCCCGAACGTCGCCCGCCTTCTCGCCAAAGATCGCCCGAAGGAGCTTCTCCTCCGGAGAGAGTTGTGTTTCTCCTTTGGGGGTCACTTTGCCAACGAGAATGTCGCCTGCATTTACCTCTGCTCCAATGCGGACGATCCCACTCTCGTCTAAATCTTTTAATGCCTCCTCTCCGACGTTGGGGATGTCACAGGTGATCTCCTCCTTTCCCAACTTCGTGTCCCGGGCCACACACTCCAATTCCTCGATGTGGATAGAGGTATAGGTATCTTCTTTCAATAGCTTCTCGCTGATGAGGATCGAGTCCTCAAAGTTATATCCTCCCCAGGGCATGAAGCCTACAAGAACATTCCTCCCCAATGCCAGTTCCCCCATGTCTGTTGCTGGCCCATCTGCAATCATCTCTCCTTTTCTGACGCGCTCCCCAGGGCGGACGATGGGTCTTTGATTGATACAGGTATTCTGGTTGGACCGTCTATACTTAATCAAGGTATAAATGTCGACACCAGGGTAGTTCTCTTCCTGGCCATCTTCATCAGCACGGATGACAATTCGAGAGGCATCCACATCTTCAACAACCCCATCCCTTTTCGCAACCACCGTTACCCCAGAATCCCTTGCTACGATTGCCTCCATTCCGGTGCCGATCAATGGTGCATCCACCTTTAAGAGGGGAACGGCCTGTCGTTGCATATTTGATCCCATGAGAGCACGGTTGGCATCATCGTTCTCCAGAAAGGGGACAAGAGAAGTGGCGACACTTACCAATTGCTTGGGGGAGACATCCATATACCGAATTTCCTCGGGCTTCACCATGACAAATTCGCCTCCCCTCCTGGCAGAGACAAAGGGGACGGTGAACCTCCCTTCCCGATCCAAAGGAACATTCGCTTGAGCGATCGCAGGCTTCTGTCCATCCAACTCTTCCTCTTCATCAAGGGCAAAGAGGTATCGGATGTTGTTGGTCACTTTTCCATTGACCACCTCTCGATAAGGGGTCTCAATGAATCCGTAGTCGTTCACACGGGCATAGGTGCTGAGAGAAGTAATCAGGCCAATGTTGGGACCCTCTGGCGTCTCGATAGGACAGATCCGACCGTAATGAGTCGGGTGGACATCTCTCACCTCAAACCCTGCCCTCTCCCGGGTGAGCCCTCCTGGGCCCAATGCAGAGAGTCGACGCTTGTGGGTGATCTCAGAAAGTGGATTCGTCTGATCCATGAATTGGGAAAGCTGACTGGAGCCAAAAAACTCTTTAATCACGGCGGAGAGAGGTTTTGAGTTGATGAGGTCATGGGGCATCAAAGTTTCCACATCTTGAAGGCTCATCCTCTCCTTGATCGCCCTTTCAATCCTCACCAGCCCAATGTGATACTGATTCTCCAGTAACTCTCCAACCGTCCTTACCCGACGGTTTCCCAGGTGGTCAATATCGTCGACGGAACCATGGCCATCTTTCAATCTGATCAAGTATTTGACGACCTCAAGGATATCTCGCCTCCTCAGAGTCGTCTTCTCATCTTCCAGAATCTTCCGAACCTTCCCCTGAACATCATCTGTAATCGTTCCATCCTTCAAGGAGGGCATCAGTCCAATGGGATGAAGGATTTTCGCCAGGCGTTGAATCTCATCGGCCATCTCTGGAGTGGCGATGGCTTCGTCAAAATCGAGCCATCCTTCTAAGATCCGATCGACGAGCTCCCTCCCTCCTGCATAGGTCGCTCCGGCCTCCGACGCCTCCTTCCTCCATCTCTCTGTGAAGACCAACACTTTGGCGGGTTTTCCCTTTAAACCAAGTTTATGATTCAACTTCATCCTTCCTACTTTGGAGAGGTCGTAACGTTCCGAATTGAAAAAGAGGTTGTAGAAGAGGCCGATCGCTGTTTCAATGGTCGGTGGATCTCCAGGACGAAGTCTTTTGTAAATGTCGACCAGAGCCTTCTCAGATTCCTTCTCTCGTATCGATTTGCCTGGTTCGAGGACGGGCAACTTCTCCCTTTCCTCTCGGCTCAACTCGATCTTATCGATCACCAATGTATCCCTTAGCGAAGAACTGACGTTAATGTTGTCGATAAAGAGGATCTCAAATGCTTCGACCTTCCTCTCTCTGATTTCGTTGAGCAACTTCTCCGTCACCTCATCGTTGGACTCGGCGATCACCTCCCCGGTTTCAGGATCCACCACATCCTTCGCCAGATACCTTCCGATCAGATCCTGGGGCTCGGCCGGTATAGTACTGATCTTGGTCATCTCCAATCTTCGGAATGACTCTTCTGTGATCCGACGGTGTTTCTTAAGGATCACCTTATGGGTCTCTGGATCCAGGACATCAGCAGTCGCCTTCTGTCCCACCAGTACCTCTTTCGATATCTCCTTAAAAAATTTCCCTTTTCGGATGAGGACCTTCTCCTTATGATAGAAATAGTCCAGAAGTTCTTCACCGGTATATTTCAGGGCCCGGAGGAGGACCGTGACGGGGATTTTTCGACGACGATCGATCCGGACGTAGAGGAGGTCTTTCTGATCAAATTCAAAATCGATCCAAGACCCGCGATAGGGAATGATGCGGGCATAGTAGAAGATCCTTCCTCCAGTATGGGGTTTGATTTGATCCTGATCAAAAAAGACCCCAGGGGAACGATGGAGCTGGCTGACGATCACCCGTTCTGTCCCATTGATGATGAACGTCCCGTTTTCTGTCATCAGTGGGATTTCACCAAAATAGACCTCTTGCTCTTTCACCGCCTTAATACTCTTGGCCCGGGTCTCCTCGTTCACATCCCAAACGACCAAGCGAACGGTCACCTTAACCGGAGCGGCGTAGGTCATCCCTCTTAGCAGACATTCCTCCACATCATATTTTGGTTCGGTCAGACGGTAACTCACGAATTCAAGAGAAGCGGTTTCGTAAAAGTCTTTGATTGGAAAGACCGTTTTGAAGACCGCTTGAAGCCCAAAAGGTTCCCTTTTATCGGGATCCACATCGGCCTGTAGAAATTTTTCGTAAGATCTCTTTTGAATCTCGATCAAATTGGAGATTTCCAACACTTCTTTGATCTTTGAGAAGTTCTTGCGGCATCTTCGGTAGATCGGAATGATACTGGCCATAGAGACTCCTTTTCATCAAATCAAATAAAAAATCCCCTCCCTCTCGGACTGACCCTCATCTTTTTCTCCGTCCTTCTGGGAAGAGACAACAATGTCCCTCGATACCTCTTATAATAAATGTTTTCCTACTTGACTTCGAGCGTCCCCCCAGCCTCTTCGATCTTCTTCTTGATCGTCGCTACCTCTTCTTTCGAAATTCCTTCTTTGACAGGCTTGGGGACACCTTCGACAAGGTCTTTGGCCTCTTTCAGACCCAAACCGGTCAATTCCCTGACGACCTTAATCACTTGGATCTTCTTATCGCCAAAACCCGTCAGAATCACATCAAATTCCACCTTCTCTTCGGCTGGAGCGGCTTCTGCCCCAACACTTACCCCTGAAGCTGGCACCGCAGCCACAGCCATCGGCTGAGCGGCCTTGATCCCAAATTTCTCCTCAAGGACTTTCACCAGATCCCGTGCTTCCAACAAGGTCAGACTGCTGATCTCTTCGGCAATTTTTTGGATATCTACCATTTGAAACATCCTCCTATCTCTCAATTGGAATATTGGAACATTGGAATATTGGAATATTGGGTATCGAAAAGAAGATTAGGTCGTTTGGTTTCTTCCGTTTCTTTCCCCCCATTATTCCACCATTCCATCATTCCATATGATTTTCTCTCTACTTTCTACTTTCCACTCTCCAATTCAGCCAGTTGCCCCACCCGAGCTTGAACGACGCCGAGCATCTGCTGAAGCATGCTGAGGATGGCTCCCACGACTTGCCCCCCTGACATTTGAATCTCTCCCAATATTTGCGCCAAAAGCACTTCACGAGAGGGCATCGTGGCCAAAGCTTTAACTTCTTCAGGGGGTGCTATCCTCCCTTCGATCAGGCCGACCTTGATCGCAAAGGAAGGTTGTGTTCTTATGAATTCCGATAAAATCTTTGCAAGGAGGATGGGATCTCCATAAGTGATGGCGACGGCTGTTGGTCCCTCAAAATAGTCATTCAACTTCTCCAAATCCGTCCCTTTGGAGGCCAGCCTCATCAACGTATTTTTGATGACGTGATAGGAAACCTTCTCCTCCCTTAAACGTTTCCTCAGGTGATTCATCTGCTCGACATTAAGACCCCGGTAATGGGTCAGAACCACAGCCCTATACCCTTCGATCTTTTTGGAAAGATCGGATATGGTCTGTTCTTTCTCTCTTCTATTCAATGACCTTTACCTCCTCAACGAGACCGGTGACGTCTCCTACTATTTCAGAATATTTCGCACCATAAGTGGATCGATCTTGATCCCAGGCCCCATCGTGGTTGACAAACCGATGCTCCGAAGATAGATCCCTTTACTGGTAGGTGGTTTTGCCCGGAAGATCATTTCCAGGATGGTTTTGATATTCTCTAAGAGTTGATCAAATCCAAACGACACCTTCCCAACGGGCACATGGACTATTCCTGCTTTCTCCACCTTAAACTCCACCTTGCCCGCCTTGATCTCCCTAATGGCCCTCTCTAAATCGAAGGTGACGGTTCCCACCTTAGGGTTGGGCATCAAGCCTCGAGGGCCCAATATCTTTCCCAATTTACTGACCAAACCCATCATATCTGGTGTGGCAACGGCTTTGTCAAACTCCAACCATCCTTTTGAAATTTTCTCAATGAGTTCCTCCCCTCCCACAATATCCGCACCCGCATCCAAGGCCTCTTTCTCTTTCTGCCCCTTGGCGAAAACCAATACCCGGACCTTCTTGCCTGTCCCGTGGGGAAGGACGACGGTTCCTCGCACCATCTGGTCGGCTTTCTTAGGATCCACACCGAGACGGACAGCGAGGTCTACCCCTTCATCAAATTTGGCGTATGCCGTCCCCAGAAGAAGTTTAACCCCTTCTTCCAACTCATAGCGTTTATCCCGATCGACCTTGCTTTTTGCCTCTAAATATTTCTTTCCTCTATTTGCCATGGCTCTCTCTCATTCAATCTCCAACCCCATGCTTCGAGCCGTGCCCTCAATGGTACGGATCGCACCCTCCATGTCCACTGCATTAAGATCTTTGAATTTGATCTGGGCAATCTCCCGGATCTGGTCTCTGGTGACCTTGCCTACCTTGGTTCGATTGGGCTCCCCTGAACCTTTTACAATCTTAGCCGCCTTCTTTAAAAGGATTGAAGCCGGCGGTGTCTTCGTTACAAAGTTGAAGGATCGATCCGAATAGATGGTGATGACCACAGGGATGATCATCCCTTCCTGTCCCTGGGTACGGGCGTTGAAAGCTTTGCAAAATTCCATGATATTGACCCCGTGCTGCCCCAGAGCTGGTCCGACCGGGGGAGAAGGATTGGCCTGCCCTGCCTGGATCTGAAGCTTCACCATCGCTACCACTTTTTTTGCCATCGCTCATTCCTCAAATGGAGACTGCTAATTCTTTTCCACCTGTATAAAATCCAATTCCACTGGAGTGGCCCTCCCGAAAATGGAGACCAACACCTTCAGTTTCCTTTTTTCAGGTTTGACCTCTTCGATCGTCCCAATAAAGTTGATAAAGGGTCCATCGATCACTCGAACGCTATCTCCAATACTGAAAGAAACCTTGGCTTTTACCTTGGCGACACCTTCCTTCATCTGAGATAAGATTTCTTCCACCTCTTTCTCTGAGATGGGGATAGGTTTTGTCCCGTCGCCAGCAAAACCAGTGACCTTTGGTGTGTCCTTCACGATATGCCACGTTTCTTCGTTCAATTCCATTTTGACCAGTATGTATCCTGGAAAGATCTTCCGCTGAGAGGTTTTCCTCTTCCCCTTTACCAACTCGACCACGGTCTCGGTAGGCACCAAAATGGTAGAAAAAAAATCTCCCTTACCGAGGTTTTTAATGCGTTCTTCTAAGTTTTGTCTGGCCCTGTTTTCAAAACCCGAATAAGTGTGAACCACATACCATTGTTGTTCCATAAATCCTACCACATCACATTGCAAATGATACTTATGGGTAAATCACATTATTGAATGTCAAAAAGGGAGGAAGCGCACATTGCCATCACGAATCACTGTCACCTTTTTCAACTTGCAGCCCTCTTCAATAACTCTTTGATGAGATTGGACAGGCCTGAGTCGACAATCCCTAAAAAGAGCGCGATAATGAAGACTGCCACCAAAACGACTGCGGTGCCAGAGAGAGTATCCTTCCGCGAAGGCCAGGTCACTTTTTTCAATTCGGTTCTCACTTCCCTTAAGAATTGCTTAGCACCTTCAAATTTCGATCGGATGGAAAATTCCATTCTCTAACTCTTTCTAATATCAGATTGGCAGGCCCTAAACCATGTAAGGTTTAGGGCTCTTGCCATGCACCATGTAAAGTACATGGCAGGCCATGTACCATACCAGGTACGTGGCAGGCCAGGAGGGATTTGAACCCCCATCACCCGGATTTGGAGTCCGGTGCTCTATCCGTTAGAGCTACTGGCCTCTCTCTCCTATTCCCCTATCCTCCAACTCCTACAATCATTTCATCTCCTTATGAACAGTATGTTTGCGGCAGAAGCGGCAATATTTTTTTAACTCCAATTTATCCGGAGTGGTTCGTTTATTCTTTGTAGTGGAGTAATTTCTCCGTTTACACTCCGTGCAGGCCAATGTCAGAATATTCCTCATCGTGCCACCTCGAATTTATTCCATGATATCGCTGATGACGCCTGCGCCAACGGTTCGACCCCCCTCCCGAATCGCAAACCGCAACTCCTTCTCCATCGCTATCGGCGTGATCAACTCCACCGTCAACTGTACATTGTCCCCAGGCATCACCATCTCCACCCCCTCCGGCAACACCGCTACCCCCGTCACATCCGTCGTCCGAAAATAAAACTGAGGC
>Ga0315282_10012390_pt1 | contig 13053 bp, 15 predicted proteins | sample YL17G07_20_MG_FD_203693 | JGI IMG/M metagenome (GOLD analysis project Ga0315282, IMG submission 203693) | Sediment microbial communities from Yellowstone Lake, YNP, Wyoming, USA - YL17G07_20 | ecosystem: Environmental > Aquatic > Freshwater > Lake > Sediment | place: USA: Wyoming | collected...
CTACAACTCCATCTTCATCGACAATTGCAACTTCACTATACTTTTTATGAACATCTAAACCGACGAACATACGCATACTATCGTCTGGATGCCTAATATCCCTCTTGTTCACATCCGATTAGGAACACGCGTGCGCGCTATTTGATCTCTTTTTTCGGTCGATATTCTTTGCTCTTGAACAGCGGACTTGAAATTATTAGATCTGCCGTTGCTCGATTACACGCAGTTGGCACATTGTACAGGACGGCTACTCTGAGGAGGGCTTTAACGTCAACATCGTGAGGAAGAGATTCAAGAGGATCCCAGAAGAAAATCAAGTAATCCATTTTTTCGTTAGCGATCAAAGCTCCGATTTCCATGTCTCCACCTCGAGAACCCTCTTTAAGTAAGCTAATGTTTAAGCCTGTTTTTTCGATGATCCTTTTTCCAGTTCCTCCGGTCGCGTATAGGTCGTGTAGAGCTAGCGTTCCTTTGTTGAAATCAGCCCATTCGACCAAATCCATTTTCTTATTATCGTGTGCTACCAACGCAATGTTTAGTTTCAAAGTATCACCAATTCAAACCACACGGAGTATAGTCCAACAGTTTTAAACCTTTCCTAGAACAGTTCTGCCAGCGCACGTAACCTCAAAGGAGATTTCATCTAAAATATCCTTTCTCACATTCCTTAGGGAATTCCATGAATATAGTTATCTCTTGAGCTGGAGCTTGCCCAATGTTGGACAATTTAATACCTATGGGAACTAGGTCAAGCGGTCTGTTAAACGTGGAAAGGGAAGGCTGGGGCTATTTCTATTCGCTGAAGAAGTGAATTAGCTGCTTCAACCATTGTTTTTACCTACTGGATTTTTAATGTCCATGAAAAAGTGTAAAGTGACCTTGTGTTCATGGTGTTCTGACTTTTTACTTCAAGTCAAAAAGTGTTTGATGATGCTATCTCATTTGAAAGTGTGGTTAACAAAGTAGTAAAAACAATAGGATGCGTAGATTCTAGGTTATTTGCACTAAAACGAACTATTACCCAGGTCATGATAAAAAAGAAAATGCTGCGCGCTCCAAATAAGCATAAATAAGAAAAGGGAGCTAAATACTAATTGTCTTAGAAGCCAAGGTGCATCAGAAGTGGCACGCGATAATCGTCTCAGCATAGATGTCAAATCGGTTCTAGAGCGGTACAGTGCCGTATCACAACGTGGCTATCAGAATGCGTGCATCAAAGAAGCAATTGAAGGCATAAACAAAGGTGCAGACGTGATAATAGACTTACCAACTGGCACAGGAAAGACATTGATATATGCCCCTATTGTTGCAGAGGTTTCGGAAAACGGAATGAATGCCCTAGTCTTAACTGCAACAAAGCAGGCACAAAGACGGGTGAGTTCCGAGATAGAAAAGTTCCAGAAGAAGTCAACGCCGAAGCTTATCTATGGAGTGCAAGAGTACCATTGCCCAATACTCAATTCAAATGCTCAGAATTGGTTTTGTGCCGAACTGAAAGAGGAGCATTGCCGCACTACCAATCCCGATTGCGAAGTTATCCGTTCTGAACAAGAATATGCTGCTTCTAATCTAGTAATCACAAACTTTTCAAAATTCCTCTTGGCTCCGGCGAATAGAACGTACAATCTCATAGTTCTCGACGATTCCCACAGTTTTGAAAACTCCATGGAACAAGCATTCCAGATCGATGTCCAGTTTGCACCCGTGAGAAACTTCTATGAGACCGGAAAACTCGGTACTCGGCTTCAAAATGTCCTCGAGACTTTTCTCAATCTATTTAGCGAGATATTCGAAAGATGTGTGAATCCTCAAGAAAAAGAAGGAATTATTGGAGCAGAATACGTAACAAGCATTGCCGGATTGGTCACTGATCAGAATGAAAGCCAACTCAAACAAGAGATAATAGCTCTGTCTGATCCGAAGCGTTCAATGTGTTGGGAGATTTACTACTTCATAAGAAGATGCAAGTCAGCTAGCAAGTACCGATTTTATGTTCGAAAGGACTATTACGACCCAGACGATTACGATTCAAGCGAACTGATCTCTAGAAGAGATGATATCCTAGAATTCGTGATAAGCAGACGTTTTGATGAAAGCCGAGTCATTCTCGTAACTGCTACACCAGGTGATCCAAAGATACATGCAAGCTCCTGCACACTCAGAAACTATGAGAAGCTGGAACTCAAAAATGTGCCTCCGGCAGGTGCCGCTTATGATGAAATTGATAACTGGTTCCAAAAACTCGGTATATTAGTCGTTGAAGACATAGGTGATACTCGACAGATCAATTCATTTGAAAAAGCAATGGCACTCATTACCAACATACTGAAAAGTCGAAAAGAAAGGGCTTTAGTCCTTTTCAAGAACTACAGAGACCAAAGATCCGCCAACAATCTTCTCTCTAAGATGTTTACGCCAGACCAACTCTATTTCATAGATGTTTCACTTCAAGATAGCGACACAGCCGAAGATTATGCCAGTAGAAGTCAAATATCCCTCGCGTCTGCCTCCTCAACATTGTGGGAAGGAATTAACATCAAGAACCTACGCCTCGTCATCATAGTTTCTCCTCCTTTCATCCGTCCGCACGTTGGTCAAAGACAGGATTATCCGTTCTTTGAACGAAAAATGCTGGTTCGTCTTCAACAAGGAATTGGCAGAATTATCAGGAGTACCTCAGATTATGGAATTGCCATACTTACAGATGACCGTTTCAAAAAATACGTCAAAAGGAAAATGTTTAACGAAAAAATGCGTGAAAGAGTGGAATTGCTTGAAGCTAAGGAAGCGCTTTCGAGAATTAATCATCTCATGGCACAATGGGGTGCGTCTTGAATGTACAATGCGAATGTCTTTCCTCTGATCAAACACGAGCCTCTTCCGGTATACCGTTACAACGCCACGGTGAATCCCAAGCCTGCAACCAGACCTCAGCTGTATCAAATCTTAGGTCTAATAGCAAAAAAGATAATGTATGAAGAAAAGTGGCCTGTGGTGGCTATCGGACAAGAAATCAATTCACTATCTTGTCCAATCTCTAAACTCAGGAGTTACACTGCTGAAATTCCAGAGGTGGGGAAGTTTGATGTTGAGCTAACTAACGTAGGTGATTCTGTTATCAGTGTCGAACAATTTGACGATTACAGACATTTGGTTAACCGACTTGCTGATGTAGCTCTTACTGTATTCTCAAACGAATATTACAAGTTCCATCCAGAAGCCCCTTACATCTTGCGGGATGAACCTTATTTTGATGAGGATCTTATCGAAAGAATAGGGATTATAGATTCAAAAAGATATTATCGTGGACTCCACGAGTTCAACGGCCAGCTAGTCTTCGTCCTAAATCGTGAAACCCAACTGAGATCTAACAAGAATTTACTTAATGAGATGAAAAGCATCAAGAAGCATTTTGAATTGTCAAACAAACTAACGCTAGATTTTTACAAACCACCGAAAGAGTTTGAAGACTATGTCAACTTCCTATTCAAGGGAAAAGCGGCAGATGTTCTTCCGTACCCCGGTCCGAACGTTAGGAGAATCAAAGCGATTACATGGGCATATAGGGCAAAAGACGTAACGCCGGGTTCGACAAAATCTCACATCCAATACCTGCGAGAAACCTATGGAATCACGAATCTGGACGCTGATCAACCATTGGTCGTCTACGAAATCGAAGAACAGAAGAGAATTCAATACCATGTTCCGGAAGTTCTCTCAGTTGGGCATACATTTCGTGACCTTGAAAAACTTATACCATCTTGGCAAAGAACACAAGTTTGGGGAATTATCCATCCTGACTGCAAGAATCAACTTCAAAAGATTTATGGAGTACTGTTGGAAATAGATGGAGCCCTGCGGAAGAATCTCCAAGAAGTGTATCCGAGACTCGTTGAGATTTCCACCGAAGCGTTGGATGTCTCATCTTTTGTTTCTCAACCAGTTGAATTGAAACTCCAATTCCGAGACAAGGTAATATCGGTCAAACCTCCATACGACGCAGAGTTCTATCATAGTTACACAAATAAGAAAGTCAAGTTTGCAAAGACCATTGGACCCATCAAAGCACTTGTTTGTCTTCAGAAGAAATCGAGGAAAATCGAGACCTTCCTAGATGTGCTCGCAAAAGAGTTTCGGTTGCGTAATGATTCCGAGCTGACATTCGACTATGGCGTGCTGGATTTGGGGAGAACTGACTACTCTGGATACCAGATCCTAATCACTATAGGAGACGATAGTACTGGCGGAGAAGAATCCTACAGGAAATGCAAAGAGGTGCTACAAAATGAATTAGGCATTGTTCATCAGCATGTCACTCAAGAACATGCTGACGAGGACTCTGTAATGGCGCTGGTCATGGAACTGAATCTCAAGCTAGGAGGAGATCCATGGCTACTTCCTAAACAAGACAACATCGCGTGTGTAGTTGGAATTCATAGCTATTTGAACCCTTTTTCAGAAAGAAAATGGATTTTTGCTATCGCACTTAGCGGAAATGGGGAACTCGCCAAGCAGTTCGAACCGACAGAGCCCAAAGATTTTGATGAATTGTGTGGAAGACTTGCTGAACTGAACAAAAGCAAACACCGTGTTCTTTACGTACTCTCATATGATAAATTCGGAATTTTCGAAAGACTGAAAGACTTCCTTGGACAAACCCCAGACATCGAATATTGCATTGCAGAAATTGATGATCAAGACTATCTCAGATTCTTTGAAACATGGCTTCCAAGAAAAGCCCCTCGGTTTGGAAAAGCGGCTGCGGAGATCGTAAAATCTCCTATCGAAGCATATGAACTTGCGCCTCAAGGAGTGGCCTTGAAGTCTGACGAGAATACGTTCTTTTTGCTAACCGGCAAAACAATCGAAAAAAACATGACAAAACGAGGATGTCCTGCTCCAATTAGACTCGCCGTTTTGGAGAAAAGAGGAAATAATTGGGACAATTCGGAAATAGTGAATTATGTGTTTGCTTTGTGCATGATGGGAAGAGCTAGCGGGCACATGACGAGTTTCCCAGCGCCATTATACTATCTCAAGTTGTATGCTCACTATTGCAGCGATTTCGGTGTACCCATGAATGAACAAGTTAAACAAAGAATCTTCTATATATAAACAGCCAACCTTGCGGCTTCCTACTTTCAATAGATGGCTGCAGATACTCCAGAAGCATTCGAGAAAATTCGAGAAATATGGCTCATTCTTGCCTGCACAAGAAGAACTTCTGAAGCAAATCTATGACGCAATATCTGTTAAGACAAAATCTACAGTGTTCACCTTTACGGCTCCACCAGCATCTGGAAAAACACATATTATTGCTCTTTGTGCCTCGTATTTTCACAACCGCAGCATTCCAACCTGCGTTGTAGTACCTAACAATGAGCTCAAAATTGACTTTGGGAATGAACTACATGAAGTGAAATACGAATCGACCATACCTATGCCTATAATCAGCATTGGAGCCTATGTCAGAAGAAGAATTGAGTTTGAATTTGCCTTCATAGACGAAGCACACAACCTTCGATCGGCAATAGAATTGGACAGCGAGATAGTCAAATCTATCCATTTGGAAAAAGGAGACCCCACATACGACCACCTTTTTACTTCTCTTGACAAGAACGAAGGGTTCAAAACAAAGGAATTGAGCACGGAAACTGCTCATGACATTCTGCAGAGATTAAGAGGGAGCGAATATGAAAGAGATGCAAGACAACTCTTGAAAACGCTGTCCCAATGGCGAGGATTTTGCGCCGTTTCTGATATCACCTGTGATTTAAAATTCTTGATTGCCGATCCTCACAGAAGAAGCCTCCTGCCTAAGGGAAAACTATTCCTGTTTTCTGCAACATTGCTGGATCAAGAGGAACTTCAATTCTATTGCAGCATTTCTCAAGAAATCATTGGAACACAAGGTCAAGGACAAAACTTCGTTCCGAAAAAGAATGTGACCTATTGTTATACTTTGTTCGAAGCAGATAGCGAGAAGAGGGATTTTGTAGTTTCACTACTAAAGAGCACCAAGTTATCCACGTTAATACTTTTTAACAATAACGCAACTTGTCTGCGGTGGAGTGAAGAGTTCTCAAGGGAACTTGGAGAAAGAGTCATTACAATGCAATCGGGTCTTCATTATTCAAAAAGGCTCCAACTCTATAGAGAATTTCTCGCTCATCCAGAACAAATTCTGCTGACTTCATCGAGTGCCTATTGGGAAGGAATCACTTTTAGAAACCTAAGACTTCTCATACTTCCGGATCTGCCAATTCCTCAACCCAGCCTTCTTGAAATAGCGTTGAGGAGGCATACCCAATACCGCAGGATCGCCAAAAGAAGACTCATCCAAGGAATGGGCCGAATTGGAAGATCACCTCAGGAGGGCGGAATATGTCTTCTTCTTTTCCAACCGAAAGGCATAGCAGATATTAGGCTTATTACGAAAGAAAAGGCGAAACATCTAATTAGAAATCTTGAACTGGAATAGAAAATATGATAAAGACCATCCTTGGTGGGTGGAAAAAGAAAGTGAGTTAGGCGACAAATTTCGAAAAACAAAAGAAGTAACGAAAAGTGATTTGCTTCAAGTAGTTGAGTGGAAATTCAAGGATTTACCGTGGAAAAACGACAGATTGAAAGATGTAGCCAATATTGACGATACTGAAATAAGAAGAAAATCACATGATGTTTTTGGTATGAGTTCAGAGAATGATTTAGATAAAGTGAATGGATTAAGGTTTTATGGTGTCGGAACGGCTACTATAAGTGCAGTATTAACTTTTTATAATCCTAAAGAATATGGAGTTTTCGACAGACATGTTTGGAGAGAATTCTTTGGTAAAGAACCAAAGAACGAGTATCTTTGGACGGCTGAGAACTACCTGAAACTGCTTGCGGAGTTGCGAAAAATAGCGAATCAGTATAGCCTCAATGCAAGAACCGTTGAAAAAGCCTACTTCAAGAAAAATCTTGATGAAACAAGTAGCTAGAACAATTCTCTATCAGTCCTTATAAACCATTTTTGATTTTGCGGAAATGTTATAGCTGAACCGAAAGAGCATATAATCTAGGATTGTCTGGGGGCTGTCGAAACAAACCATGAAAAGATTCAATGTATTCTTAAGTTACAACGAATTAGAATTGCCTTTAGTCGAAAGAATCATGAGCATATTAAACCGCATTGGAATCACCGCTTATTCTTTCAAACACTTTCCTGAATATGGCGAATATATTCCAGAAATCATTAAGAAAAACATTGCAGATAGCGAGTATTTTGTAGTTTTTCTGACACAAGCGGGGATTGCGTCTCAATGGGTTAATCAAGAAATAGGCATGGCTTTCGCACTAAACATGCTAATAATACCCATCATTCAGAAAGGATGTGAAAGCAAGGGTTTCGTTGAGTTAAGGCAACGCATTGATTATGACTCGTACAGTCCCGAAGTAACCATAGGTGATTTGCTTTATCGACTACGACAGCTTTGTGGCGTCACCAGTATTCAACTGAAATGTACAAACGACAATTGCAACAATCGATTTGTTTTTGGCATTCCAAGTCAAAATGAAATCAACGAAGCGGTCAGCAAAAACGAATTTTTCCTTGCGACATGTCCGTACTGTAAGCGTCAGATTCGCTTTAGTCCAATGACCTTTGAGGAAGCTGAAAACGTTAAATGAGCATATTGCGAAAGAGAGGAAAAGAGAAAATTCGTTTCAGAGCGATGAGTAGCCGAGTAACGAGTAAGAATTTCAAATATTTGAAACGGCTTTTTCTCGACTACCTTAATGAGAATAAAGACATAGCCAAACAACTTGATGAGACCTATAAGCTTATTCAAGTCTATTTTTTCTATGAATCATCAGACCTAAGTGTTGAAAGCACTCTCAAGACTACCTTAAATGAGAGCGCGCGCTTGGCATGCTGCGATTGTTGAGGACGGGAAAATGTCTCAGAATTTGATTCGCGCAATTGCTGACGCACTCAAGCTTGTCACAGCTAATAGATACTTCAGATCAGAGAGGGGCTTTCAAGGTCAATTTCATGTCGAGCTTGATAGGCTGCTTAGAGACAGAGGCTTGGTTTCGAGTCAAACGCTAATTGAAGAGGAGTATCAGAAGACGATTCGCAATCATGGAATTTCTCATAGGCCAGACTTGATCGTACACATTCCCTTCGAGCCTGGCTTAACTGGAAGCCGAAGAGAAGGCAATGTTGTGGTATTTGAATTCAAGATTCGGGGAAGCCGGCTTGACGCAGTAGATCGATTTATAAAACTCGATGATTACCTGACCGCGCTAGACTATCCTTTAGGAGTTTTTGTCAATATCAATGCTACGAGATCCTTTGTCGAATTGGTTCCAGACTATCGCATTCATGTCTTTACTTCGATCAAAGATCAAGAAGCCGTCAGAGTCTCTCATTCATATCTAGAGAACGAGGAAATCGTTGCAGATGAATTTTGAGCAATAATCCGATGTAGCGCGCGCGCTGGTCACTAAACGCTCTCAGAGAAGAGACTTGATACGGTCAAAAATATCTACGGGTTTTACAGGAGCACCACAGTATTTGCAAATCATCACTTTTCCTGCTTCTGGAATTTCAATCATCGCATTGCATTTCGGACAGTTGTATGACGACATTACCACTCCTCCTCTAGCCAAGACATCCTTTAGAGAAGAAAAATCCAGAACGACCTGTATCCGTTCCTTATCTTTTTTTGCTTCTAACTGACCTCTTCTTTCGGATATTGTTGCGTTTATCACAGGGATGAGGTCATTTATCTTTGGTTTGATGAAATCCTTGTGTTGACCACTCTTTTCGAGTATGACGAGTTTGTCGTTGAAACCAAATTTACCAGGGGAGATTGACATCACATCTTCCAGACTGATTCCGTAAGTGACAGCGTAATCCTTTGCTAGAAATCCCAGCTTACAGGCAAAAATGACTCGCTGATTTGTGACAATCAAAAAGCCCTTGTGACCCACACGTGCACCTAAAGTTTGGGTCTTGTCTTCAATGAACTCCTGAGCATCAATATAGTTGACCAAGGCTTCATCTTTTTGCCAGAGTATTGCTTTGTTCACTTCAGGGCTTAGTGGCACAGTCGAAGGCTTAACTTGCTTCTGGATATTGGGAAGACTCTTGGTCAGCTCCCGAACCAATCTGTCTAGATACTGCGCACTAAACCGGTGGTCTATTATCAAGGTAATTGTGGTATTTCCTGTCTGTCCAGAATCTAGGTTGACTTCCACTTCGTGACCAAAAATAGAGGAGGCCTGGTACTTGGCAACGATTTTTGTGTTTGAGTCTTGTTGAACTTCGTAATGCCTGCTGACAAGAGTTTCAAGGACTACTCCATGAACTTTGGCAGCATCGTCCGTGGTTTCAAGTTGGAGTTCGCCTAATGGCATAAGACTCACAAGTTCAATGATAGGGGTCACTGCTTAAAAAGCACATGGGTTTCGCGGAACCCACTCTCACTCCGTGTGCGTGTGTGTTGTGGGTAGGTATAGGTATAGGTAGGTAAAGGAGTAGGAGTGAAGATAGAAGTAGAGACAGGCAGTCGTAGTGAAGTTGGTTGGGGTAAAGTTTTATCCTCCTCCTATCACTACGACGACGTGGCACGAGAACCTGCCTGCTTGAATCCCAATTAGAGAAGGCAGACAGAAGATTGAAAAGTTCCTTGCGTTCAGTAATTGTGAGGTTAGATGTTGGAACCAGAAGTTAGCCTAATTGAGAAGTATTTTCAAACTGTATGCAAATGCTTTACAATGACAAACATAGGATGTCGTGGAAAAAAAGAGATAGACCTTCTAGCTATTAATCCAAGGACAGGAGAAAAGCTCCACGTTGAATCAAGCGTCTGGACAAATCGTAGGTTAAATTCAAACGATCTGGCAGAACTTGCTGATAAAAAATTCAACGATTCCGAAGTGAAAGAAAAGATTAGTGAATTTTTTGGAGAATCTGACTACAAGAAATGGCTTGTTGTAAGTCCCCAAAATGTGAATCAAGAACTGAATGAATATGCTAGCAAGGTTGGTATCGAGATTCGGTACATAGAGGAGATGGTGAGAACTATAATGAGAAAAATGGATAGATTCGGTTCGAGAGATCATATACTCAGGACGCTGGAAATCGTTAAACTGAAAGAGAAGTGGGAAAGGGCCCATCTTCATCTTCGACCACCAGTCGAGAAACCATAAAGCGCGCGCTGCCTGATGAGCATCACGGCACCTATGATTACCAGCGACGTACCGCCCACATAATACATCAACTCTATCAGAAGCGTACCAGAAAGCCGACTATTAGTGTGGACTTCGGGAGACATCGCCAAGTTAGTGTTGTGTGACCGGACTATACTATCACAAAGAGAAAGAAGGGGAGTTGCGGGAGACTGTGGAGACATCGCCATTTGACTCCGGGTGCAAACCCCATCCCCCGCGTTACTGAGTCAGAAAACACATCACTGGTCAGAAGGTTGAGGTTGTTAAGAATGGAAAATCATTCCGAGAGCAGCGGACTTGAACCCGTTTGGGTATGGGGACGGGAAAATTCACCTAATCTAGGACAGATGAAATGGATGTGACACAAAAGACAAAAATAACCCGTTCAACAAACTCTACTGAGCCACAAAGAGCAGCGAGAAAGAGAAAAGTGAGTTAGGGGATAGTTGCGGGGTTGCCCTAGCCTGGTAGGGGGCAGGCCTGCTAAGTCTGTGGTCAGTAATGGCCGCGTGGGTTCAAATCCCACACCCCGCGCCAACTTACTATCTGTCCGTGTTCCGCCGTGTGTCTCCGTTTTAGGTCTTTCCATGCGCTCTATAGCGTCTTTCAAGGCATTTTCGCACACTCTAGATACGTTTAAGCCCAATTCGTGAGCCTTTCTTAGCAAATCCGCATCAATTCGCATTGTTGTGATTTTCTTCTTTCCCATTTATTTCACCAAGTATGGTATTGTATATACAAGTATTTATACTTAGCCCATCTTGGGAAGATTCTAATGTATCGAAAATAATGCTATATGTCAAGTGGCATGAATACCATCATCAATTCCGATATGTGAGCCCTCTCCCATACTTTCTATTCCGCCTATCGCAAATCTTCCGATATCATTCGAGAAGGAAAAGCTCGATGATAGAAAAACAAGGGAAAGTTAGCGTTTATCCGTGGACTCTTAGTTCTGCATGTTTCCGTTCTAGCTCAATGAAGAACGTGTCTATCTCGGTTAGGATGGATTCGGCTGTACTGTCGTCTTTTATGGTTATGCGGTATTCTGCCTTTTTCATGTTTAACCCTCAGAACTAGTTAGTGCGTGTAGAGTTAAACTTTGCGTTACTACTATGAATATGAATAGAAAAAGGGGAAGCGCCTTAGGGATAAGGCGAAATCTCACTCTCAAGTCTTACGATGCTCTCTTCTCTGATGATTCGATTAGATTCGCAAGTAGCCAATGTTTCGGAGGCGATACTAAGCTCAAAGGCAAGATTTAAGGCTCATTCACAGAAAGAAGCACTATTATAAGCCCATTCAGGATAGCCCACTGCAACACATGGAGAATACCGTGGCCTCATATAAGAACCTACGAAAATCTCCATGCGAAGCCAAAGCGAGCGAACGCCATCGTTCACGCTCCGAACACCCATCCTAGCTCATCTCTGGACGCTAATACCCCGATACCCTCAAATTTCCCCGAAACTCTACGATTTCACCCCTCTTTTTACGTATTCCTATGCTTCTCAAGAATTATCTAAATGCTGTATTGCTCAATCAGTCAAGGCATACTCAATCTTACTGAGCAAACTATCCTTTTCTTCTGAACACCTTCACTTTTAGAGCGCTGCCTGTTAACACTATGATTCCAATGATTAATGTGCCCACACCTATGTAGGAAGAATAAGAGGGTAACAGCGCTTTGGTGGCTTCTCTATAGTCGGTGGCTTCTACATAATCAGTACCAATCCAGTAGCGTGTCAATGTTACAGCGAAATTTTCTCGGAATGTTTGCCTAAAATCGAAGATGAAATGCCAGTTGCTATCGTATGGCACTGTCCAGTTCCAGTCTTCTGTATATCCCCCTTGCGAATGACAAACTGCATATTCGAAATGTGCTATTTTTTCATCCATCATTAGATAGCCTGTATAGTTTGCTTCATCTACAATAGCAAAGAAGAGGGGAGAATTGGGCAATTGATTCTCTCCAGTGTCATAATAAATGTGTATTATTTCCCCCGCTAAGGCATTGCAATTATACGACTGAAAGGCTCCAAGTTGGCCAAGTCTTTGATTGGCAAATACAGTTGACTTAGAAACGCCACTAATCTCTTTCGTATATGTAAAAGGCTCTAAATAGGTCATGTTAAGAGAAGACAAATAAATCACAGCTACACCCGTAACAATTAGAATAGAAGATATCATTCCGACAATTCTCATTCCGTCGCACCACTATGTTCGGAACTTCACTCCATCACGGTCACAACTCTCTATAGTACGTACTATATCTTTTTTTAATATCGAAGAAGGAAGCTGTGATGCACCCCATCCCTTTAGAGAGTTGCGTCCGCGATGGTAATGTTCATTTGATTCAGCGTAGTTCTTGAGATACTCACAGTTCAACTTTGAAGGTATTTCAGCCCCACTAACACTTTCCCGATTTTCATGGACTTTCCCATAGTGGAGAAACCTTATACTGAGTACCCCATTCTTATTATTCTTCTTGTGATTGAGCAATCCTGTGGGGGTGCCACTCTTAACCCTCTGCACTATGTTGGATTTGGTTATCACATTTACCATCAATTTCATGATGGACGGCACTCTCTATATGGGATGGGATATTTTTATTATATATTAGGGGTGTGCACAATTTAAGGTTCTTTTGGGTATTGTCTTGTTATGGAAGCCTGTGAGGTTGTCAGGCTTTTCGTCAACAAAGCTGTTGTTTCTGCGGAGCCTACGAGACGTGGGAATCCTGGCTACGGTCGCCTTAAGGCATTGAGGGTTCTCGTCTACTCTAGGCTGAAGGGACTGGAGAATGACACGCGAATAGTTGAACATCTCAAG
>Ga0315282_10012391_pt1 | contig 13052 bp, 9 predicted proteins | sample YL17G07_20_MG_FD_203693 | JGI IMG/M metagenome (GOLD analysis project Ga0315282, IMG submission 203693) | Sediment microbial communities from Yellowstone Lake, YNP, Wyoming, USA - YL17G07_20 | ecosystem: Environmental > Aquatic > Freshwater > Lake > Sediment | place: USA: Wyoming | collected...
CCGCTCAGTTGATTCTTCTTGAGCTTCGCGGTCAAGAGGTAGTTGCCCATTGGTGTGTCGATGCCGACTTCCAGCGTCTTCTTCTTGTAGCTCGCCGAGGTGATCTGTGTCCCGCCCATCGGAGATGACACCGAACCCGAAACGATCTCCTTGGTGTGCTCAAGATAGAGCGTGAACGGCATGTCACCCTGTGAGCTGCCGTGGGAGATGCACTCCCACGTGCCGGCCAATTTCCCCGGCTTCGGCTTCTTCTCTTTGGCCACGCCCAGGCTGGCGAGGCACAGAACGGCAAGGCAGACTGCCACAGAAGTAAGAATTCGCTTCATTCCCAAGCTCCTTTCGCTCGATCAGCGTTATCAGGTCGCGAGGACGCTACCGGCGCGTCTCCGACCGGCGCAGGATTCTACAGCCGCGCCGGTTAAACGTCCAGCCGATTATGCCGCTCAGTCCAGCCCTGGGGTGCGAGGTAATGCCGGCCGCGGCCGAGAGGTCTGTTTTCGCGGTCACCCTGTCGAGTTGGTGCCTAGAACCAGAAGTGCCAGACGGTATCCACGAGAGCATGCGTGAGGGCGGGAGCGGAGAGCCGTTGCCGCGTGCGATAGGCGTTTCCGTAAAAGAGGCCTGCCAACGCGGCCAGCAGCGCGTATTTCCAATTCGGTACGGGCGGATGGTGCAGATGCGACGCCCCAAAAACAACCGAGGCGAGGAGCAGGCCGTAAAGGTCGCGCGGGCCACTCCGAATGCTCTTCACCAGAAGGTTCTGGAGGATGCCACGGAACAGCAACTCCTCCGGGATGGCGATGGTCAGGTAGGTGCCGAAAAGTTGAAAGGCAAAATCGGCGGCCGATACGCCGTGAGGACGAAATTGAAGGAATCCCAGGAAAAGTCCCAACGGAATCCCGATCAGGGCGAAGCCCGCAAAGTTGACCAACCCATCGACCACGTCGCCCTTCCGGAAAGTTAGCCGGTAGCCGACGCCCTCCAGGTTGCGGATGACCAGGAAGGCGTACGCGCCCACGCAGACGCAAAAGAGCGGGCTGAAGAAGTAAAGTTCGTACGGCCAAATCCAGATGCCTTCCAGCCACCCGGCGCTGACGGGCAGCGCGAGCGCCAGCATGGCTGCCAGGTCGCGCCAGCCGACACGCTCAGCGCGATGCAGCCGGTCGGGCAGCAGGAGGACTATGGGCACGGCGATGTAAGCTGCCAGTTTCCCCAGGGCCGGAAAGGAGAAAGTGCCGCTGCCGAAAGCGAAAACGAGGTATGGGACCAGGAGCAGAAGCGGCATTCCCAGCGCCGCCCAAGGCGAGGCCACGGCGTGCTGCCGCAGTTGCCTGACGAGGCCAGGCAACGTCAGGCCCACCAGGGCGGTCAGGACCAGTGCCAGGCAGGAAACGAAAGCCAGCAGTCGGACCGGGTCCAGCCGGATGCGCAAAAGAATCAGTCCTGCCGCCAGCGCCACAAGAACTATGAGCCCGCCCAAGGTGAGGAAGGTCTTCTTCATGGCTTGCGAACCTCAGTGAACTACTGCGCCCGCCGCCCGCATCAGGGTTGGCGAGGCCAGATCCAGGTCTCGTAGTGGGACGACCTCCCAGGTGCCCAGTGGGGTCAATTCCCTGCTGAATCCCGCCGCGCTGCCGACTAGAACGATGACGTTGCGTTCCGGGTCCAGGTAGCGGCGCGTGGCGGTGACGAGATCTTCGGTCTTCAGCGCTTTTATATTCTGTGGGAAGCGATTCCAGTAATCGAGAGGCAAATCGTGCACCATCAATTCCAGGACCCGGGAGGCAATGTTATCAGAGGATTCGAATTCCAGGGCTAGGTGGCCGACGAGGTAGCTCTGGGCTGTGCGCAGCTCGTCGTCGGTGACTGGGTGATCGCGGAGGCGCTGCATCTGGTCCAGTACCTGGCGCACGCTGCGGGCGGTCTCGGCGGTGCGGGTGGAGGTCTTGGCCACCCAGGTTCCCAGCCCCCGTTGGCAGACGAGGTCGCTCGAGGCTCCGTAGGTCAGGCCCTGTTGGCTGCGCAGGGCTTTGAAGAGCCGATTGGCCGCCGGGCCCCCCAGAATCTGGTTGGCGGCAGTCAAAGCATAAAAGTCCGGGCTGTTGCGGCGAATCGCCAGGTTCCCTACCCGAATCTCGGTTTGCACGGCGTCGGGCTTGTCGATTACCACGATGCGTCGGGAGCTTGTCACCGCGGCCACGCCAGGCAGCCGCTGTGGCGTCTGGCCTTTTTCCCATTCACCGAAGAACTTTTCCGCCAGCGTCGCCGCTTGGCTGGGCGTGATGTCGCCCACGGCAGCGAGGATGCAATTCGATGGGCGATAGTGTTGCGTGTGAAAAGTCTGCAGGTCGCGCTGTGTGAGGCGGCGCACGGATTCCTCGGTCCCGTCGAGCGGATGGCCGTAGGGCGTCCCGGAATAAACGAGGACGTCGAACACCGCGTCGGCCATGTAGGCGGGATCGTCACGCAGGACTTCCAGGGCGGAAAGGGTTTGGGTGCGCCGGCGCTCGATTTCCGGCGGGGCAAACGTCGGCTGCCGGGCCATCTCAGCAAGCAGATCGAAAGCCAATTCGGTGTGATCGGAGAGGACGGTGAGCGAAACAAAGGAGTTGTCCCACTCCGCCGCGTTCTCGATGCTTCCCCCCATGAGGTCAATGGCTTCGGCAATCTGGCGCGCGCTACGGCGGGTGGTTCCCTGGCTCAACAGGCCGGCGACAAGCTGTGCCGTGCCCGCGAGGTCCGGGGGATCGGCTTCGGCTCCGGACTTTACTACCAGCCGCAGCGTCAGGAGTGGCAATGAGTGGCGCTCAATCACCACAACCTTCAGGCCGTTGGGAAGCTCGCGGACCTGCGCGCTGGGCAGCACGAACGGTTTGGGCGGCGGCACCTCGGGCGGGAACTCGCGCGCCAGCGCTGTCGTTAGGCCGAAAAGCAGCGCGGCACACAGGAGCTGCCCTAGAGCCCGCCATTGGAGGAAGCGCCTCTGGGGGATTCGGGATTCGGGATTCGGGATTGCGGATAAACGCAGCTCTGGCACGCGCCTCCGGACGCCCTTTTGACTTTCGACGACGTAGGTGGGTTTCCCGAATGTCAAGTTGCGCCTCGAGCGTCTCGTGTCCTGCCGGCTCGTTTCCCCTATTCGCTACTGGCTACTCCCTGTTCCCTGCTCGCTTGGACGCTCTAGCCTAGTTCGTAGCCTAACGGCCTTCGTCCCTACTTCGCCTGAGAATAGACCTCCACAACCGTGGCATTCTCTGGCACGAAATACTTGCGCGCCACGCGTTGAATGTCCTCCGGGGTTACCGCCAGGAAACGATCCAATTCCCTGTCCAGCAGATCCGGATCCTTGAGGATGACGGCGGCGTAGCCCAGCTCTTCACCGAGGCTTTGCACGCCTTGCCGGCTAACGACGAAATCCCGCAAGATCTGGTTTTTAGCCTTGGTCAGCTCCTCTGATGACACCAGTTCGGTCTTCAGCCGTTCGAGCTCCGCCTGAACTTCCACTTCGCCCTCGGCGGGCGTATGCCCGGAATTCATGATGGCGAAAACAAAAAAGAGGTTGGGGTCTTCAGTGAAGTTTCCGGCGCTCTGCGCCTGGAGAGCAATCTGCTTCTCGTAAATCAGGCGGCGGTAGATGCGCGAGCTCTCCCCTTCCGAGAGGATGCGCGCCGCCAGACGCAGCGGGTAGGCGTCCGGAGTGCCATCGGCCGGCATGTGATAGCCCGTCACAAAGGCCGGCAGCGCCACGTTCCGGGAGAGCTTCAAGACGCGTTTGAAAGCTTGCGGCGGCTCTTCCGGAATTTTGCGGCTTAGAGCAAGACCGCTCGACGCCAGGGCCGCGAAGTACTTCCGCACCAGGGCCTCCGCTTCCCTGCTGTCAAAATCCCCAACGATGACGAGCGTCGCGTTGGCGGGCACATAGTAGGTGTCGTAGAACGCGCGGATGTCGCTAACGCTGGCGCGGTCCAGGTCCTCCATGCTGCCGATGGGCGTGTGCCGATAGGGATGGACGGTGTAAGCCAGCCGGTAGAGCGTTTCGATCACCGTGCCGTAGGGCTGGTTATCGAAGCGCGAGCGGCGCTCCTCTTTCACCACTTCCCTTTCCGTCGTGAAGGCCTTATCCGTGATGTCGAGGTTGCGCATCCGGTCCGCCTCGAGCCACAGCGCCACGGGGAGCTGGTTGCTGGGGATCGTTTCCCAAAAGACCGTGGCATCCTCGGTGGTGTAGGCGTTGTCCAGGCCGCCGGCGCGCACGATGTAGTCGGAGAACTGCTCGGGGCCCAGGCTCTTGGTCCCCTGAAACATCAAGTGCTCGAAAAGGTGCGCGAAACCTGCCTTGCTCGGGGTTTCGTTCTTGGAGCCAACGTGGTACCAGACCTGAACGCTCACCACCGGGGCCTCATGCTTCTCCGCGAGCAGAACGTGCAAGCCGTTGGAGAGAACCAGCGCGCGAACGGGCGTGAGCGGCAGCGTGGCAGGCGTGGCGGGCGCCGCCACGGCTAAGAGAAGCGTGAACGCAAGCGCAACTGCGAGAGGCGTGGCCGCTTGTTCGTCAGAAGACCGAGTCTTCACCAAGTCCCTTAATCCTGCGGGCGATGGTAGCCAAGGACTGCGATTGTAGCATAGGGAGGCGAAGAGACAGCCCGAAGCTCAGCCACGGCCTTCCTGCTCCGAGAACTTTTGCGCGATGGGATAGCGGCGGCCGATGCCGAAGGCTTTGGCGGTGACCTTGAGGGCGGGAGCGGCCTGCTGGCGCTTGTACTCGGCGTCATTCACGCGGCGGATCGTTTCTCGAACCAATTCCGTATCGAGCCTGTGCTTCGCCACGATTTCCTGCGCCGACAGGTTTTCTTCGATGTAGGCCTTCAGGATGACGTCGAGGACTTCGTAGGGTGGCAGCGTGTCCTGGTCAGTCTGATTGGGGCGCAATTCTGCCGACGGCGCCTTCTCCAAGCAAGCGATCGGAATGCGCTCGCCGGCACGATTCACGTAGCGCGCCAGGTCGTAGACCATCGTCTTCGGGACATCGGCGATGACCGAAAGCCCTCCGGCCATGTCGCCGTAAAGCGTGCAGTAGCCCACGGCCAGTTCCGATTTGTTACCCGTGCTCAGCACGAGTGCCCCGAACTTGTTGGAGAGCGCCATGAGGATGTTGCCCCGGATGCGCGCCTGGACGTTCTCCTCCGTCACGTCGCGCGGCTTGCCTTCAAAGGCGGGGTCGAGCGTGGTTAGGTAGCTATCGAAGATGGGACTGATGGGCAGGACGCGGAAATCGATCCCGAGGTTGCGGGCCAGAGCTTCCCCGTCCCGGATGCTGCCGGGCGAAGAATATGGTCCAGGCATGCTGATGCCGCGCACGTGCGCCGGGCCGAGAGCATCCGTGGCAATCGTAGCCACCAGCGACGAGTCAATCCCGCCGCTCAGGCCCACCAGCACATCCTGAAAACCGCATTTCGTGACGTAGTCACGCGTGCCCAGTACCAGGGCCTGATACACAGCCTCGATTTCCGAGGCTGGACTGGGGTGGATTTCCCGGGCTCCGTCGGAGGTGTCGAAAATCACCAGATCTTCCGCGAAGGACTTGGCGCGCGCCACCAATTCCCCGCGGGCGTTGAAGGCCATGCTGGAGCCGTCGAAAATCAACTGGTCGTTCCCACCCACGTGGTTGACGTACACCACGGGCATGCGGTGTTCCGTGGCAAGGGCCCTGAGCATGTCGTGCCGGAGCTGAATCTTGTCGGTGCAAAAGGGCGACGAGGCAATATTGAGGAGCGCGTTGGCGCCCGCCCGCACGGTCTCCTCCACCGGATCACGCGCGTAGAGTCGCTTTTTCCAGAAATGCTTGTCGTTCCAGGTGTCCTCGCAAATGGTGACGCCCAGGCGAAATCCCCCCAGCTCGTGGAGGCCCACCGAAGTTCCCGGTTCGAAATAACGAGACTCGTCGAAGACATCGTAGAAGGGCAACAGAATCTTCGCGTAGTCGAGCACTGCCTTGCCGCGATGGAGCAGCGCCGCCGCGTCGGAAGCGGGCTTGCCCTGCTCCGCGTGCGAGCGCCGCACGTAGCCAACCAGGACGGGCACGTCCGGCAAGAGGCTGGCCAGGCGCTCGAGTTCCGCCTCCGAGCGCTGGACGAACTCCGGCTTCTCCACCAGGTCGCGGGGCGGATAACCGCACAGAGCAAGTTCCGGGAAGACGACCAGGTCGGCGCGGCGCTCTACGCCGTGTCGTGCGTATTTCACAATCCGGTCTACGTTCCCGGCAAAATCGCCAACCGTCGTGTTGATCTGGGCGAGTGCGATCCTCATCAGTGGCCCGTATTATAGCGGAGCCAGGCTCAGGGAATCGCTAAAACTGAGAGGGGGAGGGCGGTCGGTGGCTACTGCAAGATGCCGCCTGGATAAGGCCGGTGGCTCGCGGCGTCCCAGCGGCATAAATGAAATCCCCCGGTTTTCCGTGAGTCTGGGAACACCGGGGGCAAACGTTGCGGTTCTGAGCCGACCCTAGGCGCTGAAAGAGCTGCCGCAGCCGCAGGTGGTCTTGACGTTGGGATTGTCGAACTTGAAGCCTGAGGCTTCCAGGGTTTCCACGAAATCGATCTTGGTTCCGTCCAGGTAGATGAGCGAGGCTTGATCGACGAAAACCTTCAGGCCGTCAAACTCGAACGTCTTGTCGATGCCACTCGACTCATTCTCGAAGTTCATCTGGTAGGAGAAGCCCGAGCAGCCTCCCCCCACCACAGAAACGCGAAGTCCCTTCGGCTGAGGCTGTTGCTGAGCGAGAATCTCCTTCACCTTCTCCACTGCCCTGGGTGTCAACTCAATAGGCATTCACCACTCCTTGAGGAATTGTCGGGTAGCAAGGACGATCCAGCCTACCTGCCAACTCCCAAATTATCAGATGCGGTGTCCTTAATCAAGGTAGCAGGGAAAACTGCCCTGTCCCCATTTGGGAGGAACAATCCACGCACCTGTTCCCCAGTTTTTTCGCAGCGAATCCCCTACCCTTTCCTAATGCGATGCTTATCAATAGGTTAGCGATCTCCGGGTTTGGCGCTTCTCGCGCACAGGAGTCCAGGGTTTCGTGCAGATAGCGATCAGGGTCTGCCGTGGTGCAACGCGAGACTAGCTGGTATCATAGGCACGATGGACTACAACAGCCCTGAACCTGTACCGCCTTCAGTCAAGGTCGCGCCCGCGCTTTGGGGAGCGGTATTCTCGCTGGCGCTTTTCCCTGCCGTGCTGAGCGGCCAAGGGGCGGCCCGCGATGCCTTGGCTAGCTTTCCGGCCGACACCCAGCAGTTGGCCTACGTAAACCTCGCCCAGCTTCGATCTATGCCGGAGTACCCGCAGATTCGCCGCCGGCTCCTCGACCGACAATTGCGCGATTTCCAGGAGTTCCTCCGCTCGATGGGTACCGACCCTGACAAAGACGTTGACGAGGTGGTGTTGGGCTGGCGCGGGGAGGCCTCGGGAGGGGCGGGCTTGTTTGGTCGTGCCGAGGGGCGCTTTGATCCCGAGCGCGTCCGCCGTTTCTTCGTGCAGCAGCAATTGCCCTTCCGACAGCACGCAGGACTGGAGCTATATGCGTATGGCGCCGGGGAGAACCCGTCGGACATCTTCTTTGCCTTTTTCAATTCATCTTCTGCGGCCTTTGGTCGTCTACGTGACCTGGAAGAGATCCTCGATGTGCGTGCAGGGGGCCGGCCCGCCCTGGACTCGAATGCGGAGTTTGTGGACTGGGAGGCCGAACTGGAAGGTTCATCGCCGCAGTGGGGTATCGCCACTGGCAAGGCAGCGGCCAGCCAAGCGGCACCCTGGTTGGCAGCCGGGGGAAAACTGGCAGTGGATCCGGGGGTAATGTTTAACCCCGTTCGTGCTGTTCTTTACCGTGTCGATTGGGGCAGCACAGTCAACGCACACATCGTGATCCTTTGCCAAGACAGCGATACGGCAGGTTCGCTTTCGGCATTGCTCAATGTCTGGCGTGACTCGCGTCAGAGAGGGGGGACCGCCGCTACACCCGGCCTCAACGCGCTCCTCCAAGGACTGGCGATACAAGCCAGCGGTTCGCGGGTCGAGCTGACCGCCTCTGGACCGATGGAAGCCATTGACCAGGTCCTGCACGGGCCCATGGGTGGTGGGGCGCCGTAGATTGGCGTCGAGGAGGGAGCTGCATAATCGGCGCCGCATGACGACCGCTAGCGCCAGCGCGTGCTGATGCTGGCGCGAGAGTGGGATCAGGCTGTCGTGGCGGCGTCCCACGGGTTACCTCCGGGCTGAGGATTGGGGCCAGGGCTTAGGATGCCGAAGAAGATACATCTCATCCCCCTGATCTCCGAAAGGATCCACAGGCTAGAAAGCAGAGGCCAGGCGCGAGGTCAAACTAGTCTCAGGGGGCAAACGCCATTCCCGTTGCGAGAGCCGGAGGCGACAAGCGCCGAAGACGCAGGCCATGCAGCTCAGCCCAGGCCGGGGTTTGCCAGGTTGCGATAACAGGTTGGGCGGGATAACATCGCACCCCTGATGAGGTCGAATGTCGGCCAATCCCGGAGACGGCTTAGGTTCCGGCTTGCCCTCTTGGTGTGGCCAGTGGTTGCCTTGCGCCTGGCGACGCCGCTCTATCAGAGCCGCACCAGCCTGGCTCCGTCGCCGCTTGCGGGCAGTGTCCGCCTGGAGAACATCGCAGCGTCGGCCGGGGTGGGATTTGTCCTGCACAATAGTGCCACCCCTTTCAAGTATCAAATCGAGCCCATGGTGGCGGGTGTGGCGATCTTTGATTACAACAACGATGGGTATGAGGACATTTACTTCGTGAACGGCGCCGGAATTCCGGAACTCATGAAAACTGGTCCGGAGTACTACAACCGGCTCTATCAAAACAACGGCAACGGCACCTTCACTGACGTCACCGCCCGCGCCGGCGTGAAAGGCGAGGGCTACTCGATGGGCGTGGCCGTCGGCGACTACGACAACGATGGTTGGGAAGACCTCTATGTGGTCGGCGTCAACCGCAACCAACTGTTTCACAATAACGGCGACGGAACGTTCACGGACGTGACCGAGGCGGCGGGGCTGAAAGGCCTCGACCCCCAGCGGGGCAAGACCTGGTCCATCTGTGCCGGCTGGTTTGATTACGACAACGACGGGTGGCTAGACCTGTTTGTGGTGAATTATTGCGTTTGGGGTCTAGATAAAGACCCTTTCTGCGGCTCCGAGTTCACAGGCGTGCGCGCCTACTGTCATCCCTCGAAGTTCGCTCCCCTGCCCGATGCCCTCTACCACAACAATCGCGATGGCACGTTCACGGAGGTCTCTGCGGTCGCGGGCATCCGTCAGCAGCTGGGCAAGGGTATGGGCGTGGCCTTCGCGGACTACGACGCGGATGGCTACCTGGACGTCTTCGTGGCCAACGACACCACCCGCAACTTTCTGTTTCACAACAATGGCGACGGGACCTTCAGCGAGCGCGGGCTCCAGGCGGGTGTAGCCTACAACGGCGACGGCTCGGCCTTGTCTTACATGGGAGCGGATTTTCGCGATGTGGACAATGACGGCCGCCCCGATATCTTTGTCACGGCCATCTCCAACGAAACCTTCAGCTATTTCCATAACGAGGGCGGGGGCATCTTCGACGATTTCACCCACCCGAGCGGCCTGGGCCGGCTGAGCATCTTCGCGAGCGGCTGGAGCAACGGCATCTTCGACCTGAATAACGACGGACGGAAGGACCTGTTCTCCGTCAATTCCCACGTCAACGACAACATTGGATTCGAGATGAATGTTCTCTTCCGGCAAAGGAACTCCATCTTCGCCAATGCCGGAGACAGGTTTGTGGATGTCTCCGCGTCCGCCGGGGAGGACTTTCAGGTGGCTGCTGCCCATCGCGGTTGCGCCTTCGGAGACCTGGACAACGACGGCCGGATTGATGTTGCCGTCTCGCGCTTCGATGGGCCGGCGGAAGTTTTCCGGAACGTTTCCCCAGGCGGGAATCACTGGCTGCTGGTCAAGACAGTGGGCACGCGCAGCAACCGCGACGGGATCGGCGCCCAGATCCGGTTGGAATCGGCCAGCGGCGTTCAGTACAACCACGTTACAACCAGCGTCGGCTATGCCAGCTCCAGCAGTCGCCGCGTGCATTTCGGCCTTGGTCAGGACACGGTGGTCACGCGTTTGGAAATAAGCTGGCCCAGCGGAGTGCGACAGGAGCTGCGCAACGTCCCCGCCGATCAAATCCTCACCGTTCGAGAACCCGAGGGGAAGCAACCGTAAGCGGGAGGCGTCAGCGCGACTGCTCGGCCAGAAGCGCAGCGCGCTGCGCGTGGAACGAGGCTGCCTGCTGGTCGCCCAGCGCGGTGTAGATGCGCGACAGCAGGAAGTGAACGCGGCGGTCGGGTTTGCCCGTGCGCAGAGCCGCTTCCGCCTGCTGGGCCGCTTCGGTCCACTGTTTCAGGCGAAAGAGCACTCTTGCCAATTCGTAGTGGGCCTCGGAGTTCTGGGGCTCGAGCTTGAGGGCCTCCCGCAACTGCGCTCCGCTTTCCCTGAGGCGGTCAAGTTTGAAAAGAAAGCTGGCGTAAGCCATGTAGATTCGCGCCTCGGGACGCGGCCCGCGCCGATTTACCTGGAGTCCCTCCGCGAACATTTTCTCTGCCGCGGTGGACTGGCCCAGCAAATCCAGGGTTAGTGCCAGATTCTCATACGTGCGGACGCTTTGCGGATTGAGCTTGAGGGCAGTCTCGAACGTCTCCTTGGCTTTTCCGAACTCGTTACGGAAGAAATACGCGCGCCCGAAGAGAAACCACGTGTTTGAATCCTTGTCGTCCAGCCGCAGGGATTCGCGGTAGGCCGCGTCGGCGTGTGGCCAGTCCTTGCGGGCGGTGTAAATCATCGCGAGGGCCGTGTATGCCTTGGCGTACTTATCGTCGAGCTGGAGAGCTTTCTTGGCCGACGTGTAGGCCTCGTCGAATTTCTCCTGATTGAACTGCGCGCCCGCGAGCAAGCAGTAAACTTCTGCTGATTTGTGAAACCGCAGGGCCTCCCGCAAGCAATGCTCTGCCAGGACCGGCCGTCCCGTGGAGTAGAAGATCGTCCCCAGACGCAACTGGGCCTGAGGATAGTCGGGGTGGCCGGGGCCGATGCGAGCATAAAGCGCCTCCGCTTCCGCCGCCTTGCCCTCGCGATAGTACTGCTCGGCGGTCACGAAGGCGTCGTCGTAGAGTTGGCCTTGAGAGGCAGGGGATAGGAACGCTAAGAGAAGGAGGGCGAGGTCAGCAACGCACACTTCCATGATCCGCGGGCGAACAGCGTTCGGTCCTTAGAGAGCGCGCCCGAACCCACTATAGCATAGCTGCGGCCAGGCGCATTCGGCCCGCGTCCGGCGGTGGCGGAAATAAGCTGGTGGTTCTGTGGCTGTAGGTGTCGCGAGCGGGGATTCACTTCGCGCCGCCTCGCGCAGACTGCCGAGATTATTGCTCAGCGCCAATATTCATCTTCTTCAGCGCCTCCAGTGCCTTCCCCCAATAGTCCAGCCTTCCGTAATCAGGAGTGTATTCAGTTCCCCCTTGCCGGCAGGGGGAATCGGGCAGCAGCCGGTAGGCGTCAAGCGGCAGCCGCCCCAGTCCCCCCTGCCCTACTGCCTTCAAGCGCGGGTCTGCCAGCAGCCCGTGGCTCTCCTGTGCGCTGACTTTCCGGAAGGCCTCGAAATCGGAAAACTCCTTCTCCCCCCAGACCATTTTCAGGGCGGAGAGCGAAAAGTAATCGTTGAAGTTGAAGCTGTTGTTCTGCGCCGCAGCTTCAGCCGGGACGCGCAGCACGGCCCGCCCGTCGGCTGCGATGGCAATGTTGTTGAACACGCGGACGTTCGAGGGAAAGCCGGCCTCCTTATCTCCGCGGAAGTGAATGGCGGCTCCGGCCTCCGCGCCCTTGAAGAAGAAGACGTTGTGGTAAACGTCGGAATCCTGGAGCGTTCCATAGCAGAGGATGCCGCCGTAGTCGTTCTTGCGGCCATCATTCTGGGAGATATTGAAACGCACGATGGAGCGCGTGGTGAACCCGCGGCCACTGCCCATGAAGAGGTATCCCGCCCCGTCGTTGTCGTGCGAGTAGCAGTATTGAATAACGCAGTTCAGGCAGGACCAATCGATATCGAACCCGCCGCCATCGTGGACGCCGGGAGTGACGTTCTCGTAGGCTTCACAGAACTGGATGACGATGTTCGCGGAGTTCCAGCACCAGATACCGACGCGCGCATCTTGTTTCCAACCATTGCGGTAGGCCGTGCAGTATTCGATCACGCCGTCGCGGCCGCTATAAATCTTGATACCGTCCCAACCGTTGCCGTAAGCCACTGAGCGCCGGATGGCGAGCCCGCGGACCTCGGCGAAATCCTTACCCTGGATGAAAATCCCGCTGTCCTGGTTGTTATAGGAGACGCAATCCTCGATGACCACATCGTCGTAGTTGCCGTAGGTCCCTTCACCCACGTGGATGCCGGAACCACCGGCGTCGTGGGCCACGCAGTCACGAATGCGGATAGAGCGATAGTGCGGCCGGCGCGGGCCCGCCCAGACCTTCAGCGCGTCCTGTTGAGAGTCTTTGTTGTTGGTTACCTCGAGCCGTTCGATGATCCAACCGTCCTGGTTATAGATGAGCAGGGCGGGACCGGAACCGCCGTCAAGGAAGGGCCGCGGGCCTTCGCCGTACGCCGTCAGGCGGATGGGATGCGCCGAGGTCCCGGAGCCCAGGGGATGCAGCGTCCCCTGCCAGCGGCCGCCGCGTTTCAGAAGCAGCTCGTCACCGGGCTGAAACGTCGTGGCGTTGAGCTTCTCAAGTGACTTCCACGCCTGCTCAGGGGAGAGGCCCGACCGCGCGTCATTGCCGGCGGCGGCGTCCAGGTAATAGCGAGCAGCCCACGCCGGCCTGCCGGTGATGGCGAGAAGCAACGGCAGAAGCCAGAAAACAACGCGACGCTGCTGCAAACCACGTTGAGAAACCAGCATATGGGCCAAGGTACGGTCTCCTTTAGGCAAGATTGCAGCGGGAGGGTGAGGAAGAAG
>Ga0315282_10012392_pt1 | contig 13052 bp, 7 predicted proteins | sample YL17G07_20_MG_FD_203693 | JGI IMG/M metagenome (GOLD analysis project Ga0315282, IMG submission 203693) | Sediment microbial communities from Yellowstone Lake, YNP, Wyoming, USA - YL17G07_20 | ecosystem: Environmental > Aquatic > Freshwater > Lake > Sediment | place: USA: Wyoming | collected...
CGCCGCAGGTGCGCGTGCACGGCCACATGACGCCGCTGGACTACCCGCCCCTGGCTCCGGCCGAGACCAAGCAACTGGCTTACAGCGTGCTCACCGACGCCCAGAAGCACCGCTTCGAGGAGAACCTGGAACTGGACTTCTCGTTCGGCGTGAAGGGGCTGGCGCGCTTCCGCGGCAACCTGTTCAACCAGCGGGGCGCGGTGGGGGCCGTCTTCCGCGTGATTCCCTTCGAGATCAAGAGCTTCGACCAGTTGCAACTGCCCGCGGTCGTCGCCAAGTTGTGCGACAAGCCGCGCGGGCTGATCCTGGTGACCGGGCCGACCGGCAGCGGCAAGTCGACCACCCTGGCGGCCATGATCGACAAGATCAATAACGACCGGCACGAGCACATCATCACCATCGAGGACCCCATCGAGTTCGTGCACAACCACAAGAGCTGCCTGGTGAACCAGCGGGAAGTCGGCTCCGACACCAAGAGTTTCGGCAACGCGCTCCGCGCCGCGCTGCGCGAGGACCCGGACGTGGTGCTGATCGGCGAGATGCGCGACTTGGAAACCATCGAAGCGGCGCTGCGCATCGCCGAGACCGGCCACCTGACGTTCGGCACGCTGCACACCAACTCCGCCGCTTCCACCATCAACCGCGTGATCGACGTCTTCCCCTCGCACCAGCAGTCGCAGATCCGCGCCCAGCTCTCGCTGGTGCTGGAGGGCGTCCTGTGCCAGGCCCTGTTGCCCAAGATCGACGGGCGCGGCCGCGCCTGCTGCATGGAGATCATGGTGCCCAACAGCGCCATTCGCAACCTGATCCGGGAAGATAAGATCCACCAGATTTACGGCGCCATGCAGGTGGGCCAGGAGAAATTCGGGATGCAGACCTTCAACCAGAGCCTGGCCAGCCTGTTCTTCAAGAAGGCCATCAGTCTGGAGGTGGCCATGGCCCGTTCCAGCAACGCGGACGAGCTGCAGGACATGATCAACCGGGGACAGGCGGCGATGGCGCCCGGCGCGGCGCCGGCCGGAGCCGGCCGCCCGGCGGCCTCCGCGCTGCGACGCTAGGGAGGTGCCAGGTGTGACGGGCGGACAGGGAACCTGACACCTGACACCTGAGAAAGAGGGGGAATCATGCCAGTCTATGTTTTTAGCGGGAAGTCACGCACCGGCGCCGCCGTGAAGGGCGAGCGCACGGCCGAGAGCAAGGCGGTGCTGCAGGCCACGCTCCGGCGCGAGCAGATTACCGCCTCCAGCATCACCGAGAAGGGCAAGGAATTCGCCGTGCCCAAGGTGGCCAAGGGCAAGGTGAGCGCCAAGGAGCTGGGCATCTTTCTTCGCCAGTTCTCGGTGATGATCGACGCCGGCCTGCCCCTGGTCCAGTGCCTGGAAATCCTGGGCAATAACCAGGAAAACAAGGCCTTCCAGAACGCGCTGGCCGGGGTGCGCGAGACGGTGGAAACCGGATCTACCCTGGCTAATGCCATGCGCCAGTACCCGAAGATTTTCGACACTCTGATGACCAACATGGTCGAGGCGGGTGAGGCCGGCGGTATCCTCGATACCATCCTGCAGCGCCTGGCAACCTACGTCGAGAAAGCGGTCAAGCTGAAGGCCGCCGTCAAGTCCGCGTTGATCTATCCGGTCGCGGTCGTCTCCATTGCCGTGCTGGTTGTGGTGCTGCTGCTCTGGAAGGTGGTGCCCATCTTCGCCAATATGTTTGCGGCCATGGAAGTGGCGTTGCCGCTGCCCACCCGCGTGGTGATGGGCATGAGCGGGTTCGTCCAGCACTACGGCATTCTGGTCGCCATTTTCTGCGTCGCCGGCTTTTTCGGGTTGAAGTCGATTTACGCCACCCCGCAGGGCCGCTACAAGATCGACAAGTTAATGATCAACCTGCCGGTCTTCGGCATGATATTGCGCAAGATCGCGGTGGCTCGCTTCACTCGCACGCTCGGCACGCTGATCACCAGCGGCGTGGCGCTGCTGGAAGCGCTGGACATTACCGCCCGCACCTCCGGCAACGCGGTGGTCGAGGAAGCGATCCTGAAAGTCCGCAAGGCCATCGAGCAGGGCCGCAACATTACCGACCCGCTGCGGGAGACCGAGATATTTCCCAACATGGTCGTGCAGATGATCGGCGTCGGCGAGCAAACCGGGGCGATGGACGCCATGCTCTCGAAGATCGCCGATTTCTACGAGGACGAGGTGGACACGGCCGTCGGCGACATGCTCACCCTGATGGAGCCGATGATCATTCTCATGCTGGGCGTCAGCGTCGGCGGCATCGTCATTTCCATGTACATGCCGCTGTTCACGCTGATCGGACAGTTGGGCAAGTAGGGTTCTAACCACAAAGGCACAAAGGACACAAAGAAACACGAAGAAACGCTTTGTGCTTCTTTGTGCTCTTTGTGCCTTTGTGGTTTGTTCTGATAAGAGCATGGAAAACAACGCTGTGAGCGCGCACGAACCCAACCGGCGGCTGGAGCTGAGACCCGAACTGATGCGCAAGCTCGGCTACCGCGCGGTGGACATGGTGGTCGAGCACCTGGCGACGCTGCGCCAGCAGAGCGTGGGGCGAACGGCGCCGCGCGCGGAGCTGGAGAAGCTGCTGCGCGAGCCGCCGCCGGAGCAGCCCGCGGCTCCGCTGGACGTGCTGGAGGCGCTGGGGCGCGACGTGCTGCCTAATACGCTCCACGTCAACCACCCGCGCTTTTTCGGATTCATTCCCAGCCCAGGCAATTACGTCAGCGCGGTCGCCGATTTCGTCGCCGCCGGCTTCAACGTGTTCGCCGGGACCTGGCTGGCCGGCTCCGGAGTGGCCGAAATCGAGCTGGTCACCATCGACTGGCTGCGCCAGTTCTGCGGCCTGCCGGAGACGGCGGGAGGCCTGTTCGTCAGCGGCGGCTCGGTGGCCAACCTCACCGGGCTGGCCGTGGCTCGGCAAGTGCGCCTCGGCGGCCGGACCGCCGGCGCCGTCGTCTATTACTCCGACCAGACCCATTCGGCGGTGGAGCGCGGCCTGCGCACGCTGGGGTTCGAGCCGCCGCAGCTTCGCAAGATTCCCGCCGACGGGCAATTGCGGCTTTCCCCGGAAGCCGTGCGCCGGGAGATGGCAGCCGACCGCGCCGCCGGGCGAGTTCCTTTTTGCGTGGTGGCCAACGTCGGCACCACCAACAGCGGCGCCGTGGATCCGCTGCCGGAACTGGCGGCGCTGTGCCGCGACGAGCAGTTATGGCTGCACGCCGATGGCGCCTATGGCGCGGCCGCGGCGCTCAGCCCGCGTGCCAGGCCGCTGCTTGCCGGCCTGGAGCAGACCGATTCCCTCGCGCTCGACCCGCATAAGTGGCTGTTCCAGCCCTTCGAGATCGGTTGCCTGCTGGTGCGGCAGGCCGGCTGGCTGCGCCAGACTTTTACCGTTCACCCCGAGTACATGAAAGACACGTTTCACCCCGAAGCGGAGCCGAATTTCTGCGAATGGGGGGTGCAGCTCACCCGCAGCACGCGCGCGCTGAAGTTATGGATGTCGCTGAAGGTCTTTGGGGTCGATGCCTTCCGGCGGGCCATCACCGAGGGTCTGGAGCTGGCCGAGCTGGCCGAAGCGGAGCTGCGCCGCCGCCTCGGCTGGCGCATCGTCACCCCCGCGCAGCTTGCCATTGTCAGCTTCCGCTATGAGCCCTCCGAGATGCCGGCCGAGGATAGCGAAGCTATCAACCGCAGGCTTGTGGAGAAAATGCGCGATGATGGCTTCGCCCTGCTGACTTCCACCATCCTGAACGAACAAACGGTGCTGCGGCTTTGCACCATCAACCCGCGCACCACCCGCGATGATATTCGGCAGACGATCGCCCGCCTTGCCGGGGCAGTTTAAACTTGCCGCAGCACCCGCTCAGCCGCCCGCTTCAACTGGAGAGCCACTTCGTACGGGTCGCCTTTCTGCAGGCGGGGATCGAACAGCTCGATTGAAAACGCGCCCTTGTATTTCTTCTGCCTGAGCATACGGACGATTCTGCGGATCGGGATCACGCCTTCGCCGGGCGGGACGCGGTCGCGGTCGGTCAGGATTTCTCGAGGCACGCCGGCGGGCAGGTCGTCGATGTGGACGTGTTCCGGCTCGCCGTCCTTCAGCAGTTCCAGGTCCTCGAACTTGCTGAAGCCGCCCCAGAAATGGAACAGGTCGATCAGCATGCGGGCGTTCGGGTGGTTGGCCTTGCGCAGGATGTGGACGCTGGTCGAGAGCGAGCCGCAGAAAGCCGTGCCGCGCACGAACTCGAAGACGATCATGGCGCGGAGCGGCTGCGCCATGTCGGCCGCCTTGCGAAGCCGCTCGGCAGCGGGGTCGTAGTCCGCCGCCGTGTACTTGTCGCGGCCTACCGAATGCACGACCAGGCGGGGGATGCCAAGCTCGGCGCACACTTCCAGCTTGTGCTTCAACTGGTCAGAGTTTTTGGCCTGTTCGGCGGCGGGAAGCGGCTCGACGATGCCGCCCTGCGCGCAGGCGCAGACCGGGGTGAGAGCGTGGTCGCCGAGGATGCGGCGGGCCACGGCCAGCGATTCGCGCGCCGCAAACTCGTCGATCTTGGTGATCCAGGGCTCGACGTAGCGGAAGCCGGCGCGCGCGTAGCCTTCCATGGCGGCGCGGAAATCCGCGCTCATCGAGGTTGCCTGGTTCATCGCCAGGCGAAGCCCACCCTTGTCTTGCGCGGCTTGGATGGCGCCTCCCAGCGCCAACGCGCCCGCGCCTGCAAGAAAGTCTCTCCGCTCCATGCGCAGAATTTACCACCAAGGCGCCAAGACACCAAGGCTTAGTGCCTTCGTGACGCGGTGGTGAAAAACTCAGTTGCCGCCGAATCCGCCGGAAGCCGGTGTGTCGAGCACCTCCCGGACTTTCATGGCCACGGCGTTTTGGTCGAACGGTTCGCCCAGGCAGTCCGCCGCCGGAATATCGGGGGTAACGACCGGAGGGTCGCCGGGACCCATCAGGAACAGAGCCTTTACCAGCGGGTAAACAGCGCGCAAGGCAGCGACCACCTGGGGGCCGCTGGCTTCGGCGCCGGAAAAGCGGGCAATGACCAACTGGACGGGCCGTGGGCGGGCCGTGGCTTTCCGCATCGCCTCCTGCAACGACCCGGCCTCCAGCACGCCATAACCCTTGTGGCGCAGCAGCTCGGCCAGTCGCTGCCGGTCGCCCTGGTCTTTTTCGACCAGCAGCAGCGCCTCGGAACCTCCGGGCACGCGAGGCTCGTGCGACGTCAGCATCGCGCTGGTCGGCTCCGTCGCTGCCGCCGGCTGCGGCCGCTGCGTACGGCGGTACATCAACGGCATCCACACGAACGCCGTGGCAGCCATGCCCACCCAGCCCATCAACCGCGCGAATCTTCCGAGCGCCTCGCAAATGGCCAGATTCCAGTGCATCAGGTTGAAGATGGTGGCCCAGTCGTGAAGCGACGCGATGTTCTCGTAGTCGACTTCGCCGTAGCTCACGTAGTCGAGCGTGAAAATCCGGCAATCCATCATGTAAATGCCGATGCCGATGAAGTTCCCAAACAGGCAGAAAAGGAAAAAGCCAAGCGGCGTGGGGCTTTTCTTGTACCAAAAGTAGGCGGCCGGGGCGGCGAAGGCCAGCAATTGCCCCAGCGTGCCCGCGATAGCGATGGCCACGGGAGCCAGGCGCGGGAATCGCATTGGCTTTTCATCCGCGCCGCCCGAGATGGGGCTCACGAAATTGAAAAAGCCATGCACGATCATGTGCCCGCCTTCATGAGGCACGACAGTGATGTTGTGGAGCAGGGGGAAGCGGCCCATGGGCGTTTGGCCGACCGGAATCGCCAGGATTCCGCAGCCGATCAGGCAGATGACGGCCCCGGGCACCGTCATTTCCTTCCAGCGCCGCTGTTTCCACTCTTCCCACAACGCTTTGAAGTCCGGCAGTTCCACGGTGGAATTCTGCCACAGAGACACGGAGGCACAGAGGATTTTGTACCGCCGGTGTCCCGCCGGCAGGCTCGGGGCAGCGCCAGTCGGCCGAGGATTGCCGGCGAGACGCTGGCGACACAGCTTCCGCTTTTTCATGATCTGTGGGTGGTCGGCCCGGGGAACTTGAAACGAGAAACGATTACCTGGCAAGGACTTCGTGCGTTTCGTAGTCGTGGAAGACCAACTGCGTGTCTTCGTTGGCGCGACAACGGACCACGACCTGGTAGGAGCGGGGCAACGAACCGTGACCTTCGCTTTTCAGCCGGTCACGAAACTTCCGCATGCTGTCTCCGGAAGTGAAAAAGGCCGCAGCGCCATGGCTGCCGACGGAAGTGAGCCCAGAGAAGATGATGATCGTGTGACCATCGTCGGCCTCTTTGTTGCTGGGCAGCACCGTAATTAGGCCGAAGGCTTCGCGGTATTCGCGGCGGATGCTCGGCGACGGGGAAGACCCCGTCGGAGTCTGTGGGCCACGGTTCATCGAGACAACGTCGCTGCCGCCCGGGTCCAGGGCAGTCACCCAGGGCGTCCCCTCCAGCAGGCCGGATGCAGCCCGGCTGAACCAGGGCGCGCCGAAAAGAACCACGCTGCTCTTGCGCATGGCGGAGAGCGGGAAGTTGCTTTCCGTTAGAATGCGGAATCTGACGCCGAGGCTCTGAAGCGTGCCAACCACACGCGCCAGGCCCTGTACGTCGCTCACATTCACCGCCTTCTGAACAACTTGCATTTCAAGCGTGGCGTCCGGCGCCAGGGGGCGGAAGCGGCCAAAAAACGGATAGATTCCCTGCGGCGCCGGCAGCTTGGGCGTCCCCTGCGCAGCGATGCCCCTATTTGCGGCCTCCGAGTCGGCCGACTTTGGAAAAACCATCAGGTGAAGCGGAGTGGCCATGCAGATCAGCACCTCGCCGTCCTTCTGGACCAAGGGCGCCCACGCCTGGCGCACCGCCGGGTCAAGCTCGGCCGGTGGACGGCGGACTAACAGCAGAAGAACGATGCCGGCAAGAAGCGCGCCGAGAATGAATCCGCCCACCCAGGCACGGATCGGAATTCCCGAGCGCGCAATCAGACTGGTCGGGCGTCCCAGTTCAGACGGCCCCCCCGGCTCAACCGTCGTGTGCTTAAATGCGACGAACCGGGGAGTGTAAGAACCCTTCGGCAGCTCGATCCGCAGCCTGGGTTCGGGACACTCCGCGCTGTAGAATCTCTGGATTCGCTGGCGCAGTTCGTGGGCGCGGGTGCGCACGGAGGAGTCCTCGGTCGGCGAGAAGTCCTCGCGGCGGCCCAGCGCCTCCACTCCGATCATGTATTCGGTCAACTCCGCGCCCCGTCCCGCCATCTCCATCTCGCAGATGAAGGCCAGAAAGGAGCGCAGTTGTTGGGAACGCGCAAACGTCTGACTTTTCAGCAACGCTTCCAGCGCCGCGCGCTTCTCCTCGTCGGTCGGCGCGGCAACGGGCTCCGAGTTCTCCAAGTCCCGCACGGCTCGATTCTACAACGGGTTAGGCCGACTCGTAACGTGCCCTTAACATTCTCTCAACGTTTAGAGACTTGCGTGCGACCATGTGCAGCGGGCATCATGCGCTCGATCATGACCGAAATAGAGTCGCGAGCGGGAGCGAGCGGGCGCCCTGACAGGCTGAGCGCGGCGCACGCGCCGTCTCGCTTGCGCTCGCGGCTCTGTTGCGGTCGGCTTGGAGGGCAACCATGCGCCGAATCGTCTTTCTGATGCTGTTGCTGGGGATTGTGAGCGTGCCGCTCGAGGCACAACTGGACCGCGGCACCGTTACCGGAGTCATCACCGACCCGAGCGGGGCCGTCATTCCAGGCGTCCAGATCTCGATTCGCAACACCGCTACGTCGGCCACGTATCGGTCGAGTTCCAATGAGGCAGGGCAATACACGGTGCCCAACCTGCCCGTCGGTGACTACCAGCTCATCTTCGACTCTTCCGGCTTCAAAAAGCTCATCAGGAGCGGCGTCGCGGTGGGAGTGGGGGCGGTGCTGCGGGTGGACGTTCAAATGCAACTGGGCGCCACGGCCGATTCCGTCGAGGTGACCGCCGAGCTTCCGCGGCTACAGACAGACACGCCGGAAGTGGGCACGACGCTGTCAAACAGGTCGCTGGTCGACCTGCCGCTCACCTTTGCCAACGGCCGGCGCCCGGAAGCGTTCGCTTACGCTGTGACGCCCGGTGTGCAGGGAACCACGCAACTGAGCCACATCAATGGATCGACCGCCTACTCGAAGGAGATGCTGGTGGACGGCGCTTCCGTGACCGTCAACCAGAGCGGCGATTACAATGCCGCCGCAATCTCCATCGAAGCCATCCAGGAGTTCCGTGTCCAGACCAGCGGTGTCCCCGCTGAGTACGGACGCACACAGGCAGGCGTCTTCAACTTCGTCATGAAATCGGGCAGCAACCAACTCCACGGCAGCGCCTATGGCTCACTACGCAATGAAGCGCTCAACGCCAACAGCTTCACGAATAACGCCCAGGGACTGAAACGCGCGATCGACCGCAAGCAGAATTATGCCTTTAGCTTCGGCGGCCCCTTTTCCATTCCCAAGGTGTACAGCGGCCGGGACCGCACGTTTTTCTACAGCTCTTACGAGCGTTACAAGGAACGCTCCTACGGCCTCCTTCCCAACAAGACCGTGCCCCTCCCGGAATTCTACGACGGCGATTTAGGCAGACTGCAGGATTGCAGGACAACCTACGGCGCGAACAAGTACTGCCGCGGCACGATCTTCGATCCTGCGACATTCACCCTGTCGTCCGGCGGCAGCTACACGGCCACGCCCTTCCCGGGTAACAAGATCCCGCAAGCGCGGTTCAGCGAGGTCGCGCGCCGGCTGAATGCGATCGCCAAAGCGTCTTATCTTCCGAACGTACGGGACGCGTCCGGCCAGATTCCGCTGGTCAACAACGCCCTGTTTCCCGAGGCCACACGGCCCAAATGGGACATGTACCAGGTTTCGCTGAAGGGCGACCATATTTTCAGCGAGAAGCACAAGCTGTCGGGGGCCTACAACCAACGCTACGCCCCTTACCTCATCCTGGATGCGGGCGGCATGTGGGACCTGAACGACCCGACGGGCGGGCCGCTGGCACGCGCCCGCACCAGGGGGGACACGGGAGAGTTCGTCCGGCTGACGCACGATTGGACGGCTTCGCCGCGCGTCTTGAACCACTTCACTGCTTCCTACAATCGCCGCGGCAACCCGCAACGCGCCCTACAGAGGGAAGTGGACGGCGCCAAGGAACTGGGCATCAAGAGCATTTCCACCCGCGGCTACCCCACCATCAACTGGGGCTCCGGGCCGACGATGACCCTGGCGGCCGCCGGGTATATGAACGACGGCTTCCGCGCCGATGCGAGCTGGGGGCTGCTGGATACGGTCAGTTTTTCCAAGGGTCGCCATTTCCTGAAGGCCGGGGCGGACATGCGCCGCTTCCACCTGAATTCCAACGGCGCTCAGCGCGTCCAGTTGTATTTTGACCCGTTAGCCACGGCCATACCCAAAGAGACCTTTTCGGGGGGATCGCAAACCGGGCATGCGTTCGCCAGCTATCTGCTCGGCATTGTGGACCGGGGCACGGTCAACGAGTACGGAGGGATCGGCGGCAGGCGCCACTACTATGCGCTGTTTCTCCAGGACGATTTCAAGGCCAGCCAGCGGCTCACTCTCAATTTCGGTTTGCGCTGGGAGTACCAACCCCCTGCCTTCGAGGTCGCCGACCGGCTCTCGAGCTGGAACACCAACAAGATCGACCCGGTAAGCGGCAAGCGCGGCGCCTATGACTTTGCGGGCAACTGCAGCGTCTGCGCCGGAAGGCGCTCCTTCGGCCGGACGAGTTATCGCGACTTCGGCCCCCGCTTTGGGTTCGCCTGGCGCCCGCTTGAGAAATGGACGGTCCGCGGTTCCTACGGCATCTTTTACGAAGGCGATTCGTTCAACGGCTATGACGGCACTCCCCTGGGAATGCCCACCAATCTTGCCTGGGTGGGAAGTTGGCAACTGGGCTCCAACCCGACGGAACAGTGGAAGGGCATTTTCAATTGGGACAACGGCTTCCCGCTCGACAAGTACCAGCGGCCCTCGTTCGATGTCTCGTGGGGAAACAAGAACGATCCGGGGATGATCGACCCTAACTACGGCCAGACGCCTTACATCCAGTCCTGGAACTTCAACATCCAGCGGGAAATCAAGAAAAGGCTGGTATTGGACATCGGATATGTCGGCAGCAAGAGCACCCGGCTACGCGTCGGGGAGCTGGCGCGTGTGAACCAGCTCCCGAGCTGGGTGCTGGACAAGTACAAAAAGAGTCTGGGCAATACGGTAACCAACGCAGCGCAGGCCGCGGCCAACAACATCGTCTATCCCTTTGACGGTTTCAACGGCACGGTGGCCGGCGCCCTGCGCCCCTACCCCCAGGTCAACGGTCGCAGCACGGTGGGCGTCTACGGCTCGCCACTCGGCTTTTCCGCGCACCATGCGCTGCAGGTCACCGCGAATCGTGAAATGTCCAGGGGACTGACGGTCTACGCGAGCTACGTCTGGTCCAAAACGCTTTCCAATGTGGACAGTTCTTTCATTGGCGATAACGCGAGTCGGCCCCTCGATTACTACAACCTGGCGCTGGAAAAGAGCGTTACGGAATATGACATCCCGCATGCCTTCAAAGCGTACGTCAGTTGGGATCTCCCGCTCGGCCGGGGGAAGGCGCTTTTGCGTAACTCGGGCCGCCTGACGAACGCCGTTTTGGGCGGCTGGTCCATTTCCGGGATTCTCAACTATTATAGCGGTGTCCCTCTCGGGCCATGGACGGCCAACACCCCCTACAGCTACTGGAACGGCGCGGTCAACCGGCCGAACGTGGCGCCGGGGGCGATGATCAACCCATCGTTTGATGCGTCCCGTTACGAGGCATCGACACCCTCTTCGCCCAGCAACGCCTACCTGGCCACGTCACTGTTTACCCAGCCCGCCGACTACACGCTGGGCAGCGGCGCGCGCTTCTATTCGCAGGCCCGTAATCCGGCGTACCGGAACGAAGACTTCTCAATTCAGAAGACTCACCGGCTGACTGAAAAAATGCGCTTTAGGGTGCGAGCCGAGTTTCTGAACGCCCTCAACCGGCATACCCTTGGCGGTATTGACCCCAAGCGCGCCAGCTCGACCTTCGGCCAGGTACTCAAGGTCACCGGGAGTCGCGAGGTGCAGGTGAGCATGCGCCTGGATTTTTGACGCTGGCCAATCGAGGATGGATGCGGCCGCCGGCGCCCGGTGGCAGTGTCCGGCGTTTGTGGCAAGGAGCCAATAGATGAGCCTTCGCTATCCGTGCGTCTCGCTGCTTGTGCTTGCAACGGCGGCGTTTGGACAGGAGACACGCCAGGCCACCGGAGTGAAAGTCGGAGAAGTGTCTCCCACGTCGGCAATCGTCTGGGTGCGCGTGACGGCAAACTCGCACCGAAACACCGGCGGGATTGTGTTGCAGAGTCCGGAGGGAAAGAACTTGCCTGCCGGCATGAAGGTGAGCAGCCTGGAGGGAGCGTGCCCCGGGACTGCCGGGCGGGTGCGCGTCCGGTACGGCGCCAAACAGGACCTGAGGGACGCCAAGGCGACGGAGTGGGTCGAGGTGACGGCAAAAACCGACTACTCCCATCAGTTCCGCCTGACAGGTTTGGAGCCCGCCACCCTTTACCATTTCTCGGCCGAGACCGCTGGCCCCGGTGGCTCTCCCAAGCACGGCTCGCTTCGCGGCAGTTTCCAAACCGCGCCTCCTCCCGAGGCCGATGCCGCCGTCAAGTTCACCGTAATCACCGGCCAGCATTACCGGGACATGGATCATCCCGACGGCTACAACATCTACCCAGCGATGGCCCGGCTGGCCCCAAGGTTCATCGTCGAAACCGGTGACAACGTGTATTACGACGGCGATGCGCCGCACGCCACTACCATCGAGATCGCCCGACATCACTGGGACAGGATGTACAGCTTCCCTCGGCATATCGCCTTCCACCTCAGCGTGCCGGGCTATTGGGAAAAGGACGACCACGATACCTTGTCGGATGACTGCTGGCCTGCCATGTTGTCCAAGATGTTGCCGATGACGTTTAAGGATGGGCAGCGCGTCTTCCTCCAGCAGGTTCCCATGGGCGACAAGACGTATCGCACCTACCGCTGGGGAAAGGCCGTCCAGATCTGGCTGCCGGAGGGCCGCGACTTTCGGTCACCGAATAACGCCGACGACGGCCCGCAGAAGACCATCTGGGGCGCCGAGCAGAAGAGCTGGCTCAAGGCGAGCCTGCTCGCCAGCGACGCTACCTGGCGGGTTCTGGTGAGTCCCACGCCCCTCGTCGGTCCTGACCGCGGGAAGAAGGGCGACAACCACTCCAATGCAGCGTTCGCGTACGAAGGAAATGAGTTTCGCCAGTGGGTGAAACAGCATGTCGCGCACAACTTCTTTGTCGTGTCCGGTGACCGGCACTGGCAGTACCACTCTGTCCATCCGGAAACCGGAGTCCAGGAATTCGCTTGCGGACCGACTAGCGATGAGCACGCCTCCGGCTCACCGGGCTACGATCCGAATTATCACCGCTTCCACCGTGTCAAAGGCGGCTTCCTGTCCGTATCGGTCAACCGCACCGGGAACCTGAACACCATCGCGTTTCGCCTCCACGATGTGCACGGAGCGGTCGTGTACGAGTACGTGCAGAAGAACCCAAGTCGATGAGATTCATCGTTTTCCTTCTGTTCTGTCGGGCAGTAGTCGCGGCCGACTACTATGTCGATTGCGTGAAGGGCCATGACCGCGCCCCGGGGACCGCGCCGGCGGCTGCCTGGAAGACGCTCGGCAGAGTCTCGGCCACGACGTTCCAGCCGGGCGACCGCATCCTGCTGCGCGCGGGCTGCGAGTGGACCGAGGTGCTGGCGCCGCAGGGCAGCGGCGCGCCCGGCCGGCCGATCACCGTCGATCGCTATGGCGACGGCCCCAAGCCGAGGATTCGCGGCAACGGAGCAATGGCGGCCGTGCTCTTGAATAACCAGGAAGGCTGGGAGATCGCCAACCTTGAGGTA
>Ga0315282_10012395_pt1 | contig 13050 bp, 10 predicted proteins | sample YL17G07_20_MG_FD_203693 | JGI IMG/M metagenome (GOLD analysis project Ga0315282, IMG submission 203693) | Sediment microbial communities from Yellowstone Lake, YNP, Wyoming, USA - YL17G07_20 | ecosystem: Environmental > Aquatic > Freshwater > Lake > Sediment | place: USA: Wyoming | collected...
GCCACGGCATGATAGACCCATTGATCCTCCACCGGATCGTCCACCTGGGTGAAGCCGGCGTCATATCCGCTCGGGCCGTGGAAGTCGTGACTCTGACCGTTAGGCAGTGCGCCGACGGTGTCCATCGCGATCGCCGCGTAGCCGCGCCGGTTCCAGAGGCGGACCCACTCGGGGAAGGCGGTGCCGCCGCCGCCGTGAACGAGCACAATCCCGGGCAACTTTTCGCCCCCTTTACGAGGCGGCACACCACAGTAGGCGAAGATGCGGGTCGGCTTGCCCTTGTAGGTTGGCCCCTCTAGATAGAGCGCGCTCAGCCCGTCGGCCTCGAGGCCCTTCGGCGCCTCGTACGTGTGGGGCGGATTCAGGAGTCCCGGCTTGTCGAAGGAAACGGGAGGTCGTCCCGGAGCCTCAGCAGCGTCGGGCGCTGCGAGAGCCAGGGTCAGACAAGCCGCCGCCGTGATAATGAAGAGTGGGACCATGCTCGATTGCGGGAGCGAGCGAGATTCGGTATTGGGGGAAACCGTACAGCGATCGCGGTCAGCCGACCGAGCCTGGGTCACGCTCCGGCGACCAGCGCGTACGGCCCAATCGGCGGAGGGTGCCCTCGGCCGCGCGCCCATCGCATTTCCGTGGCCGTGGCAGCGGCGGCCCAGCAGACCTCCCGCGCCGCTAGTCTCCCGTGTCGGATGGCAGGGAACGCTTGAGGCCGCCCTTCATCCCGATTTCGTCTTCCGCGCCTGTGGCTGGGGCCTTGCCGCCCGCCTTTCCCGCGCCCGGCGACGCGGATGGTGGGCGCGGGCGGGTGGCGCCTGCGCCCGGCAGCCCAGGCCGGGCAGGCGCGCCAAAGCCGGGTCTGGGTGGGGTTGGCGCGACCGGCGCTATCCCTGGCGGCGTCGCGGGAGCCGTGCCACCGGCGGGCGCGCCGGGCGCCGGCGTAGGCACGGATGGCGAGGCCATCATGAGTGCGGCGACCTGGGCGCCGAGTGCCGGCGGCAGCCCTCGGATCAGCGCTTGCTGGAATCTCTGTTTCGTCTGGCCCTGGTCGACCCGCCACTGAAATCTCTCTTTAGCCAGCACCAGACTCGCGCGTACCGGCTGTCTTTGAAGATAGGTCATCACCGCGTCCGCGGCGATGGGGTAGATCAGCCCAATCGCCGGTTCGACGATGAAGTTCACGGTCGCCGGTACCTCCGCGGTGTTGCCGCTCATCGTCGCCGCATCGCGCTGCACCTGGTACTTCGCAATCAGCATGATCTTGGGCACCGGGCTCTCCCCCGCGCTGTCCTTAGTGGAGAGCCGGTCCCGTTTCTGGTCGTTGCCGTTTCTGATGGCCTCGAGGTACTGCTCGGCGACGTCGCCGGGCTTACTGCTGAACAGAAGGAGATACGCCCCTGCCGCGGCTACAAACACGAGCAGTACGACGACGACCGCGGTCCAGGGCACAGCCAGCGACACCCGCCGGCCGGTCGGCTTGGGCTGCGCGGCGGCGCCCGCCGGGCTCTCCAGCGGCGACCAGCAGTTCCAGCATGCCGCCTTCTCCGGCTTGTTCTCAACGCCGCATCGAGGGCATGTCTTCATCATCATCTCTCCTCGGGCCGAACTCTGGCCGCCCCGGTTCGTCCGCCAGCATCAGGCGGTCCCGCCCACACCTGCCCCATATTCTTGCTTTTCTGCTCGCACCGGTGATTCCCCTGCCCAATCCACAGCCCTTTGCCCGCGCGTTTGCCCCGGGTCGCTGCTCACGGCCTGCCGAAGGGCGAACGCTGTCAAACCCGACTCGCCCCTGCCGCCCGGCCGCAACGCGCACCTTGGGGCGGCGCCGCAGTCACTTATCTACCCGACCGCACGCCCCCAATATGAGCGCAGCGTTGTGGCCGCCGAAGCCGAACGAATTGGACATTGCCACCTTGACCGCCGCCTGCTGGCGCGCTGCATTCGGCACGTAGTCGAGGTCACACTCAGGATCGGGGTGTTCGTAGTTGATTGTCGGCGGTACGATGCCGTGCGTGATGGCCATCGCGCATACGATGGCTTCTACCGCGCCGGCCGCGCCTAGGAGATGCCCCGTCATGGACTTGGTCGAGCTGATAGCGACTGTGTACGCCGCATCACCGAGCGCCTGCTTCAGGCCGTCCGTCTCGAGCTTGTCGTTCAGGGGCGTGGAGGTGCCGTGTGCGTTCACATAGTCAATATCGCCAGGCGAGATGCCGGCTTTGCGGATGGCCGAAGCCATTGCGCGCGCGCAGCCTTCGCCCGACGGCGCGGGAGCTGTGACATGATACGCATCGGCGCTCATGCCGTAGCCGATGATCTCGCAGTACGCTCTGGCCCCGCGTTCGCGCGCTGACTCCTCGGTCTCCAGTACCACGGCACCGGCGCCTTCGGCCATGACGAAGCCGTCGCGGTCTTTGTCGAATGGGCGGCTGGCGCGCTCCGGCTCGTCGTTGCGGGTGGAAAGCGCCCGCATAGAGCAGAAGCCGGCGACGCCGAGCGGCGTCAGGGGGGCTTCTGACCCGCCCGCGATCATCGCGTCGGCATCCCCGCGCCGGATGATCTCACACGCCTCGCCGATGGCGTTCGTGCTGGTGGCGCAGGCGCTGACGATGGCAAAGTTGGGGCCGCGAGCGCCGAACATGATGCTCACCTGACCCGAGGCCATGTCGCCGATGAGCATGGGGATGAAATAGGGACTGACGCGATGAGGCCCCTTGTCGCGCAGCACCAGATTCTGATTCTCCCAGGTCCAGGTGCCGCCGATACCACTGCCGATGAGCACGCCGACCCGATCCGAACGCGGGGGGACATCCAGGCCGGAGTCGTCCAGCGCCATGCGTGCGGCGGCGACCGCAAACTGGCAGTAGCGGTCCATATGCTTCGCATCGCCGCGCTCCATGAACTGCAAGGGGTCGAAATCGCGCACCTCACCGGCGAATCGAGTGGTGTAAGTGGATGCATCGAATGCCGAAAGGGGTGCGATGCCCGAGCGGCCGGCGATCAGCCCCTGCCAAAACGGCTCGACGCCGATCCCGAGAGGCGTGACCGCGCCGAGGCCGGTGATGACTACGCGTCTATCCATGCGGGGCTGCCTAATGCGCGTGGACGGGGGCGCGGTGGCTCGTCACGCGGCGCCTGCTTCGGCCCGCTTGCGCCGCGTGATGTAGTTCACGGCATCCTGGACCGTCTTGATCTGCTCGGCGTCCTCATCGGGGATATTCTCGATCTCGAACTTCTCCTCAAGCGCCATGATCAGCTCGACCAGGGCGAGGGAGTCAGCTCCAAGATCGTCCTGGAAAGTCGCCTCGGGCGTGACCTCGCTCTCATCAACATTGAGCTCCTCGGCCACCAGCTTCTTTACCCGAGCGAAAATCTCTTCCTCCACGAATGTCACCTCCTGTAGTGCCAATGCCAGCGGCCCTCTTAGCCGGGGCCGCTCGAGAGTCCTGCACCCGGTGCTCGGGGCGATCTGCCCGGCCCCGGCTCGCGAATCAGCCCATCACCATACCGCCGTCCACGCAAACGACCTGGCCGGTCACATATGAGGCCATCGGCGACGCGAGGAACAGCACAACGCTTGCGACCTCATGTGGCGAGCCCAAGCGCCCGCACGGTATCTGCGACAGCACCCGCTCGCGAACGTGCGCCGGCAGGCCCTGCGTCATCTGGGTATCGATAAAACCCGGCGCGATGGCGTTGACGCGAAAACCCCGCGGCGCGAGCTCCCGAGCGCAGGCTCTCGTCAACCCGATGAGCCCGGCCTTGGACGCCGCATAGTTGGCCTGCCCGATGTTGCCCGCCAGCCCTACCACCGAGCTCACGTTCACGATTGCGCCGCCCTGGTTGCCCACGCGCGTCGCCAGCGCTCGGGTGCACAGGAAGGCGCCCTTGAGGTTGACGTCTATCACCGCCCGCCAATCCTCGTCAGTCATGCGGACGAGCATCGCGTCACGGATGATGCCCGCATTGTTGACGAGGATGTCGAGGTGGCCGCAGCCTGCCAGCGCGGCCTCCATCATGCCCTCGACCTGGGCCGCGTCGCTCACATCCGCGAGTGCAACTAGCGCTTTTCGACCGAGATCCCGGATTTCCTGCGCCGTGGCTTCGGACTCGATCGCGGCCTCCGGCAGGTCGTTGAGCACGACGTCCGACCCTGCCTGTGCCAGCCCCACAGCGATCGCTTTACCGATGCCTCGCCGCGCCCCCGTCACCAGCGAAACCAAACCGGACAGATCCACGATGGGCGGATCATTCATCGGTGGCCTCCATGACGCGCCGGAGCGCGTCGGCATCCCCGGCGGCGATCACCTCCGCGGACGGATCAATGCGCCGCAGCAGACCCGCCAGCACGTTTCCAGGCCCGGTCTCGTAGAACCTGCGAATGCCGCAGGCAAGGAGCTTCCTCATGCAGCTATCCCATCGCACCGGGCCCGTCATCTGCGCCGCCGCCTGGCGTTTGACACCTTCAGCGGACTCCACCCAATCGCCTGCTGCATTCGCGGCCACCGGCATTGCTGGGTTGAAGGCGTTGACTTCGCCAATCGCCGCTGCGAACCTCTCGGCCGCCTCCGCCATGAGTGGTGAATGGAACGCGCCTGCGACCTGCAGCATTCGGGCCTTGGCGCCGCGCTCAACAGCCAGACGCATCGCCGCCTCAACCGCCGGCCTCTCGCCAGAGATCACGATCTGCCCGGGGCAGTTATAGTTGGCCGGGACGACGATGCCGGCGACTGATGCGTCCCGGCACACCGCATCCGCGCTCTGTTCATCCAGGCCGAGGATGGCTGCCATCGCCCCGGGGCGACGCTGCGCCGCCTCCTCCATGAGCCGGCCGCGCACCGCAACCAGCCGCGCGACGTCGGCGCGAGCCACTGCGCCCGACTCGGCCCACGCCGCGAATTCGCCCAGGCTGTGCCCGGCGCACGCTGAAGGCGCGATACCGGCCTCGCGCACCACGGCTGCGCAGCTCAACTCCACCGCGAGCAGCGCGGGCTGCACCACCGCCGTGGATTCGAGAGCATGACCCGTCGGCTCGAAGCAGGCCGCGGCGACATCGAATCCCGCCGCCTGCGATACCTCGTCGAAAACCGTCCGTGCCGCCTGCCACGCATCGTACACGTCGCGACCCATGCCTGGGCGCTGCGATCCCTGGCCCGGAAACAGGAAGGCGATCGCGGTTTTCATCGAGGACTCTCGACTCCTACCACCTCATCGCGACGGCGCCATAGGTCAGGCCCGCGCCAAAACCCACGAGCAGCACGAGCTGGCCCTCGGTGAGACGGCCTGACTCAACCGTCTCGGCGAGGGCGATCGGTATCGACGCGGCCGAGGTATTGCCGTAGCGGTCCACATTGCAGACCCACTTTTCCTGCGCGATGCCCATGCGCTTGGCGCACGCCTCAATGATCCGGAGGTTGGCCTGATGGGGGATGATGAGGTCCACCTCCGCCAGCGTAAGCCCGGCCTTGTCGAGGCATTCGACCGCGACCTCTTCTACGACGCGCACCGCGAAGCGGTAGATCTCGTTGCCGTCCATGCAGGCGTAGTGCAGGCGCCGTTCCACCGTTTCGCGGGTGGTGGGGATACGCGAGCCGCCCGCCGGCAGCTTGAGGAGGTCGCCGCCGGATCCGTCGGCGCGGAGCACGAATGACAGAATCCCCCTCCCCTCTTCGGTCGGCTGAAGCACGCCGGCGCCGGCGCCGTCGCCCGGTATGATACAGGTGCTGCGATCGGTCCAATCCACCACGCGTGTCAGGACCTCCGCGCCGATGACAAGTGCGGCGTCGCACGCGCCCGTGGCCACGGCTTGGCTGGCGAGGCTGACTCCGTATATGAAGCCGGTGCAGCCCGCCTCCATGTCGAACGCGCCTGCGCGAACCGCCCCGAGCTTGTCCTGCACGATGCAGGCCGTCGCCGGAAAGGGCGCGTCGGGGGTGACGGTAGCGACGACGATCAGATCGAGCCGCTCGGGCTCCATTCGCGCATTCGCCAACGCCTGACTGGCGGCGCTCAGCGCCAGATCGGAAGTGGCGACATCGGGATCGGCGATCCGCCTCTCAGCGATGCCGGTGCGCGTGCGAATCCATTCATCCGAGGTCTCGACCATCCGCTCCAGATCGAAGTTGGTAAGCACGCGAGGAGGAACGAAATAGCCGACGCCCGTGATGCCGACGGGACGGGTGGTGGCGCTCAAGGGTTAATGGGTTCCTCCTGGTCTGCGGTCTGTGCTTGGACGTGCGCTGCGATGTTGCGGTCACGAAAGGAGGAAGTGACGCCTTCGACAACGCGGCTCTCGACCGATTCCTTGGCGACGCCGATGGCGGCGCACAAGGCTTTCGGCGTCGAACGGCCGTGGCTGATGACGGCGACGCTCTTGACGCCCAGCAGCAGCGCCCCGCCGTACTCGGAGTAGTCGAGCCTGCGGCCCAGATCCTGCAGCGCCGACAGGAAGCTTTCGCTGTCTCGAATGGCGGGCGGAAGCTGAGCCACCTCTTGCTTCAGGAGCGTCACAAACAGATCCGCCCAACCCTCACCGAGCTTCAAGGCGATATTGCCCACGAAACCGTCGCAGATGATGACGTCGGCGATGCCTGTCAGCATGTTGTTGCCTTCGACGTTGCCGACGAAGTTGACGCCGCTCGCGCCGAGCGCCTCGTAAGCGCTCTTCGTGAGTTCGTTGCCTTTCGCGGGCTCCTCGCCGATGTTCAAGAGGGCGACGCGAGGGTTATCGAGGTGCATGACGCGCCGGGCATAGACATCGCCCATGTGCGCGAACTGAACCAGATGCTTGGTGCGGCAATCGCAGTTGGCCCCGGCATCGAGGAGAACGATGCCGCCCCGCTTGCTCGGCAGGAGGGTCGCGATCGCCGGCCGTGAAACGCCCTTGATGGTACCCAGATTGAGCAGAGCGGCCCCCATGAACGCGCCCGAGTTCCCCGCCGAGACGACGGCGTCGGCGTCTCCCGCCGCCACCATCCGCGCCGCCACCGTCATCGACGAGTCTTGCTTGCAGCGCAGGGCCGCGCTCGGGGATTCGTGCATCTCGATGACCTCGGAGGCGTGGACGATGCCAACGAGATCCGCGGGAGCGTCGTGCTTGGCGAGCTCGCCGCGAACGGCCGGCTCGTTCCCAACCAAGGCGATAGGAACGCCGAACGTGCGCGCCGCAAGCACCGCGCCCTCGACGATCGCGGCAGGTGCGTAATCCCCTCCCATCGCGTCTACAGCTATCCGCATGTGGATCTTATCGCCTCACTCAGGAGTTGTTCGACCGCGGCCCAACGCAGGCAGCCACCGCGAGCGGCCGGCACCAGCATCGCCGGGCCACCCCGACCATCAGTGAAAGTGAGAAACCCCGGCAGGATGGTCACTTCTTCTTGGGCTTGGGCTTCTTCACCGCTATCGCCGCGCGCCCTGCGTAAGAGCCGCAGGAGGGACAGGCCTGGTGCGGCATCCGGTACGCCTGGCACTGCGTGCAGCGGACGAAGTTGGGCGCCGTCAGCTTGAGGTGCGCGCGGCGGTTCTTGCGCCGCCGTATCGAAGACTTACGCTTGGGTAGAGGCAAGGTTGGGACTCCTCCCTATTCGCTCGGCTCAATCAGCTTGCGGAGTTCGGCGAGCGGTCTCGGCGGCTCCTCTGGCGGGCAGGTACACGCGCCCGAACTGAGCGTGCTCCCGCACCGCGGACAGATCCCGGGGCACGCTTCCTGGCACAAGGGCCGAATCGGCAGGTTCACTATGATATTCTGCCGCACCAGTTCGGTCAAGTCCAGGATGTTCTCGTGAAAGGCGGCTCGCTCCGGCTCTTCAACATCGATCGTCCGATCTTCGACCGCCTCGGCGGGCGGCCGCGTGCTGAACTCCTCGCTCAGCGGCGCTTCGATTCTCGCCGTCACGGGTTCCAGGCAGCGCGCGCATTGAAGGCGCACTGCCGCCGTCATCGAACCGCGCAGCACCAGCAGGGGTCCGCTATTCGTAACCGTGAAGGTGCCGCGCGCGGGCTCGACGAGCTCCAGGTCGGGGTCACGCGCCAGCGGCTCCTCGAAGGTGTGTGACGCGTGCGCGCCCGGGATTCTCGCGATCTCGGTAAGGTCAATCTTCATGACTGTGTCATCGACGCCAACCCGCGCGTCGGAGTAGTTCCATCATCGCGGCGAGGCACTCGCGGCTTCCGTCTTCTCGGGTTCCGCCCGGAGGCGTGTAATGCGTCTCGAGCGACACGGCCCCATCGTAACCATCCTCGATCAGCGCCTGGAACTGGCTCGCCCAATCGATCTCCCCCGCGCCGAGCAGGCACCAATGCGCCTGACCGGAGCTCGGATCCACAACCGCATCCTTCACGTGCACGTGCGCGACGTACGGCCGGACCGAGTCGTAACCATCCGCGTAGGGCACTTCCCCCGCGAAGAACGCGTTGCCGGGATCCCACGCCACGCGAAAGCGAGGCGAGCCGAGAGCCTCAATGAACCGCGCCGTTTCGTCGCCGCGGCCGACGCCGCAGCCGTGCTCATTCTCGAGGGCGAAGGTCACACCGGCCGACTCCACGATGCGAATCGGTTCGGCGAACGCCGCGCGCATCCGCTCTCGGATATCCGACGGCAAGTCGGCTTCCCGAAGATGGCGATTGGTCTGACCTTCGGGGTCACGCTCCAGGCCGGCCGACTCGCGCACCGGCCGCCAGAACGCGAACCCGCGTATCACCGGTGCGTCGAACACCCGGCACAGCTCCACGCCCCGGCGCAGCATCGCGATGTGGCGAGCCACCGTGGCTTCGGCGGCCGCGACATCGGCCGCGCTGGCCCCGTAGCCTGGCAGGTCGCATTTGAAGAAGCCGGATGCGACCGAAGCGACGGAGAACCCGCGCGACATCAACAGGTCCTTCGCCTGGGCCACGATGTCGTCCGGCTGCTCGAGGATGCTCTTCCCCCACACGCCGCGGAGCTCGAGCGCACGGACGTCGAACTCCTCGGCAACGTCAAGAGCATGCGCCAGGTCTTGTGAAATCTCGTCGGTGAAAACGCATGGATGAAGCATGGGTTCGTTCGGGACGGCGCGCTTGGTTCACGCGCGCACGCGTCGATCTGCACGATGCACGGCATCACCGCGCATCGTGAGACAATCCGGGCCGCCAATGCCGTCCGGCACGGCGTTGGATATAGTATGGTACCCGCTCGGTTCCAAGACTGTCAATACCGAGTGCCGTCAGGAGCGAACACGTGCGTGTTTAGGTGCCGCCGACCACTTGCCCCGGCTTCAGCCGTTCTTCGAAGCGGGTGTAGAGCAGACTCACGACCAGCAGGATCACTCCAAGCCCGAAGAATGAGACGATGCGATAGGGCTGCTCGAGGAAACGGAGATCGAACAGGAATACCTTGACGATGGCCACGTAGAGCAGGGCCATGGCGAACAGGCGCACCGGTTTGAGCCGCCGCCAGATGCCGACCGACATCGCGGCCAGAGCATAGATGCTCCAGAAGGTGGAAAGAGCCAGTTGCTGCGCACTGCTGCGCATGGCGAGCGGCCCAGTGGTGCCGAAGTAGCTCCACAGGTCGAGACTGCCGAAGACGAGGGCGAACAGATTCGCGGCCAGGGCAAGGATCGCGGGCAGGCTGCGCTCCTCGTCGGTCACCTCTTTGCGTCCGCGCCAGAGCAGCGTTGCACAGAAGGACGCCGCCGCGATCACGCACACGGCTGCGAGCATGCGCGGATTCGCGATGAGCCGGAATGGTTCCGGTTTAGTGAGCATGTCGATCGCGGCGGTCTTGAGTGCAGCCATCGTCAGCAGAATAACGCCTGTCCACCGCACCCGCGAGTCGCGGGCCAAGACCCCGACGCCCATCAGTACGGCCGCATAGGCGCACCAGAACACCGTCAGGGAGAGCAGTTGCACCCGCGATGACGCGAGGTAATCCCAGAGGTCAAGACTAAGGAAGATGATCGTGAATACGTTCGCCAGCAGCGCCAGGATGATCGGCAGCGGCCGCTCGTCCTGGCTGAGGGACTCGCGCTTGCGCCAGAGCAGCCACGCCGAGACGTACGCCGCCACGATCACCGACGCTCCCGCAAGCGTCCGGGGGTTTTGCAGCAAGCGAAATGGTTCGGGCGCGACGGTCAGGTCCAGGAACATCGCCTTGACCGCGGTGACAAACAGCAAGGCGGCGCCTGACCAGCGGACCCGCTGGTCATGGGCAGCAGCCCCGATCAGCACGAGCGCAGCGGCGTAGACACACCAGAAGACCGTCAGCGAGAGGAACTGCGCCTTCGTCCCTGCCGAGAAGTCCCATAGATCCACACTAATGAAGACAAGCGTAAACACGTTGGCCAGCGCAAGATAGGCCATGGGGAGGAAGCGCTCGTCCTCCGTGAGCGCTCCCCGCCGCCGCCACAGCGTCCAGGCGGAGAAGTAGGATGCGGCGACCACCGCCGCGCCCGAGGACAATCGCGGATTGAGTAAGAGCCGGAACGGCTCGGGCGCGGTCAGCAGATCGATGAAGAATGCCTTGCCGGCCGCCGCCCCGAGCAGCAGCGCCCCTGCCCAGCGGACGCGCTTATCGCCGACCCGTGCACCGATCCACACCAGTGCCGCCGCGTAGGCGCTCCAGAACACGGCCAGAGATAGTTGCTGGGTTGGCCTGCCGCCAAAGAAGTTCCACAGATCGAGGCTGACGAAGACGAGGGTGAAGAGATTGGCAAGGAGCACGAGCAGCGTGGGCACGCGCCGTTCCTCCTCAGTGATACCCTCGCGTCGGCGCCACAGAAGCCAAGCCGAAACGTACGCGGCCGCCGCGACCGATGCTCCCGACAGCATGCGCACGTTGAGGAAGAGGGTGAACGGAAAGAGACTCAGCGGCATATCCGCCAGGACCGACTTGCAGGCGGCGACCGCCAGCAAGATCACGCCGTACCACCGCACCCGAACGTCACCGTAGGCAAGCCCCGCCCAAACCAGCACAGCGCTCTCCAGCGCCCAGGCAAAGGTAATGTAGCTGCCCTTCAGTTGCAGCGGAATGGCGATGGTGAAGAACAGCAGCGCGAGGCTGACATAGCTGAAGCGCAGCAGCGCGTCCCCCCGCGACCCGCGCAGCACCAGCCCGCCGACCCCCGCGTGGTATGCCGCGAAGGCGAGAGCATACGCGCATAGCAGGACCACTCCGTGGGGTCTTGACGCTCCGCTGATGGCCGCTATCAAGATGAAGAACACGACGGCGTTGCCGAAGGCGGCGATGAGGTCGCCTCTGAAGGCCGGCGAGACCATGAGCCGCCGCGCCGCCACCCAAGTCGCGGAGACGAGAATGAACTCGCCGAAGAAGATCCCGGTCGCGAGGGGGCGCGGGAATTGGTCGGCAGTCTCCAACGCTGCCACGAGTCCGATCAGCGGCAGGGCCTGCGCCAGGATGACCGTCGCGATATGGAAGTAGTGGTCTTCGCGCTCCCGCCGAGGTACGAGCCACAGGGTGCAGAGCGTGATCCAGGCTGCCAGCGGAAGCCACAAGGGAGCGGCGTCGATACCCCAGATGCGCTGCGGTCCCAGGACGTGAAACACCACCATCACATACGTGATGACGTTCACCGCGAGCAGGAACACCGCCGGCCCCTCGGTTTCGCCGGTGCGCCGCATGTGAATCGCCAATCCGAGGAAGAGGACGAAGGTGAAGACGCTGAAGGCAAACGCCGCCACAACCTCTGATGCGGGAACAGCGGTCGCCAGCGCCAGGCTGATTCCCATGAGCAGCGCGAGCGCGACGCCCGACAGGTAGCGGAATGCATCTCGCGCCACGAGGTCGAACTCGCCGAGGTCCGGCAGCGCGGCGCCCATCATGCCGAGCAGGAGAGCGATGAACACCCCCACCGACGCCAGGGCGGGCAGGCCCAACGGGTATTCGCCTCCCATGATCACGCCGCTCGCGATGACGAACGCGACACAACCGGCCAGAATCAGGCCCAGCCCGGCGCGCTGTGTCTCCGGGCCTGCTTTCCCATCACCCTTCAGCGCGACGAAACCGCCGTAGCAGGCGAAGAACAGGAACACGGCAGCGAATCCCTCGACGAACATCAGATCGGCGCCACGCAGATGACCCGCTCCGAAGAAGAAGAGCCAGGTCGCGCCGAAGGCAAGCGCGGTCAGCGAGTGCCAGCGGCGGAACCTGACGAGGATGCCGCTCCACACGTTCAGGCCGGCGAGGTACGCGTAGAAGCGCAGCAGGTCGGCGCCTCCTACCGTTTCCCCGCGAATCAGGGCCGGGGTTGCGAAGGCGCCCGCGAGACAGATCAAGGCGATTCCTTCGGTGTTGTTGGCCACGGCCAAGGCCGATGCCGCGACCGCCCCGACCGCCAGCACGCCAAAGGCGACGGCGAAGCCAATGAGGTGATACAGACTGTACGCCGCATAGATGGACAGGAACAACACAACGATCCCGCCTGCCGCGAGCACCTGGGCGTAGGCGCGGTACCTGGGCCGCCGCAGCAAGAACTGCCCGCACCCGTAGAGGGCGCCCGAGAATGCGAGGCCGATGGCGACGCGGGCCGCCGGGACGATCCATCCGACATCGAAGGCGTACTTCAGGAAAAGCGCGGTGGCTATGGCCAGCGCCGCTATGCCCAGCTTGCTGAGCCAGTTGGCGCCGAGCAGTGATTCGATGTCGGGCAGCGCGGGCCTTGGGGCCGCGGGTGGTCGGGACGGTGCCGCGAGCGGCGGCGGTGGTGGCGCCACGCGATCTGCCGCTCGCGGCGTGGGCGTGGGAACCGCTGCTGCGCGGGCCGGAGCAGGCGGCGGCACCGGAGGCGGCGGGGGGATTATCGGCCGCGGCGGTATCTCCGGAGGCTTCGCCTCCTGCGGCGGGATCACGACCGGCGGAGGCGGGGGCTGAGGAGGCGCCGGTTGAGCCGGTACTGCGGGCGGTGACGGCGCAACGGGCGGCATGGGTGCAACCGGTGGTGCGGCTGTCGAAGGCGCTTGCGCGGGGCCGGTCAAGTGCACGGGAACGGGCGGACGAGGGCGCACTTCGGGGGCCTGCGGGATTGCTCCGGTGGCCTGTTCCTGGGTGTACGCTCGAGATGT
>Ga0315282_10012396_pt1 | contig 13050 bp, 6 predicted proteins | sample YL17G07_20_MG_FD_203693 | JGI IMG/M metagenome (GOLD analysis project Ga0315282, IMG submission 203693) | Sediment microbial communities from Yellowstone Lake, YNP, Wyoming, USA - YL17G07_20 | ecosystem: Environmental > Aquatic > Freshwater > Lake > Sediment | place: USA: Wyoming | collected...
GACTTATTCACATGCGCCAAAAAAGAAAAAGAAGCAAAAAGAAAAATCACGGCTACTCCTAGGTTTTCCCAGCATTGACCGGGAAGGCCGAATATACAAGGGCTTGTGTTTGTTGAAGCGGGTAAGGGCCAGTTCGTGCTCGGTTTGGCCCATCTCCCGTTCGGCCTGCTCCATTTCATCCAGGAGGTCGAGACAGGCTTGCCAACGTTCCAGCCCGAGGTTCACCACCCATGCGATGTCCAGAGAACCGACTAGAACACGACCCAAGTGCACGGGATCTGGCGCTTCGGGAACGGATTCGCCGGCCCGGTGACGCTTCCACCACTGCCGCACCTCGGCGAGGCGGGTTTCAATCTCCGGTAGACATTCCTTAGCCCGGCCCTGCATGACGTCTATCCGCAATCCTTCCAGTTCGCTGCCCACGATAAACACCCTGGGCGCGCCCGCCTTCTTCTTGGCTTCCACGCTCCGCAGATAGGTATCTCTAGCCTTGTCCAGTTCGCCGGCGTCGCGAAGAGCGTTGGCCCAGTTCTGGCAAATCGCGCCGACATGGGACCAATGGCCCGCCGCTTCGGCTTCGGACGCGGCTTGCTTGTAGAAAGGCAGGGACTCGTCGGCCCGGCCTGACATCCTGAGCGCATCGGCCAGATAGGTGCGGACGCACCAGCGGTCCTCGCCCGGCGGCAACTGGCCGGCCACCGAACCGAGTTCTTCGATGACGCCTCGCAACACGGCGGGGCTGCTGGTGCCGATGACTAGGCCGCCGGCAAAAGAACCGAGCCGATCAAAAGCGCGGGCGCGGACCATGTAGCTCAAGGCGCGGCGTCCCGCCTCGGTGGCCCACCCCATCGCGCCCTCCTGTCCCGAGGTCTGTAGCTGCTGGAAAGCCGCCGCGTAGCGTCCGCCGTAAGCAATCCAGATTTGCTGGTCCGTCCGTCCGCCACGTTCGTCGGGATGTCCGTCCACCCACGCCGCGGCTCGCTCGCGCACCAGTTCGTGGAAACCGTAGGTTTCCTCGCCCGCCAGCGCAATCAGGCCCGCCCCGTGCAGTTCGTCGAGCAAGGGCTTCACCGGCGGGGTCTGCGGCGCGGCCTTTGATTTCTCCAGCGCTTCGAGGACTTTCCGGCCTTCTTCCGTGTCCAACCTGGCTTTCAACTCCTTTTGCTTCTCCTCCGGCAGGAAGCGCAAGAGTCCCAGCATGACGCGCATTTTGTCCAGTTGCTCTTCCTCCATCGTCCGGCCCGACCACACGCCCTCGGCCATCTCCAGCGTGACGGGTTCGTTGGCCAGGGTGATGATCCAGAGGAGGCGGCGCGCGTTCGCACTCGCGCGCTGGATTAGGAGGTCAATCGCGCCACCGGATATGTCCTCGAGGTAGCGGCGCTCGGCTTCGCGCTCCGCGGCGGATTTGGCCCCGGCGAAGAGGTCCGGCAACGCCTTTCCGCCTTTGGCCTCCAGGGTGTCGAGCGCGTGCGCGAGCGCCTGCGGGTCCCGCGCCAGCGACGCGAGCCGGTCGAGAATGAGGGGGTGACCCCGGCTGACGCGCAAGAGCCGCTCGATGAGCGCCCGGCCCGCGTCGCCGGCAAAGTAAAGGTCGCGCAGGGCCTCGTGGCTGCGGACGTAGAGCGCGGCTTCGCCCATCGGCAGCGGACCCAACGGCAGCCAGATGGTTTTGGCGGAGTCCGCCAGCGCCGCCAGTTTGTGCCGGCTCGTGACGAGGAGCTGCGAGCCGGTTTCGGGCAGCCGCGCGGCCAGCTCGGCCAGAAGGCGGTCCCATTCCGGGTCCTGACACCGGTAGCCGTCCGGGGTGGCGACGGATTCGAGGTTGTTCTCGAAATTGTCGAGCACCAGGAGAACGCGGTCTTCGCGCAGGGCGTCCACCAGGTTGTTCCGCAGTCTTTCGAACCGTTCCGCGCCGGACAACACCTGTCCCGGCGGAAGAAAGACCTTGGCATTCGGAAACTGGCGGCATTTCTCCGAGTAAGCGCTGCTCCACTGCACGAACTTGAAGTCCAGCTGGCGGTAGAATTCCTCGAGCGAAAGCGGCGTGGGTTTGGCCTGGAAGCAGAACACGAAATCGAAGCGCCGGTGCCAGCTCTGGATGGCTTCGGCGGCCAGAGCGGTCTTGCCCAAGCCTGCCAGACCCTGCACGAGGGCGACCGCTTTCCCTTTTCTCGGGAGCCATTCCCCCGCCAGCCCAATGAGTTCCGCGCCGCGGCCCACGAACACCTCGAGTTTGTCCAGCTCGCGGCTCCCCCCGGAGAGGAGCGGCTGGGGCCGGGGATAACGGAAGGCGTGTTGCGGACTGCGCTCCTTCTTCATCTGAAAGGCGGATAGCGATTGGCCGAAGAGAACCGGCGTGGCGTGGTCCACAGGGTCAAAGCTGGGGGCCAGTTTCTTGTCGCGCAGCAATTCATCGCGGGCCAGAGCCAGCGCGCTGTCGGGCGTGTCGCTTTCCGGGTCGGCGAGAAGGCGTTTGTAGAAGTGCCGTGCCAGCTCGCGGGCGTAGTCGTCGCCGACTTCGTGGCGCATGGCGATAACCCCGGGCACTCCCGCCCTGAGCAGTTCGAGCGCGGTGCCGGTGTAGCCAGGCGGCGTGGCGGGGAGCAGGCCGGGCAACTTGTCGTCGGCGTCCTGCTTCGGCGCGGCTTGCGCACCGGTCATGGCGGCGTGGAAGCCGGCCCAGTCCGTCACTTTCACCACCGTGCCGGAAAGGCAGGCGCTCAGGAACATGAGGCGCGGGATGAAACCGCCTGCGCTGGTGAAGAGGTCCACGAGTTCCGGGCTGGTGATGTGGGAGGGGTGGCCCGGCTCGGGGTGCAGCTCCAGCACGTTGTGGCCGCCGTGCCCGCTCCAGTGGATGATGTGGTAGCCGCGCCGGGACTTGATCTGCTCCTCGAGGCGCGAGCGGGTGACGCCGTGGCACAGGGCGTCCACCTCGACGTTTCGGCCCGGCAGAATCTCGGTGAAGAAGAGATCGAGCAGTTGTTCGCGCTCCAGGCGCATGGCGAGCGGGCGCGAACCCGGCGCTTCGGCGAACACAAGCAGCACGCGGAGGGTCTCCGCGCCATCACTGCCCTCCGGCGTGGGCTGCGGAGCGCCCTTAAGCATCTGGCGGATGACAAGGTTCTGGGCCATGAGCGGCGTGGGGTACGCGCCGGTGCGGGCGATCTCCCACGGGACGCGCGCCATGCCCGCGGCCAAGGGGCCCGCCTGGGGATCGGGGAGCTGGACCACGAGGGTGCGATGCTGCCGGCCCTGGAGTTTGGCCATGATCTCCGGCCCCAGGACCTTCTCGCCCAGGAACAGGCCGATCTCCTCCAGGAGTTGCTCGGCTGTGACGGGCCGGGTCTGGCCGGGGCGGAGCTGGCTGCCGGCATAGCGCTCGACGTAGCGCCGGGTGTCGAACACACCTTGCCACCCCGCGAGGTCGCGCTCGGCGGCTTTGACCTGCGCGCCGGCCAGGTGCGAGCCGTGGGCGTCGTTAAGCCGAAACCGGATGACCTTATCCTGTTTCTGCGTTTCAACGACGAGTTCAAACTGGCTCACGGGATTCTCCTTCTCTTCTGCCCAACACCAGCCTTTGCCCCACAACCCCCCTTTGTTCCTCAGTCTGCCTTTGCTCCCCAACCAGCCTTCGCCCAAAACCATCTTTAAGCGGACGCCAAGCCACGCGAGACGTCCTTCCGTGTTGCTGCTTCCTATCCCGTATAGCAACAGAACAAAACCGCCTTGTCAAGCGGGAAGCTGCGCGAACGCTGCCTGCCACCTCGCGCGACTTGAAATGATCCATTGCAACCATCTCCCCTGATCCGCTATAATTCCTCCGCCCGTGAGAGCGCGGCGGGGCGGTGAGCTGTGTCTCCCGTTTCTGTTTCCCGTTTCCGTTTCCCGCTTCCGTTTCCCGCCTCTTGCCTCCGGGCTTACTTCAGCGGCGAAAGGACAGGTTTCCCATGAGAAAAAGGGAGCTCATTCCCATGCGAAGAAGAGGACTCAGAGGAGTCCTGCGTCTCGAGGGAGGATTGCTGCTTACCGGCATCCTCCTGCTGGCGATATGCACATACTTGCTGGCAACAGTGGACCAGAGGGTCCGCGCCACGGAGAAGATCGCCAAGCTCAGCGACAAGGAACTGGGCGATGAGTACTACCGCTTCTCCGAGCTGATGGCGGAGGCCTTCATGCAGATTCGGGAGCGCTACGTGGACGAAGTGCCTCCCGAAAAGGTTTTCAACGCCGCGCTTCAGGGCATTTTCGACGCGCTGGACCCGCATAGCGCCTACCTCAACTCCGACAATTTCAAGGACCTCGAGAAAACCACCGAAGGCGAGTTCTTCGGCATCGGAATCCACATTGATATTCGCGACGGCGTTCTCACCGTCATCTCCCCCATTCCCGGCACACCCGCCGGGCGCGCCGGCATCCTCGCCTGGGACCGCATTGTCGAAATCGAAGGCAAGTCCACCGAAGGCATCACCAACACCGAGGCGATCAGGCAGCTCACGGGTCCCTTCGGGACCAAGGTGAGCATTGTGGTGTACCGGGAGTCCACCCGCGAGCGCCTTCCCTTCAGCATCATGCGCGACCGCGTCAAGATCGAGAGCGTTTACTCGAATGTGGACAAGGCGGATTATGTTACCCCCTACTTCAAGTACCTCCTCAAGAACAAGATCGGCTATATCCGCCTGACCAAGTTCAGCGAAGGTGTCAGCCAGGAGATCGAGAAGGTCCTGGATGAGATGAAAGCCCAAGGAGTGGAGGGTCTAATCCTGGACGGGCGGTCCAACAGCGGCGGGTTGCTGGAAGAGGGAAAACGCGTGGCGGACCTGTTCCTGGACAAGGGCCAGGTGATTGTGGCGACCAAAGGCCGCCTGCCCGAGCAGAACGTCGTTTACCGCGCTGAGAAACCCAAAAAAGTGGACTGGCCGATGGTGATGCTGGTGAACGCCGGCAGCGCCAGCGCCACGGAAATTCTGGCCGGCGCGCTCAAGGACCATCACCGCGCCGTCCTGATCGGGCGGGAAGGCGAGAACACTTACGGGAAAGCCCTTGTGCAGAGCATCACGCCCCTACGCATTTCCCTGGAAAAAGACAAGGACGGAAACTACCTTCCCAACGCGATCCGCCTGACCACCGCCCGCTACTATACCCCGGACAATATCGGAGAGGGCGGCAAGAGCATCCAGGGGGTTGGGATTGAGCCGGATCTCACCGTAAAAGTGAGCATCAGGCAAATGCTCGACCTTCTCACCAAGGGCATGTTCCTGGGAGATTCACCGCTGGTGGAGCCTGGCAAGGAACTGCCCGGTCTGCTTCCGCCGGACGCGAAGAACGAGGAGCGGGACAAGCCGGATACAGAAGAGCCCGCCCCGGATGCGGAAAGCGGAAAGGGTGGCAAAAAGGATGAGAAGAAGGATGGCGGCAAAAGCGTAAAATCCGAAGAAGACCCCGCCCTCCGTCCGAACAAACCGAACGGAACGCTTCCCGGCTCGCCTGTGCCCGTTCCTGACGAGGAGAACGCACCTTTCTACATCAAGAAGAAAGTGAAGAAGGAGGAGCCCGCGACGCCGGATTCCCAGCTCAAATACGGGGCGGACGTTCTGCACGCTCTGCTGATTGCAGGTCATGAAAAGTCATAACCTCCGCCGCGGCCTCTTCCGCAGGCCCTGGCTTTGGGCCGGGCTTGCGCTGATCCTCCTTGCTCCGGCGGCGTACTTCTGGATTAGCACCCGAGGGGGCGCCGAATACTACGGCGCACCCGAACTCCTCTTGCCTTCCGACACCGCATGCGTGGCCACGTGGCGGAACTTCAAGACCTTTCTTGAGCAGGCGAACCAGCTCGAAGGCATCCGAGAGATGCGGCAGGACGAGGACCTCGCCTCGCTCCTCCTTCTCACCGGCACCCCTTGGGCCGGCCTCGAAAAAAAGAAAAACCAGGCTCAGTATCGTCTTCTGAGCGCCATGGCCAAGGATTTCGTGAACACCTGGTTCGGCCGCGAGGTCACGCTCGCCCTGCTGGCGCCCCGATCTCCGCAGGGCGGGAGCGGCCTCCTGGTTATCGCCCGCACCGACATCGGGTTCGAGGAGAACCTCGCCGAACTCGCCGCACAGCTCTATCCCGAACTCTCCCTCGAAGAGCATCCCTACCGTGGACACAAAATCTACCGCTACAACGCCAGGAAAACCCGCAACGCCTTCTCCTACTGCCGCTTCGGCAAGACCGTTGTGGTCTCTCTTCGTTCCGACGACTTCGGATGGCTGGAGGAACTCGTGGACCGGAAGATCGGCCGCAGCGCCGATGGAACGGTTCGTCCCACACTGGCAGCCCGGAAGCCTTTCCTGTCAGCCGCTGCCTGGCAGCCCGGAGGCACGGGGCTCCAGGCCTTCCTCGCCCCCAAGCCGTTCATTCAAGCAATGCGTTTTCTCCCATCCTCGAGTGCCACCGGGAAACTCTGGCAGTTCTGGATGGACTATCTCGACGAGGAACTCAAGGACACCGAATGGGGAGCCCTGCGGCTTTGGCTGGGCCAAGGGCTTCACGTCCGGTCTTTTTGGAAATCCGCTTCCCGCGGCGCGGACGCGATCGCAACGAACCACCACACCGGCAAACCGCCAGACCGCCAGACCGGCAGACCGACCGACCGGCCGACCGGCGAACCGGCAAACCGGCAGACCGGCGAACCGGCAAACCGGCAGACCGGCGAACCGGCGAACTGGCAAACTGGCGAACCGGCGAACCGGCAAACTGGCGAACCGGCCGACCGGCAGACCGGCGAACCGGCAAACCGGCCGACCGGCGAACCGGCGAACTGGCAAACTGGCGAACCGGCGAACCGGCCGACTGGCGAACCGGCGAACTGGCAAACTGGCGAACCGGCGAACCGGCAAACTGGCGAACCGGCCGACCGGCAGACCGACCGCTACATGGATGGCGTTCTCCGGCTGCTTCCGCGGGAATCGTCGGTCCTTCTGATCGTGCGGTCGCCGTACCTGGCTGATTCCCTGATTCGCTTGCGCAACCGCATGGCCGAATCCCCCCTTTCGCAGAAACGCCTGATCGCGTTCGAAGAGAAGTGGCGGAGGATCACCGGCCTGGATTTCGCCAACGATTGCCTGGCGAGTCTTCGGGGTGGGACAGGAGCGGCCCTTACCGGTCTGACGGGCGGGGCGCTCCTTCCTCTGCCTCAGGCGGTCGCGTGGTGGGATTGCTCGGACGAGAAGAGGGCCGCGGAGTTGGCGGCGCGCGCGGGGCGCCATCCCGCCGCCGCTTCAGACTCTCTGCTGACCCTCTTTTCCCAGTGCCGCGTCCGGGCCGAGGGCTCCCGCGTGATCTTCTCCGTGAACGGCCCGCCTCCGGCAACCGCCGGGCAAGTCACGACCGCAACGGCGTTGAGTGAGAGGGATGGTTCGCCTTCGCGTCTGGCTTCCCTGCTAAACGACGCTCCCGTTTCGTCCGCACCGCCCGTCGTCTGCTTTGCGGCGGATCTGGAGAAGGTCTCCGGCCAGTTCCGGATGATTCACGCCGCCGCCGAACTCTGGCCCAAAAAGATCCGTAAGAACTTTTATAAATGGGAAACGGCGTCCGCCGCGGCGCAGCACCTTTCCGCCATCCGGCTCACCGTGGTTTCCGAGGAGGGCGGAACCGAGGCGGATCTGCTGATCTCAGTCCACTGATGCCAACATAAACAAGGCGTTGGTTTCAACCACGGAATACACGGAACACACGGAAGAGTTCCCTTTCCGTGTGTTCCGTGTATTCCGTGTATTCCGTGGTGAGTTCTGTTCTTTCTTGCCTGCGTCAGGCGCTTCGTTTGGGTGCGGCTGTGCTGCTCCAAGCCTCTTGCGCTTTTCGTGACTTGTGGTTCTCTATTCCGGCTTCTCCATAATGCGGATGTCGCGGAACCAGACTACCGAGTCGTGCCCGAGAAAGCCGATGTGGCCCTTCTCCCGCTTCAGTCCGGGGTGCTGGCCCCCGTCCATGGTGGCCGGGGTCGAGGCCTTTTCGATGTCCGCATCCACAATGGTAGTGCCATTCAGAATCACCGTGACCTGCTTGCCCTTGGCAATAATCTCTTCGGTGTTCCATTCACCCACCGGCTTCTGGAAGCCTCGTTTTGCCGGAACGACTCCGTAGATTGAGCCGTGGAACTGGTAGGGGTGGAGATCTTTGTATTCCGGCGACGAGTCGTCGAGGACCTGTATCTCCATTCCTGCGTACGCCGCGTCCCCCCGAAGAGGCGCGCGGATGCCGATGCCATTGTTCGCTCCCGGCGTCAGCTTGAACTCGAAGTAGAGCCGGAAGTCGGAGAATTCCTCTTCGGTGTAAAGGTTGCCGCCCGGCCGGCACACGATGCTCCGGTCCTCCGCCACATATCCTTTCGTGTCTCCCGTCCAGCCCGCGAGGTCGCGACCGTTGAAGAGCGGGCGCCACTCGCCCTTGCGCGGAATCTCCCGGATAAAGATATTGCGGAAATAAAGCGGTTGGCCGTGGTTTTGCAGCTCGATCTGCCCCGTCGGGAAGATCGGACGGTTGCGATCCCAGTAGTTCTCCAGGACGACATTGTCCGTCACCAGCTCACCGTTCAGATGAACCGTCACCCGTTCTCCCACCATCTTGATGCGGAAGGTGTTCCACTCACCCACGGGCTTGTCCGCGCACTTGAGCGGCTTGCTGGGGTTCTTCTGGTTGTTGTACAGGCCGCCTGAACCCACTTGGGCGCCGACGTTGGTGAGCGATGTGTCCCAGATTTGAACTTGCGGCGTGCCGCGCAGATAGATGCCGCTGTCTCCCCCCGGTGGAATCTTCCAATCCACCAGCATCTCAAAGTCTCCATAGTCGCGCCCGGTGCAGATGCTGCGCCCCTTGCCGTCAAAAACCACGATGCCGTTCTCGGCTTTCCAGTGGGCGTTCATGTCCTTGTCCGCCTCGACCTGCGCGGTGGCCAGAGTCTCCGTGCTTGCTAGAGAACGCCGGGCCGGATTGTCCAGCGGACCGGCCAGCAACCCTTTCCATCCCGTGAGGTCCTTGCCGTTGAACAGCGCCACGAAACCCTGCGGCGGGGACTGAACGCCCGCGCTGTCCGAAGCGGGAGCGGCCTGGCACAGATTCCTCTCCGACGCGCCGAGGGATTGGCCCTGGACGTCGCTTTGCGATTGGGTTTCCGCGTCTGTCAGCGGGCGCATCTCCGCCGTCGCCTCCTTTGCCCGAAGGGTTTCCAGCGCCTGGGTCACCGCGACGCGGTTCTTACCCTGGGCGGAAGGCAGAGCAGCCTTCAACGCCTTCGACGCGGCGGGTCCGCCGATGGATACCATGGCCGCCACCGCCGGGTCGCACAGACGGCTGTCCTGAAGGTATCTGCTCAGGGGAGCGATTGCCTCCTTGCCGCCGATCCGGCCCGTCTCTTCGATCAGGAAGGCCTGGACCTCCTTGTCCGGAGCTTTGTTCAGAGCGGAAACGAGCGCGCGCGACACCATTTTCCGCTCGGATTCCGCACCGGGGCGGCTCACGTGCGTGACCACTCCTTCCACGGCGTAGCGGGCCTGTGTGTCGTCGCCGGTCCCTGGTGGAACGAGCATTCCGCAGAGTTGCCCGATACCCGCCTCTCCGCGCGCGACGATCCCCGCGCAGACGTTTCTTGTCTCGCTGGGGGTCTGGGTTGGCATTTTGGCCACGAGATCCTTCACGGGGGTCTGAGGCACGGCTTGGGTTCCCTGGCTGCATGCGGCGCACAGCACCGTTGCGGCGATGAGCAACATGAAAGTGACACGGCGGGACAACATTGTTGAATCCTCCTCTGTATTGCGCCTCAACGCCCCAAAGGCGCGCTGGCGTCTAAACTGCAAACTGCTGACTGTGAACTGCAAACTGTAAACCGCAAACCGCAAACTGCAAACCGCAAACTGTACACTCACAGATGCCATGGCGCGCGCATGGGCTCGTCAATCATGCGATTGGCCAGCGGATCGCCGATGAACTCCTGCTTCGCGGAATCGAAGCGCAGGGGACGTCCCAGTTTCACGGCGGCCTTGGCCAGGTTCACTATCGTGCAGGACCGGTGGCCGTTCTCCTCATTCAAGGCGAACTTTTTCCGCGAGCGCACCGCCTCGGCGAAGTCCGTGAGCTGGGGATCGAGCTTGGGAAGTCCAGCCAGTTTCTTCCGGATATCCGGAATGTCCGACTCAAAGTTCTTGAAGAGCTTTCCCTTGGGCCCTTCGAGGAAGGCCGCGCTGGTGTCCTTGTTCACCGCGTCCAGGATGATCTCGCACCCGTCGGCGTATTTCATCCGCACGCGCCACCATGGGCGCACCGCGTCGGGGTGCTGTTGCGGCGTGTCCGCCTCGATTTCCACGGGGCTTTCGGCGTCCTTGTCCAGAAGGTACTGCACGGGATCGAGGTAATGCTGCCCCATGTCGCCGAGTCCGCCGCCATCATAATCCCAGTAGCCTCGGAAGGATTGGTGCACCCGGTGGGGATGATAGGGCTTGTAGGGTGCGGGCCCCAGCCAGAAGTCGTAGTCGAGCTCGGGCGGAACGGGCTGCGGCTTGGGATTCACCTGCCCAGCCCAGCCGTCGAGCTTCCAGTCGAATCCGGTGGACGCGTTTAGCGTCACCTTCAGCGGCCAACCGAGCAACCCGCCTTTCGCCAGTCTCTTGATCGGCTCTATCTTAGTTCCGAACCCATAGTACTCATCCTCGAAGCGGAACCACGTATTGATCCGGAATATGCGCTTGTTGCGCTGGACGGCCTCTATCACCTTGCGGCCCTCGGCGATGGTTCGGGTCATGGGTTTCTCGCACCAGATGTCCTTGCCCGCCTGGGCCGCCGCGATCGAGATCAGAGCGTGCCAGTGCGGCGGCGTCACGACGTGGATGATGTCAATGTCGCGGCGTTCGAGGACTTCGCGGAAGTCCTTGTAGCCCTTCACGCCGGGTCCCACCTTTTGGAGGGTCGTGCGCAGATGCTCCTCATCCACGTCGCAGATCGCGAGCAGGCGTGATCCCGGCATATCCAGGTGTCCCTGTCCCATTCCACCCACGCCGATGACGGCCTTGGTGAGTTCTTCACTCGGGGGGGTGTTGTCCGGGCCGCCCAGGACATTGCGCGGGACGATGGAGAAGAGCGATATGGCCCCCGCTGTGGCGGCCGCACTGCGAAGAAACTGCCGCCGGCTGAAACGATTCCGTTTGCTATTCATGGGTCCTATTCCTTTGCATGGTCTTTTCCGGAGGGCGCCAGGATTTAGCGCTTCTGCGCTTCGGATATACTCGTTTTCTTTTCCCGGAACGTGCTGAAGAAGATCACCGCGATGACGGCCGCCGCCAGGCAAGGCAACAGCCAGAAGCGCTGCCAGTCGGTGATTACGGCGCCCTTTGCGGGGATCATCTGGAACAGTTTGCCGCCGATCTGGGCGCCGATCAGCAGGCCCAGACCTTGCGTGACGAGGACCAGGAAGCCTTGGGCCTGCCCCCGTATCTTAATCGGGGCCTTCTGGTCCGTGTAGATCTGGCCGGTGACGAAGAAGAAGTCATAGCAGATGCCATGAAGCAGCACAGCGCCGATGAGCAGCGGGAATACCCCCGCAGGCAACGCGCCATTGGCCTCGGCCAGGGGCAAGGCGCCGGCACCGGAGACGATAGCCACCGCTGAGAAAAAGCCGTAGCGCAGAATCCAGGCGCCCATGCCGACCAGGATCATCCACTTTACGCCGAGCAAACGGAAGAAGATGGGCATGACGACCATGAAGAAGATCTCGGAGACCTGGCCATAGGACATGACGTAGGCGGGGTCACCCACGCCCACCGCTTTGAGGTACGGAGCGGCAAAGGCATAGTACATTGCCAGAGGAATGCAGATCAGAAAGGAACAGGCGATAAAGACAAGGAAGGCCGGGTCCTTGAGCAGGGCCAAGGCATCCAGTCCCAAGATGTCGCGGACGGTGACGGATTTGCCCTTGGCTGGGGGCGGCGTGTGCGGGAGAAAAAAACTCAAGACGCCCAGCAGAAAGCCGGACCCGGCGCAGATGAAGAACTGGATCGGCCTCACGTCGGCCTGCAACCACTTGCTGATGATCCAGCCGCCTGAGACGATCCATCCGATCGTGCCGAACACGCGCAGGAGGGGGAAGTCTGTTTGCGCATTCCTCACGTTATGGAACGCGACAGTGTTGGTTAGGCCAAGAGTTGGGGCAAAGCAAAGAGCGTGCAACATCAGCAAGGCGATGAAGGCCCACTTGAGTCCTTCCGGCGCGGCGGCCTGGGCGCCGGCGAGGTCAAACGCCTTGACGCCGATCAGTCCCGCTCCCGCCATCGCCACGGCTCCCAGGATGCACATTACGCCCAAGACCCGTTCGCTGGCGAAGAAACGGTCGGCGACCATCCCCAGGAAGAAGGGCGAAATGATCGCCGCGATCGGAATCACGCTGTAAGCCCAGGCGATTTTATCCGCCATGCCGGCATTGGCCATGAAGTTGCCAACGGTCACATACCATGCGCCCCAGATGAAGAATTCGAGGAACATCATTGAAGATAACAGGACACGAACACTCATTTTCATGATTACAGGATCTCCTTTGCGTGAGAAGATGGTTTATGCCCGTGCAATGCAGCGATTCGGTTACAGCGCCACCGTCTTGCCCGTCCGAACCGACTCATCCGCCGCCAGGACGATTCGCAGGCTGTTGATGGCGTCGGCCCAGTGTTCGGTCAGGTCCAGGTTCTCGCGGATGGCGCGCAAGAGATACGCCTGCTCCCGGTCGCAGAGGTCCTGGTGGCTCGGCTCGTCCGCCGTGTCAATCCACTCGTCCTGGCGCACGAACTGGTTTGACGCGTTTTGATCGGCGTGGTGCACCCGCAGGCAATTCGTCTTGGTGTGCGAATCAATGTCCGAAGAACCGCTGTCCTCGCCCGTGCGCGACTTGACGATGCTTACGCATCCCTTGGGGCCCACCACGTCCTTCACAAAGAACGCCTCCTCGCTCATCATCGGGCCCCATCCCGCCTCGTACCATCCCACCGACCCGTCCTCGAACTGCACCTGGAGCTGTCCGTAATTGT
>Ga0315282_10012397_pt1 | contig 13049 bp, 18 predicted proteins | sample YL17G07_20_MG_FD_203693 | JGI IMG/M metagenome (GOLD analysis project Ga0315282, IMG submission 203693) | Sediment microbial communities from Yellowstone Lake, YNP, Wyoming, USA - YL17G07_20 | ecosystem: Environmental > Aquatic > Freshwater > Lake > Sediment | place: USA: Wyoming | collected...
AGGCTACATGGCCCACTTTGCAGGCGTAATCAAAAAGGCGGTTCATAACACCCCTGTCATAACTGCAGGTAGGATTCAAACCCCTGAAACTGCTGCCAGAATCATAGAACAGGGAACCGCAGACCTTATTGGGTTGGCCAGGGTGTTGTTTGCTGACCCACTCTGGCCCAAAAAGGCAATAGGAGAAATAAAAGAACCCATTGTAAGATGCGAACCAACATGCTCTTTGTGTATGAATAGAGTTATGAAGGGTAAACCTGCTTTTTGTTCACAGTGGGATAAAGAACGCCAGGAGGTCTTCTTAAAGAGAGTCGGGGAAAAAGATGGTGCAGAAAAAGGAAATAAACATTAACAAAGGATGCGGGGAAAATGAAAAGTAAGATCGCTGAAGCACTCAGGCTGGCATATGCTCCGGTGGCCATCCTGTGGACAGACGAGAAACCGGAAAAGGCACAAGAATTCAAACAGGGCAAATGGGGCTGTGTCATGTGGATGCTGGCCAGTGCGGCCAAAGGAAAAACGGCTGTTTTCACCAAAGACACCTATGGTTGTTGGGGTGGTGGTGTTGGTCTGGGATTTGGGAATCAATACCTGGCATTTCCCGGTGGCATTGAATGCTTTTACCATTTCCTTTCAACGGGCAATGAGCAATGGGAGAGAGGAAAAGAGGTTGCAAAGCAAATAGAAAACTTCGTAACAAAGGATTTCCTGGAAGATTTTCTCCATGGAGAGGGCCACCTGAAGTCACCCGAATTGGTGAAAGAATTTGTTGAATCAATGCCTATCACGGAGGTCCCTTCAAAATATGTGGTCTTTAAACCACTCGATGAGGTAGAGCCGAAGAAAGAGCAACCAGAGATGATTGTATTCTTGGCGAAACCTGATCAGCTTTCTGCCCTCGTTATCCTCGCGAACTACGGGAGGGAGGGAACCGAACATGTAACCATTCCCTATGCCGCCGGCTGTCAGACCATCGGCATTTTTGCTTACAAAGAGGCACGATCTGAGAACCCTCGTGCGGTTGTGGGTTTAACGGACATATCCGCAAGGGCGAATCTAACAAAACAGATCGAGAAGGATCTGTTCACCTTTACGGTTCCCTGGAAGATGCTTCAAGAGATGGAAGACGATGTGAAAGGGAGTTTTTTGGAAGGACGAACCTGGAGGGTTCTTTCCGGAGAAAACATAACATAAAGGAGGGAGACGAAATGAGGTTGAGCGTTATTTTCCACAGCATGTATGGGCATATCTTTCAATTGGCCCAGGCGGTAGCGGAAGGCGCCTCACAAGTGGAAGGGACAGAGGTAGGGTTGTTTCAGGTTCAGGAAACATTGTCAGATGACATCCTCGAAAAAATGGGTGCAGTGAAGACTAAAAAGATGTTTGCCCATGTGCCCGTTGCCACCCTGGAGAATCTCTCCGAAGCGGATGCAATTATTTTTGGAACGCCGACACGGTTTGGCATGATGAGTGCACAAATGCGTGCTTTTCTGGACAGCACCGGAGGGTTGTGGTCCAAAGGCGCCCTCATCGGGAAAGTGGGAAGCGTGTTTACCTCCAGCGGTACCCAGCATGGCGGACAGGAATCAACAATCCTCAGTTTTCACGTGACGCTGCTCCATCATGGCATGGTGATTGTAGGGGTCCCCTACTCAGAAAAAAGGTTGAATGTGGTTAATGCAGTCACTGGCGGGTCGCCCTACGGCTCTTCCACTATTGCAGGTCCCGATGGCAGCCGCATACCCACAGAAGATGAGCTGGCGATTGCCAGATTTCAGGGAATGCATGTGGCAAAGATAGCGGCAAAGCTTTCACGTTGATCAGATCAGGCGCTATCGCAAGTGGAGAGCAGGACAGGGGATCGAGTTAGCGTCACTGCTTCAGTTCCGCGGGATGTGAAGACAATTGGCTAAGCTGGCTTGGATCATAAGAATTCCCTGCCAGCTCAGATTTTTTCCATGATTCCGAGTGCTACGGCAGGTACTTCAGTTGGAACATCGAAGTACTTTCCCGGCTGAATGTGATCGGCCATATCTTGAAACTGAAACGCTTATGGTCAGCGGGTTTGTGACTTTGATTCTGGTGCCGCTTCTGTATTCGCTGGTTCACCGGCGTAAGTCGGCACAGGGATGATGACACGGAAGTAAGATGGATAAAAACCACTTTAGAAAGGAGAAAAACAATGGATATTGTCAAGAAGGCAATGTTATTGGGGCTCGGCGTGATCAGCCTCACAAAAGAAAAGGCGGAGGAGGTGGTTGATGACCTTATCAAACGTGGAGAGGTGAGCAGGGAAGAAAGGTTCAAAATGGTGGACAAGCTGCTAAAGGAGGCGGAAAAGCAGGAAGAGGAGCTAACCGGGAAGATAAGCGAAATCGTGCAGAAGGCAATAACCAAAATAGGGCTGGCTACTAAAAAGGATCTGGAGGATATTTTGAAAAGGTTGGAGGAGATAGAAAAGAGGATCCCCTGAAATTATGTCCATCTTTAAGGTTCATGAAACCTATCAGGAGCTGAAGCGGTATGGCCGCATTGTCAGCGTTCTTGTCCGATATGGATTTGGAGATCTCCTGCATCGATTAAAGGTCAGTCATGCAGCATGGCAAAGGATGTTCACAAAAGAGGCAAGGGCTCTTAAAAGCCTCTCTACGCCTGAGCGTGTGCGCCTGGCCTTTGAGGAACTTGGACCTACCTTTATTAAGTTCGGGCAGGTATTAAGCAGTCGGCCGGACTTGCTTTCTACGGAGTTTGTCAAGGAGTTAAGCAAACTTCAGGATAGTGTCCCGCCGTTCCCTTTCGGGGATGCCAAGGCCCTCATCGAAGCCCAGTTCGGGCGGTCCCTCACGGAAGTTTTTGCCTCTTTCGAGGAAGATCCTTTGGCTGCAGCCTCCCTTGCCCAGGTTCACCGAGCCAGGACAAAGGCTGGTGATGAGATAGCGGTTAAGGTCCAGAGGCCGGGTATTGAAAGCACTATTGAGACAGACATCCGCATCCTGTATGATTTGGCTGCCCTTGCTGAACGGCGCCTACCAGAAAGCAGATATTATGAGCCTGGCAGGATTGTAGATGAGTTTGCCAAAACCATCCGACGGGAGCTGGATTTTGTCAGGGAAGGTCGAAACATAGACCGTTTCAGGAAATACTTTGCAGGTGATGAGACCGTTTATATCCCCAGGGTCTTCCGGGATTTAACGGCGCCGAAAGTATTGACCATGGAATACATTCGTGGAATTAAGGTTTCCGATCTTGAGCAATTGGAGGCTGCCGGTTTGGATCGAAGGATGATCGCCATTAACGGAGCAAACCTTATCCTTAAGGAGATATTTGAGTTCCATTTCTTCCATGCCGACCCCCATCCTGGAAATATCTTTGTCCTTGAAAATAATGTGATTGCGCCTGTGGACTTCGGCATGATGGGGATGCTTGATGAGGAAATCGCTCACCAGTTGGGCATTATGGTTACGGCTATCGTGGAAAAGGATGCGGATTCTCTGGTAAATGTTCTCCTGAGCATTGGCCTGGCACCGGAACCAATAGATCGGAACGCCTTCAGACTGGAACTGGCAGATTTTCTTGAACGCTACTATGAAGTTCCTTTGAAGCAATTGAATATCGGGATAATTATCAACGAATTGATGGGCATCATCCGCCATTACAGGCTGCGGTTTCCTCCGGATCTGGTCATGATGGCAAAGGCGCTCGTGATTAATCAAGGTGTGGGCACGATGCTCTATCCTGAATTTAATATTATTGAACATGCCAGACCTTATGTTCAGAAACTTATGATGCGGAGGTTAGATCCCGTCAGGCAGTTAAAGGAATTCTCCAACCTGGCTGGAGAGACTGCCAGGTTCTTTAAGAAATTGCCATCCGACTTACGGGAAATCCTTTCAAAAATGAGGAAGGATGAATTGGGAATAAGGTTTGAACATCGGGGACTTGAACGCCTTATCGGTGAACTTGATAGATCCAGCAACCGTCTGAGCTTTGCGGTAATCATTGCTGCCCTCATTATTGGCTCATCCCTTGTGTTCCAAACAGGAGCAGGCCCAAAGCTGTTTGGCTATCCCCTCCTCGGCCTTGCCGGTTTCCTCGTGGCCAGCATCCTGGGTATATGGCTGCTCGTCGGCATTTTGCGCTCCGGAAGATTATGAACCGTAGAAAGAGCAACCAGAGATTATTGTATTCTTGGCGAAACCTGATCAGCTTTCTGCCCTCGTTATCCTCGCGAACTACGGGAGGGAGGGAACCGAACATGTAACCATTCCCTATGCCGCCGGCTGTCAGACCATTGGCATCTTTGCTTACAAAGAGGCACGATCTGAGAACCCTCGTGCGGTTGTGGGTTTAACGGACATATCCGCAAGGGCGAATTTGAGAAAACAGCTCGGGAAGGATCTGTTCACCTTTACGGTTCCCTGGAAGATGTTTCAAGAGATGGAAGACGATGTGAAAGGGAGTTTTTTGGAAGGACGAACCTGGAGGGTTCTTTCCGCAGAAAACATAAGGTAGAGGAAGACTGTAGAATTGAAACCAGAAAATAGGGAGTTTTTAGAGCGATTTAGCAGGTACTTTCAGAGGATAGACGAAGAACTAAGCAGGCCCCTCAGTTCTCGGGTATCTCTCCTTGAAGATATCGGTCATTATGCGATTTTAGGGCAAGGCAAAAGGCTCCGTCCGCTCCTTTTTGTCCTGTCCTCCCAACTATGTGGCTACCAGGGGGAGGATATCTACCGGCTTTCAACTGTCTTTGAGTATATTCATACCTCTTCTCTGGCCCATGATGATGTCCTGGATCATGCCGAGACCAGGAGGAGTAAACCCTCAGTAAATCGGGTGTGGGGAAACCCGGCAGCCGTTTTAAGTGGCGATTTCTTCTTTTTAAAGGCATTCTCCATTGCCGTTGAATCTAACAATGTGAAATTTCTGAATACCCTGACCGAGGCTGGGTTCTGGATGGTCGAAGGGCAAATTCAGGAATTGTTCCACACACATGATTGGGGACTGACGAAGGATAAATATATGGAGATAATCACAGGGAAAACCGCTAAGCTCATTTCTGCAGCCTGTGCCTCCGGGGCGATCCTATCCGGCGTTGAAGATAAGGCGGTGGATTGTTTGAGGCAATTCGGGCTTAATGTAGGCATTGCATTTCAACTGATCGACGACCTTCTGGATTACACAGCATGTGAAGAGGAACTGGGAAAACCTGAGGGAACGGACTTGAGAGAGGGTAAGATCACCCTACCCCTCATATATACCCTATCCAATCTTGGAAAAGCTGAAAGGGAGCAACTTGAGGATTTATTTAAAAGTGATCGGGCAGGTGATGAAGATTACAGGCAACTTATAACCCTGGTCAGGGATAACGGGGCAATCGAGCGTGTTAAGGATGAAGCAAAGGCCCATGTGGAAAAGGCGGCCAGGTGCCTGGATATATTCCCTGCGTCTTCAAGCAAAGAAAACCTCCTTGAACTCAATCGATATATTGTCGAAAGGAGACACTAACCAATTTGAGGCATTATGCAAAGGAGCGAAGAGGGGAAAGTCAGGCATATGGTGAAAAATATTTTTTAGGAGAGCCAAAGATGGAAAGGAATTGGAAAATGAACTTAGGCAAATTGAATTTTGTTATAACTATCATATTATTGATGATAATTGTTTCATCTTTTTCCAATTCTTATGGAGAGGAGGATGGAAAAATCAAATGGGGTTTCTCTCTTTCTGCAGGGACGGATCAAAAGAGTAAAAATGACTTGATGATGTTTGCCCTTCTACCCAGGGTCGATCTACCACTTCATAAGAACTGGGATTTTGAGTTTGTTTGAGTTTGAAGGAAACTTTTCACATTATGGTATTCATGATTCAAAGGATCTTTACCTTCTGGGAGCCAATACGAATATCATATTCAAACCCATCCAGTGGAATGGGGGTTCTATTTTTCTTATAGGTGGGATGGGGCTTGCCTATAACAATAATAGTGATGAGCACAGAAGGGTGAGAGATATTGGTGATTCCCATGTCGTAGGTATCCTTCAGATAGGTTCAGGAATTCAATACTATTTAGGGAAAGGGTTATTCCTCAGGGGAGAATACAGGTTTCATCATATCTCAGATCCATTTGAACAGGATTCCGGAATTAATACACACAATCTCATCATAGGGCTTTCATTTTAATCGGCCATTTGTCATATAAGCCCTGACTTTTGGAGAAATGCTAATGAATACGACCCGCACGCCCCTATCGGTTACTGCGATTGTTTGCGCATTCAATGAAGAGCAAACACTTCCCGGAGTTGTGAGAACCCTGATCGGCGCTAAGGAAGTGGATGAGGTGATCATCATCAATGATGGTTCGACCGATGTTACAAGTGCAAAACTCAAAGAGTTCACCAACAACTCCAAGGTCCGAATTATCGAATTCCCTCACAACAGAGGAAAGGGATTTGCAATGGCTGAAGGAATAGATAAAGCACAGAATGAAATTCTTCTTTTTGTCGATGCTGATCTCTTGAACTTTGATGAGCATTATGTTCCGCTTCTGCTGAGACCGCTATTGGATGGAAAAGCGGATATGGTAATCGGACATCCGACCGAAAACGTTCTTGACAAGAAACTGAATCCATTTAAGCCACTCGCAGGAGAACGTGCAGTTTTTAAAAAAGATGTCCTGCCATTGACTGAAACAATTAGGGACTCAGGATACGGTGTGGAGACCTTGATCAATCTTTCCTACACCGCCCAAAATAAGCGGGTGGAGTATGTGTGGCTTTGGGGGCTTGTGCACCCGATCAAACTTCACAAACATTCCGTTAAGACAGCAACGCGTAATTATTGTCGGGAAATTTATCAAATTTCAAAATCCATTCTTGTGAATTACTCGTTGATTCTTCTCATCATTCGCAATGCAATAGGAAAAATATATGGCTAAAGCTAAGGTTTCACTTGAAAACGATATGATTTTCCTAATTCACGAAAGCGGCGCTTATGGCCTGGTTGTAAAAATTGAAGACATTGACTGGAGGGCTAATGAAGCTTCCGATGGCAAAGAATGATATAAGAAAATCCATCTTGAAAATTTAGATCTTTGCCAAAAAAAGGAGAGAAGAGAATGAAGTTCGTTAAGATCATCTATCACTCTCAATTCAATGAAGCGATGCTCGATATCCTGAAGAAGTTGGATATTCATCAGTTTGTGGATTGTCAGGGGATCTCTGCAGAGGATATTGATGGAAAACATTTTGGTGATAAGATCTGGCCTGGAATGGATTGCATTCTTTCCGCTCCGGTATCGGACGAGAAGGCCGAAGAACTCTTCAACGAGGTCGTGAATTTTAAACAGAAGGACCCAAGAAGAAAACATATCCGCATTCTAATTCTGCCGGTTGAAAAGGCAGGATGATCAATGAGAAGGAAGGGAAACGGGATGATCTGGAAAGAATATTCAGAGAAATTAATAGAGGTGCTAAACCTTAAGGGAAATCCCATCGCCGTGACGTACTCGATGACCCCTGCTGATGGAACAAAGGAGGGTAAGCACTGGGTCTGCCGGGCGCTGCAGGATGCAAGGGATGGGGCCATTATCAACTTACATAAAGAAAATTCAGCCTGCCACGGAGGCACGTGGCATCTGGGCCTGGGACCGAGACCCACCGGGGAAATGGACAAGACATTGAAGAAATTTTTGGTTGAAGGAGAGAAATTGTTCTGCTCCATCGCTACCTTCCATCGGGCTATGACCCTGACGGCTCAGCCGCCCCTTGGTCTAGCTGAATACGTGGTTATTTGTCCTTTAGGAAAGACCCCTTTCAAACCTGACCTTGTTCTCTTCCTCTGCAATGCCGAGCAGACATGCCGTATCCTTACACTGGCCACTTATAATACTGGAGTCTCACCGAAGACCGAGCTCGTCGGATCGGCCTGCCATATGGCCATTACCTACCCCCTCGTTTCCGGAGAGATCAACGTGAGCTTCTTAGACTATACGGCAAGAAAGATGAAAGGGTATAAACCGGATGAACTCTTCGTCTCCGTTCCTTACCATCGAATTGCCGGGATCATCGAGAGCATCCCTTTCTGCATGGCAGGGACGGCCAAGACAGAATATCCCCCTGAATTTAAACAGTTAGTAGGGGACTCCCTGGAAACCGAATCTTAATCCGATCGTCAAGGAATTCACTAACTTAAAAGAAACGGGGTGATAGAGATGAAGCCGAGAGGAGTGATGCTGATGGTCGAAGCAGAGACAGATCTTCCAAAAGAAACCCTATAAACCAAGAGAATTATTGGATGCAATAAGAAAGGCATTAGAGAAATAAGGAACATCCTGAGACTTTAATTCAAGGAGGTAAGATATGAAAAAACTAATTGCACTAACCACGGTTTTCTTTTTACTCTTTGGATGTGCAAGCACAACCTTAATAAAATCCAATCCACCCGGGGCGAAGCTGCAAGTAGATGGACAGTCCGTTGGAGAAACACCTTATTTCTATACGGATAAAGCAGCAGCCGGGACAGTGAAAACAGTGACTTTAAAAAAGGAGGGTTACAAAGACTCCAATAGCCTCATTAGGCGAGAAAAGCTGTCGGTTCCTGCTCTAATAGGAGGGATTTTCTTAATCGTACCTTTTGTCTGGATTCTGGAGTACCCGTCTCAATATAACTTTGAAATGGAAAAGTTATAACAGCTGAAGATCTATAACTTGGGAGGAGAAAAACCAATACCACTTAAGATCGTCCAATTTAGGAGCACGTGATAAAACCTAAAAAATAATTTGGTGGGGACGGAAAGGGGAGTAAATATGAAGGCAAATGAGGGTGATAGGCTAAAAGGTAAACTTGCCGGCGGTTATTCCTTTCACAAAACAGAAAGTTGTCATCTTTACCATTTGAAGACCAATCGGGTCTCTTTAAGACGCGCAAATCCCATTTCCCATTGCATCCTAACGGCTCAATAAAGGACTCCCCTTCACGTGTAAAGAAGATTTTTGACGATTATTTAAACAATCATCGTTTATTTTAATGAAAGGGAAAGGAAGGTGATAATCCATGCGAAATAAGAGAAGGTTTATGATGGTCTGTTTTTTTGCAGCCTTGATCATTTTTTCTTCCTTGTTAGGTGCTGTAGCAGAAGAAAATCATAAGGTCTTCTATGGAAAAGTCGTTGGAACGCAGTTTAGCGTGATTCAAGTTAAGGGAGATGATGGAAAAATTTCAGTATTCTGGATGGGATATCGAACGAATTTGGAATCGAGGGTCCCTTTCTTTGGAGACCGAGTAAGGATTGAATATGTGAAAGATAAGCTCGGAAGAAACGCGGTGACCCGGATTAAGGTATTGAAGTAAAATGAAAAGAGATTTTCATCCGCCTACGCAGGAGACCACGGCCTTGGCCGTGGAGGAATGCGTTAATACGCGATATACCATTTCAGCGATCAATCTATCATGCTTCGACGGATTTCGCTCACCGGCGGATGACCCACCGAAGCCTTGGCGTAGGTGGGTATGGTTTTGGGGGCCACGGGCTTGCCCGTGGGGCTCCATTTATTAGTCCCTTTCTAATGAAATTCTTGCCAAAATGGTCATAAACTTAAATTGGTCTGCTTTGAACTCTATCCCCCGGGGGAAGCGCTTAAGGTTGCGGGAGGGCGTGTGTAGACAGTTGAAGGATCGGGAGTGGATTTTCAGCAAAATTGAAGGCGATTGGATCTTCTTAACTCATGAAAGCGGCGCCTATGGTGTGGCTGTCAAAGTTGAAGACATTGACTGGAGGGCTAATGATGCTTCCGATGGCAAAAAATGACATAAGAAAATCCATCTTGAAAAGTTAGATCCTTGCCAAAAAAGGAGAGAAGAGAATGAAGTTCGTTAAGATCATCTACCATATCCAATTTAACGAAGCGATACTCGATCTCATGAAAAAATAGGAGATTCATGAATATGTGGATTGCCAAAGGATCTCTGCAGAGGATATTGATGGAAAACATTTTGGTGATAAGATCTGGCCTGGAATGGATTGCATTCTTTCCGCTCCGGTATCGGACGAGAAAGCTGAGGAACTTTTTAAAGCCATCATAGAATTCAAAAATGAAGACCCAAGGCGAAAGCATATCCGGATCCTAATCCTGCCCATCGAGATGGCAGGATAATCTATAAACAGGAGGTCCCCCATGAGGATATTAGGCGCTTAGCGCATCAATATCGACAAAAAATTGTCGATCTCTGAAAAAGACCCAAATGGTAACCGCAGGCTTTAGCCTGCGCATAAGCCTTCGAACGCAACCTAAAGGTTGCGGCTACCGAAGAATTGCTGCCCCGAAGGGGCCACCTCTTCCGGGCGAAGTCCCGGACGAGGCGTAGATTCTAATACACAAAATCTCAGAATTTTCTTCTAACATTTTGCCCCACTAAAAATCTCCCCTCCCTTGGCGGGAGGGGATTGAGGGGAGGGGGACCAAATTCCTTTTGTTCACCCCCACCTTCATCCTCCCCCATCAAAGGGGGAGGAAATTATATTGAGGAAATTTCAAATATTTTTGGTTAGTTTTGTATTACAGTATGTACGGGAACACATTCCGAATGGCCCAAGCGGTGGGAAAGATTGATACAAAAGTAAATGATCTGGGTGTTGATTTATTGTCCGTGGCTGGCCATAAAGTATATGCCCCAAAGGGTGTAGGAGTTCTGTATATTCGTGAAGGCACACCTATCGAACCGCTCATTCATGGGGCTGGCCATGAATCTGGGCGACGTGCTGGAACTGAAAATGTCCTTCTCATTGTTAGCCTTGGAAAGGCCTGTGAAATTGCGAAGAAATATTTGAATGATGATAGAATCCGTAATCTCAGGGATCGTTTCTGGGAAATTCTTCAAGAAAACTTCGGGAGTGAAATCGTCCTTAATGGCCATCCCATTTACCGCCTTCCAAATACACTCAATGTCAGTTTTGTTGGTAAAGTAGGAGGAGAAATATTATCCCAATTGGATGGAGTGGCTGCCTCCACCGGTGCAGCTTGCCATTCTGGTTTAGTGGAATTATCTCCAGTTTTAAAAGCGATGAAAATCATACCCGAAATTGGGATGGGGACCATCCGATTTAGTTTAGGACGATCGACCACTTCTGAAGAATTGGGCAGGGTGATTCAACTCCTCAAAAAAATTCTTTCCTGAACGAGAAGCACTTCATTTAGTAAATTCGATGGGCTGTGAACAGGCGTTTCCGCCCGCATTGTAATCGTATACCATCCTGGCACCATAATCAGCACCCACGGTCATGATTCCCAGCAGCACTAAAAACAAGAAGAGAAATATCCATCTCCCTTTCTTTGGAAATGGCCGTGCGACCAAAGCCCAGATGCTCAAAACAATACTTAGTCCTAAAGTGCCGAGCATAACCTTTTCGTGCAGTTCCAGAAGATGCTCCCGGACAGACCGCGAAACCATCACCCCCTCCTCCCCGTAAAGGCCAGTTCCCACCGCGGCCCCTGCAGAGAGGGTCCCGAGGATGAGCAATAAAAATCCTGCTGTTGTCAGAGTATTGTTTCGAAAAATCCAACCCAAAAAATAAAAGAGTGCAGCACCCACTAAAAATGCGATTGGGAAATGAACCACCAATGGGTGGATGTTTTGAAGGTGCTGCACTCCTGGAAGAAGGGTCTCAAACATAGGCTTACTTGATCGACTCAATGGTCAAGAAGTTGCTTCCGCCGCTTGTATAGGCTTTGCCAGTGACAGTAGCCATACGTCCCATTTTGTCAATAACTCCTTTGGGTAAACCTGTTTTGTCTTTATTGGGTAACAAGACATAGACCTTCCCGGTTCCTTCCTCAAGGAGCCCTGCTGGAATACCAGCTTTAACACAGTCGATGGCGCACTGTCGATGGCCCTCACCTTTTGCTCCCATCAACGAATAGCAGTAGGTATCAATCACTTCTCCTTTGACTGTAATGGTTTCAGCTGCGTAGACTGAAATGACAATGTTTAGAAACATCAAAAAGCTTACTAATACACCGAGAATTATTATCTTTCGCATGGTAATCTTCTCCTTTCTTCCTGCTTAATCTTGTTTATCGATTTCAACGTAGTTGACCACTCGCCCTCACTCATCACCTCCTTTGCCAATCACACTAAAATAAATGGCCTTAAAAATAAATAAGGTAAATTATGTATTTTATCGTAAAAAATGTTGTATTTGTCTAATCATCCCTCTTTTGCCATCTCAACGGCCACCTGAAAAGCCCTCTCCATATCTGGTAAGTGCGTCATTTCAGGAACCACCTGGATATATCTAACGATTCCTTTTCTATCCACGATGATTACGGATCTCGCAAAAAGCATGAGTCCTTCAGTCAAAAGCCCTGTCGAACGGGCGAAATCCCCTTGCTTGTAATCTGATAAGTATTGAAGATTCGTAAGCTTTGCTTCATTGGCAAAACGTTTTTGCGCAAAGGGTGTATCACGGCTGATGACAATTCTTTTGACACCCGGGGGGAGTGTATTCCCCTTCTCTCCCAGATAATGGGTCTGTGCATCGCAAACCGGGGTGTCAAGAGAAGGGACGACACTGAGAAGGAGAACAGAACCTCTCTCCTTGGACAAATCCATATTGCTCATACTCATCGCGTCTACCAACTCAACCGATGGAAGGGGCTTTCCTAAAGATATGGGTGACCCTAGAAGATTAACGGGTTTCCCTTTAAAGGTTACTTGTGCGCCAGGTTGTGATGAAGCCATATCTATGGGAATTTTGGGCTGGGTGGTTGCGCAGCCAAAGACCAGAAACATTAGAAATATTAATAAGATAATTAGATTCTTATTAAACACCATATTAACTGCCTCCTTTTAGTTGATTTCAGAATCCTCTAACTCTATTAACTTATAGATAATCATCCTCGGCAAGGAATTCAATAAATCTATTCACTTTCGCAATTCTCATGCTATAATTTCTATCGGATTTCCCATTCAAACTAGTGTCTCGTCAACTCTCAAGTGTCGGATAAAGGCGAGATAGTTTTATCCTGGCATCCTCAGCAGTGAATTGCCAATTAACC
>Ga0315282_10012398_pt1 | contig 13048 bp, 8 predicted proteins | sample YL17G07_20_MG_FD_203693 | JGI IMG/M metagenome (GOLD analysis project Ga0315282, IMG submission 203693) | Sediment microbial communities from Yellowstone Lake, YNP, Wyoming, USA - YL17G07_20 | ecosystem: Environmental > Aquatic > Freshwater > Lake > Sediment | place: USA: Wyoming | collected...
CGCAGTGTCGCTCAAAAGATGCGAGAGCTGACACGCAATGTCCGCTTGGTTTTCGACTACTTACGGATGACAGCAAATTCATGCCATGCCCATCCCTGAGAAAGGAGAACGAATTCACCGTGGTTCCCAGACTTATTGCAATTGACTCAAACAATATTTTAGTCGTAAAATGATAGCTATTTTGGACAGGGAAAAGTTAAAATAAAATGAAACCAAAAGTCATTATTGTCATGCCCGCCTACAATACGGCAACGACATTAGAAAAAACGGTTCGGGATATCCCTCAAGGCTTCGCTGACGAAATCATTTTGGCCGATGACTCAAGCAAGGACGATACGGTAAAGATAGCGAACAACTTGTGTTTAACGGTGATGGTCCATGATATCAATAGGGGTTATGGTGCGAATCAAAAGACCTGCTATGACCAGGCACTGAAACGTGGCGCAGACATTGTTATTATGATCCACCCTGACTATCAATATGACAGTTCGCTTGGTCCTCTTTTTGCAGAACTAATCGGAAAGGGTATTTGTGATATCGTATTGGGGTCCCGTATCAGAACGCGCAGAGAGTGCCTTGATTCGGGTATGCCTCTTTATAAATATCTATCCAATCGATTCCTGAGCCTATTAGAAAACTTGGTCACAGGTCAGAATCTATCCGAGTGGCATACGGGCTACCGGGCTTATTCAAGAAAGGTGTTAGAGAAGATTCCTTATCACCAGAATTCAAATGATTTTGTTTTTGACTCTCAATTTCTCATCCAGGCCGCTTATTCTGGATTTAAAATTGGTGATTTGCCCGTTCCGTGCCGTTATATGAGTGATGCGTCATCGATTAATTTCTTCCGGAGCATCCTTTACTGCCTGGGTACAATGAAGACGCTACTTCAATTTATTTTGGCGAAGCTTCATTTTATGAAATTTAACCTTTTTCAATCATAAAATAGAGAAGGGTTCAATGGGCTCGCTACAGTAAATACCTTAGGAGAAAACAGGCATTCGAGCTTTTATTCAATAATACAAATGGGAAAAGTCTCAAAAGGAAAAAAGAGGGATTCCCTCAAACGCAAAAACAAAGACGACAAACAAGAAGCATCGGTATTAACCGAATGGTATAGAAATCATTTCAAGAAATCCCTCATCTACTGCCTTTTAATCATCGCTATCGGGATACTTGCCTACTCTAATACATTCAATAGTCCTTTTCAGTGGGATGAGAATGATTTTCTTGTCCAAAATCCCATTGTCAAAAATCTCAAATATTTTTGGGAACCCTCGAAGGCAAAGACAGGTGATCCGGTATTCTATTTCTTCTTAAGAACGAGGTATATGGCGTACCTCACTTTTGCAATCAACTACAAACTTCATGGGTTCAATGTTCTCGGTTATCACATTTTCAATCTAACTATTCATCTTTTAAATGCCTTGCTGGTCTATTTCCTCATCCTTCTTACTTTCGAAACCCCTTTTTTAAATGGTTCTTCTCTTAAAAAAAGTTCAAATCTCATTGCTCTGTTTTCGGCTCTGATCTTTGTTTCTCATCCGCTTCAGACAGAAGCAGTGACTTATATCTATCAAAGGCTCGCGTCGTTAGTCACTTTCTTCTATCTTTTCTCCATCGTTTTTTATATCCGGTGGAGATTGTGTCTTTATAATCAAAAGATCTCCTATCTCAAATCAACTCCCTATTTCATTCTGTCTCTTATTTCTACTTTCTTTGCAATGAAGACCAAAGAGAACGCCCTGACCCTTCCTGTGATCATCTCTATTTATGAATTTTTCTTTTTTTCCGGGAGAATTAAAATTAGAATCTTACGTCTGATTCCATGGTTTTTGTTGATGACGATTATCCCTTTGACAATGATTGGAACGGATCGATCCATCGGAGAAGTGTTTAGGCTGATCCGGGATCCTTTTCTATATGTTCAAGCAGAATTTTCGAGAGAAACTCAACTCATTACCCAGTTGAGAGTCGTTCTAACGTACGTCCGACTTCTCTTCCTTCCCATCCATCAGAACCTCGACTACGATTACCCGCTCTATCATTCGTTTTTCATTCCCCAAGTATTTTTATCTTTTCTCTTTCATCTATCAGTCCTCGGCCTTGCCCTGTATCTCTTTTACAGGTCGAGGTCGGCGACCCCCGATTTGCGTTTAATTGCTTTTGGAATACTCTGGTTTTATGTCACTCTCGCCATTGAATCGAGCATCATCTCCATCGTGATTGTCATTTTTGAATACAGAGTTTATCTCCCGTCGGTCGGATGGGTGATGGCTATCACCGCCTCGGTTTGGATCGCATTGGAAAAGCTTAAGTCCCGGTTTCCGGGATTAGAGAAAAAGGCTGTGTTGTGTTTTGTCTTAATTGTCATTCTTTTTTCAATCTTAACTTATACAAGAAATGAAGTCTGGAAGGACGAAATCAAGATGTGGCAGGACGTTGTCACGAAAAGCCCTAATAAGTCGAGAGGCCATTTTAAACTCGGTCTCTTTTTAGGGAAAAGGGGACGATTCGATGAAGCGATCAGAGAATTTCAAACTGCCCTCAAGCTCGAACCCAATCAGGCCAGAGTCCATAACAACCTCGCACTGATTTATGCCGCTCAGGGCAAATTGGACGATGCCATTAAAGAATACCAGATCGCTTTGACAATTGATCCTAAAGATGTGGTTGTTCATTATAACCTTGGCGTACTTTTTGCGGGGATTCAAAGGCTCGAGGATGCAGTTAGAGAATTTCATATTGCCCTAAAGCTCAACCCCCTGGATGCAAATGCGCATAATAGCCTGGGAGTGGTTTTCGCACGACAAGGTCGCTTGGACGAAGCGATCAAGGAATTTGAAACAGCTTTAGAAATCGAACCTGACCATATAAACGCAAGAAACAATCTAGCAAAGATACATAAAACGAAGGGTTAGAGAGGCACGCCGTCTATAGCCTACCTTCTTCTTATGATTTGATTAGCCCTTTTGTACACGGGTGTCACGTACGGCCCTGTCAAAAATGATAAGAACCTGCTTGGGGATGGGGGTGAATATACAAAAAAGAAGGTAGGATGCCAAGAAAATTTGACCGCAAGATATGGGAAAATCCTCTTCATCGGTTCGGGCGCCAGCCCAGCACCAGGTTTAAGAAGCTAAGTTGAAGTCATCGCAGAAAGAGATCTCCCTTTAAATTGAAAACCAAAAACATCTTGCCAAGATGTTTCTCCCTCAAAGGGCTTCGATATGAGAAACAGACCAAAGCTCAGGATTCGTCCCGTTGATTACCATTTGGAATGTTGCATTGAAGCGAGATTTTGGAAAATAGCGAATAAACAAGGAAGGAAGAGGTGAAAATGTGGGTTGCAGGTTCCACCCAAGTCGTGACCCTCAGAGGATTCTGGAGATCGACGATTACGGGTAGAAATCACCCATTCCAATTCGACAAATGAAAATCATATCAAAACATTTTGCGGAAATCGGGGACGTTGTTCAATTCATTCACTTTTCACCTTCCCCTCAACCACGCGAATCACGTTGGCTATAAACTGCCGATTTTAAGCAACGTCCCATACGCCCCTGGCTCTCTACCGTGCCAGCACGGTCTTTTCAGTTCTCAAGATCAATCTTCTCCATCAGCTCATCTTCCGTGAGTTCTGGGTTCGGCATTGCTTCAACGATATCCTCTATGATATTAAATGCAGGAGCGGCATACACCTCCGCCTGGTTACCGTATTCCTCGATATAGTTCTGGACGAGGTTTTTCAGAGAACGGTTTCGCGATTTACCGGAGGCGCGGGCAGTAGCGCTCCAGACAACGGCATTGTCGGAACATCTGCGGAGTTCACCGGTTATTTCAAGATCAATGTGTTCATCCACGGCATCGGCCCTGCTTACCCACATCTTCAACACACCGTCGCGGGTTTTGCATGCCTCGGCCACTTCACGATCTGTCGAGAGAGTCCCGTAAACGAGATAATTCCTGTTCGTCTTGATAAGGTCACGGGTCATGGCGCTGATAAGCCCGGCCACATTCTTGTTCTGAGGGGAGGGTTCTGAAATAATCACGATTCGTTTGACCATCTGTCCCGGATTTCTTGTATAGTCCTTAACAATAAACTGGCGGCGGACAGAAGTACAGGCGAAGGACACGAGCGCTATAGAGATGACAGTACAGGCGATCAGTGCTTTTCTCATACCTTGCTTTTCGGTATCAATATCTTCTTATCTCTTGTATACTGCATCAGCGAAGGCATGACCGTCAGGGCGACCAGGAGCGCGGCGGAAATACCAAAGACCGCGAGTGACCCCATCGAGGTCAACCCCTTATGCCGCGAGAAGAACAGTGATGCCCAGCCAATCAGCGTGGTAATGCATGAACCGGCGACTGCCGCCCCGGTATGACGCAGGGCAAACATGACCGAGTCGCTCTCCAGATACCGGTTCAATATAAATATCCCGCATGAAATTCCATATCCGAGTACAACCGGAAATACAACAATGTTCGCGTAGTTGATCTTCCAGTTGAAAAGATACATCAGGGCAAGCATCCATACCATTCCGCCGAGGAGCGGGGTCATGGCAAAAACCAATGCACGGGGATCGCGGTAACTGATGAGCAGGATAAGCAGGATAAGCCCGGCAGCAAGGGCGGGAAAAATCTTACCGTCATGGATGACGATCATGGCAAGGTTCGCCATCAGGATCATGTGCCCGGTAGCATAATACTTCTTGCCATCGATCGTAATGCTGCCAACCTGCTTGGTGAATTCAACCGTCAGCTTGCTGTCGGTCACCGAACCCTTGGGTATGATCAGGGTAAAATAACCCTTTTCTCCCGACTCGGGAACGGGACGGAACTGCTTCAGGAGATCTTCCGGAACGTCCTTTACCGTAAACGGCTGTATTGCCAGCGATTTCTTTACAATATCAAATATGTCCCTGTTCTCGCCGGTCATCAGATCGGTCGGGATCTCCACCAGCCGTTCCTGAATCTGGTCAAGGATCTCCCGTGTTTTCAACTGCTGTTCCATGGGAGGTGCGAGGCTGAAGATCGATACTACCTGCTGTACGTATGAATATTTATCTTTGTTGGAAAGTTCTTCGTAAAGCTTTTTCGTCTCTTCCAGGGTATCGGTATAGACAACAGAGGGGAGGCCCTTCCGGCCGAACCGTTTCTCGATTTCATCCTGTAGCATCAGGGACTGCGTGTCGCCGGTGACCGAGGTCCGACTATCGTAATCGAATTCGATCCGGGTCGCGAAATAGGCCAGGCCGATCGTCAGAATGATCGATGCAACAAGAATCGCGGATGCGAACGGATACGGTTTATTCAGATGATCGGCATCATCGATTCTCTTGTAATTCACCACCAGGCTTTTTGTGAAATTGGGCCAGGTCCTGTTGAGCAGCAGTATTGCAGCTGGCAGAAAGGTGTACATCATGATCGCGATAATCAATATCCCCGCTCCGGCGATGAGACCGAAATGCGAAAAACCCTTGAAGGCGGCCAGAATGAGTACAAAAAGAGACGCAGATGAAATCACGGCGCTGATGAGCGATGACAGCCCCGTATGAAGAATCGTCTGGTGGAGGCTTTCATGAATATCGCCCCGGTGTGAATACTCGTCCCTGAACCGGATTATGAAATGTATGCCGAAGTCGATGCCGAAACCCATGAGAATGCCGCCGAGAATGGCGGTGATGGTATTCAGCTCACCCAGGGTAATGCGGGTAAAACCGAACGTTATCACGATACTCATGACCAGGGTGGTCATGAGCAGGACGATCTGCATCGGGCGCCGGAAAACAATGATCAGGTAGATGAGGATACCGATAAACGCGACGACGGATGTTGGCTTAAGCGCGTTCTTCATCTGGGTCGAATCATCGTAGGCTATCTTGTACTCGCCCGTGATCCCATAGGTCACCGTGGCCTCAGGCGCAAGACCGTCCCCGTATTTCTCCTTCAGTTTCGCCTCGTGGGGATTCCCCTTATTATATTGCTCGATAACCGATGACACATCGGAAAGGAGTCTCTTGCTGAAATCAAGATCGTTGGGGATGCCCTTCGCCTGGATGACGATAAGAATCATTTCACGGGCGGCATCGATATTGTACTCATCGTCCACGAACTTTGAATTGACATTCCGGTACTTCTCAACGAGTTTTTTCAGCTCCTCGTCGGTTTCGGTGTCGCCGCTTTTCATGCCAAGTTTTTCACGGGTCAGGGCGCGGATTTTCTTCCGCATCAGACTGAATGCTTCGTTGAGATCGTCGATATCGACGTAATAAGCAAGATGATCACGAAGGAAGCTGACATCCTGGCGACAGGTCGCTGAGCGGACTTCGGGGATCTTTTTTATTTCGGCAGTAAGGTCATCGGCGACCCGTTTCATATGGGAGAGGTCTTTGCCCCTGAGGGCGATGAAGAGGTTCCCGTAGCCCCCAGCGAGATTGAACATCCGCTGGGTTGCGAGCACGCTCGGAAGGTCCTGCGGAATCAGTTCAAGCTGGTTGTAGTTGATCGTCAGCTTCGACATCTGCCAACCTGAAAGGCCGACAATGATCACGATGACCAGGGCGATGAGACCCGGGTTCTTATACAGACGATCGGTTATGACGCTGGTTATCCGTTCCCTCATTTGATCAAACCGTCACGGGCAAGTCGGCTGGATGCCCCGCCTTCCTGCCCGTAGCAGGGGCGGGGAGGAAAGCCGACCCTGTAATCATATTCTTCATTTCCCGGAAGCCCCAGCCGTGCCTGTCCCGTCTTAACGGGATGGGCGGGGAGCTTCACTGTTCTTGGAAAAGCAGTCTGACCGCGGCAAGCGCTTCCTGGATGGTTCCGCCCCGTTTGAGTATCGGCCTGACCTTGTCCTCGTTAAGACCGGCGAGAAAGCCTTCCCTGAGGATATAGATCTCGACACTCTTCCACTCGTTGCCCCGCTTGACCAGCCCGATTTGGATTTTCTGGTCCTTGTTCTCGGTCGTATAGTCAAACACCGCGAGCGTCTCGCACAGGACCTGGTTTCCGTTTTCGGTGATGGCCCCGAACTTAAGCAACTTCAGCCGCTGGGTGATGATGGGAAATTTTTCCTTGATCAGGTTTTTCATAAATGTCGTGATCTCGTTTTTCTCCCCTTGCGACATTCTATCCCAGTAGCCTGCCATGACGATCTCCGCCATACCCTCGAAGTCAACATACGTGATGGCACGGTTGTAATCGCCCTGCTTGATCCAGTGCTGTGCCAGCGTCAGGGTGCGGAGTATCTCCTTCTGATCGGCCGGCGAAACCGGGGCCGCCATAATCCCGGTCCCCCACCACAGCATTACCGATAGTGATATGATTAACCATACCCATCGTTTCATCTTTACAATACCTCGTTCATGCAATGTATCGGATGACTCTATTATTTCGTCCGAATGACAGGGAATAGGATAGACCATTGGGGATTAGGGACGTTGCTTAATTCATTCACCCGTTCGACCGTGCGAACCCCCGCCTTTCAATGCGAGGTAGGGAAGTACGGCTCAGGGTGAACCTCGAGCCCCTCGGCCTGAGCCTTTCGACAGGCTCAAGGCACTGAGCCCAATCGAAGGGCTCGGGTCGAAGGCAAGTCCCGGCCTTTAGGCCGGGGAGTCGAGAGGTTCACTTTTCACTTTCCCTTCAACCACTCAAATCGCGTTTGCCATAAACTGCAATTCTTAAACAACATCCCTGAAAGTACCTTGAACCCCTTTATAGCAACATTCCCACAATCTTCTTAATAATCTCATCAAATGGGAGGACCGTCAGAACCAGCGGCAGAAAGGGAATCACAGCAGAAGCAACGATCGGGACGATCGTCGTCATAAGGTCGAATGGCACACCCTGAATCTCGCGGATAATCTCAAAGCTGTTTCCCAGATCGGCAAGAGACTGAATATCGGCGCTCCCGACCAGGGCTTCTCCCTCGGGCGCCTCGCCCCTGATCCACTTTCGGTCGAAGGATCGCGTGTATTCATTGGCCAAAGCCCCATATTCCAGGAGCCCTCGTCTCTTTACCTCGAAAAGCTTGGGAGAGAAAACGAGAAGGGGGCCAAGGAAAACGATGAGGATCAAAACGATATACCCCAGGATCGGTACCTTGTACCCGGCAAGGGAAGCTTCCCCGAAAAGAATCTCCTGTCCCATCTGAGAAGCAAGAATCGACGAGAAGGCAAAAACGATAATCGCGAACTTGACCTGGGTCAGACCCAGAAACCCCAACCCTGCTGCCCGGTCCGGATGCGTGGGGATCAGTTGAAGGTCAAGCCTTGAGGTGCGCCAGAGGAACCAGCACCAGGTCAAATACCTCCAGAGCCACCGGTATATCAGGAACTGAAAAATCGGTACGCTTACAAAAACATACCACCAGCCTGCCAGCGTTCGGGTTGCGCCGGAGGAAGAAACAAGGAACTGCCAGGTGGATGAAGCGCCAGAAAACTCGTATCTTAGGAAAGCCGTGCTAAAAATAACAAAGGCTGCAATGACTCCTTCGGCCAGAAAAGAGTCCAGCATTCTTGAAACCTGTCGCACAATCGACTCAAATGCCGTGACATTCTTGTCCTCAACCAAACCGGATCGGACAAAATGCCTCACGGCAGCGATGGCTCTTGAACTGATCGTGACCTCCGCCACGATCAGAAGCGGAAGGGATAAGAGAAAACGGACCGAGATCGGAAAATCGTAGAGGAATGGAATCTTGCAGGCATCTCCAAAGGCCAGTCCCTGAAGGAGTGAAAAGATGAGGAGGGGAAGCCACGTGAAAAGGGAAAAGAAAACGGCTCGTCGATGCATAGGCGCAAGATCAGGTCTCATGAGTCGCAAGTGGACCAACAGCTTGAAAAAGGTGCCTCCTTTGGCCAATGAAAAGTCATCGAAGTTTAGTGAAGCTTGATCGCTCATCCTATGACCTCCACCAATCGTCAGTCTATCCTCGGCACTGATTACTGGTAACTTTCCCCTCGCCCCTCGCCCCTCTTTACTTTCTGACTACTGATCACTGCCCGCTGATTACTATTTACTATTTTTTCCTACTGCCTCGCCATGATCGCTTTCAACGCCTGTTCGTCGTCCTTGATCAGCTCTCCGCTCACGTCCACAGTCGCGCTGTAGAGCGTGCCGGTGAACTTGAATGGCGGTTGGTATTTCTCCCAAACCGGCGAGCCAGTGTCGGCACCGCACACAAATCCGCCACCCAACCCGAGGGACAGTGGCATGGTGAGAGGAATGTCGACCTGCCCCACCAGCTTTTCATCAATGTAAAGCTGCCCACGTCCCGGCGCGCCCTTGCCGTTCTTGATGTCGGGTTTGCCGGTCACTTCGAACTCGAAGCGCAGCTTGTGGCGTCCCCCCTGAACCTGGATGTTCGATTCAACGTGATAAAAATTACTGCCGACGTAGTTGTAGACATAGTGGAGCTTGCCGCCCTGCATGTAGAGGGCGAAGCCGCCCTGGACATCGCCGGCGGAGAACAGAGCTCCTTCCGCACCACCTTTGGGGATATCGACATCCGCCGTGATGCTGTGGGGGCGGTTCAGCACGTTGGGGCAGGCGTTGATCGGTATCGCCTGCGTGCCCGAATAGTACGTGTAGCTGTTACGAGCGACCGCGATCTGCGGGCGCGGATCTGCAAAACGAAGCGTGCCGCGCGAGTCAACGGGCAAGACGTTGTACTTGCCCGCCTCGACGTACCAGGTGGCGATCATCTCGATCAGTTTCGCGCGATTCTCAGCGGCGATGTTATGGTTCTCGGCTACGTCCTTCTCGATGTGATACAGCTCCCAGCCCTTGGCATCCAGCTCGGTCAGCTTGTCCTTGTCGATCGGCGCGCCGAAGAAGAGACCCGCTTCCTTGAAGGACGTCCCTGGCCACGGGCACACCGCGCGCCAGCCGTCGTGATAGATGGAACGATGCCCCATCATCTCGAAGTACTGGGTGATGTGCTTCGTGGGCGCGTTTGCATTGTCCAGGGCGTGGGCGAAGCTGTGGCCTTCGATCGGCGACTGGGTAACGCCCTTGATGGAGGTCGGAGCCTCGATGCCCAGCGCCTCGAGCACCGTCGGAACCATGTCAATGGCGTGGGCATACTGCGTGCGCACTTCGCCCTTCGCCTTGATGCCCTTCGGCCAGTGGACGATGAACGGGTCGCTGATGCCTCCGCGATAGGTCTCCCGCTTCCAGCGCCGGAAAGGCGTGTTGCCTGCAAATGTCCACCCCCAAGCGTAGTGATTGAAGGTCGTCGGCCCACCCAGCTCCTCGATCATCTTTAGGTTCTGTTCCAGCGAGTCAGGCACATTGTTGAAGAACTTGTTCTCGTTCACCGATCCGGACGGTCCGCCTTCCGAGCTGGCACCGTTGTCAGAGATGAACATGATGAGCGTGTTTTCCCACTCGCCAATTGTCTTCAGGAAGTTGAACAGGCGTCCGTAGTGGTAATCCGTGTGGGTCAGGAATCCGGCGAACACCTCCATCATGCGGGCGTAGAGCTTCTTCTCGCCGGCCGAGAGCGTGTTCCAATCCTGCACGTCGGGATCGTGGCGCGAGAGCTCAGCATTTTTCGGGATGATACCGAGTTCCTTCTGCTTCTTGAACGTCTTCTCGCGGTAGGCGTCCCAGCCGTCGTCGAACTTGCCCTTGTATTTGTCCGCCCACTCCTTCGGAACGTGATGCGGGGCATGCATCGCACCAGGGCAGAAGTACATGAAGAAGGGTTTGTTCGGCGCGACCTGCTTGGAGTCGGCGATGAAACCGATGGCCTTGTCCACCAGGTCCTCGGTCAGGTGGTAGCCCTCTTCCGGGGTTTTTTCAGGCTCGACGCTGTGATTGTCGTACACCAGCTCCGGGTAGTACTGGTGCGTGTCGCCGCCCAGGAAGCCGTAGTAGCGCTCGAAGCCACGGCCCAATGGCCAGCGGGCGTACGAGCCTGCGGCAGAGATCTGATCCGCCGGCGTCAGGTGCCATTTGCCAATGGCGTAAGTGTTGTATCCATGCTGCAACAGAATCTCCGAGAGGAAGCCGTTCTCGAACGGGATGTTTCCGTTGCCCCCGGGATAGCCCGTAGAGCCCTCCGTAATGCACGACATCGCATTCGAGTGATGGTTGCGTCCGGTCAGGATGCACGAACGGGTCGGCGAACAAAGTGCCGTGGTGTGCATGTTGTTAAAGAGCAGGCCGCCTTTGGCGAGTTGGTCGATGTTCGGCGTTTCGATGGGGCTGCCGTAACAGCCCATCTGGCCGAAGCCCGTATCGTCCTGTACGATGAACAAGACATTGGGTGCACCTTCCTTGGCCCGTAGCGGCTGGGGCCATGCAGGTTCCGATACGTCAAAGGTTCTCCCAATGACTCCAGTAAATGCGGTTCCAGGTTTGTACTCTTTAAGTGCCATAAATTTTTCCTCCTCTCAGGTTAATAGATTTCAGTAATTGCTTATCGGTTATAGTAATCAGTTACCCATGTTGAGGTTAAAATGAAAAAGAAGAATCCGTTAATTCCAGCGCTCTTTTTCTCCGTGCAAACAGAGGCACCCTCCCTCTATTCATTAAAATATCTTTCCTCTACCGGATCAAAAAGACTTTTTCGTTGCGTCTTTGGGCCGGCAAGTGTCCCTTGCCCCAGCCCTTTAGGGCGTGGAGCTTCACTCTTGGCTCAGATCCTGATGAAGATCAATCAAGCTCTGTTGGCTTGCCCTGATTGCTCCGCGCATGGGTTGGTCAAGATCCATAATTAACCACATCACCGATGCCAGGAGAAGAACGACCACCGTTGTTAGAATTCGCCCCCTCTGTCTGCGCCCGAAATAATACCCCACCAACCACAGGGTAATGATCGATACAATAAGAAGGACCAGATAGATAGAAAAAGGAACGCGATTCCTGAATGCGGCCAATCTTTTACTGTGAAGGTCAATCATCTCATTCAGGGTCTGAAGAAATATCGAGGTGATTGGACTGGGGCTCTCCCGGGCCAGAGCGGCTGCATGCGACCAGATCAAACCATGCAGTTGCTTTGATCGGTTGTCCATTTCACGGATTTTTTCCGGAGTGTCATCAATCTTGATGGCGATCTCTACCCGGAGCGCCAGATATTGGCGCAGTAATTCCTGAATCTGAGAACTCCTCGGCTCAGGCAATGCCTTTGCCCGGAGATAGGTCGTTCCTATTGCATTGGCCTCTTCGACAACCAGTTGCCTGCGGGTTTCAAAACGGCCCTCGGACATCGCATAGGTGAACCCAAGCAAGAGAGCCAGCAGTGTCATTACTGCGCCCAGAATGAGTGCAATATCTGCCATTTCAATCTTGTCTGAGCCAGGCCTCATCTTCCCCTTGAGGCGAAAACCTAATTCCTCTGCCACAAGTAACACACCCACAAGAACCAGACAGATCAGAAGTGGGTCTAATCGATAGAAAATATTCCCTGACATCGAACTCTCCTCCTGCTCAGCTGCCTTTTAATTACTCCCCTACATTCGCCATCTTTTTGGCGGTTTCTTTCTGCGCTGCCTTGTAAGCTGTTTCCGTCGTGGCAGATCACAAACTTCGGCCGCGCGGCATGATTTCCCAGGCGACCTGGTAAAGGCTCATCTCCCGCCCTGAGCCTCCCGTGCATGGTCATGCGAGAAAGCCCTCTATATCATTAAATGATACCCTCGATACCTTACCCGACGCAAAGATTCACTTGCCCATTATTTTTTCAGCAGTTTCTCTACAAACTTCCCTTCAACTTTCCGTCCCTTTGCCTGCAAAGCGCCGCGAGCAACAGGGTCCACGGCCCGTAAGTAGAATGACGGGGTAGACATGAGGCTATTCAGATCTCTGAAAACTGAATGACGACTTTGATGTCGTCGGGTTTTCTCTCCAGGGCCGGTTTGAAATTCTCCGGCTTTTCATAGCGAGTGATCAGGCGGCCCAGCCACTTCCGGTCCAGGCGGCCCAACCGTTCATTCGCCTTGTACCAGTGACGCTTGTTCGCATTCACGCTGCCGACAATCACATTGTTCTTCAGGACCGCCGCCGCTGCGACGTCGCCCACGGCCCGGCT
>Ga0315282_10012399_pt1 | contig 13047 bp, 15 predicted proteins | sample YL17G07_20_MG_FD_203693 | JGI IMG/M metagenome (GOLD analysis project Ga0315282, IMG submission 203693) | Sediment microbial communities from Yellowstone Lake, YNP, Wyoming, USA - YL17G07_20 | ecosystem: Environmental > Aquatic > Freshwater > Lake > Sediment | place: USA: Wyoming | collected...
AAGCCATTGATTTGGGAGGAGATTACATCGACGTCGAATTGGCAACGGAGAGATCCTTTCTCCGGAGTTTGATAAGGAATAAAGGAGAAACACAAGTGATCCTATCCTCCCATGATTTCCTTAGAACACCTTCTCCGAAAGAACTGCAGAGGCTCTTTGGCCAAATGATTCGATTCGGAGCGGATGTGGTCAAGATTGTTTCCTTTGCCAGGTCGTGGGAAGATAATCTGAGCATCCTATCGCTTATTCCTTTTGCCAGGAAAAGAAGGCAGAGGATCGTTGCTTTCTGTATGGGTGAAAAGGGGAAGATCAGCCGCATCTTTTCTCCTTTCTTGGGAGCGGCCTGGACATATGCTTCGCTCAGCAGGGTCAAGGCTTCTGCTCCCGGACAGTTGACGGCTGGAGAGATGAGAGAGATCTGGAAAATGCTGAAACTCTAGCCCATTGAAGTGGAATGTGATTGGATCTTCGCTTCCCGCCAAAGGCAGGACTTCCAAAGTTTTAGAATGCGGTTTTTTATAGTTTATACTATAACTTTTTCAGTCCCGCCTTTGGCGGGATGTTCCAGGCATAGAGGGGTAACGTGTTACGTGAGAAAATGAGATGATTGATGCTCAGACGGAGCTTTACGGAGTTATCGGAAATCCGGTGCGTCACAGCTTGAGTCCCGTGATTCACAATGGAGCTTTTCAGAGGCTGGGTTGGAACGCTGTCTATTTGGCCTTTGAAGTAAAAGATCTTGAAGAAGCCCTGAGAGGGATCAGGGGACTTGGAGTGAGGGGTGTCAGTGTGACGATCCCATTTAAGACCGAAGTTGTCCCACTTCTTGATAAAGTTGAAGGGTTAGCAAGAAAGATCGGGGCTGTTAACACGATTGTTAATCGAGGGGGAAAGCTGACCGGCTATAACACGGATTGGAATGGGGCCCTGGGAGCGCTGGAAGAAAAGATGAACTTGAAAGCAAGGAAGATCGTCCTTCTTGGAGCAGGCGGGGCTGCCCGGGCCATAGGTTTTGGTTTAAAGGAAAGAGACTGTCAATTGATCGTCGTTAATCGCTCGAACAAAAAGGGAAAAGGGCTGAGCAGGGAATTAGGATGTGATTATCTGCCGATATCCTCTCTCGTCAAGATGAAAGCAGGGGAACTTGAAGCTGAGGTAATAATCAACGCCACCTCACTCGGGTTGTTTCCACGAGACGGGGAGACTCCATTTCCGAAATATTTGTTGAAAAAGGGGATGGTGGTCATGGACATTGTTTACCAGCCCTTGCAGACAAGACTCCTCCGTGAGGCTAAAGAGAGAGGGTGTCTCACGGTCAATGGGTTGGAGATGCTCATGCGTCAGGGGGCGGCCCAATTTGAGATTTGGACGGGGAGAAGGCTGGAAATCGGGGAGATCAAGAAAGATCTTCTCCGGACTTTGAAGGGAGAACCCACAAAGACCCGTTCTACCGGGCATAAAAAAGGAAAGCGATGATAGAAGTGAGACCCCTCCAGCAATGCGATGGAGCGGTGACCGTCCCTGGGTCGAAAAGCTATACCCACCGGGCCCTTATCGTTTCTTCGTTAGCCGGTGGAGAATCTGTTCTAATCAATGCCCTTCGATCTGAAGATACCGGGCGTACGGTCGGGGCATTGGTAAAATTTGGCGTGGAGGTATCTTGGAAGGGCGATCATGTTCGAGTTCTGGGAAGAGGAGGAATGTTTAAAGCGACAGATGAAAAAATCGATGTAGGTAATTCAGGGACCTCCATAAGATTTCTCACAGCTCTGGCTGCTCTCAGGACGGGAATCACTTTCCTGGACGGCAGTGAACGGATGAGAAAGAGGCCCATCGGCGAGCTGTTGAATGGTTTGGGAGAGTTGGGGGTCAGAGCCTATTCCCAAGAAGGAGACGATTGTCCGCCAGTGGTTGTACAGTCCCAGGGGCTCAATGGGGGTACGGCAAGGCTCAAGGGTGAAGAAAGCAGCCAATTCCTTTCCGGCCTTCTGATAGTGGCGCCCTACGCCCAGAAAGATGTAAACATAGAGGTGGCCGGTTCTTTAGCTTCCAAACCCTATGTTGACATCACCCGGGAGGTGATGTCTTCCTTTGGCGTGGAGATAAGGAGCCAGGGATACCATTCCTTTTTCATCAAGGCAGGTCAACGGTATCTCCCACAAAAGTATCGGATCGAAGGGGATGCGTCGAATGCCTCCTATTTCTTTTCGGCCGCAGCGGTCTGCAGGGGGAGAGTCAGGGTTAGGAACCTCAATCCAGCTACCATCCAGGGAGACATAGGATTTCTGGAGATATTGGAAAGAATGGGATGCCGCGTGACCCGAGGAAGTGACTGGATAGAAGTCCTGGGCGGAGAACTTCATAGCGTTGAGATCGATATGAACGAAATGCCTGATCTCGTTCCAACCCTGGCAGTGACCGCTGCTTTTGCCCGAGGGAAGACTGTGATTCAGAATATCGGACACCTTCGTCTTAAAGAATCGGACCGCATTCATGCTGTGGCCGCAGAGCTGAGCAAGATGGGTATCCAAGTAAGAGAGGGGGAGGACGGTTTGGAGATTTTAGGAGGAAAGCCCCGTGGAGCAGAGATCGAGACGTATAATGACCACCGTATGGCCATGAGCTTTGCCATTGCAGGACTTGCTGTCCCCGGAGTGAAGATTAAAGAAGAACGATGCGTGGATAAGTCGTTCCCGGGGTTTTGGAACGAGCTTCAGAGGCTATACTAATAAAGGGTTCTGGGATTCAAGGGGTCAAGGGTTCGAGTGAAATGCTTAAAACACTGATAAGTCTTTTTAAATAACACTTGAATCCTCGAATCCTTGACCCCCGGGTTGTTTGATGAACATCGTCTTAATCGGATATCGCGGTTCGGGTAAAAGCGCAGTGGGAAGCAAGCTGGCCGGTTGCCTTAAGATGAGGTTTGTGGATACGGATGATCTCATTGAAGAACGCCAGGGGGCTCCAATTAACGATATTGTGAAATCCCATGGATGGGATCATTTTAGGAAACTCGAGAAGGGTATCATCGAGGAAATCTCGAGAAGAAATAATTTAATCGTAGCTCCCGGAGGGGGAGCAGTGCTTGACGCAGATAATGTCAAAGCTTTAAGAAGAAATGGTTTCATCATCTGGCTTAAGGCAGATCGAGAGGCCCTTCTCAAGAGAATGAATCAGGATCCTGGAACCAATGCGAGAAGGCCAACCTTGACAGGTAAAGGGACATTAGAAGAATTACAGGAGGTGATATCCGCACGGGAACCATTTTACGAAAGGGCCTCTGAAATCCAAATCGATACTTCAATGTTGGCTGTGGATGCGGTTGTTGAAAGTATTTTAACCGCCCTTAAAGAGAAGGTGGGGAGGATTTAATATGGGAGGAAATTCATTTGGAACGCTGTTCAGGATTACCACTTGGGGGGAATCCCACGGAGAAGCCCTGGGAGTGGTGATCGATGGCTGTCCACCCCGAATAGACCTTTTAAACGAAGACATTCAAAAGGAACTCGATCGAAGAAAACCCGGCAAGGGGAAGGGATCGAGCCCTCGGGAAGAGAGCGACAGGGTTGAGATTCTTTCTGGTATATTTGAGGGAAAGACGACAGGAACACCCATCTCTCTTCTGATCAGAAATGAAGACGTTGATTCCAGTTCATACGAAGAATGGAAAGAAGTTTTCCGACCCGGTCATGCTGATTTCACTTATCAGGCCAAGTACGGCATCAGAGATTATCGGGGAGGCGGCAGGGCCTCAGCCCGCGAGACCATCGGGAGGGTGGCTGCAGGGGCAGTGGCTAAAAAGATCCTGAGAAAAGAGAAGGTTGAAATTATCGCTTACACATTAGAGCTCGGAGGAATTCGAGCGGAAAAGATAGATTATCAGGAAATCGAAAGAAATATTTTACGCTGTCCAGATCGGAAAGCCGCTGCGGCGATGGGAATGAAGATCGAGGAAACTAAAGCACGAGGGGATACATTAGGAGGTATTGTTGAGATCCTTGTCCAAGGCTGTCCTCCAGGATTGGGAGAGCCGGTATTTGATAAGCTGGAAGCGGATCTGGCCAAAGCCGTGATGAGCATCGGCGCGGTGCGGGGAGTGGAGATAGGTGCGGGGTTTGGAGTAACCCGTATGCTTGGATCACAATCTAATGACCCTTTAGGACCAGAGGGGTTCAAAAAAAATGACGCAGGCGGAATTCTGGGAGGGATATCCAATGGAGCGGATATTGTGCTGCGAGCGGCCGTGAAACCTATTCCTTCAATCAGTTTGGAGCAAAGAACAGTCAATCAAGCGATGCAACCCGTCTCACTCCGGATAAAAGGCCGACACGATATCTCGGCCATTCCAAGAATCAACCCGGTCTGTGAAGCCATGGTGGCAATTGTCCTGGTCGATCATTGGCTCAGACAGAAAGCATTAGGCCCGTCTTCTTACAAGGTTGATAGAAAAATTTAATTTACGCTTTTCTTATTTTCCGTCCTGTCGAAAAATAATTCCACAATTCCATCGCTAAGACAGAACCTGTTCGGCGTATCCTCTGCCTCCAAAATAATGGTTCTGTCCATGATTTTCTTCACGATAAAGGACTGCCCGGTTAGCTTGTCCTTGAACCGATCTCCTTCTGCAATGGCCATGGGCAACGACCTCTTTGATTGAGAATCTTTTTATTGCCCTCTGGTAACAGCAATTTCAATGCCAAGAAGGATTAACTCATATAACGAGTTGATATTTAATGGTTTTCGAAGAGAGATAAAATTTCACAGGAATGAAATTTATGGCACTTTTTGGCCGTCGTAAGCCGTTGATTTCCAACAGAGAGGCAGGGTCGGGAAAAGATCGAAAGATCACTTTACACAGGAAATAATGGTTACCATTCAAAGCATCTTAATGAGAAGCTTTATGAAAGCAGCAATTTGGCCGATACGGCATTTTTTGCTCAGTTTGTCACTTATGGCGGGAACCCTCCTGGATCGTCTTAAATAACAACCGAATAATCTTCTGATAGAGTTTTCAGAAGTCCTTGTTCAATATTGTAGCCTTTACTATATTTCTCATCGTGTCTGATCAGCAGGATGGTTCTTGGAATTTTCTTATATGACTCGTTGGCTCTATCTAAATTTGAGACTTCCTGCAGACCTTCATGATCGGCGTAAATAGTTTTTCTAAATCTCCTTTCTTCAAAGGACCCCTATTTTTTCGATTTAATCTATCTAAAATCTCTTTCTCTCTCTGGGCGTCATAAATCTTCTTCCCGATCCCCTTTTTAATTTCCCCTATTTTCAGGGTGATGCGGAGCCGTCGATTGAGAAGGGTCAGCAATTTTTGGTCGAGGAGATCCAATTCCTTCCTGTTTTTTTTCAATTTTTGCGAAAGATCGGATCGAGCCTCTTTTTTCATTTTTCCACCTCCTCTCCGTTCAATAAAAATGTCCGGATCAGTAATGCCTCGCTCTCACGTGAAAATATGCCGAGATCCGGCAGGGATGCTAAAGAAAATCTTATAGCGGTTACATCAGCTTGTCCCTGAACCAAGAGAATGATCCCAATAGCGCATGAACTGTGCTATTGATAGTGAATATGATCCCTCCCCTCAAAAATATAGGCCATCCGCTTGATAAGATTTTCGGAGGCATTCCTGCTGAGTCTCGGCTCTCTCCCGCGCTTCAGTGAGGCATTATCCGGATCATTTTCTCCCTATTGCTGAAGAGGGGCCTCCGTGCTATATTCCACCATGATGACACTTAAACCTTGCCGTGCTTACTACTATGGGGGCCTTCCGGTTAAAGGGTCGAGGCGGAAGGGACGGTTGTCGGTTGAACCGGACAAGTTTACCTTCGAGGCTCCGGAAGGGAAGGGTGGCGAGAGAATCCATTTAGAAATCCCCTGGTCCAAAATGGAGAAGATTTTCCTCACCCGTGATAATTATTATGGGACGGATACTGTCCTCTTCAATCTTACCTTTCGCGATCAGGCGGAGCAATCCTTCACCGTGAGGTTCGCACCCATCGCAGTTATTCCAAGGAGGAGGATTGCACTCCAGAAGGAATGGTTTGACTATTTAGCCAAAGCCATCAACTCTTTGGGGAGCGCTTCTCCCCTCTCCACTAAGTAATCTTTATATTCCTCATAGTTGGGTTGCACCCAGATGGGTGTTCCAAAGACTTCGTGCATCATAATGTTGAAAGCGACTTTAGTGATGTAGTATCGATGATGATGCCTCAGAATGGGATTCGTCGAAAACATCTTGAGCATTTCTCTGGGCCGCCAATAATAGCGCCTCATAATGTCTCGGTAGATGAGGTTTAACCGTTCCAGGTCATCCACTTCTTTGGCTGACATGACCGCGTGGAGGTAGTCATAATTCCGGTAATCCCAATCCTTGATCCTTCCCAGTTCCTTCATCTGGTAAAAGAGCGGAGTTCCAGGAAGAGGAGTGATGAGGTTCAGGCCGAAGTGGTCCACGTACTTTCCGAAAAATTTGAAAAACTCGTTCCGGTCCTGTTCTGTTTCGTTCCAGTGTCCGACCAAAAGTGTTGCCATGACCATTAATTTATGTTTTTTCAGGAGTTCCATCGCCTTCCGGGCCTGCTCGACAGTCTGGTGCTTTTTGATGTCCTTGAGAACGGAATCGGAATGGTATTCGAGTCCCATCATAAATTGGTAGACCCCGGCCTCCCGAAAGCCTTCCAGAAGGTCTTCATCCCGAATGACGAGGTCTGCCCTGGATTGCAGCCAGAAGTGCTGCTTCGTCTTTCGCTCGAGCATCTCCTCGATGAAGCCGATCCCCTGCTCGCGTTGGACGTTGAAGGTATTGTCACCCACATAGAAGATATCCTTGTTATATTTTTCTTTGAGAAGCTCGAGTTCATCAGCGATCAGTTTCGGACTCCTTCTCCTCCACGTTTTCTTGTAAAAAGCCGATTCTGAGCAAAAGGTGCAATCCCAGAGGCATCCCCTTGAAAAATTGACCACCAGCCCTCTTCTCCCTTCCGACGGAAGGGTCACAAAAGGGTGCTCCATCTTGGCGAGATGATAAGCGGGCATCGGAAGGGCGTCGAGGTCTTCGATGAAGGGACGATCTCCGGTGTAGACGAATTCCCCTTTTTCATTGAGATAGGCAAGACCCAGGACGTTGGAGAGGTCTCCCTTCTTCTCAACAGTCCGGAGAAATTCAGCGAGCGTGACTTCTCCTTCTCCCACACAGATATAGTCAATGGCTGGACAATCCCGGAGTGTCTCTTCCGCCATAAAGGAAGGGTGTTCCCCTCCCATGATGATGGTCGTTTCAGGGTTGGCCGCCTTAATCAGACTGGCCGCATTCATGCCGTCATAGACGAAGGCGGTGCAGATCACGGAGATGCCCACGACATCGGGCTTTTCTTTTCGAATTTTCTCCTCGAGGTCCCTCCAGGGGCTTTCGTTAAGGGTGCAATCCATATATTCGATCTCAAATTGCTCCCTTTCCAAATAGGCTAATAATTGGAGACATCCCGGTGAAGGGGTCCAGGCTCGAAGAATGGTCCAGATTTTATGGGGCGGATCAACCAGTAAGAAGCGAATACAAAACCTCCTGGCGAAAAGATGTGCTATTCTCTCTTGAGACGTGATTTGACAATGTGTTTAAGCAGGGATTTGAAAGGGGGAAAACGAAAGATGAAATGGGAACGGGGGATTTGAAAAATTTCTCCGGAAACAAGTTTTTCAGAAAAGTTTCTGACCTTTTGGGCCGCCTGCTCCACTTCCTTTTTCTTGACTACGGCCACCCTTTCAAAAACCGTTTCACAATACTTGCACTGTGAACAAGATGTCCGATTACAATCCTCATTCTTAAAATGCTCAATGAACCCTTCCAATTTCTTATTATCCAGTTGAACCAATTCCCTGACTTCTAAGTCGAAGACCTTTTCCAATTCGGAGACTTTCATAATATTGACATGTTCGGGCTGGATAAAATATCCCAAGTGGATCGGGGTGAAAGCTCCCTTTCTGGGAAGGGTAAAGAGGTCTAAGAGGTTTCCGTCGTACCGGCGATTTTCATAGGCCCTGACGTTTTCGAGGAGAAGAGGAGTCCGCTTGAAACGCTCAGTGATTTTGAAATGTTCATAGCCCACGGCTTCATAGTGGCGGATATCCTCGGGCCTGATCCAGGGAGATTTCAGAAGCTCTACCGGGTCCATCAATTTTCTGTAGAGGCAGAGATATCCTGGATACTGAAGATAACAATACTGCTCTTCTTCTCCCTCCCGCGACGCATGGCCGTCATGGTTGACATGTTCGTAATTATAAGGACATTGCCAGAGGCAGATATTATTGAGGATCAATTCCAAATTGCATTTCACTGCTTTTCGGATTGCCTCTAAGGTCTTGAACTCACGGTTGATGTGTTCGTCAATGATGATCTCCTCCACCCCCATGTCTTCATATTGAAGGGCTTTTCTTATCGTGTTGACCCGTGCGGTCGTGGAGACTTTTATTTTGAGGCGCGTAAAACGTTTTCTCACGAGATCGATCAGATAAGGGATGCCCACAGTCACAGCATCAGCGCCAGCCCGGTCAATCCATTCGAGGAGTTCGATGAGCTGCCCATAGCCTTTTTTGGAATACTGTAGGTTTCCAAGGCAGGGAGCGTTGAGGAGATAGCTAAATTCTAGTCCTCGATCGTGGCAGGCCTTGATGTATGCTTCCACATCCGCTCGTTTGATCTGGGGAAGAACAAAACCGGGTCTCGCCCCGCCGACAATATCAAAGGGGAGCTTGCCGAAAAGAGCATCCACGGATGTGCCTTTCACGGCATCCAAGAATGCAATATCCCAGTTGGCACCCACTCGCAGTTTCATTATCTAATCATGTAACATGCGAAACGATCTGTTTTCAAGGGAGGGATTGAGGGATATTCGAATGAGATGGGGGATAATGAAAGGGGAGTTACTCAAAACGATAGCCGCATGTGCCTCCGCCAAGAGCCACTTCATCGATATCCCTTTGGTCTATTGGGAAACTTTTGCACATCGCCAGGCGGAATTTACTATAAATACGGCAAAGGCTCCGCCGCGACAACATCGGGCAAACAAAAACGAAAGAACAACATCGAGCGCATTGATGGCATTCCCCTTTTCGCAACGCCAGTTGTTTCTTTACGTACCCCTTTCTGAAGTAAACAAGATAAAATCGTCTGAACTTGCCCATCAAATGGATCATGAAGCGAGCTTCCTTAATGACTTGGTCGATGTCAGATTTATTAGAGGAGTAGCCATTATAACCTATAACTTACCAAATAACCATTCCCAACTCTATTAAAATGCGGAATTCGGACTATGCATGCCGGAGGCACAGGGATTTTGGAAATAACGAAAAGGATGGATGAGTGAATGGGTAAGTCGTTAAGTCGAGAGTCATCGAGTCGTTGGAAACCGACCCGCGAGATTTTTCAACTAAAAAATACAAGGGAGGAATGGTTAAGGAGAGTCCATGAAGACTTCACCTGGAGACAGTATAAAAGGGGCTAACAATCTAGCATAGTATCTACTAGTCCTCAACTTTGGATAGCGTTGGGAGTTACCAGTTAGGATTTGAAATATGCGTAAAAGAGGTAGAGCCGTCTCTGACTCTGCCTTCGGTCTTTGACAAGTGAATGTGGATCTTTTTTTAGAATCGAGGTTAGGAAAGTGATAGGTTATAGAAAAACCGTGGAGTGGAATTATGCATAGCGGACTTTTTTTACACCAGAGGAGACTGCATATACCCTTATGTTGTTGCTTTTGGGATCTGCCGGAAAGATGAAAAAGCCTTGTCGCTTAGGATCGTAACCCAAGGTTGACCCGACCAACACTTCACCATCCATAAAAGTGACTTCCACTTTTTTACCAGAAGGTTTTTCTCCTTCAATATACTTCTTCCGCTCATTATACAGGGAGCCCCCGATGAAATCCCGAACTATGAAAATAGCTTTCAGGTCTTTCGTAGATACTTCGATTGCCCCGCCAGAGGGGTTATCAGCTGGAATAAGATGAAAACGTTCCTTATTCGGAAAAAAATCTTCAGTAAAGCCTTTGATTAACTTACCATCGCTAAAATGCACAACAACTTTAATCTTTTCCATCTCCACCTAACTCCCTATTAAGGCTGATAACTTTGACTTGGAGGATTCTTCTCAGATTCAAATCGGCCACCAATAAGGAGGTTCAGTTTCCAACGATCCTCACCAAACATCTGAATAAACTCTAATCCATACTGGTATCCTTTCCAGTACTGGTTTCCTTTCAAATCTTCTTTCGAATAAGGCTCCTTCCACACAATCTCCGCCACCGCTTTGAAGTTAGCCAATTCAAACCCCCTTGGAAACAGGACAGTGATACTTAATTCCGTACCAACAGGGATGTCTCTGGTGGATTCGATGAGAAAACCTCCCTCACTTGCATTCACAGCAATCGCTCCACGTAAACAGGAGTCATTCGCATCTCGATATCCTACGGGCAAATCAATAAAAACCCGAGGATATTTTCTTCTCTCTCTGTTGTTCGATGATCCTTCCATTGTCTCTTTATACCTCCCGTTTTTCTGTTACTAAATTCGCATCTTATTTCATAGGGCGATCGGTCGATAATGGACTACTTTTCTTTTCTCAATGGGAAATCTCAGAGCAATGAGAGTCTTCGATTTTTCCCTATGGGTTTCTATCATCATCCCACGGTTTCTTTCAAGAATATCCTTCGCCAATTTCAATATTAAATCGGCCAACCCTATACTCTGATCCCCTGGAGTTTCCGATGAATTCTCCGATGGGTCAACCGGCTTCCCGCCTCCGTTGAAACCTATTATCACCTCAACATATCTCCGTTTATCCTCGGGGAAAGTCTTGTCGGCACCCGTTCCATTATCGCTTGATTTCATTAAAAATCCGATGGTCTCGCTCGGAGGCGTTGAAAGGATGGCGTACTGAAGAACGGCATGTAAAATGAACCTCACCTGTTCTGGCTGAATATAGGTGTCAGGGAGGTCCTTTTCATATTTTTTATAGATCTTGATATCTTTCTGCCGAAACTGTTTCTCATCGGCCTCCAAAATTTCTTCGAGGATCACATGCAGGGTGTTCGGCTTTGCAATAGGGGTATTGACGTTGATGAAATTTAAGAGATTGTTTAGAACGGAATCAATCTTTTTGATTTCCTCTTTCACCTGAGTATGAGAACTTTTCCTAATTTCCACATCGTCATATTTGTCCATTGCTAGAGCTGTATCATGATAAATGGAGGCGAGAGCCTTCTTGATACTATGGACCAATTCAATTAAGAACGATTCCATGAAGGCAGGACCTTGCTCAACTGGAAGGCCTTCCTCTTTGGATTCCTTTGGTTTCACCTCATCTTTCTTCGGGAAGGAATCAAGCGGATTGGCCTTCTTTTCTGATTCAATAAAGTCCTTTTCCCGCTTTCCGGATCTATTTAGGTCCGGCTCGCCATTTTGTAGCAACCCTGAGGGGCTATTTCTGTCTGGCGTAAAAACACCCTCTCTTCCTGAAATAAACTCAGGGGGCGAATCTAATTTGTTAAGAATGGACACAAATAACTTATTATCCATCTCAACTACTAAAGGCTCCTTTGTTATTGGATAGGAAATCTGAGGGTGATGGTCTCTGGTTTTTCCCACGGGTTTCTGCCCTCATCTTGCGGTTTCTTTGAGGAATTTCCTTGGCTCCCCGTTTCTGGGCATACATCAAGGCATCGGCCTTAGATAGGAGCTTATCTATCGAAATAGGATATTCAGGATCAAACTGAGTAGCTCCCACACTGATCGATAACGCATAATCTTGGGACACTCTGGCATTATAATTCCTTATGTTTTCATACAAGCGAGTCATAAGTATCTCATCGCTCCCGTCAGAGGATTCTAATAGAACCGCAAATTCATCTCCTCCCATCCGAGCAATGACATCCGACTCCCGAAAGGTCTTTTTAAGGATACTGCCCAGGCCTATTAACGCTTGGTCCCCCTCGCTATGTCCGCAGTGGTCGTTGATCCATTTTAAGTTATCCATATCGATATAAAGGAGCATCCACCTTTTCTTTTTCCGAACGGCTACCTTAAAACACTGTTCTGTCAAAATAAAGAATCTCCGCCGATTATACAGGTCCGTAAGCTCATCTGTGAGGGAAAGAGCCAGCAACTCCTCCTCTCCTTTAAGGTCACGCATCATTTTATCAAACCGGAGGATAATTTCGTCGATGGAAAAGGGCTTTTTTATGAATTCCCGAGCTCCTGCAGCCATGGCTGACGAAGCGGAATGTTCATCATCCTGCCCAGTCATGATCATGACGGGAAACTTAGGATATAATTTTAGCAATTCCTTGGTAAGAGTAATCCCATCCATAAGAGGCATGACAATGTCAATGACCGCTGAATCAAAGGAATTCTTCTTGAGTTTTTCTAAAGCTTCTATTCCATTTTTTGCCGTTTCGCAGCTATGGCCGTATTTGGAAAACAAGGATGCGAGGAAATTGCGTACCTGTTCTTTATCATCCACGATAAGTATTTTATAGGAGACACCCATTCTCTATCCTCCGATCCGGCTGCTTTTAAGTCGAAATTTTATATGAGTATACCCTTGCCTTAATTTCTTCCAACCCATGGATTCACACAAGGTTCAGAATCAATCCATCTTCTGCACATAATTCGGACCCCTCAGTGGTAGGGGTCAGACTTGTCCTCTTTTCAAAACTAACTGTGTCGCCGGTCACAAATGGCATGGCCTTGACCATTTCCAGGACCCTCTCCGCCCGGAGATAAGTGAGCACATCTCCCGTATCTTGTCTTCTAGCTACAAATTCCTGTACGTTCCACCGACCAAAATGTTCTATCCACTGCATCAGCTCTTCGCCCGTGAACATGGTGTACCTCCTCTTTTAATAAAGGAACTTATTTTCCAGTCTGCCGATTAGGCCAAATGCTTTTATCAATGCTCTTAGATATAGTAATCTGAATGAAAACCAATTGGCTCTAAGATGCTGTATGCCTACCATCAATTGTTTACTTTTTGCCATCGTTCAGACC
>Ga0315282_10012400_pt1 | contig 13047 bp, 14 predicted proteins | sample YL17G07_20_MG_FD_203693 | JGI IMG/M metagenome (GOLD analysis project Ga0315282, IMG submission 203693) | Sediment microbial communities from Yellowstone Lake, YNP, Wyoming, USA - YL17G07_20 | ecosystem: Environmental > Aquatic > Freshwater > Lake > Sediment | place: USA: Wyoming | collected...
AGGTCCTCGATCGAATGCAGCGTTTCCTCCACGGTGCCGGCCGTCACGCCGTAAACCGGAATCCCCAACCGCGCCAGCCGATCCGCGGTCTCGATCCGATTCGCCTCGGGGCTGCCGAGCACCAAATCCGGCTTGAGCGCTACGATCTTCTCCAAGCTCGGGTTGAGGATGGGACCGACGTGCGGCTTCTGCTTCGCCTCGGGGGGATACTCGCAATAGTCCGTATCGCCCACCAAGCGGTCACCCAGACCCAGCGCATAGAGGGTTTCCGTGATGCTGGGGGCAAGGGAGACCAACCGCTCGGGCTGCTCGGGGATGTTCACACGCCGACCGGTCTGGTCCGTGACCCAGCGCGCAGAATACAAACCCGTCGCCAGGATAAGAAGGGTCAAAGCCAGGAGGAGTGGCAGACGAATCTGTCGTCCCCAGCGTCGCCACCCGGAGTCGGTGAGGTTTCGGGCGGACCATCCCTGTGAGAAGCGATACATTTCGAACTTGACCTTCCGCCTGCCCGGACAAAAAGAAACCCCGCGCACTCTCCACGAGGGCGGGGCCAATTCCACCCACTCCTTCTCGCGAAGAGTGTGCGGCCTGGCACGTCCCGACTCCTCGGGGCGGCCTCAAACGCCCAGGCAGGTTTCCTGACTCACGGCGTGCGTGAAAGCCCTGCACCGCCTTCCCACCCACGTTTCTACCGTCCACGAGCGAGGGCAGTGGCGCCTTCCGAGTTCCAGAGGAGCGGAAGCACGTGCAAGGCCCGCCCCGCGCCGCATCGCGCGGAGCCCACCGTTTACAGTGGCGGGACCGTGGCCGATTCTCACGGCCTTCCCTTGGGAGTGTCGCCAGCGGCGACACGCACCCGGGCTGCTTATTACCGAGAGTAAGTCTAGGCGCTGAGATTCTGTTTGTCAAAGCCTGTCCGACGGTGAACAATAGTGGGCGGCATGAAACACCGTACTCTCTGTTTTATCCTGGTCATCGTTGCCTGCTCGGGCGTGGTGCTTCGCTCCCACGCCAAGGAGCAAGAACCGCCGAAGCCCACAGGCTGGTGTTACGCCTCCCAAGGCCCGGTGGACGTAAGGCCCAAGGCTTCAGATCGCAAAGCCGCCGTTGCCCGCCTGGGGCGCGGAGCACTCGCGCCGGTGTTTGCGGTCAAGGAAGCGGGAGGCAAGCGTTGGACGCGTGTCCAAGCCGTGGAGCCCGCGAAACTCACGCCTCTTATGGGATGGGTAGATTCCAGCCAAGTCGAGACCCTGCCTCTCGGCCAGTTCCCGACAGACGCCGATCTTCTGAAGTTGCTGGGCGGAGCCTACCTGGATGATTTCACCGCCGCCCATACCGCGGTGGCCAGATTCCTCGTCCGGCAGGGCGCGCAGGAACCGGCAACGATTTGCTTCCTGGGTTCGCCAATTCTTCCTCAAGCGCGCTTCCAGGCGTTCCTGCGTTCACAGGGGAAGTGGGTGGTGGGACCGCACCTTGAATTTGCCTTCGCGGACATGCAGGCAGCGCTTACCGGCCTGGAAATCCGAGACTTGTTGGGTGACGGGAACGAATGCCTGCTCACCCGCGAGACTTTCTCTCGCGGGCCACGCAATGAGGGGGTGAACCTGGTGATTCGCAGGATTGAGGCAGGTGCCTTCCAAACGCTCTGGCAGGCCCCGGTCGAGTTCCGCAACCTCGCTTCCTTTCCCCCCAAGCTGCATATCCTCGCGCCGCCGGAGAAGAACATTGGAGCCCCAGGCACGGTCACCAAAGGCGAGGTGGATTTCCGCCCCCGCGGCCGCACGAGCGAGCCGGTGTGGAAGGGAAAAGTTGAGTTCTACGCTTTCGGCCGCGAGCTGCCCGTCGAAACCGTGACCGTTGAGAGGGTGTGTGCCTGGGACGGTACGAAGTTCGCCGCTTTGTACTAGTCGCGCCATAGCGCAGCAAAAGCTCCACGCGGAATTCACCATCAGCAGTGAAGGACTACCGGTAACAATCCCAGCACCGAGTAGGGTGTTATAATCGCGCCGTCGTAGAGTCCAAGCCATGGACGACCTTCTGCTTCCACTTTTCCCACTGGAAGCCGTGCTCCTACCCGAGGGGCCTCTCCCCCTTCACATCTTTGAGGATCGCTACAAGCTCATGGTCCGGGAGTGCCTGAAAGCCAAGTCCACGGGGAGGGGGCAGCAGGAGTTCGGGGTGATCCTGGCCAAAGAGCAGGAAATGCAGAGCGCGGGGTGCACTGCCCGCATCATCAACCTCACGCGCGAGTATTCCGATGGCCGAATGGATATCTTCACGGTGGGCAACCGGAGGTTCGAGATCCTGTACACCAACGAAGAGAAGGCTTACTTGCGGGGCGGGGTCGAGTTCTTCGACGACGATCCCGACGCCGATGTCCCCGAGGAAGAGGAAGCCCAGCGGGCCATCGAGCTGTTTCGCCAGGCCGTCGAGCGAATCCACAAATCCAGCGATGTGCCCATCCACCTTCCCCGACCGTACCGCCATCTTTCCTTTCGCATCGCCGCGCCGCTGCCTTTGGACCTTGACTTCAAACAGCAGATCCTCTCCCTCCGCAATGAGCCCGAGCGGTTGCGGCGGGTGATTCACGTCATCGCTCACCTGATTGCGCAGCTCGACTTCGTCCAGAAGGTTCGGAGTAAGGCCGGCGGCAACGGGGACATTCAATCCCAGGGCTGAACGCCTGCGCTGGACGCACCCCTCCCCCCGGGGCCCTATGCTGCCAGCTACTCGATTTTCTCCAGGGTGGGGCGAATCGTGATGAGCTTGCCGCCCGGTTCAAGGGCCAGCGGCTGTTCCCAGGGCTTGAAGCCGGGCAACAACAGGTTGAGGTAACGAGTGCCGGGGCGAACCTTGAGGATCGAAGGCGTGTTGCCAACGAAATCCCCGTCCAACATGATGTCGGCGCCGATGGGCTCGGAGAAGACCTCCACCGTGACAGGCTCGCCGGGAATGATCTGGGGAGCACGGGGAGGAGTTGTGGCAGGAGACGGCGCCGTCTGGGCGGCTGAGAAAGCAGGCACGGCGGTCGTCGGCGCCGGCGCCGGCGCGATGCTCTGCGCCGGGGCGGGTGCGGGAGTTCCAGCCCCTCGCAACCATAAGGGGACGATCAGTTGCGTACTGCGGTGATCCACGTTGGTGGCGACCACGGTGACTTGGTTCAGACCCCCTTGCAGCGCCACGCCGTCCACGGAGAACTCTACCGCCTTGATGTCCCCGCTGGAACGCAATTGGGCCGCCACGCCGTTCACGGTGACCGAGAGCACTCCCCGGGCATCGAGCGCCGCCCCACGCACGGTTACGACCGGCTGGCTGACTTCCGTTGGTACGTTGGGATCGTTCACGGCCGGTTCCATCACGCGCACGGTCGGGCCCGCGGAAGTCGCCGGCTTCTGCGCACCCAGCCGCTGCTCCGCTGAATGCAACACCTCGTTGAAGTGCGTTGCCGCCTCGACCAGCGGCTGCCAGGTACGGACGTCTTCCCAACGGAACTTGTGACTCGGTTCCTCCACCAAGCTCTCACGGACGCGGAAGAAGTGATAAGTCTTTCCACCCTCGAATTTGAACTCCGCCTCGGGCAGGCTGGAACGCATGAACCTCCACTGCCGCGCTTCGGTAATGGACGAGCGCGGATAACTGAACCCGTGGTCGCGGTCCTTTTCCGGCTGCCGGACCTCGTAGCGGATGGTTTCGCGCGTAATGTAAAGATACCCGGAGCAGCCCGTGGCCGCGTGCTGGTGCACTACCGCAAAGCGAAAGGTGGGTTCAGAAGCGTCCTTGACGAGATAGTTCTCCCAACTGATTTCTTCGTCCGATGCCAGAGGCGCCGCGCTGCCTTTGCGGGCAAACTGCGCAAAGGCAGACGGGGCGAACACGAGGACAGCACACGACACCGCTAGCAGCCGCAGAAGGCGGCGTCCCTCCCCATTCAAACGTCCAGCCTCTCCAACCAGCGTCCTCATGGCTCTTTCTCCAGACTCAATACAACACAGTGCGGCCACGTCCGTCAAGCGCGTGCATGGCGGAACCACAAGCATCAGGAGCCAACGCGTGCCCCGCCAGCGAAGTCAGTCAGTCGCCAATGCCGTTCCGCGTTGCACCTTTGCTACAATGGCTTCGTTGATGTCTGAGCCCAAACCCATCCAGGTGACTGCCGGCGTCCTGAAAGAAGGCGACCGGATTCTAATCTGCCAGCGCCACCGGTCTGACGCCTACGGTCTCCAGTGGGAGTTCCCCGGCGGCAAAGTCCGCGACGGAGAAGACCTGAAAGAGTCGCTCCGGCGGGAACTCGCGGAGGAGTTGGCAATCGAGGCCGAAGTGGGCGAGGAAGTCTTTCGCCGGCGCCATCGCTATCCCGACCGCTATGTGGAGGTGGTTTTCTTCCTGGTCCCATCGTATCGCGGCACGGTTCACAACCGGATATTTGAAGCAGTCGTTTGGGCGGACCGCCAGGAGCTGCCGAGTTACGATTTCCTTGAGGCTGACCGGGAATTGGTGGATCGAATGGCCAGAGGTGAAATTGTCTAAACGCCCACAGGGAGACGCTGCCGTGGCGGGCGGTGCCCGCCGCCGCAGTTCGCACCTCGCGGCGAACCGGTCCCGCAGGGCCCTAGCCGTCGCAGCCCTGGGGATTGCCCTCGGACTCGCCGGGACCTCGGTGGCGCTGCGAGGGCAAATCGAGAGCATCTCCACCCTGCCGCCCCATTATATCTGGGTCAGCCACGGACGACTCGAAGGTCACCTAGCCCTGAACTATTCTCCTGCCGCCGCTTTTTCGCCTGACAGTTCGACGCTCGCGGCGGTGAATGAAGACAAGATTGTGCTCATGAATCTCGCTGCCGCAGATATTCGAAAAGTGCTGCGCCCGCGCGTAGAGGGCATCACCGACCTACAATTTCAGTCCGCGAACTATGTGGCCCCTAACCGCCTGTTTGTCCTGGGGAATGGCTTGTTCCGCGTCAAGAACAAAGGCTCCGCTGGGGCAACTCCGACGCTCGCCTTCCAATGGGATATTGACCAGGACACGCTGTTCGGCAAAGTCAACGCCGCCGGCGCCGGCGGAGGATTCGGCCCCCTGCGTTACTTCCCACAGATCGGCTACCTGGGTCTCTACAAGCAAAGCAATTTTGACCTGTGGCACCCCGTCACCGGGCGCGGGGGGCGAGTGAGCCTTCCTTCCCTCACCCGACAGCCCAACCTCTTCGAGTTTTCTCCCGACGGCCACTGGCTGCTGCTCGCCCAGATCGAGGCAAGTTCCACGGCGGACCCGGTGGTGGTTGAGTTGCGCGAGCATCAATTCGTCGATTCTCTGCGGGGGCATCAGGGGACGGTTTTGGCGATGGCCTTTTCGCGTGACAGCAAGCAAGTGTTGACGGCCTGCGAGGATGGCCAGGTGCGCATTTGGTCGGTGCCCGGCTGGAAGCTCCTGCATACCCTGACCGGCCACCGGGGACCCGTACACTGGGCCGAGTTCTCCGCCGATGGCGACTGGGTGGTCTCAGGGAGCGAAGACACGACGGTGCGAATCTGGTCGTCGGCCGACGGGAGCCTCGTGCAGACGCTCGAGGAAAGTCGCGAGCCCGTCCGCACTGTGGCCTTTTCACCCAATGGGAAGTATGTTGCGGCCTCCACCGAACAAGTCGTCCTGGTGTGGCAAAGAACCGTCAGTGGGCAGTAGTCAGTGAGCAGGGGGCGGTTGTCAGTTCTCAGATGTCACCTGAGGCCAGGCGGGGGGTGAAAGAACGAGACCCCCGCCACGAAGAGGCTCTCCCAAACCAGCGGCCGCAGAAACATGGTAGAATTTTTCCTGCGCTCGCTGCGGCCGGGGCCGTAGCGGGGCTTCAACCCTTATGCTGAAAGTTGGAATGGTCAGCCTGGGCTGTCCCAAGAACCTTGTGGACAGCGAAGTGATGCTCGGGATTCTGGCCCGTCAAGGGTACGAGTTGACCTCGCGCGCCGAAGACGCCGACATCCTCATCGTAAACACCTGCGCCTTCATCGAGCCCGCCAAACGCGAGTCCATTGACGCCATCCTGGAGATGGCCGAATACAAGACATCAGGTTCAGCCAGGCGGCTGGTGGTGGCCGGCTGCCTGGTGGAACGCTACCGGCAGGAAATTCTGAAGGAAATCCCCGAAGTGGATTTCGTGCTCGGGACGAATGAACTTGAGCGGGTGCTCCAGGCATGTGCCGGAGACGCCGGCCGGCGCGCGGCTGACGCGCCCCTCGCGCCTTACCTCTATCACGAGTCCACCCCGCGGGTGCTCTCCACCCCTCCGTACAGCGCCTACGTCAAGATCGCCGAAGGGTGCGACCACCCTTGCTCCTTCTGCGTGATTCCCCAGATGCGGGGACGATTTCGCTCGCGTCAGTTCGAAAGTGTGGTGCGCGAAGCGGAAAATTTGGCCCGCCAGGGAGTGCGGGAGATCACCCTCATCGGCCAGGACACCACTAGTTACGGCGAGGACCTCAGCCGGCGCGACGGCTTGCCGGCGCTGTTGCGCGAGCTGGGCAGAATCCCGGAACTGGTCTGGGTACGCGCTCTCTATCACTACCCTAATCGCCTGAGCGAGGCGCTCATCGAAGCCGTGTCGCAAACGCCCAAGGTCTGCAAGTACTTTGACATCCCTCTCCAGCACGCCAGTGGTTCGGTGTTGAAGGGTATGCGCCGCGGGTCGAGCGGGAAACACTTCCTCCGCCTCCTGGGGAAGATCCGCAAGGCCATTCCCCGCGCCACGCTGCGCACCTCGTTGATTGTGGGCTTCCCCGGCGAAACGGAGCAGGACTTCCAGGAGTTGCTGGACTTCGTGGCGGCGGCGGAGTTCGACCACCTGGGAGTCTTCCTCTACTCGAACGAGGAAACGAGCGCGTCTTACGCACTTCCGGACCAGATCCCGGCGCGGGTGGCGCGTCGCCGGCAGCAGAAGCTCCTGGCGTTGCAGCGCAAGATTTCCCGGCGCAAGCTCCGGGCGCTGGTGGGCAAGTCGTTCCCGGTGCTGGTAGAAGGTCGATCGCCTGAGACCGAATTGCTCTTTCGAGGCCGTCTGGAATCTCAGGCGCCTGAGATCGATGGCCAAGTTCTGATAAACGACTTTGAAGGGACTGAGCCGCAGCCGGGCGAGTTTCGCTGGGCCACCATCACGGCGGCTGGCGACTACGACCTGGTGGCGCACCTCGAGGCCCGGGCTTTCGCCGAGGGGGCGACTCCGGTGGCGAAAGAGGCTGCCGCGTCACTGGTGGTTCCGATCCAGTCCCCAGTTGAGGCGAGTTTGGATAGCGGCCATGCGCTGCCCAATTTGTAAGCGCCAGACGAGCTGGAAGGGCAATCCTTACCGACCCTTCTGCAGCGAGCGCTGCAAACTGCTTGACCTGGACAACTGGCTGGCGGAGCGATACCGCGCGCGCGTTCCGGCCGATACCGGGAGACCCTCTGAGGAAGCCCCGAGCAGCCGGCACGCCGTCAAGGGGAAGCATGCCTGAGGGGCGTCGAGGGGCAGCGGTCTGGATCGCCACTTGCGGAGGGGTGGGATACTTCCCGCTGGCGTCCGGAACCGCCGGCTCGGCGGTGGGGCTGGTTTTGGTGGCCGGACTCGGCCGGCTGCCTCTCGGGCGGCCGTGGCTATGGGCCTTGCTCGGCGGCCTCGCGCTGGGTATCTTCGTGGTTGGGGTCTGGGCCGCAAGTGACGCCGAGAAGTTCTTCGACCGGACTGACCCGCCTTACGTGGTGATTGACGAGGTGGTGGGGCAAATGCTCACTTTCCTCGCGCGACCCGACAGCTCATGGAAGTGGCTGCTGGCCGGGTTCGTCCTGTTCAGGATTTTCGATATCGTTAAGCCCTTCCCCGCCTGGCGGGCCGAGCGGCTGGCCGGAGGGTGGGGCATCATGATGGACGATGTGGCGGCAGGCGCTTATAGTATGGTGGCCCTGCTGCTGTGGGGTTATCTTCTGAAATGACCTGGGGGAAGAAGGCGGGTAAATCGGATCAATCTATGGAAAGGAAAGCAGCCGCAGGAAACAGACCACACATCGAGGGCGTGGCACCGCGCGCCGCGATTGCGGGAGGCGAGGTCGCCATTCAGGGCCGCGGTTTCACGGCTAATGGGACGACGCGCCCGATGGTGCGCTTTGGCGAGCAACTCGCCAGCTTGCTGGTCAGTTCTCCCAACCGTCTCCTGGTTCGGGTGCCGGAAGGTGTGGAGAGTGGCGAGGTGACCGTGGACAGTGGAGCCGGCGCAAGCGAGCCGGCCTCTATCGCGGTCGGTATCACCGTGGCGGAGAACCTCCATCCGGTAGCTAATCCCGCCCTGGACCCGGCCGGAAATATCTTCAGCACGTTCAGCGGCAGCCGCGGACAGAAGATTGCCGTCTCCGTACTTAAAATCGGCCGCGACCACGTCGCGCACCCGTTCCTGAACGACCTCCTGAACCCCACCGGCTTGGCTTTCGACCGCGACGGGCTGCTCTATATTTCCAGCCGCGTCGAGGGCACGATTTATCAGGTGACGCCGGACGGGCACCGGTCGGTTTATGCCGAGGGGATGGGCGTGGCCACCGGCCTGGCTTTCGACCCCGAAGAGAACCTGTACGTCGGTGACCGCACGGGGACAATCTTCAAGATCAGCCGGGACCGACAGATTTTTGTCTTCGCCACCATGGAGCCGAGCGTGGCAGCCTACCATCTGGCTTTTGGCCCCCAAGGCGACCTTTACCTGACAGGGCCCACGACCTCGAGCTTCGACCAGGTCTTTCGCGTCTCACCCGCCGGTGAAGTCATCCCCTTCTACCGCGGCCTCGGACGCCCTCAAGGCCTGGCCTTCGACGTGGAGGGAAACCTCTACGTCGCCGCGTCGCTGGCCGGACGCCGCGGCATAGTGCGTTTGACGCCCGAGGCCAAAGCGGAACTCGTGGTTTCCGGATGCGGGATCGTGGGGTTGGCGTTCACACCTCATCGCTCCATGATTCTGGCTACCAACAGCTCCTTGATTGAGTTGTTCGTGGATATCGAGGGCCGGCCCCTATTGCAGTGACGAGTGATCAGTGACGAGTGACAAGCAAGGACTTGCCGACTCGCCACTCGTCACGGATCTCAGATGGATGCGGAAATCATCGCGGTCGGTTCGGAGCTGCTCACACCCTTTCACCAGGACACCAACTCGCTTTATCTCACCCAGAAACTGAACGCGCTCGGCCTGGAGGTAAGGTTCAAGACTATCGTCGGGGACGATCCCGAGCACTTGGCGCAGGTGTTGCGTGCCGCCCTCGGCCGCTCGCGGCTGATTTTCCTGACTGGTGGCCTGGGGCCCACCGAGGACGACGTCAATCGCCAGGTGGTGGCGGAAGTGCTCGGACTCCCGCTCCGCGAAGTGCCTGAAATCCGACGCCGCCTCGAGGAACGCTTCGCGCGCTCTGGGCGGGCCATGTCGGAGAACAACGCGCGCCAGGCGCTGGTACCGGAAGGGGCGGAATGGCTGGAGAACAGGCTCGGCACGGCCCCGGGACTCTGGATCGCCCACGAGGGCACCGTGATTGTGCTGCTTCCGGGCCCACCCCGGGAACTGGAGGCGATGTTCGAATCCACCTGCGCCCTGCGCTTGGCGAGCTTTGCCACCGCGGAATGCCTGCGCACTCGCGTTTACAAGCTCGTCGGCCTCGCCGAATCCGAAGTGGATCAGCGCATCGCTCCCCTCTACAAGAACTATGAGAACCCCAGTACCACGATCCTGGCCACACCCGGAGCGATCGAGGTCCATTTGCGAGCGCGGGCTGGGGACGAAGTCGAAGCCAACGCGCTGCTCGACGAATTGGGCGACAAGATTGAAGCCGCTCTGGGCGAATACGTCTTCTCCTCGGGAGGAGAATCCCTGGAAGAAGTTGTGGGCATGTACCTGATGATGAGACAAAAAACTCTGGCCGTGGCGGAAAGCTGCACGGGCGGTCTGCTGAGTGAGCGGTTGACCCGGGTTCCCGGCAGCTCCAACTATTTCCTGGGCGGAGCCGTCTGCTACCGCAACGAGCTGAAGACCAGGCTGGCGGGTGTCCCGCCAGAACTGATTGAGCAGAACGGCGCAGTGTCCAAGCCCGTCGCGCAGGCTTTGGCGGAAGGCATCCGGAAGCGTACGGGGGCCTCCCTCGGCATCGGCATCACGGGCGTCGCAGGTCCGGGCGGGGGCACGCCCGAAAAGCCCGTCGGCCTGGTATTCATCGCTCTGGCCGATGAGCGCGGCACCGAGATTCGGGAATTCCGTTTTCCGGGCGACCGGGAGCGTGTCCGCCTTTGGTCCACGCAGATGGCGCTGGAGGCCATTCGCCGCCGGCTCCGCGACTAATGCTAATCCTCCGCGCGAGAACTAGGATTGGCGATCCGGAGGCGCGAATTTGTCCATCAAGCTTGGCAATCGTCAATCTTCAATCGAAAATCGACAATTCGAACATGCGCGCCTTCATTGCCATTGACCTGCCGGAAAGCATCCAAGCTGCCCTCGGCCGGCAGCAGGCCGCGTTTCGGGCTGCCTGCCCCGACGCTCGCTGGACTCGCCCCGAAGGTATTCACCTGACCTTGAAATTCCTCGGTGAGATCTCCGACGACCAGGTCCGGCAGGTCACGGAAGCTTTGGCCAGCCTAGCGCCGCCCGAAAAGTTCTCCATCGAAGTCAAGGGATTCGGCTTTTTCCCCGACCCTCGCCGCCCGCGGGTCTTCTGGGTTGGGCTCGAGGCGCCGCCGGCGCTGGGCGAACTTGCCCGTCGGGTGGAGGACTGCATGGAGAGGCTGGGCTTCGCGCGGGAAGATCACCCCTTCACGCCGCACCTCACTCTGGCGCGTTTCAAGGTTCCCCGGCCGCAGCCCGCCTTCCAGGCACTCCTCGAGCGGCACAAGGAAACGACGCTGGGCGGGTTCGAGGTCTCGGAATTCTTCCTTTTTGAGAGTAAACTCTCGCCGCACGGCGCGGAGTACCGCAAGGTGGCGCGTATTGCCCAGTCGGCGTGATTCATGAACTGGTCCGTCATCTGAAAAGGCAAAAATGGCTGGCCTGCTGAGCACTTTGATTGCTTACCTTCTCGGGTCGATTCCGTTCGGCTACCTAATGGTTCGGTGGCAAAGGGGGATTGACGTCCGGGCCACCGGCAGCGGCTCCATCGGGGCCACCAACGTCATGCGCAGCCTGGGAGCCGTCGGCTTCGTGGCCACCTTCATTCTGGATGTAGGCAAGGGGATCGTGGCAGTGCTGCTGGCTGCGAGGCTCACCGCCCACGACCCTAGCTGGACAGCGGCGGCGGCGACGGTTGCCATCCTGGGCCATTGCTTCCCCGTCTGGCTGGGTTTCCGTGGAGGAAAAGGCGTCGCGACAGGTGTCGGAGTGTTCATCGCGCTCGCGCCATTTCAGGTCGGCATGGCGCTAGTGATCTTTGCGGTAGTCGTCGCCATTTGGCGCCAGGTCTCGCTGGGCTCGATCACTGCCGCGGCAGCCTTCCCCGCCCTTTTGTACTTTTTGAGAGAACCGCCTCCGCCCCTGCCAATCGTGCTGGGAGCCGCCACTGGAGCGGCCATCATCATCGCCAAGCACCATAGCAATATCCGCCGGCTCCTGAGCGGGACGGAAGCTCGGCTGGGCAAGAAAAAGGCAGTAGGCAGTAGGCAGTAAGCAGTAGGCAGTGGTCACTCTCTGGCGGCGGCCTACAACGGACAACTGACAGCTTTTCCTCATGAATCACATCGCCATCATCGGCGCCGGAAGCTGGGGGACGGCGCTCTCGCTCACTCTCGCCAACCTTGGGCACGCTGTGAGGCTCTGGGCCTACGAGGAGGAGGTAGCCGAGAGCATCCGCACGCGCCATGAAAACGAACTGTTCATGCCGGGGGTGCGATTGCCGGAAAGCGTGATTCCCACGAATGACCTCGCGGAGTCGCTTGCCGGCGCGGAAGTCGTCCTGACCGCGATGCCCTCGCACGTCTGCCGCGCGCTCTACGAACGGATGCTTCCCCACCTTCGCCCGGAAATGATCTTCGTGAGCGCCACCAAGGGGCTCGACACCGAGCGCTTGATGCGCATGAGCGAAGTGCTTCGCAGCGTGGTGGAGAAGAAGTTCTCGCCGCGGCTCGCGGTGCTTTCCGGGCCCAGCTTTGCCCGCGAGGTGGCCCGCGGCGACCCTACCGCGTTGGTGGTGGCATCCGAAGACCGCGAAACAGCTCAAATCGTCCAGAGAGAATTCTCCTCGCGAACCTTGCGCCTCTACACCTCGAGCGACGTCATCGGCGTGGAACTGGGCGGCGCGGTGAAGAACGTGATTGCCATCGCCGCCGGTGTGGTGGAAGGGCTGGGACTCGGACACAATCCCACCGCGGCCCTCATCACGCGCGGACTTGCCGAGGTGACACGCCTGGCCTGCGCCTGTGGCGCCCGGCGCGAAACCCTGGCCGGACTGGCAGGCATGGGCGACCTCGTCCTGACCTGCACCGGCCACCTCAGCCGCAATCGCACTGTCGGCGTGGAGCTGGGCAGAGGACGGCAGCTCGCGGAAATCCTTGGGCCCATGCGCATGGTCGCGGAAGGCGTCAAGACTACGGCGGCGACCGTGGCTCTGGCCGCGAGACACCGCGTGGAGATGCCGATCACCCAGCAAGTCCATCGGATCCTGGAAGGGCAAACCTCTCCCCGCGATGCCATCCGCGAGCTGATGGAACGGACCCTCAAGGAAGAATAGAAACGACCTGCATGATCTCCCTTGATACCGCGCGGCGCAGGGCATGGCCAAGACGCTAGCCTCTGTCTGGGCCAGCGTCCATGATCCCGGCGGGACCAGACCGACCCAGGCGCCGGAAATAGTGGAGGCGGGGTCGCGCGAAGTCGTAGCTCTGGCGTGGCCCTTCCGTGACGTGCGTCAAGAAATTCCCCCCTGGCCGCGGCCGAGTGTTGCTTTTCGGCCCGGCTTTGCCTTAACATTTCAAGGTAATAGGGCGGCATGAAACGAAGCCAAATCCGACGCGTGAGGATCCTGTACCTGCTGCTGGTGATTCTCATTGGCATGAGTGTCCTTCCCCTCTGGTT
>Ga0315282_10012401_pt1 | contig 13047 bp, 12 predicted proteins | sample YL17G07_20_MG_FD_203693 | JGI IMG/M metagenome (GOLD analysis project Ga0315282, IMG submission 203693) | Sediment microbial communities from Yellowstone Lake, YNP, Wyoming, USA - YL17G07_20 | ecosystem: Environmental > Aquatic > Freshwater > Lake > Sediment | place: USA: Wyoming | collected...
GCAAGAGATCAGGGATAGCTAGCCACCGAAGCCAGCTGAGCCGGAGATCCTCGCATCCCAAGAACTTGCCCCCTAAAGGCCGCTGGACTGGATTTCCCTTACCAGGGCAATTCCCCTTGGTAATTCCTTCAAACCTGTCAGGACGATTCCTGCGATTTCTTCCCAGGCTCTCGGTCAGCAAACAACTGATCCGAATCATTGCCTGGATCCCCTTGTCGCCCGGCCCGAGGCGCCTACCTGGGGATAATTACTCATCAAGATAGGGCCGGCCGATTAATTACTTGTAATCATATAGTGTTTACTTATCATCATTGTTAAATATGTATAATGGCGCATTTACATCTTTTTTCTCTTGAATAATATTTTAGCCCTAGGGTTTAGAAAATATGGATCGGCGAAATTCTTAGGCCGATTGTGCCAGTTGCCATTAAAGGAGGACTCGCTGATGAAATGGCTTGGGATGATGTTGATGGCAGCGCTGCTGATAGTTGCTCCTGGGTACGGCATTGCGGCGCCGCCGGGAAAAGATAGCACCTCACCGGCAACCCAGTCCAAAGATCTGGGAAACAGGGGAGAACAGGCGCAGGCCGTAAAAAGCTATACCGCGGAGGAAAAGAGGGCCTATCAGAAGAAAACCGCCGCGGACCTGGAGAAACTGCAAGAAAGGATCGGCGACTTAAAGGCAAAAGGGCAACAGGCCCCGCCGCAAACGAAGCGCATGTATGCCAAGGCAACGATTAACCTTGATAGGATGGCCATCGCCGCCCAGAACAAGGTGACAGCCCTGGAAAAGGCCTCCGGACAGGACTGGAGCCGCCTCAAGGCTGAGACGGATCAGGCCATGGAGAAGTTGACCAAGGCCGTCAAGGAAGCCGAGTCAGGCCTCCCATAATGCCCTTAGGCCACCTGAATGCCAGAGTCCAGGAAACTGAGTGGGTTAATTATAGGCATTTTTGCTGAGGTCAAAATAGGTATTTAAGTCTATTGACATCGCGGTGTTCGATAATAACTTATTCACAATTAGGTACTATCTCGGTTTTGACAGAGGGAATTTTCCCTGCATATTTATAATATTGGCTAAATTAAATATTGTATATAGGCGTGTATTGCGTCTACTCAACCAATCTGGATCATCGGCAAAGGGGAAGGACCTACTGCCTAACCAGAAAGGCAAGTAAACCTTAGACTCTGGAGGGGGTTGGAATATGGAGAAGAGAAGATTCTCAATAATCGTAGGTCTGCTGCTGATAGCAGGTGCCCTTTCCTGGGGAGTGGATCAGGCCCAAGCGAAGTATTACGCCAACAGCCCGATTATCCCGAAATTTGTCGAGCCGCTGCCGGCTATCCCCGTTGCCACAACGGCTACTCTTCCGCCGGGAGTTCCCAATGATGGGGATTATTACGAAATTGACGCGGTCCAGACAACCCATCAGTTTTCCTCGTCCCTACCCGCGGGTAAAGTGCGGGGTTATATGCAGCACGGGGGCACTTACAGTTATCTGGGCCCCATGATCGTGGCCACGAGAAACCGCCCGGTGCGCCTCAAGTTTACCAACTCATTTCCAGCGAACGGCAAACTCTTCCTGCCGGTGGATACCAACCTCATGGGGGCGGGGATGGGTCCGGACGGGGTGTCTCCCTACTCGCAGAACCGCACCACCCTCCATCTCCACGGCGGCGTCACCCCCTGGATCTCCGATGGCACGCCCCACCAGTGGATCACCCCCGCCGGTGAAACCACCCCCTACCTCAAGGGCGCGAGTCAACGAAACGTCCCCGACATGTTCGGCGGCAATCCGCCCGCCGGGTCGGAGACCATTTATTATAGCAACCAACAGAGTGGCCGGCTGATGTTCTACCACGACCACGCCTTCGGGATCACCCGCCTCCATGTCTATGCCGGCATGGCCGCGGCTTACCTGATACATGATGCGGCCGAGGATGCCTTGATCACCGCGGGCACCATTCCCACCGGGGGAACCATTCCCCAGGGGACCACCTTGGGCGTTCCCCTGGTCATCCAAGACAAGACCTTCGTGGGAGCCAACACCGCCGCCGATGATCCAAACTGGGCTACGGTGGCCGCCACCTGGGGGGGCAGCGCCTTTGGCGATCTCTGGTTCCCCCACGTCTACGAGTTCAACCAGAGCGCGTCTTTTGCCTCCGGCGGCGGGGTCAACCCCCAAGGCCGCTGGGACTACGGCCCCTATGTCTTGCCGCCTGGGACCATCGCCGATACCGCCAGTGGGTTTGGCAATTCCATGGGGATGACGCTGCCGGCCGCAATCGGCGACGTGCGGGATCCGTCCTGCGTGCCCGAGGCCTTCATGGACACCATGGTGGTCAACGGCAAGGCCTACCCCACACTCACCGTGGCGCCCCAGGCCTACCGCTTCCGCATTCTGAACGCCTGCAACGACCGGACTCTCAACCTGCAGCTCTATTACGCCGACAATAGCGGGCCATTCCCCGCACCTACCTCGCTAATTGCTCCTCTGCCGGCGGGCTACGCCTCCAACATCACCGCCCGCAGCCCTGCTGGCACGGAAGTCTCCATGGTGAAGGCGGATGCGACGGTCTATACGATTCCCGCCGCCTCGGTGCAGTTCGGCAATCCCTATCAAATGGAAAGCGGAGTTCTAACTCCGCTGTTCTATCCGATAGGCGGCCAACCCACCGTCGCGGTGCCCTTCGACGGCCGGGTGGGCGGGGTGCCGGATCCCCGGCAGACCGGCCCCCAGATGATCCAGATCGGCAACGAAGGCGGCTTGCTGCCGGCGCCCATCGTGCTGGCCAACACCTGCGTCGACTACATTTACGACCGCAAACAGATCACCTATGGGGATGTGAGAAATTACGCCTTACAGACCCCCAACCCGTCGAACCCGACCCAGACATTAAATTACCCCCACCCCGGGTACAACCTCCAACTGGGTCCGGCGGAGCGGGCCGACGTGATCATCGACTTCTCCTCGGTGCCGAGCGGTTCCAAACTCATTCTCTTTAACGACGGCCCGGCGCCGCAACCCGGGTTCGACCCCCGCTACGACTACTACACGGGCGACCCGGATTATTCCAATTCTCTCACGGGCCTGGGTATGGGCGGCGCCCTCTCGACCCAGGTGGGCTTCGGTCCCAACACCCGGACCATCATGCAAATCACGGTGACGGGAACCGCAGGGACAGCTTACAATCTTACCACCTTGCAAGCGGCCTTGCCGACTTACTTCGCGGCCAATCAGCCCCCGCTTCTCGTGGCGCCGGGTAATTACTCGCCCGTCACGAACATCACCGCCATCACCGGGGCGAACGGGCATGACATCCCGATTTTCAACAAGAGCATCGCCGAAGATTTTGATCCCATCTGGGGCCGGATGAACGCCGAACTGGGGACCGAACAGACCTCCACCAACAGCCAGGGCCAGCAGACCTTCGGCTTCCATTTCGCCGATCCGGCCACCGAGAAAATTAACGTCTTCAACAATCCTATCTTTCCGGGCGGCTCCATCAAGACCCCCGTTCCCACTACCTCTACTTTCGGGACCCAAATTTGGAAGATAACCCACAACGGCGTGGACACCCATGCCATCCACTTCCACCTGTTCAACGTCCAGGTGATCAACCGGGCTGACTGGGCCGGGGTCATCAAACCGCCCGACCCCAACGAGATGGGCTGGAAGGAAACGGTCCGGTTGAACCCGCTGGAAGACATCTTTGTGGCGCTGCAGCCGAAGTTGCCCACTTTGCCCTTCTCGGTTCCGTCCAGCATGCGTCCCCTGGACCCGACCATGCCGGTGGGTATGACGAATGCCATGTTCTGGAACAAATTGCCCGCGGGCGGAGTCTTGCCCAATTTCCCGTTCACCAATCCTGGGCCGGGTAACGTAACCGTGGTTAACAACTTGACAGACTTCTTCAATGAGTACGTCTGGCACTGCCACCTGCTGGGGCACGAAGAGAACGACATGATGCGGGCCATATCGGTGATGAGACCTGAGCCGACGATGGGGGTTCTATACTTGCTCCTGCTCAATTAATGATCAGCACTGAGTCTGGGGGCGAACGCTGGTTCTCCCCCAGACGACGGATACCGGCCTGGACGCGGCGACGGCGGCGTCCAGGCCGCACTATTTGGTGCCGGGGGGGGCTCCAGGGATGTCTGATACCGAGTTGCAATCAAATAGTAATTATCGGTAGCCGCAGGCTTTAGCCTGCGCCCGCACAGGCTGGAAAGCCTGTGCTACCAATTGATTGCGAAGTGGTATCAAAATTCATCCAGGGCCCGCCAGCCGAAGCTTTCCAGGTAGGCCTGGAGCTTTTCCCGCTTCTCCCGGTACCTCTCTTCCCACAACGGGGGGCAATCCTCCGGCCTGATTTCTCCTTCCCTGATGGCCGCGGCATAGGCCATGCAAGTGGCGTAGCCGCAGGCCTTGCAGTTGGTCATGGGCAGCAGCCTCAAGATGTCCATGACCTTAAGCCCGGCCTGCCCGGTGTAGCGGGGGGTGATCTCCTCCCGGCGCTCATACACCTGGTTGATCTGCCCCTTGATCCACTCCAGCAGGGCGTGGCATTCCTCCATGTCCCGGGCCCCGCGTATGGCGATTTTTTGGGGGTGCAGGGTGATCCACTTGCCGTCTGACAATTTGAGCAGGAGCACCTGGTTGGTTTGATCATAGTCCCAGCCGCCTAATTCGGCATTCAGATAGGGGAAGGATGGTGAGATATCCGCCTCGAAGGTGGCGATGGCGTGCAGGACTTCTTTAGAGGAGTCCATCTTAGGACGGAAGATTTCAAAGTTTTCAATCCGGTCCAGTAACATATTAAGCCTTGGTGACTTTTTCCCTTTGAAATTTCTCCCGGAGCCTCGGCACCAGCTGCTCCCGCATGGCGTCCCGCACCCGGCGGAAGGTGGCCATGATCTCCTCTTCGCTGCCGGTGGCCCGGGCCGGGTCCGGAAAGCCGACGTGCCTGACTTCGGTGTCTCCGGGAAACAGGGGACACTGTTCCCGGGCCTGGTCGCAGACCGTGATGACCAGGTCAAACTCTTCCCCGGCCAGATCGTCCACGGATTTGGAGCGGTGATGACTGATATTGATCCCCAATTCCGCCATCACCTGAACTGCCCGAGGGTTGACCCGGCTGGGCCGCACCCCGGCGGAAAAGGCCTGCACCTGCCCGGCCAGGTCGTGGTTCACCAGTCCTTCGGCCATCTGGCTGCGGCAGGCGTTCTCAGTGCAGAGAAACAAGACTTTCAGCATGTAGTGGCGGCTTCTTTTTTAAAAAGGTCAAAGTTCAAGGTAATAGGTTAAAGGTTAAAAGTTAATGTAGGGTGCGTCCTACGCACCAAATTATTAAGATAAATCAGCAATTTCCCCATATAGGGCGGCCTGTGGCCGCCATCATTCGGCCCACCCGGCTGGTGGCAAAGGCGACTATCCTGGGTTTTATATGGTGCGCAGGGCGCACCCTACCAAACTTCCTCTTAAGCGATAAGTTTTTTGATCTCATCCACGCTGGGCACCTGGCCCACCATTTTCACTTCCCCGTCCACCACCAGGGCCGGGGTGGTGAAGATGCCGAAGGCCATGATCTTGCTCAGCTCGCTCACCTTTTCCACCTCATAGTCGCCGCCGAGAGCTTTGGCGGCCTCTGCCGTACGTTTGGCCAGTTCCACGCATTTGGGACAACCCGGGCCCAACACCTGCAATTTTTTCATGATTAATTTCACCTCATCGTATTTGATTTTTGGGCCGGTGCAATCTTGCCGTAACGGTCCTTGATGACATCCCTCAGTTTTTTGATCATTAACGTTGTTACTCCTCGCATCCCACCATCACATTATGGCGTTGAATATGAAGCCAACAATGATAATACCCACCGTGACCACCCCGACGAACACCGCGATCAGCTTAGGCTTCAAGACCTTCCGGAGAATGACGGTTTCCGGGAAGGATATGCCGATAATCGACATCATGAAGGCCAGCACCGTGCCCAGGGCCGCGCCCTTTTCCAGCAAGGCCTGCACCACCGGGATGATGCCGGCGGCATTGGAGTACAACGGCGCCCCGAGAATGACCGCCACCGGCACCGACCACCAGGCCTGTTTGCCCATGAGGGCCGCCAAGAAGCCTTCGGGCACGTAGCCGTGGATGGCGGCCCCCGCCCCGATCCCCAAGATGATGTAGATCCAGACCCGCCCCACGATATCCCTGACCTGGTGCAGCCCGTAATCGATCCGGCTCATCCAGCCCAACTTTTGCAGGAGAGCCGGCGTCTGCCCCATGCGGATCTCATAGACCCAGTCTTCCACCTGGCGCTCCATATTCAGACGCCCGATAATCAGGCCGGTAACCATGGCGATCAGCAGCCCCATGGCCATGTAAATCAAAGCGATGCGCCAGCCGAAGAGGCCGAAGAGCAGCACCAGGGCGATTTCGTTCACCATGGGGGCCGAAATCAAGAAGGCGAAGGTGACGCCGATGGGAATGCCCGCTTCGACAAAGCCGATAAAGAGCGGCACCGCCGAACAGGAGCAGAAAGGGGTTACCACCCCTAAGAGAGCCGCCAGCACGTCGCCTAAAATCTCCCGTTTGCCCGCCAGGATGGTCCTGGTCCGCTCCGGGGTGAAAAAGGAGCGCAGCACCCCGACGCCCCAGATCACCAGGATCAACAACATGAAAACCTTGGGGATATCCAGGAAGAAAAAGGACACCGCGTCGCCCAGGTGAGTGCCCGTAGCGATCCGCAAGACATCATAGGTGACCCATGTGGAGAAGGGCACCAGTCGGCAGTAAATCGGGAACCAGACAATGAGTGCCAGACCTATCAAAGTCAGCTTGAGAATTTGCCCGGCCGACAGAGCAGCGATTGCCGCTTTCACCTTGGAAATGGGGTTTATTGGTTGTTCAGTCGATTCGGCAGCAATTTCCGCCGGCACCGCCTGCTCTTGAAGATTTTGGTTATCCATGGTTAGCATCCCTTAAAAGAAACCAATTTCTTAATTAGACGTAAAAGATTACCAGGCGCGGACCCCCTGGAAGAAGATATAAGCCCCGACAAAGAAGATAAGGAAACCGGCCACCTGTTGCATGATGGTGCCAAACTTAGCCCCTTTGGATTGCAGGAAGCTTTCGATCACCCCGGTAAAGGTGCCCGCCAGAATGACCAGGGTCCCTTGGCCCAGGGCGTAAGCGAACAGCAGAGAACTGCCGTATGCCACCTCGCCCTTGACCGCGGCCAGGGTCAGGATTACCGCCAGCACCGGGGAGGCGCAGGGCGCGAGCACCAGGCCGAATAGTGCCCCCAAGATCAAGGCGCCGATTAGGCCGGTGCGCTGGGGCAAAAATCTTTGCGCATTACCGCCCAGTTTCAGATTAATCAGGCCGGACAACTGCAAGCCCATGACCATGAGGATAACCGCCACCACAAAATACCAGTAGACGCCCACGTCGCCGAACATGGTGCCCATCAAGGCGGCCATGGCCCCCAGGATAGACATGACCAGGGCAAGTCCCACCACAAAGGTAACGGAGTAGAAAAAGGCCTGCTTCTTACGCCCCTCGGCGTAACCGCCCACGAAGCCGATGACCAAGGGAATACTCGCCAGGATGCAGGGACTGGCGGTGGCCACCACCCCGCCCAGATAGCTGGCGCCGTAGGCCAGGATGGGACGGGTCTGCATGACCTGCCCCAGGGTTTCGCTCCATGCCATGAATGGTCTCCTCAATCAGCGGATGAACTTCAATTCCTTGAGCTTCTTAATGACCTCTTCCTTGGACAAGGCCCCCAAATGGCGGTCCACCTCTTTGCCTTCGGCATTCAGGAACACCTGGGTGGGGATGGCCACGATCTGGTATTGTCCAAACAGGGGCTTTTCCTCGTCCACATAGACCATGCGAAATTCCATTTGGTCGCCATGGCTGGTTTTTAAGGCCGCCATGACCGCTTTCATCTCTTTGCAGGGGATACAATACTTGGCGCCGAATTCATAGAGCGCCGGCTGGCCTTGGGGCGGAGCCGAACCCTGCGCCTGGGTCGGCCAGGGTTGCCAGACCAGCAGAAAACCCATTACCAGACAGACCAAACCGATAACGTAGTGATGCGACAATCTCATATGCAGCCATCCTTATTGAGTCATTAGGGTCAGGCTTGCTGACTTTATAACCGTGTATCCGGATTCATAAATATTAAACCATTGCAGGCGGCAAAACCGGCGCGCCTGTTTGAAACTTTTCGCCAACAACCCAAAAATTCTTCTCGACCATTTTCCCGGAATTACCGTGACGCCGGCGGGATCAAGAGCACCGGGCACCTCGCCAGCCGAGAGACATTATGGGCCACGCTGCCAAGGAACAGCTCCTTGATGAAACCCTTCCCCTGGGTGCCAATGACGATTAACGAGATATCCTGGGATTCCAGAACCTGGAGAATGGCAGGAATTGGGTGCCCGGGATCGAAACGATCATGAACTATGGGAACCCCGGCTTTCAGAAGGCGCTGCTTCCATTGTTCCAGCAAGTCCCGGGCCGCGCCCTCGGCGATCTCCTGGTAGCCCTCCGGGTATGCTTCGTGTCCCGGCACATCCAGGGCGCTGAGCAGCGTCACCTGGCCTATTCCTCTGGTGGCCAAAAGCTCGACAAATTCTCCGGCCCGCACCCCAATTGCGGAAAAATCGGTGGGGAAAAGGACGTGGCGCAACAGTGAGCCGCAATGCAGGCGGCAGGGGTCCGCTTCCCGGTCCTGTTTAACCCGCACGTTAACGAGCAAAGTGGGGTGCCTGGCATGGTGCACCACCGCGCAGGTGAAGCACCCCAGCACCGCCTCCCGCCACAGGGCGGTGCCGTGGGAGCCCAACACGATCAGATCGGCGCCATAGCGACAGGCGATATCGTTCAAAGAATAGGCCGGCAAGCCAATGGGCATCTCCACTTCTACCTGCAATCCCTGGGCTTCCAGTTGCCGTTGCTGCGCTTCCAGCTTGGGCCGGACGTCGGCCCGCAGCATTTCTTCCAAACCCACCAGGAATCTGGTAACGATGACATTGGTCAAGATCACCCGGGAACATCCCAGGGCCTTGAATTCTCCGGCGCAGGCGACAATCTCATCCCAGGCGGACGACAGGTCGGTGGCCAGCACAATGGTCTTGAACATGGACCTACCTTTTTTCCTCTATGATCCCCGGTTCGCACACCAGGGGCGCAAAATACTTGTCCCTGAACCGCAAGGCCACATTAACCAGGCTGATGAGCACCGGCACCTCCACCAGGGGGCCGATGACCGCGGCAAAGGCCTGGCCCGATTGGAGCCCGAACACCGCCACCGCCACCGCAATGGCCAGTTCGAAATTGTTGCTGGCCGCAGTAAAGGACAGGGTGGCGGAAATGCGGTAACCCGCCCCGGCCTTGGCCGACATATAAAACGTCACAAAGAACATGATGAAGAAATAGATGGTCAGGGGAATGGCGATCCGCACCACGTCCAGGGGGAGTTCCACGATATACTCGCCCTTGAGGGAGAACATCACCACGATGGTGAACAACAGGGCGATGAGGGTGATGGGGCTGATTTTGGGCATGAATTTTTCTTCATACCACTTGAGCCCCCGGCGCTTGACCAGGAAGAAGCGGGTGAACATGCCGCCGAAGAAAGGGATACCCAGGTAGATCATGACGCTTTCCGCCACCTGGAGGATGGTGACCTTGACTTCCAGGCCCGAGGCGATCCCCAGCCAGGCGGGCAGCACCGTGACAAAAATATAGGCGTAGATGGAGAAAAACAGCATCTGGAAGATGGAGTTGAAGGCCACCAGGCCGGCGCAGTATTCCGTGTCGCCCTGGGCCAGGTCGTTCCAGACGATGACCATGGCGATGCAGCGGGCCAGGCCGATGATGATCAGGCCCACCATGTACTCCGGGTAACCCTGGAGAAAGGTGATGGCCAGCAGAAACATGAGGATGGGGCCGATCACCCAGTTCTGGATTAAGGAGAGGGTGAGGACCTTGAAGTTCTTAAAAACCTGGGGCAGTTCCTCATACCGCACCTTGGCCAGAGGCGGGTACATCATCAGAATCAGGCCGACGGCGATGGGGATATTGGTGGTGCCCACCTGAAAGAAGGTCAACAACTTGGTAAAACCGGGCAGGAAATACCCGAGAAAAACGCCGGCAGCCATGGTCAGGAAAATCCACAGGGTCAGAAAGCGCTCCACGAACCCCAGGCGTTTGGCAATGGTGGCGGCCATAACAGCTCCTATCTCTTTAATACCCGGATAACCGTTTTATTAAGTATACCAGCCCAAAAAAATTTTTTAGATTTCGGGCCGACCCGGTTGGGAGTTTGGTTGCCTCGCACTCATGGCTGTCAGCCTCAGGAGCATTGACAGGCGGCTTCTTTGCCCTGCCCTTTGGCTGCCAGCCACTGCTCCAACCGGTCCCGCAGAGCCTGGGCCTCCGGGCTGGAACTCAAAATGTCCGACAGCAGTTTGAGTTGTTTATCTTCCGGGCTGCCGGGGGCGACGCTCAGCCGGTAATTCATCCAGACCCCTTCCCGGCGGTCGTTGACCCAGCCGAGATGGTAGAGGTAGCGCAGATGCCGGGAGGCCTTGGATTGGGTGATGCCCAGGACCCCCATGATATCGCAGACGCAGAGCTCCTCTTTGGCCATCAACAGCCAGATAATCCTTAGCCGGGTCTCATCTGCCAGGGACTTAAAGAGTCGGGCTTCGTTTTTCATAAATTTTATATAACCGGATAAACGGCTATTGTCAATATTAAATTTAAGAGGCGTGGCCAGGCGCTCCGGCCCCAGGCCCATGGCCTCCAGGTCCTTTTTGAGCTGGTTAACCCTCTTTTTGGCCTTGAAGATGACCGGTACCCTCATGGCAGCCGGAAACAAAAACCGCATCGAACCCTAACTCGAAGGGCTTGAAAAATGAGCCCGGGCCCATGCACCCGGAATCACAAATTGGTCCTATAATTCATTCGGGTCTTCCACGAAACCCTCAGCATCGATATGGATAATGCCAGATATAATTATTAAATTGGAAGGACTAGGCCTTGAAAGATAGTACTGCTAGCGCTTCATGAATTCCATTTCCCCACGGCTGCGAAGGAGAACGGACATGAATGGCCAGGAAGAAAAGCAAAGTCAAACACCCGCGCGGCAAAATGAAGCTGCGGTCAAAAAAAGCGGCAAGCGGCGGCCAGTTTTGCTTTTCCTCACCGTTCTCATAGCCATTCTCGTCCTGGCCAAAGTCTTCAACGTGGGCGGAAAGTTGGGAGCCCTGCCTCTGGTGGGGGCTTTTCTGGTGGCCTTGGTCTTGCTGACCCTCCTGGTGGGCTCCGCCCGGCGCCAACTGCAGATGAAGGAGATGATGACCGCGGGCGGCGTCTCAGCGGCGGCAGAGCCCATCGCCATACCCGAGGTCAGCCCCCTGGACGCATTTAATGAAGCCCTGGTGGCCAATGTGCGGCCGCCGGACTGGGTGAATCCTGAGCCTCAACCTCGTTATAATCTGGTGGTCATCGGCGGGGGCACCGCCGGGTTGGTGTCCGCCGCCGGCGCCGCCGGCCTGGGGGCCAAAGTGGCCCTGGTGGAGCGGCATCTTTTGGGAGGGGACTGCCTCAATTACGGCTGCGTGCCGTCCAAAGCCATTATCCGCTCCTCCAGAGTTTATGCCGACATCCGGGATGCCGGCCGGTTTGGGGTGAAGGTCTCGGGCGCGGCTGAAGTGGACTTTCCCGCAGTCATGGAGCGGATGCGGCGCCTGCGGGCCGGGATCAGCCACCACGACTCCGCCCAACGCTTCCGGGACCTGGGGGTCAATGTCTTCCTGGGCGAGGCCCGCTTTTCCGGCCCGGATACCGTGGAGGTGGGAGGAAAGACCTTACGCTTCAAAAAGGCGGTCATCGCCACCGGGGGCCGGGCCGTGCGTCCTTCGGTGCCGGGATTGGCGGAGGCCGGCTATCTCACCAATGAGACCGTCTTTTCTCTCACCGAACGCCCACAACGCCTCCTGGTCATGGGCGGCGGGCCCATCGGCTGCGAGTTTGCCCAGGCCTTCCAACGCCTGGGCTGCCAGGTGACCCTGCTGCATAAATATGCCCGTATCATGAATAAAGAAGATGCGGACGCCGCGGCCCTGATCCAAAAGACCTTCCAAAAGGAAGGCATCGACCTGATCCTGAATGCCAGGCCCCTCCAGGTTACCAAGACCGACACGGGCAAACTGGTGCAGTATGAGAGCGATGGTCAAAAGGGAGAAATCGAGGTCGATGAAATTCTCATCGGCGCCGGCCGGGCTCCCAACGTGGAAGGCCTCAACCTGGAAGCCGCGGGCGTAAAGTATGAAGCCGGGAAAGGCCGGGGCGTTTTGGTCAATGACCAGCTGCAAACCACCAACCCCAATATCTATGCGGCGGGCGACATCTGCCTGCCCTACCAGTTTACCCATCTGGCCGACCGCGCGGCGCGTATCGTCATCCAGAACGCCCTGTTCTTCGGCCGCAAGAAGCTGAGCGCTCTGACCATCCCCTGGTGCACCTACACCGACCCGGAAGTGGCCCGCGTGGGCTTGAATGAAGCAGCGGCGGAAAAGCAGGGCATCCCGATCACGACCTTTGTCAAACCTTTAGGCGAGGTGGACCGGGCCATCCTGGACGGGGAAGAAGAGGGGTTCGTGAAGATACACGTCAAGAAAGGCAGCGATAAGATCCTGGGAGCCACCATCGTGGCCCGCCATGCCGGGGAGATGATCAGCGAAATCACTGCGGCCATGGTGGGCAACATCGGCCTGGGAATCCTGGCCGCGGTCATCCATCCCTATCCCACCCAGGCCGAGGCCATCCGCCAAACCGGTGACCTGTATAACCGGACTAAACTGACCCCGGGGCTCAAGCGGATGTTTACCCGATTCCTGGCCTGGCGGCGTTAATTCCAAGAGAATTATGGGGTTATCGCCATCGCAACCAGACTCCCATTGGAGCTCGGCATAGGGGGCGAACCCCGGACCTGCTGATTACGGATTAGGAGAGAGGAATTTATGAAGGG
>Ga0315282_10012402_pt1 | contig 13047 bp, 10 predicted proteins | sample YL17G07_20_MG_FD_203693 | JGI IMG/M metagenome (GOLD analysis project Ga0315282, IMG submission 203693) | Sediment microbial communities from Yellowstone Lake, YNP, Wyoming, USA - YL17G07_20 | ecosystem: Environmental > Aquatic > Freshwater > Lake > Sediment | place: USA: Wyoming | collected...
TCCAGGCACCACTGTGGCAATTTCTAGCTCAGTGACTCCAGGTGCCGCGGTGGCCAATGGGGCCTGCAATGCAAAGGGCGCGCACTTCCTCTCGGGGCGAAGCCCTCAAGTACGCCGAGCGTCAGCGAGGCGCAGACAAGGCCAAGGACAGCAGAGCGTTCAACCGAGCGCGCCGCAGGCTCAGCGAGGAGGATGAGCCCGGTTGCAGCGAGCGAGGTAAGCCTGTGGCGACTGCGGGTGCAAGGGCATCCCTGGCGCCAGAGGCAGAGCACGAGCCCGCCCGGCGAAAGAGGGCTTCTTGCCGTGTCTTGCTGTCTGTTTTGTTGAACGCCAAGGTCATCAGCGACGAGGCACAGCCTCCGTGGCGTGGGGGTAGAGTCCGGCCGCAGTTGGCGGGGCGAGGTGGGACACATTGCCCAAGTGGCCGGGGCTCAGAGCAGGTAATTGATGCCGGTGTAGGCGAAGAAGGCCCCGGAGAGGGTGAGCAGGGCGGCGCAACACAGGGCCAGGCCCCGGAAGCGCGCTGGGGTGAGGGCCGAGCGGCCCCGCGAGACGGCGGCCGACACGAAGGCATACCAGAGCAGGTCGGCGCTCACGTGCGAGACGAAGAAGGCGCCCACCCCGAGGAGGCCGAAGCGCTGGGCGGCCACGATGTAGCCCAGGCCGATGGTCGCCCACCACACGGCCCAGTAGGGGTTGAGCAGGCTCAGGACCACGCCGGCCCAGACCGGGTGCAGCCCGATGCCCGCCCCCGCCCCCTGAAGGGTCTCGAGGCTGCGCGCCCGCAGCATCCCCGCTGCCATCCACCAGAGCATGAGGGCGCCAAAGAGGCCGACGGCGGCGAGCAGCGGTTCGCTGGTCAGCAGGGGGGCCAGCCCCGCGGCCAGGGCGGCGACGAGGGCGGCCTCGAGCAGGCCGTGGCCGAGCACGAGCAGCGGCCCCGAGCGCGCCCCGAAGCGGGCCGAGAGGTCAACCGTGGCGACAAGCAGGGGGCCGGGCATGAGGGCGCCCGAAAAGGCCACGGCAAAGGATGAGCCGGCCAGGGCGAACAGGCTTAAGGAATCAGGAGACAAGACGGGTTCACGTCCTCCCGGCGGGAAGTATATACCAGGACGACGTGCCCCGAAGGGCGGCAGTTAAAAAATTGGGCCGGTGGGAAAGGAACGCCCCGGAGTCAGGCTAGCGCCCGCCGCTCACGAAGCAGAAACTTGAGCGCGGCTGCTTGTCGCAGAACACGGGGCTACTCAGAGCAAAGATCCAGAAGACCAACATCAGGCTGACAATTAGAGCGGCCCAGATCTTTTCCTTCATCGAGCTCCCTTGTACTGTTGCCATATTGTTGTCCTCCGCAGCAGCAAAAAGCAAGACCCATGCCGAACCGTGAAGGCGCAATGCGCCGCAACCAACTGTTACGACAGCACTTAAATTTTTTGCCGCGCGAGGCACAGGGGCCCCTGCTACACAGATGTAACCCGCTACGCCGAAGGCGTCACCGCAGGAATCGCCGCCAGCCGAGATAGGCCGGCAGCCCGAGGGCGATGATGAGGAGGCCGGGCCAGGAGCTGCGCGGGTCGCCTATGAGGTTGGCGGCCATCACCCCCAGGGCCACCAGGCAGTAGAGGAGTGCGGCCAGGGGGTAGCCGCGGCCGCCCCCGGAGCCGACGGTGCCCCGGCGCCTGAAGACGAAAAGCGAAGCCACGGTAAGGACATAGAAGAGCAGGGCCGCCGAGATGATGTAGGTGAGGAGCTGGCTGTAGGTGCCGCTCAGCACCAACAGGGACGCCCACACCCCCTGGACGAACAGGGACATGGCCGGGGCACCCCGGGTGTTCAGCTCGGCCATGCCGGGGAAGAACAGGCCGTCCTTGGCCATGGCGTAGTAGACGCGGGGGCCCGACAGGATCAGGCCGTTCAGGCAGCCGAAGGCCGAGACGAAGATGGCGGCCGAGATGAAGTAGGTGCCTGTCGCGCCAAGCATCTTCACCGCCGCCGCGGCCGCGATCCGCTCGCTTCCCGCCGCCTCGGGGACGCTCAGGACGTAGAAGTAGGCCACGTTGACGGCGAGATAGACGAGGGTCGTGAGCAGCGTGCCCAGGAGCAGGGCCAGGGGGAGGTTGCGCCGGGGATTGCGCACCTCGGCCGCGGTGAAGGTGACGTTGACCCAGGAGTCGGCGGCAAAAAGCGGCCCGATCATGGCCACGCCGAAGATGAGGGCCAGGCCCGTCCAGTCGGCCCCCGGCAGCGCCAGGGCGTGCGCCCCCTGGTCGGAGGCGGCAAACCCCGCGGCGATCCGGGCCAGCCCCCCCTCGGGCCACAGCGGCAGGAAGCGGTCCCAGGAGCCCGTGGCGAGGGTGAAGGCGGCCACGACCAGGAGGCCGAGCGCGGCCAGCTTGGCGGCGGTGAACATGTTCTGCACCACGGCCCCGGTGCGGATGCCTCGGGTGTTGAGCCAGGTGAGGCCGAAGACGGTGGCGATGGCCACTGCCTGCTTGCCGTCGAGGCCGGCCTGGAAGCTGAGCGGCCCCAGACTCACGGGGGCGGAAAAGAACTGGTGCGACAGTGGCACGAAGACGTCGAGGTAGCGGGCGAAGGCCACCGCCACGGCGGCGATGGTGCCCGACTGGATGACCAGGAAGAGCGTCCAGCCGTAGAGGAAGCCGGTCAGCGGGCCGTAGGCGTCGCGCAGGTAGACGTACTGGCCGCCCGCCTGGGGCATGGCCGCGGCCAGGGCCCCGTAGGAGACCGCCGCAAAGACGGTGATCGCCCCGGCCAGGACCCAGGTGAGCAGGATGAGGGCGGGGGAGGGCAGGAGCCTGGCCACGTCCGAGGAGACGATGAAGATGCCCGAGCCGATCATCGAGCCGGTGACCAGGGCGGTGGCATCGAGGAGCCCAAGACCTTGGACCAGATGACCCTGGACCAGCCCGGGCTTGGCGGCTGAGGGGCGTGGGGTGGCGGCGCGGGCCATCGGGCGGGCGGCTCAGGCCTGCGGCGGGGCGGCGATTGTGGCTGCGGCCGCGCGTGTGGCCAGCTTGCTGTGCTTGACGCCGTAGCTGAAGTAGATGACCAGGCCGATAGCCAGCCACACTATGAAGCGCACCCAGGTCTGCCAGGGCAGGCTCGCCATGAGGTAGAAGCAGAAGGCGATGCCCAGCAGCGGCACCACCGGCGCACCCGGGCAGCGGAAGGGGCGGGGGCGGTCGGGGTGGGTGCGGCGCAGGATGAGCACGCCGGCCGAGACGATGACGAAGGCGAAGAGGGTGCCGATGTTGCACAGCTCGGCCAGGGTGCCGATGGGCAGCAGCCCCGAGGCCAGGGCGACGACCGTCCCGGTCCCGATGGTGACTTTATACGGCGTGCGGTAGCGGGGGTGGACGGCGGCGGCCCAGGGGGGCAGGAGGCAGTCGCGGGACATGGCGAAGAAGACGCGCGATTGGCCCAGGAGCATGACCAGGAGGACCGAGGTCAGCCCCGAGACGGCCCCGATCGACACCAGCGCGGCGGCCCTGCCCTGGCCGATGGCGTTGAGGGCGACGGCCATGGGGGCCGGGCTGTCGAGGCTCGTGTAGGGGACGATGCCGGTGAGGACGAGGGCGACCAGGATGTAGAGCAGGGTGCAGATGGCCAGCGAGGCGATGATGCCGATGGGCAGGTCGCGCTTGGGGTCGCGGGCCTCCTCGGCCGTGGTCGAGACGGCGTCGAAGCCGATGTAGGCGAAGAAGACGATGGCCGCGCCGGTCATCACCCCCTGCCAGCCGAAGGGGGCGAAGGGGTGCCAGTTGGCGGGCTTCACCCAGAAGGCGCCCACGGCGATGAAGAAGAGGACGACTGCGATCTTGACGGCGACAACGATCTTGTTGAGCTTGCTGCTCTCCTGGATGCCCACCACGAGGACGTAGGTCATGGCGGCGACGGCGAGCGAGGCGGGCAGGTTGATGAAGGCACCGGGGGCGCTGCCGGGGGCTGCGGTGAGGGCGGCGGGCAGGCTAACACCTAAGCCCTGAAGGATGCTGTTGAAGTAGCCCGACCAGCCCACGGCCACCGCCGAGGCCCCGACGGAGTATTCGAGGATGAGGTCCCAGCCGATGATCCAGGCAAATATCTCGCCCAGGGTGGCGTAGGCGTAGGAGTAGGCCGAGCCGGCCGCGGGGATCATGGAGGCGAACTCGGCGTAGGCGAAGGCGGCGAAGGCGCAGGCCAGGCCGGAGATGACGAAGGAGACGACGATGGCCGGTCCGGCGTGCTGGGCGGCGGCGACACCTGTCAGGACGAATATTCCCGCGCCGACGACGCAACCGATGCCGAGAGCGGTCAGGTCGAGGGCCGTCAGGGTCTTCTTGAGGCCGCTGCCCGGCTGCTCCGTCTGGGCGATGATGTCGCGGATCCTCTTCTTGCGCAGCAGGGCGGAGCTCATGGGGGTGGGGCGCGCCTCCTCGGTTGGGGCCGCAAGTGCCCAAGGCTGGCGCTATGTAACACCCCGCCGGGGTCCAGGTCAACAGCGCGGCCGGGCTACTTCCCGCCCTCGCCCTCCGTCGAGCGCGGCTCGATTGGGTGTGGCTCGAGCGGCTTGAGGGCCGGCCCGTGGATGACCTCCCCCGAGGCGCTAAAGCGCGATCCGTGGCAGGGGCAGTCCCAGGACTCCTCGGCGCTGTTCCAGGCCACGGTGCAGCCCATGTGTGGGCAGGTGGCCGACACGGCGTGGAGCAGGTCGTCGCTTGAGCGGGCCACGGCGACGGCCTCGCCTCCGACCCGGAAGACCCCGCCCTGGCCGCGGGCGAGCTTGGCGGGCTCAATACGCGCGGGCGGCACGAGGCGCTGCCCGAGGACGTGCCCGGCCACCTGGAGGTTCTCGCGCAGGAGCCGGGGGGCGCCGGCGAGGTTCACCCTGGCCGGGTCGTAGAGCGGGGCCCAGTCGTTCGCCCGTCCCAGCACGGCGTCGCGGATGACCTCGGCGGCCACCAGGGCCTGGGTCATGCCCCAGCCGCCAAATCCCGTGGCCACCCACAGGTTCGCCGCGCGCGGCGAGAGCTTGCCGATGTAGGGCACGCGGTCCGGGGTGACGTAGTCCTGGGTGGACCAGCGATACCGCGCCTCGCCCACGTTGAGGTGCTCCCGCGCCCAGTCCATGACCCTCCGGTAGCGCCCGGTCGTGTCGCCGCCCTCGCCCGTGCGGTGGTTCTGGCCGCCGACCAGCAGCCACTCGCTGCCCTGGCCGGGGTGCGTGCGCACCGAGTGGTAAGGGTCAGTCGTGCTGTAGAGCATCCCCTCCGGGGCCTGGCCGGTCAGGGGGAGGGCCACGACGTAGGAGCGCTTGGGGTAGAGCCGCGCGAAGTAGAAGGCGGGGTCATGGAAGGGGAAGTGCGTGGCCAGAATGACATGCTCGGCGCGCAGCGGCCCCCGCTGGGTAGTAAGCGTGTGCGGCGGGCCGGCCTCGAGTGCGAGTGCGCGCGTCTGCTCGAAGATGTAGGCCCCCTGCTCGGACAATTCCTCGGCCACGCTGATGAGGTATTTGAGCGGGTGGAACTGCGCCTGGCCGGAGAGGCGGATGGCCCCGGCGGCGGGCACGGGCAAGGAGGCCCCCGCGGCGTAGGTGGCCGGGAGCCCCAGCCGCTTGGCCGCCCGGATCTCGGCCTCGATGGCCGCGAGGCCCACGTCGTTCTCGGCGTAGGTATAGGCGGCCTGGCGGCGGAAATCGCACGAGATCTCCTTGCTCTCGACCAGCTCGGCGTAGCGCTGGATGGCCCACTGGTTGGCCGCGGCGTACATCCGCGCCCGCTCCTGGCCAAACCCATTGATGAGGTCGGCATATATCAGGCCGTGGAGGGCGGTGAGCTTGGCCGTGGTGTGGCCGGTGACGCCGGTGAGCAGCCGGCCCGCCTCGATGAGCGCGACGGAGAGGCCGGCCTCGGCGAGCAGCATGGCCGCGTTCAGCCCGACTATGCCGCCTCCGACCACCACGGCGTCCACCACCAGGCCGGGGCGCAGCGGGGGCAGGTCGGTGCGCGGGGTGGTGGCGAGCCACAGGCTGGTGTGCTTGCCGGGCAATGCCTGCGCGGGGTGCTCCACCTGCTCGCTCCTTGGCTCTGGCGGGGGGCTGGAGGGCCGGGCCGGGTTGCTGCTTCTCTCTTGATGATGGGCCGGAAGGCGGGCGCGGGCAACCCTGCTGGCGTGCTAGCCGCCCAGCCTCCGCTTGAGGGCGGCGCGCCTGAGGCTGGCGATGGCCCGGGTGGGGTTGAGGCCCTTGGGGCAGGCCTCGACACAGTTGAAGATGTCGTGGCAGCGCCACAGCCCCTGCGGCGAGTCGAGGAAGACCAGGCGCTCGAGCGTGGCCTCATCCCTTGAGTCGAGCACCCAGCGCGAGGCGGCCAGCAATGCCGCCGGCCCCAGGAACTCGCGCCGGGCCCAGAAGCTCGGGCAGGCCGAGGTGCACGAGCCGCACAGGATGCACTCATATGACCCGTCGAGGAGCTTGCGCTGCTCGGGCGTCTGGAGGCGCTCGCGCTCGGGGGGCTCGCCCTTGGTAATGAGATACGGGCGCACCAGGGCGTAGCGCTCAAAGAGAGTGGTCATGTCCACCACGAGGTCCTTGATGACCGGCATCGAGCGCAGGGGCTCGACCTCGATGGGGTTGCGGGGGAGAGAATCGACGCGGGCCTCGCACGAGAGCCGGTTCTCGCCGTCGATGGTCATGGCGCAGGCCCCGCAGATGCCGTGGCGGCAGTTGCGCCGGAAGGCCAGGCTGGCGTCCTGCTTGGCCACGATGTCGATGAGGACGTGGAGGACCGTCCAGTGGCCCAGGCACTCCACGGTGTAGTCCTGGTAGCGCGGCGAGGCGTCCGCGGTCGGGTCGTAGCGGGAGATGCGGAAGCGGCGGGGGAGCGTGGCCATCAGTAGGCCCTCATCAATAGGCCCTTGTGGCCGGGGCGAAGCGCGTGATTATCACGGGCTTGTAATCCAGGCGCACGCCGGAACCGTCCCGCCAGGCCAGGGTGTGCTTGAGCCAGCCCGCGTCGTCTCGCTCCCGGAAGTCGGTGCGGTAGTGGGCCCCACGGCTCTCGGTGCGGGCCAGGGCGCTGGCCACGACCACCTCGGAGAAGTGGAGCATGTTGTGGAGCTCGATCGCTTCCTGGATCTCGGAGTTGAAGCGCAGGCCCCGGTAGCCCACGCCCAGGTGGCCGTAGCGCTCCTGCAGCTCGCGGATTACGGCCATCTGCCGGGTGAGGCGGGCCTCGTCGCGGAAGATGCCGCAGTTCTCGGTCATCGACTCTCTGAGGGCGAGCCTGATCTCATGGATGGTCTCGGGGCCGGAGGCGGAGAGTGTGCGGGCCACCTCGGCCACCCCCGCGGCGAGCTGCTCCCGTGAGGGCTCGGTCCAGTCGGCCCCCGCCCCCACGAAGTCCCTCACCGTGCGGCCCACCCGCCGCCCATAGACGCAGCAGTCGAGGGTGGAGTTGCAGCCCAGGCGGTTGGCCCCGTGCACCGAGACGCAGGCGCACTCCCCGGCGGCGAAGAAGCCCGTGACCTTGGCCCCCTGGGCGTCCGAGAGCACCCGGCCGTCGATATCGACCGGCACCCCGCCCATCGAGTAGTGGACGGTGGGCGAGACGGGGAAGGGCTCGCGGGTGGCGTCCACCCCGGCGAACTTCTGGGCCATCTCGAGCACCTGGGGCAGGCGCTCCCTGATCTTGTCGGCCCCGATGTGGCTGACATCGAGGTGGACGTAGGGCTCGCCATTGATGCCCCGGCCCTCCTCGATCTCGGTCTGGATCGAGCGGGCGGTGATGTCGCGGGGGGCGAGCTCCATCTTCTCCGGGGTGTAGCGGCGCATGAAGCGCTCGCCCTGGGCGTTGAGCAGGTAGCCGCCCTCGCCCCGCACCCCCTCGGTGATGAGGATCCCCTGCGGGTAGAGCCCCGTGGGGTGGAACTGCACGAACTCCATGTCCTCGAGGGGGAGCCCCGCCTTGAGCACCAGCCCGAGGCCGTCGCCGGTGTTCGAGAAGGAGTTGGTGGTCACGATCCAGGCCCGGCCGTAGCCCCCAGTGGCAAACATCACCGCCTTGGCCCGGAAGAGGTGCAGGCCGCCGTTGATGATGTCCCAGGCGAGCACCCCGGCGCATACCCCGCCCTCGACCAGGAGCCGCGTGATGAAGAACTCAGAGTAGAAGCGCACGCCGTGCCGCAGGCAGTGGCCGTAGAGGGTCTGGAGCATGACGTGGCCGATGCGGTCGGCGGCACAGCAGGCGCGGTGCACGGGCGGGCCCTGGCCGAAGTCGCCGTAGTGGCCGCCGAACTGGCGCTGCAGGATGCGGCCGTCCGCGGTGCGGCTGAAGGGCACCCCCAGGTGCTCCAGATCGTACATGGCCGCCGGGGCCTCGCGGCAGAGCACCTCCTGGGCGTCCTGGTCGCCCAGGTAGTCCGAGCCCCGGGCGGTGTCGAAGAAGTGCCACTCCCAGGAGTCGTCCTCGATGTTGCCCAGGGCGGCGGCCGTCCCCCCCTGCGCCGAGACGGAGTGCGAGCGCGTCGGGAAGACCTTGCTGATGACCGCGGCATCCAGGTCGCGGCACTGCAGGGCGCCGTAGAGGCCGGCGATGCCCGCCCCGATGATGACGACCTCGTGGCGGTGCTCCGTGATGTCTGAGACGGGGAAGCGCAGGCTCGCCATCGCTCAGGCCCCCGGCAGGCTGGCCAGGGTGTAGAGGCCCAGGGCCAGGACCTCGGCGGCGAGGATCACCAGCAGCAGCAGGACGTAGCGGCGCAGGAGAGGGGTGGTCACGTAGTCCTCGACGATGATGCGCAGGCCGCCCACGGCGTGGAAGGTGACGGCGACCAGGAACGCGGCCTCGAAGGCCCTCCAGCCGGGAGAGGCGAGGCGGGCGGCCACCTCGCGGAAGCTGACGCCCGCGCCGGGAGTCAGGTGTATCGCGGCCAGGTGAAGGACCAGTCCCACGGCGATCAGCAGCGCGCTCAGCCGCTGGCCCAGCCAGAGCAGGCCCTGGAGGGCACCCCGCAGGCGCGAGGGATGAGCCGGGGCATCAGGCAGGGTGGCGGGGACGGACACGGCTCGCGGCCTCCTTAAGTGAGCCCCGGCCACAGGCGCCAGAGGAAGACGATGAGCCCGGCCGCGGTGGCTGCCGAGGCGAGCCAGAAGATGGGCCGGTGGTAGCGTGCCCCGCCGGCGAAGTCGATCAGGATGACCCGCAGGCCGTTGACGGTGTGGAAAATGACAGCGGCGACCAGCCCGGCCTCGAACAGGCGGGCGAGCGGGCTCTCCAGCCAGCGCACCAGCCGGTCGAAGGCCTCGGGGCCGTCGGCCAGGTGGCTCAGCACCCAGACGTGCAGGACGAGGTAGAGGGTCAATGCCAGACCGGTGGCCCGCATCAGCAGCCAGGCCGCAAAGCCCGTCTTTACCCGGTAGCGCATGGCCCTGCCCCGTGGAGTTCTCCGGGCCGCGGCATTCCCCCCCCGGCCCGACGCGCCCCAACACTACTCAGGCGGCCCCGGGGTGTCAAGTCGGTCGGGAGCCCCGACGGGGTCGCGAGCCGCGACAGGCAATGCCGCCCCCTTGTGGCGCGCGGGCTATTGCGGGACCAGCGTGGGGGCGGAGTCCCGCTGTCGTTGCCAGCGGGTCGTTGGTGGCGCGAATCCGACCCCTCGGCAACGCCGAGGGGAACCCGCCGCATCGCTGCCGCTGACAATGCCCCATCGCCGGAAGCGGCGGTTATTGCCCGTGGCGGCTCGCCACCGCCAGAGGCAGAGCACGAGCCCGCCCGGCGAGAGAGGGCCTCTTGCTGTTGACCCCTCTGTGCACCCACGACGGGCCCCATGGCTCACCTCACCCGCCGCCCAATGCGAAGACCTTTACTGCCCCTGCCGCACCGGCTTATATTGGACCCTCAAGGGAGGGCAGCCAGCCGTGCGCATCCTGCTGACCAACGACGACGGCATCTACTTCAAGGGCCTGACCCAGCTCTACGAGGCCCTCAGGGGCGCGGGCCACGACGTGACGGTGGTCGCCCCGGAGAGCGAGCAGAGTGCGGTCGGGCACGCCATCACCATCAACGACCCCCTGCGCGTCAAGAAGATCGCCCGCGACGGCACCTTCCTGGGCTACGGGGTCAACGGCACCCCGGCCGACTGCGTCAAGATCGCCGTGCGCGAGGTGATGGCCCAGCCCCCGGAGCTGGTCCTCTCGGGCATCAACCTGGGGGCCAACGTGGGCATCAACGTCCTCTACTCGGGCACCGTCTCTGCCGCCACCGAGGGGGCGATACTGGGCATCCCCTCCGTCGCCGTCTCTCTCGACGCCCTGCGACGCCCCGACTTCAGCTTCGCCACCGAGTTCACCCTGCGCCTGCTCGCCATGCTCCAGGGCGGGGGCGCCATCTCGCGCGGCGTGGCCCTGAACGTCAACGTGCCCGCCCTGCCCAAGGAGCGCATCAATGGGGTGCGCCTGGTGCGGCAGGGGGTGTCGGGCTACACCGAGCGCTTCGATAAGCGGGTCGACCCCCGCGAGCACGTCTACTATTGGCAGATCGGCGGGCCGGTCGACGACATGGGCGACGAGCGCACCGACACCCGGGCCCTGTCCGAGGGCTATGTGACCATCACGCCTATCTTTTACGACCTGACCCACCACGCGGAGCTGGAGCGCTTGAGGGAGTCCTGGCGCCTGGAGGGCCTGGCCCTGCCCTGCGAGCGCAAGCCCCCGGACATATAGGTCGGGCAGCCCTCGCGCATAACGCGGATGTTCGCCGCCGCCTGCCTGGGAAATTGACAACGGAAAGAGCCGCTCAGTTGCCGCGGTGGCCGATTGGCAACAGCAGGCAACAGCAGGCAACAGCAGGAGGCCCTCTATCGCCGGGCGGGCTCGTGCTCTGCCTCTGGCGCCAGGGATGCCCTTGCACCCGCAGTCGCCCCAGGCTTCCCTCGCGCACTTGAGGGCTTCGCCCCGAGAGGAAGTGCGCGCCCCTTGCACTAAGGAGCAAGGGGGCAGGAAGCCCTGTGACGGGCGGGTACCCGCAAGGGCTATCCCAAATGGCGCCTGCAAGGCAGAGCACGGTTGGTTGAAGAGGAAGAGAAGAGTTCCCATTGCCGCGTAGCCTCTTGCTGTCAAGACCCCGTGCCTTCCCGCCAACGACCCGCTGGCAACGGCAGCGGGACTCCGGGGCCACGCCGAGGTTGAGACCACCCCTGAGGCATGAGGCCCCGGTTATTGCCTGTCGGCGCTGCCGACTGCCTCGCCACCTTGACAGTTCTTCAGCCCGTGCTTAGCCTTTGGTTAAATCTTTGCAACTTAGCGCGTCCCAAGCTAACGACTCCTGAAGGGATTCCGACGGAGGACTCATGGCTATTCGTTTTGACAAGATGACCGTGAAGGCCCAGGAAGCCGTGCAGGCGGCCACCGGGGTCGCCGCCGACCACGGCCACCAGGGCGTGGCCCCGGAGCACCTGCTGCTCTCCCTGCTCAAGCAGGAGGGGGGCCTGGTGCCCACCCTGCTCTCCAAGCTGGGGGCCTCCCCGCAGCAGGTGGCCGCCGAGGCCGAGAGGCGGCTCGAGCGGCAGGCCCAGGTGAGCGGGGGCGGGGCCGAGCCCTACATGACCCAGGAGCTCAAGCGGGCCTTGGACCGGGCCTTCACCGAGGCGAGTCTGATGCGCGACCAGTTCGTCTCGGTCGAGCACCTGTTGATTGCCTTGGCAGAGGAAAAGGGGACCGGCGCGGCCGAGGTGCTGAGTGCGGTCGGGGTTACCAAGGACGCCGTGCTCAAGGCGCTCGTCTCGATCCGGGGCTCCCAGCGCGTCACCGACCAGAACCCCGAGGAGAAGTACCAGGCCCTCCAGAAGTTCACCCGCGACCTGACCGACCTGGCCCGGGCGGGCAAGCTCGACCCGGTCATCGGGCGAGATGATGAAATCAGGCGTGTCATCCAGGTGCTCTCCCGGCGGACCAAGAACAACCCGGTGCTCATTGGCGAGCCCGGCGTGGGCAAGACGGCGATCGTGGAGGGGCTGGCCCAGCGGATAGTCAACGGCGACGTCCCCGAGGGGCTCAAGGACAAGCGGGTGCTGGCCCTCGACGTGGGCGCCCTGGTGGCCGGGTCGAAGTACCGCGGCGAGTTCGAGGACCGCTTGAAGGCCGTGCTGCGCGAGATCGAGGAGGCCGCCGGGCAGGTCGTCCTGTTTATAGATGAGCTGCACACCCTGGTGGGCGCCGGGGGGGCCGAGGGCGCGGTCGATGCCTCGAACATGCTCAAGCCGGCCCTGGCCCGGGGGGAGCTGCGCTGCGTCGGCGCCACGACCATCAAGGAGTACCGCAAGTATATCGAGAAGGACGCGGCCCTGGAGCGGCGCTTCCAGCCCGTGTTGGTCACCGAACCCTCGGTCGAGGACACCATCGCCATCCTGCGCGGCCTCAAGGAGAAGTATGAGGTTCACCACGGCGTGCGCATCAAGGACAGCGCGATAGTGGCGGCGGCCACCCTTTCCAACCGCTACATCACCGACAGATTCCTGCCCGACAAGGCCATCGACCTGATAGATGAGGCGGCCTCCAAGCTGCGCATCGAGATCGACTCGCTGCCCTCTGAGATCGACGAGGTGGAGCGGAAGGCCGTCCAGCTCGAGATCGAGCGCGAGGCCCTGCGCAAGGAGAGTGACGAGGCCTCGGCGGCGAGGCTCGAAAAGATCGAGCGCGACCTGGCCGAGCTGCGCGCCAAGTCAGGCGAGATGAAGGCCCAGTGGCGGCGCGAGAAGGAGGTCATCGGCGAGATCCGCGCCATCAAGGAGAGGATCGAGAGCCTCAAGACCGAGTCGGCCCAGGCCGAGCGCGAGGGCGACCTGTCCCGTGCGGCCGAGATCCGCTACGGCAGGTTGCTCGAGGCGGGCCGCCAGATCGAGGAGGCCAACAAGCGTTTGACCGAGCAGCAGGCGGGGCCGCGCATGCTCAAGGAGGAGGTCGACGCCGAGGACGTGGCCGAGGTGGTGGCCAAGTGGACCAACATCCCCGTCACGCGCCTCATGGAGGGCGAGGTGGAGAAGCTCCTCCACATG
>Ga0315282_10012403_pt1 | contig 13047 bp, 5 predicted proteins | sample YL17G07_20_MG_FD_203693 | JGI IMG/M metagenome (GOLD analysis project Ga0315282, IMG submission 203693) | Sediment microbial communities from Yellowstone Lake, YNP, Wyoming, USA - YL17G07_20 | ecosystem: Environmental > Aquatic > Freshwater > Lake > Sediment | place: USA: Wyoming | collected...
AAATCTTAAATGCGAGGTGATTGATAAAGATACTTGAAAAGAAACACGAGAATCCCGGGCGGGGACTCCGCCGGGATCTCAAGAATTATCATAGAAGAAAAAGAGAGAGTTGAACACAAATCCGAAACGACCTTTTTCCTCAAAAGTTTCGACTGGAAATCCTCCGAGAGCAAAGTTGTGGACCCCGACGAGTCCATTTATCCTTTTCAACTGTTATTATTTGAATTTAGAACATAAAGGAGGTGCTAACTTAACATCCATTTCGATTTTTTCGTAACTGTTATATACTTATTAATAATTACAAATTTGGGAGTCTGGTTATTAGGGGGAAAGCTAGATGAAAAATTTTGGATATTCGAAATTACTCGCTTTTATAATTATTTTATCATTCATAAGTATAGATATCTTACCGGGAATCAAGGGCGATACTGCGGTAAGCAATGATTCATTAGCGGATTTTACTCCAAAACTTCTTTTACCTGCTCAGAACTCATTATTTAATACAAGTGGTGCTTTCTCAACTGAAAATCCAGAGGGCGGGCATCCGGTGGTTGTTTCACTCACTACCTCAGAAGATATCGAGATTTTAGATAACGGGACTGCAGACCTGCACATAATTATGGATGTTTCCTCGAGACAACTGATTGAATTGTATCTGGAAGCATTTGGCATACCATCTAACCTCACGAAATTCAACCTCGAGATACCACAGAACGCATCACGATCCTGGCAATATTACCTCCAAGGAAACATAACCAATTCTACATTAACAGAGCCGGTTAGAGAACGGTTTCTCAAAGGGATTGTTGACGAGCAAAAATTCTTGTTCGGTTTTCATATCATTAATTTTTACAATGCGCGGGTTGTCTCTACCGATACGAAGACCGGATTACAAATTGTGATTGACGCATATGCAAACCCTTATGTTTCTTACATAAAAGAAACCGACCGGGGTACACAATATACTCTGGAGAGTTCTCCGAAAGAGGATTTGGACGATTTCGTCTATGCTCAACTTGATATGACTCGGATAGTGATTCTGTCATTTCCCGGCATGCAATCGTATAACAAAGTCTGGAATCTTCATATCCATCTGCCTGATGGGTCGAATGCAATCGCCGTCGAGGAACGGCAGGTGAGACAGGATTTAGGGGTCGGATCGAGCATCACGACGGAACTCACCAGACAGTCATCAACAGTGGTGTTTCATCAAGTCTGGACGGTCGGAGAAGGATCGTTCGATGCCACCGCAGTCACTCTCGATAAGTTGTTCACGGTCAACTATATGTTAGATGGGAACGCAAAACCAAATTTTCGGGACGTGAAATATAATTTTTCTCATCCGAGTTTTGACGATTATGAATGGCAAGGGCCTGATTGGGATTTCACCTTACCAACGTTTTCGGGTACTTTTCCTATCGAATACGAGCTTACCCTTGGATTTCACCTAGGATTTGGGGGCACCATCCATGTTGATCTCTGGGGGCTTTGCGCCTGGGTACGGGCCGACCTGAGGGCGGGCGTTACGCTGGATGGGTATATTCAGGGGACAATCGCTTCGGTAACACTCTGGGACCTTAATGACTTGAAAATTACTGGGAGAAATTATGTATGGATCGGAGGCCAACCCCTCTATATCGAGCCCACGATTGCACCGTCGGCGAGGATTGAAGTCGGTGTCGATGGACGACTTGATTTTACGTTACATCCGTATGCCGAATTTTGGGCGAAGGGAGGTCTTGATATCGATTGGGAATGGTGGCCGCCGCATTTTGAGTTCCATCCGATCTTCGACTACGGCGCAGACCATTTTACGTTTCAACGATCGTTTCAGGTTTCGGTAGAGGCTTTCATCAAGCCTGCGTTTGGCGCGATCCTTGGTCTTCTCGTGATGGGCATCATCGGCCCGCAGTTTACCTTTGAGTTCTATGATTCTATCGCCTTTGGTAAAAATCTCACTACCCAGCAGAATTACTGGCATGCTGAAATCGGGTTTGACATTTTGATCGGCATACAGTTCCTCTGCGCCAAGCTTTCGTGGGATTGGCCGTCTCCTCTTCTGGATATCCCCTTATGGTCGTTTGATAGCCGAGATGATCCTGGAGGGTATGATCCACCGGATATAGACCCGCCTGTAACCACTCTCTATATTATTCCCATGATCAATGGTAAAACTGGTGGAAAATCGAATTTTTGGTTGACGGTTGAGGATCCAGGAGCCGACGCTTCAGGTGTCGCTGTAACTAGATTCAATCTCCCTGATTATCATGGATACAATGTCTATGAAGATTTCGATTATAACGCTGACTATTTCATAACAACTAATTTACCGTATTACACCCTTAATTATTACAGTGTTGACAATTCCCAGAATGCTGAAAATACTCATTCCGATGTCATCAATACGGACCTGACTCCGCCCACCTCTGAGATAACCATTGGTCAGCCCTCTGATGGGCAATCGGTGGTGGCTAACGAGACGCCGATTACCATCAATGCCTATGATGAATCAGGAACCCAGATCTGGTATCGGTACTGGGATGGAGACTTTGGGTGGAGTGAATGGGGGAATGCCGACCCAGATACTCCTCTCGTCTTCCAATTCCCCGTGGCTTGCGAAGGAGTATGCAATCTTGAGTGGATCTCGATGGACGGCCTCTGGAATTTCGAGGACGTTCATCAAGAAACATTCTACGTCCAATCGCCACAAGCCGTCCTGAACTCTGTCATCATGTGTGACTGGGTGAATCCTGACGGCACCCATGGGCCAGCGAAGACCCAGTTTGATTTCGACCAAACATGCTATTGTTACATAGAGATGAGCAAGAACCTGCCTGGTGATACGATTACCTGGTATTGGACCCTGAACGGCAGGACTGAGTTCTACTCTGACACCTATCCGTCATCGTCGGTATCCTGGGCTTATTGGACACCGTACATCGCTGGGGACTGGAGAGTGGATATCTATCAAAACGACGTCTATCTGGGGTCCGGTCCGACCTTCACAATCACTGGAGGCCCGGGGGCTAGTCTGTGGGATGCCTTCATGTGCGAGTGGGTCAACCCTGACGGGACGCATGGACCGGAGAAGACGGAATTCAATTACCAGCAGCGCTGCTATGCCTATTGCGAGTTCGAAAACTATGTGCCCCTTCAGATTGTGAAATATTTATGGAAGAAGGACGACACGGTCTACCATCTGACTGAATCACTGATTGGGATGTATTGCTGGGATTCCTGGATTCCCTTCTCGAGTGGACGATGGTCTGTCGACATCCTTGTCAATGGCGTCTACGTCGGGTCAGGACCAGACTTTATCGTCAGAGAGCCGGCGGTGCCAAAAGGCATCATCATGGACTTCACTGTGTCGCCTAACCCGGTTGATCCCGGCGCAGATCTTATCGCCACGATTGTCGGGAAAAACTTCGGGGAGGCCGCCGGCTATTTCATGATGAGCCTGCAGACCAGCCAGCACGGAACGTCTTGGTCGAACCCGGCCCTGCTTCAGCCCGGTCAGGTGATGACGTTCCAGGAAACCTTCGAGTCTATCTCGCAGAGCATGTACTGCAATGGTACGGTCTGGTGCTCGAATTCGAAAATGAATGACACGATATCAACACTCAAATCCCATCAGAGGAACTACGTTTTACAGGACGAGGACCGGATTCTCATCGAGCTCGCAAGCCAGGAGGTGCTGGGGAAGATCCTCTTCAACCAGAGCGAGTTTTTGACCGGCCCATTCAATCCTGGGCAAACCGGGAGAACCGTCGCCTGGGTGACAGTGATGAATAATGGCAGCGACCCTGGAGTGATCCATGTCTCGCTCTATGAATACCCAAATACGCCAGACGAAAAACTCCAATACGCGAATACGGCGAGTATCGATCCCGGCGAAGCCATACTCTTTCAGGTATGGGTCGATATCAAACACAGTCCCAGTGAGCTCTGGCCGTTTGGCCTCAAAGTCTGGGGTGCCACTGAGGCTGAACCCGGATGGGGTACGCCCGATAAGACCTATCAATGGGATGTTCACATAGTCGTCCTTCATGACCCTGTCGTCATCACTAATGATGCGCAACATATTAATCAAACCAATTCGGTCCTTCAGGCCAACCTTGCTGATGACGGTGGGGAATCGTGCACTGTCGGTTTCTGGTACGGGACGACTCAGCCCCTCAGTGACGACAATTGTTTCAACGTGACCTGCTTAGGTAAGTTCCGGCTCGGTGATGTGTGTATGAAATATATCACCGATTTGATTCCTGGAGAGCTCTATTATACGAGGTCGTGGGCGAAAAACTCGGTTGACTTTGTGCTGTCACAAAGCGTCGTCTCCTTCTATACGATTCCTCTTGAGCCCGTCCGTCCCACTGTCATGACGAATGCTTCGACAGGCATCGACAAGCATAACGCGACCCTGCATGGGTTTGTCTATGATGACGGGAGTGTCCCGTGTATTGTCGGATTCTGGTATGGGACCACCCAGCCGTTGACTGAAGGAAATAGTATCAATATCACGTGTCCAGGCTATTACTTCACCAATGATTCGTTTAGCAAGAGCATCTCCGGTCTTGAAGCCGGGACAACGTACTATGTCTGCTCATGGGCTTTGAACACAGCAGGCTTTTTCGTATCAAACCTCAGCTCGTACGACACCTATTTCGGTAATTTTTCGTACACCTTTGACTCGGCGAACCTCGGGCGGGATATCCCTGATTCTCATACCATCGTGTTCCCACTTTCGCTCTGGAGCTCTAATAGCAGCATTGGGACGAACGACACAGTCCTAAACTTCTTGCACAAAGGGGGCGTCTGGAATGCTGTTAAGTCGATCTTTTATTACGATTCCCTCGAGTCTCAATGGGTGAGCTGGCGTCGATGGCGTTACGATCAAGGGTTAGACAACTCCCTCTTGAACCTCGTGCCCGACGCTGTTTATTATTTCTACCTGAATCAAAGCTATCTTCCCATCTCCATGAATTTTTCATACGATCTTGGCGGGTCAGTCTGGTACCAGATTACCCTCCCTTCCAATATCTGGGCCCACAATTCCAGTGTCTCTGTGGATGATTCGTGCGAGAACTTCTGTCAGCAAGGCGGCATCTGGGATGATATCGAATGGATCTATCATCCAAAGACCTGGACAGACTGGGAGAAAGGAGCCACGAACAATACCCTCACTAATCTGATTTATAACGAGGTTTATTTCTTCAAGCTCGCGAACCGGATAGACTTGACGTTCCAGTACGACCAGAACGCGACGCTTAACTTTGAAACCAACCCTGACTTGATTACGAATTGCTACTCGTTGTCGACCGGCTGGAATCTCATAGTGTTGTCTATCGAGACGGACTGGTGGGCGAGCGATCTAGGGGCGAACATCTCGGGTTGTCAGATCGTGAGTCGTTTTGATCCGGTGAGCCAGACGTTCCGGTCGTATATCGTTGGCGGTCCGCCCGGGTTTGATTTCCCGATTCTGGGAGGGTGCGGGTATTTCGTCCGGGTCTCATGCGATAGCGTGTTTTGCGTCACCGGGTATCCGCTGGCGAACGTGAGCGTTCCGCTGTATATCGGCTGGAATCTGATTGGGTGGTATCATCAGTATCCGACCATGGCGAGTAGCCTGGGTACGGCGATCCCTGGCTGCGAGGTCGTCAGTTGGTTCGATCCGGTAAATCAGACGTTCCGGTCGTATCTTGTCGGCGGTCCGCCTGGGTTTGACTTTGTTATTTCCTGCGGCATGGGCATAATGGTGTTCGTGACCGAGGAGAGTATCTGGTACGGACAGGGATAATAAAACAACATGTAGGCGAGAGGAAAGAAAAAGGAGTAAAGTAGGAAGAGGAGGAAAAAAAGATGACAGAGGCTAGGAAAAAGACGCTTGAAACGCTATTGTCACTTGTAATCGTGATGCTGTTTATCAGTTCTGGTTTCGGAGTCACGATGAACCCAAAGTCAGGGTACAACGCGCGGACGTTCACGTCCGCATCCGAGACCGATGAGTATCAACTATCCCAAAGAGTGAGCGATGGCACCTCAGGGGATGAGGCCCCGAGCACGGACCCATCTTCAGTAGACACCTCTAATGAACCAGCCACAAGCACTTCGACATCGACGTGTCATTGTGGCCTAGCCGATGAGGATGGGGCAACCGCCTCGGTAAACGAAGTGAATGGAGTCCCCAATCAATCGACCGCTCAGGAACCAACGTCACAGGCCCCGATGACGATTCAAACAAACCTAGTGGATGCTCAACAAACTTCCGCTCTTTCTCGAGCATCGCCCCAGCCAACTGCACTTCAAATGATACCTGAAAAAGACGGGCTTATGCATATCAATACTACAGGTTCTAACATTTCGTCAAAAACAAGCCTGTTATCGGATCTCAGTAGGGGAATCTTAGATGGCTTCTGGATGGATTGGCATCCTTCCAGTGATCCATACACTATCGATGGAGGATGGTTCGAGACTGAGACATGGAGTCCTTACTCAGTGGTAACCCTGGGCGATTTTGATAATACCCCATCCATGTCTTGGACCGATAGTCCGGGTATCTATTCCGCGGTAAGAACTGATGAAGACCTCTGGGATGGAACCACTGCTGAGGGTGCCTGGTGCAGCTGTGCAGCTGAACAGGGATCACTCGTTGACGAAGATTCACGAGGCTATGCGTGGGTTGAAAAAACGTTCCAGTTAAGCAGTTATGTAGGCTCAGAATTTGATCATTTCACAAACTGCAGTTTCTGGAACGACTACTATATCTATAGTCCAGATTTCGATAATACAAATGATTACGTTTATTTCAACATTTTATTGAACGATGGGACGAGAGACTGGCCGATGCTATATCAGTATAAAACAGGGGCGGCTGATGCACCATCGATTACTCAAGGAGGGTGGTGTACTGATGTTTGGGATCCCTCCTATGCGGCACCCCATGGGGCAAACCCTAACGTTCCAATAAATGACTATCATGTCTACAACGTTGTTGATCATGTAAGCGGAGATTACCAATACTATTACACGTTAGCAGATATTTTCAATAGCCATCCTTTAAGCCAAACATATACTTTGAAAATTAGGATTGACGTTCGACTCTTGGGAGGTGCATTTTGGAATTGGGAACAATACCAATGGTGGTCTGATGATGCACAATTCGCATGTAGTTATGAACAAAAAGACCCCGATTTACATCCGACATCTCTAACTATCAGTCCCACGAGTTTTTGTCCTGGCAATCTAGTAAGTTTCACAACCAATATTCAAAATATTGGATACGGAGATATAATAGATCCTTTCTATGTTAATTTGTACAGAGATGGCACCTCGATAGGTCAATTGTATTATGAAGACGGCTTAGCTGCTGGCGCTATCCTACAAATCAACTGGAATAATTATCAATGGCCAAATGACTGTAGTGCGCATACCATCAAAGTAAAGGCTGACACAACCAATCTAATTGCAGAAACGAGTGAGACGAATAACGAGCTCAGCGTCAATTTCCAATCTGGATGTCCTGCCATTTCGATAAGTGCCCCCGGGGGCCAAAATCCCTATGATTTTGGTAATCGACTTGTCGGCACCGATTCTTCACAGGCTGCGTTCACAGTTACTGATACAGGCAATTGTCCGGCAAGCGGATCGGTAGTGCTGACTGGATCGAACCCCGGAGATTTCGTTTTACTCACCTCTGCACCGTTTTCCTTAAATGCGGGTGGGTCGAAAATATACTATGTCGTGTTCCATCCAACTACAACGGGGCCAAGAAATGCGACTTTAAGGGCAGATGGGACTGCACCCTGCGGTGACGCCGATGTGAATATCAAAGGTACAGGATGCCTACCAATCATCACCCTTACACCCTCACAAGACGACTTCGGGAATGTGAACGTAGGAACGTACTCTCCCTCACATTCATTTACCTTGACCAATACCGGCTGTTGGCAGGCAACAGGCTATGTAACGTTAACAGGCGCGCATCCTGATCAATATCAGTTCAATCAAAGCAGCGGGGGATACTTTAATCTCGCGCCAGGGGGCACAAGAACCATCCTTGTCTCGTTCCATCCGAACGTAGAAGGAGACCTCCCGGCGTTGTTACAAGCGGATGGCGACGACCCGTGCAATCTGGTTCAATCAACGTTATATGGTCATGGCTACATCCCACTGGCGGACATCACCTTAACACCGGCCAGTCATGATTTTGAAGACACCTACATACACACTTTCTCCACTGAATATTCATTTACTCTAACAAATACAGGAGGCCATCAGGCCACAGGGATCGTGTATTTGGCGGGTACTAATGCCAATGAGTTTAACATCACCCAAGGAGGCGGGTCTTATATCCTGGATCCGGGTCAGCCGAAAACCATCAAGGTACGATTCGAACCAACCATACCCGGCGAGAAAACAGCCTATCTCAAAGCAGATTTGAATAGTCCCGCAATTACTCGGTCATCGACTCTCACCGGAACAGCTCTGAGTAGACCCCCAAATAAACCTACACTAACTGGTCAATCCTACGGATTTGTAAATATGTCACTTCATTTCACCGGTCTGACCACGGATCCAGATGCTGGCCAAACCATTTCCTATTACTTCGATTGGGGTGATGGTACGAATAGCGGATGGTCCGATCCAGTTGCAGGTGGGACTCCGGTGACGAAAACCCATTCTTGGAGTTCTGCAGGCACCTATTCAGTAAGAGTCAAGGCTCGGGATAACTATAATGTCGAGAGTGCTTGGTCAGATCTCTTGTCTGTGACAATTTACAATGTTTTCGCAATTCCACACTATGCAGTCATCGAGGGAGAATGGAATTACCCGGGAACAAGCAGCGATATCCCTGAGAGCTATAACAATGCGTTCGGTATATTCACGCTCATCAATGATACGAACGAATGGACACGGGCGAACATCCATTATTATAGTAATCGAGGATCGACGAATATTCTAGCCGATCTCCATTGGATGAAAAACTGTTCAACTGCGCAGTCTATCTGTCTGTTCTATTATAGCGGACACGGTACTCAAATCCCTGATGATAATGGTGATGAACAAGATGGTATGGATGAAGCACTCTATTGCAGCGATGGCAATTGCATCAGGGACGACTTGTTGAATTCCACATTGAATACTTTCAATGGAGTAGTCGTGGTGATCCTTGAGTGCTGTAATGCTGGCGGGATGCCCGGGTTCTGGACTGGAACCAAAGATGACAATGGTCTGATAGGAGAGCTCAGCGCAAACAACAGGATTGTGATAGCGGCATGCGGCGAAAACGAAGATTCACATACCGGCGGAGGCTTTACCAGCCTATTCACTCATTTCATTGGTCTTGGCTGGCTTGGCGCCGCAGACCTTCCTGATCCACAACATCCGTATGGGGACGATCAAATAACTGCTGAGGAGACGTTCAGCTATGCATCACAACAGTTGGCTCAATGGATCCAAGACCATGGAAACCCGTTCCAACAGACACCCGAGATGGTTGACAATATCGACGGTGATGTTCCCCTGATTATCAGTGGGTTTGCCGCTAACAACAGTCCACCAGGGATACCGTTCAATCCAAGCCCGTCCGATGGCTCAACAGACGTTCCTACTCAAACCAGCCTGAGCTGCACGGTAACTGATCCAGATAATGATGCCCTATCTGTTGCCTTCTATTGGGACACAACACCGAACGATATCCTCATCGGGTTTTCATCCCTTATCAATAGTGGAGGCCGAGCGACCATTTCAGTATCGAACCTGGCGCCACTCACGTCCTATCATTGGTACGTGGTTTCCAACGATGGCGTCAATACGACGACCTCTCCTGTCTGGTCGTTTACAACAAGCAACACGAGCAGCATCACCAACACGTTTTATTTGAAGACAGGGTGGAACCTCATGGCGTTGCCGGTCAGCACTAACATGTGGGCAAGCGGTCTGGCGGGGAATATCACCAACTGTCAGATGGTGACGCGGTTTGATGCCGTGAACCAAACCTTCAGATCCTATATCGTTGGCGGTCCTCCGGGCTTTGACTTTCCGCTTGAGGCCGGGTACGGCTATTTCGTCTTGGTATCAGCTGATAGCGTCTATAGTATCACAGGATATCCCGTTAATACTGTGAGTGTGCCCTTGGCTGTCGGATGGAATATGATTGGATGGTATCATCAATCTCCGACGCTTGCAAGCGTGCTGAGTGCGGCGATACCGGGATGCGAGATCGTCAGTTGCTTCGATGCGGTGAACCAAACCTTCAGATCCTATATCGTTGGCGGTCCACCAGGGTTTGATTTCACCATTGCCTCTGGTATGGGTCTCATGGTTCGAGTCAACGAAGCAAGCATCTGGACTGGACAAGGATAAAACATTAAGGAGGCATGGAAAAAAATGAAAGAACATTGGAATAAGTGTAAGTCAATTACTGTAGTTGGACTTATGATGCTGGTGGCGCTACCTAACATGATTACTGCGGCACAGAAAAATGCAGGGGATTCCAATTCCGTATTGGTTCCTCATCCGATCTTCGGGTCGGCACAATACGACCAAGGCGGTGGAAACGCGGATGGGGCTACAGTCGAAGTCTGTAGCTCCGTAAGCCGTCTCACGACCATCGTCGGCCCCGCCGGTGGCTGGGCCTCAGGCCTCTGGCAGGTCGACTGCGGCGACATCCCCGGGCCGGTATGGCCGCCAGGCACCGCCTTCACGGTGTGGATCAACGGAACGGGCGATCATGCTGGTTACCAGGGAATAGCTACGGGTACGGTCAGCGGCGTCTATAATGATATGGGTCTGATTATCCTCACTCCGATCCCGATCAATTCCCCTCCCGAGTTTGGGACGCCGAATCCGGCAAATGAGACTATCAACATGTCTCTGAACTTCCCGTGGAGCATCCCGATTTCGGATCCTGAGGGCAATCCGTTCACGTGGACAATCCAATGCAGCAACGGTCAAACGAGCGGTGCGACGAATGCTGGAAACGGGACAAAGACCCTTACCTTGACGGGTCTCCACGGAAACACTAGTTACATAATCTGGGTGAACGCGACAGACCCGCATCCCCCTGGCAGTGGCAACTATACTCGACAATGGTATACATTTACCACACAAAATAACAGTGCGCCGAATGTGCCTCAAAAGCCCATAGGCCCACCAATGATCATCCCTGGAGTCGTGTGTACCTTTACCACCAGCACGGAAGACCCTGATGGCGATGATGTGTACTACAATTGGAGCTGGGGTGATGGAAGTGAAACCGACATGGTAGGGCCTTTTACCTCAGGTAGCGATGCGTCGGCGACACACTTCTGGTCCTGGGGTAGCAATATCTGCGTCAAGGTAAAAGCCATTGACATCCATGGAGCAGAGTCTGGCTGGTCAGAGGTGACAATATTGAGCCTACCTCAAAGCCCTGTTTCTATGAGGCTGATTGTTGGGTTTTTGGAACAACATCCGTATGCGTTCCCGGTGTTACGCCATTTGTTGAGGTATTAAACATACCTCCTCTTTTTTCTTTTTTTCAAAATAGACCTTGAAATATTCTTACAGAGGTTTCTCTTTAGTTTGCCCTCTTTTTCTTATTCAAGAACATGAGTATCGCTATAGCGAGAATGGTAATGGCTAAAGTGTAGTCTGGTGTTTTTTTATTGTTCATGTCATTATAAGAAGTAGTATTATTGCGAGTATTTTCATCATTATGGCTTGTGTTGTTGTCGATATTATCATTGGTATTGTTGGTTTCATCTTCGTGTGAATTTCCACTGAAAAATCCTAATGGATATGGGTCTCGGTTGTCTTTGTCTGCTATTTTATATGGGATATCACCTTTGCCGTCAGCGTCGGCATCAGTGCCGTTGTAATCATCCCAATAGTTCCCGGAAAATGTTGAAACATCGTACCAAGTGTTAATGCATTGGTCATATGCATTATAATAAGTATTGTTAGTAAATTTATTGTTATATAAAAAATTATTATTGGAGTCACCATAAATATATATCCCTGCCAACCCTGAGTTATTCGCAATTAGATTATCAAAAATTGTATTGGCATTCGATCTTGATTGTAGACAGATGCCTCCCCATCCATGATTGTGTTCAATAATATTCTCAGACAAAGTATTATTCTGGCAGTTTCCTGCGAAATAGATACCCGTTTTTTTGCACTGACTAATTAAGTTTCCCTGAATTAGGTTCGAATTACTATTGGTAATGACGATTCCATCCTGAGTCAATGATCTGATGGTGCAATTTGTGACAATCACGTGATTTGAATCATAGATTTGAAGGGCAGGATAGGTCGGATGCTGGCTAGATATTGAGAGATTCTTTATGACGGAATAATTAGTTGCACCAGGATTGTTTACCGGATGTCCATTTATAATCTGAGCAGAGTTAATTAGGATACATGCCTCGATGAAAGGCAGACCCTCGTCTCCCTTTTGTATACCTTGAAGCACGACTTGTTTGTATATTTGTATAATCGTTGAGTCTGGCGAATATACACCACTGTAAATTGTTATGATGTCTCCAGGATTTGCGGCGTCTATTGCAGCCTGGATGTCGGAGTAATCCGCAGGTCCATCGTCATCGACAAAAAGAGTCTTCCCATATGCAGTGCTAGCGAAAAAGCACGCCAATAGGAAACTTAAGACAGTCAAAAATAGGATTCTCTTTTTCATCTTTTTCCAGCCGAAATACTGAATCAAAAGAAGAAACAAATATCTTTCTATACCTTTATTAACGTCTTCTAAGCGAGAAATCCCCATGCTTTAGTGTGGGAATGAATCGTGTCATTTTTCTTCAAGAATTCGTTGCCACGTACTGGACGAGCACGCCTGCATCCGTGGGCGCCCTGGCATTTATGTCGGAGAGGATATCACAATGTTTTTTACATAACATTTAAATGAACGTACTTTATAACAATTTTCGTCGAATTAAAAGGGGGGTTAAGAGTCATGCATAAAACGAGGAGGAAAGGTTTAGCTGGCATATTTCAAAGAGTCTCAGTCCCTATACTTATTGTGATTCTTTTTTTCGGAACTTTCAGCAA
>Ga0315282_10012404_pt1 | contig 13046 bp, 12 predicted proteins | sample YL17G07_20_MG_FD_203693 | JGI IMG/M metagenome (GOLD analysis project Ga0315282, IMG submission 203693) | Sediment microbial communities from Yellowstone Lake, YNP, Wyoming, USA - YL17G07_20 | ecosystem: Environmental > Aquatic > Freshwater > Lake > Sediment | place: USA: Wyoming | collected...
CCACCCGGAGCGGGTAAGCGAGCGCCTCATGGGCGGCGAGGACGGCCTCTTCATCTGGCGCTCCCTTATCAAGAGCGCGGTGAAGTTGATGGCGGGCTAAGGTGAAACCGCTGTATCTCATCCGGCATGCTCGCAACAAGGTACGCCAGTGGGAAGTCCCTCTTGAGGACATTGAACAAGCCATCCTGCATCCCGAGGCAACGCGACCGTCGATAGGCAATCGCGTAAACCACTGGCGTCGATGGCGAAATGCTTGGCTGCGTGTCACAATAGTTGAAGAGTCTGACAGAATAGTCGTAATCACTGTGACGCCCAAGAAGAAGGGGCCGGAGGCGGAACCATGAAGATCACGTACGATCCGGAGGGAGATGTCCTTTACATACAGCTCCGTGAGGAGACTCCTGCGGACGGCATTGACATCGAAGAGGGGGTCACTGCAGAGCTGGATTCGCAAGGCCACCTTGTAGCCATCGAAGTCCTTGGCGCGAGCGAACGGCTTACCGCGGAGGAACTGACGAGCGTTTCCTACGAAAACCTGCTTCTAGCGTCGGCGAAGGCGCCGTGATGGGCGGCGAGGACGGCCTCTTCATCTGGCGCTCCATCCTGGCGAGCGCCGTGGGCGCCCTGGCGGGCTAGCTGAAGTCAGGGAGGACGACATGGCGACTGCGGCTTCGGCTTACCCGGTCAGGTTCGACGTAGAGTACCCGGAGAAGCTGGGGCGGCTCTCCACGGCGTTCCGGGCGATACTGGCCATCCCCCAGGTGCTGATCGTGGGCGCGCCGGGCGTAGGCTGGGGCGGCAACAGCCAGACGGGGCTCTTCGGCGCCGTCGTCGCCATCACGTCGGTGGTCTCTTGGTTCGCCATCATGTTCACCAAGCGCTACCCGCGCGGGCTCTGGGACATGGCGATGATGTACATGCGATGGCGCGCCAACGTGGTTAGCTACACGGCGCTGCTTCGCGATGAGTATCCGCCCTTCGGCGAGGGCTCCTACCCCGTCACCTTTGAGGCCGAGTACCCGGAGCAGAGTGACCGCTGGACCGTGGGCCTGCGCCTAATCCTGGTCATCCCGCACATTGTGGTGCTCATCTTCGTGCTGCTGATCTGGCTGGCCACGGCCGTTATCGCCTGGTTCGCGATCCTGTTCACCGGTCGCTACCCGGTGGGACTGTTCCAGTTCGGGGTCGGCACCATGCGCTGGAGCTTGCGCGTGCAGGCCTATCTTTACCTGATGCGGGACGAGTACCCGCCGTTCAGCCTGGCCCCCTGAGGCCCCACGGAGGTTGCTGATGACGGTAGCTGGTGCCTATCCCGTGACCCTTGCCGTTGACTACCCAGAGCAGCAGTCACGCTGGAAAACGCTCCTGCGCCTCTTCCTGGCAATCCCGGTGCTTCTCTTCTTCATGGTCTTGAGTGGGGCGACCTGGCCTCGATTTTGGTCCGACGCGCGCGTTACCACCTACTCAGCGGGCGTGGCGGGGGGGGTGGTGCTCGCCATCTGGGTCACCATCGTGCTGCGCGCCCGCATCCCGCGCTGGCTGTTCGACTTCGACGTGGCCCTGATGCGCTGGCAGGTGCGAGCGCTCTCCTACTTCGCCCTTCTCACCGACACCTATCCCCCCTTCGAGGGCGATTACCCGATCCGCCTTGAGGTGCAATACCCGGAGAGGCTGGCCCGTTGGAAGGTGCTGATCTGGAAAGCGATTACGTCCATCCCCCACATGCTGGTCCTCTTCTTCCTCTCGATTGGCGCGCTCTTCACGGTGATCTTCGCCTGGTTTGCCATCCTCATCACCGGTCGCTTTCCGCAGAGCCTGCACGCCTACGTGGCAGGCGTCATCCGCTGGGGGATACGAGTGCAGGCCTACTTTCTGTCACTGACCGACGAGTACCCGCCCCTCAGCCTTTCGCCGGACGCCGGCCCCGCAAGCCGTGAGATGTACATGCTGTCCTCCATTGCCGGCTGGCTGCTGGGGGCAGGGCTGGTCGCGCTCGCCGTGACAGCCGTCATTGTCGGCCGGGAGACGACAAGGGTGCATGTGTCCTACGCCGACCTGGAGGCCGGCCGCGTAGCTAGCTCGGAGACCGCGGTCGAGATGTGGGGGATGGATGTCAGTCTGACCGGCGCCATGGACCCGGCAGACGAGGACTTTCCGCTCCTGGTTCCGAAGGAGGACAAGCGGCTGGTCGCCTTCCGGCTGGAGCTTAGCAACGAGAGGGGTTTCTCGAAGAAGGTGAGGCAGTCCGACTTCCGGCTCAGGGATAGCGGCGGCAAGTGGCATGACCCCCTGCTGGCCATCGCGGGAGGGCGCGTGACGCCGGTGAAGATCGAGAGGGATACGTCAGCGGAGACGGTGGTTCTCTTCGAGATAGGGGATGACGCGCGCCCCGCCGAGCTTCGCTATTGGCCCCCCTTCACGGAGGGCAAGCGTGTAGTCTATGAGTTCGAGTAGTCTATGACCGTCGACCAGAGCCTCCTTGAGCAGATAGCCCTCTCCCTGGATGAGTATGAGCTCATCGTCTCTCGCCTGGACCGGGAGCCCAACCCGGTGGAGCTGGGCATGTTTGGCGCCCTCTGGAGCGAGCACTGCGGCTACAAGCACAGTAAGCCCCTCCTGCGCCTGCTCCCCAACACCGGCCCTGGGGTTCTGACCGGCATGGGACGTGAGAACGCCGGCGCCGTCGACATCGGCGACGGGCTCTGCGTGGTGATGAAGGTGGAGTCGCACAACCACCCGTCCTTCGTGGAGCCCTATCAGGGGGCGGCCACCGGCGTGGGCGGCATCGTGCGCGACATCTTCGCCATGGGGGCCCGGCCCATCGCCATCCTGGACTCGCTGCGCTTCGGGCCCCTCAGCGAGCGGCACAACCGCTACCTCTTCGGCGGCGTCGTCGGCGGTATCGGAGGCTACGGCAACTGCCTCGGCATCCCCACCGTAGCCGGCGAGGTGAGCTTCGCCGGCTCCTACTCCGGCAACCCCCTGGTGAACGCCATGTGCGTGGGCTACGCCCGCATCGATCGCCTGGTGCGGGGTCGCGCCGAGGGCCCCGGCAACCCGCTGCTGCTGGTGGGGGCCGACACCGGCCGCGACGGCATCGGCGGCGCCAACGTCCTCGCCTCCCGCGTCTTCGACGAGGGCAGCGCCGAGCTGCGGCCCACGGTGCAGGTGGGCAACCCCTTCATGGAGAAGCTCCTCATGGAGGCCTGCGTCGACCTGGCGGAGAACCATCCCGACTGGTTCGTGGGCATCCAGGACCTGGGCGCCGCCGGCCTCACGAGCTCCGCCATCGAGGCCGCCGCCCGCGCCGGCACCGGCCTGGAGATCGACATCTCCCGCGTGCCCCGGCGCGAGGAGAGGATGAACGCCTACGAGGTGATGCTCTCCGAGTCCCAGGAGCGCATGCTGGTCATCCCCCACCGCGAGCACCTGGAGGACGTGCGCGCCCTCTTCGAGCGCTGGGAGCTACGCTCCGACATCATCGGCGTCGTCACGGACGACGGCCTGGCGCGCATCCGGGACGGCGACGAGGAGGTGGCCTGCCTGCCGATTGATGTCCTCATGGACCCGCCCGAGTACCGGCTCCAGGGGCGGCCGCCCTCCTACCTGGCTGAGCTCCAGGCCTTTGATCCCTCGTCCCTGCCGGATCTGCCGGACCTGCTGGCCGGCCAGGTCCTGGAGGGCTTCCACCTGCCGCCTCCCGCCTCTGACCTCTCGCCGGCGGAGGCGGCCCTCTGGCGGCTGCTGGCCTGCCCGGAGATCGCCAGCAAGCGCTGGGTCTGGCGTCAGTACGACCACCAGGTCCTCACCAACACCGTGGTAGGGCCGGGGTCGGACGCCGCCGTCATGCGGGTCAAGGGCACCCGCCGCGCCATCGCCCTCACCACCGACGGCAGCGGCCGCGTCTGCTACCTGGACCCATACGCCGGCGGCGCCCTGGCCGTGGCCGAGGCGGCCCGCAACCTGGTCTGCGCCGGCGCCGAGCCCCTGGCCATCACCGACTGCCTCAACTTCGGTAACCCCGAGCGCCTGGACGTCTACTACCAGCTCGAGCAGGTCGTCTCAGGGATGGCCGAGGCCTGTCGCGCTCTGAACGTGCCCGTCGTCTCGGGGAACGTCAGCCTCTACAACGAGACCTCCGGCGAGGCCGTCTACCCGACGCCGGTGGTGGGCATGATGGGGCTTCTGGACGATGCGGAGCGCCGCTGCCAGATGGGCTTCCAGGCCGACGGTGACCTCGTGTTCCTGCTGGGCGCCGGCCTCGAGGCGCCGGCCGCCTCACTGGCGGGCAGCGACTACCTGCACGAGGCGCACGACCTCGTGGCGGGGCGTCCCGGTATCGACCTGGCGCTGGAGGTGCGGGTGCAGCGGGCCTGCCTGGAGGCCATCGGCCGCGGGCTCCTGCGGTCCGCCCACGATTGCTCCCACGGCGGGCTGGCCGTGACGGCGGCCGAGAGCTGCATCGCCTCGAACAGGGGGCTGGACGCCTCCGGCCTCGCCTTCGCGGGGCGCCTGGACGCCGCCCTCTTCGGCGAGGCGCCCTCGCGCATCGTGGTGTCGTGTGCGCCGACGGCCCAGGGCGACCTGGAGGCGCTGGCCGCCTCCCACGACGTGCCGCTTACCTACCTAGGCGTTGTCGGCAGCGACCGCCTCCGTCTGGGCCCGCACGTCGACCTGCCCGTCTCCCAGCTCGCTCGCGCCTACGAGGAGGGCCTGCCCCGCGCGCTGGAGGGGTAGCGTGCGGCCGCTCTGTCAACGGATGGGCAACGAATTAACGGATGGCTGTTCATCCGCTAATCCGTTTCATATCCGCTGACAGACCCACTTGCAGCCCGGAGCCAGCTTGACAGATAGAACAAGCGTTCCTATCATAGCACTTAGACAGGCCAGGGGATGGGCTGTCCACACCCCAGGCGCCTGCGGCTTCGATATGTGGACAACTTTTGCCGCCGTTACGTTTACTCGTCGCTTGACCGGGGCTTGACCGGGCCCCCCGCGCTCATAAGATGGAAGACGGCGGCACCAGCCGCCGGCTCATGTATTCGGAGGTCGCATGAAAGTAGTCTTTCTCCAGAACGTAGAGGGCTCCGGCCGCACCGGCGAGATCAAAGAGGTCGCCGACGGCTTCGCCCGCAACTTCCTCCTGCCTCGACGCCTGGCGGCACCGGCCACCCCCGACGCCGTCAAGCGTGCCGAGGCCCTCGCCGCCGCCGAGGCGCGCCGCCAGGCCGAGCTGGACGAGCAGGCCCGCACCCTGGCCGAGAAGCTGACGGCGCCCATCGTCATCACCGTCCGTGCCGGCGAGCAGGGCCGCCTCTTCGGCTCCGTCACGGCGGCCGACATCGCCGAAGAGGCGTCGAAGCTGGCGGGGCAGGAGGTGGACCGCCACCTATTGGTGCTGGAGGAGCCCATCAAGGAGGTGGGCACCCACGAGATCCCCTTGCGCCTCACCCAAAACGTTGACGCCACGCTGATGGTGGAGGTTGTGGCCGAGGGCGTGGCCGTGGAGGCGAAGGAGGAGACTCCCAAGCCTCGCCGGAGGGCGAAGAAGGAGCTCGAAAAAGAGGAGGCGGCCCCGCCGACCTCGGCCGAGGCGGCGGAGGAGCAGGAGCCGGGCGGGGAAGAGAAGAGCTAGCAGCGAGTGCCTGATGGCCATGAACCAAACAGACCACTCCTGCGGATTGAAATCCGCAGCTTCCTCGAAGCTGAGGGTTTCAACCCTCAGAGATGAGAAATGAATGCAAATAGTTGATTGCCAGTGAAGAGGCAGATGGCCAGCTTGGGCGCGTGTGCCCATTGCTGGTTGAGGAGGACTTATGCCAGAGATCGAGGAACAGGTAGAGGCGTTGCATGCGGCAGAGAAAGAGCTGAAGGCCGCCGCGTCAGCAGACGATGTCCGCGCCGTCTGGCGCAAGTACTACCTGACGACGGGCCACCGCAAGCTGGGCCGCCTGCTGCTGGGCAGGACGGCCGAACAGCTCCTGGCCGGTCGCGATAAGGACTGACCAGGTCGGCCTGGCGGAGCCGAGGCCGAGGGCTCGGAAAGCCAGCGGGGCTGGCCGAACGGCCGGCGGCGGGCGAGCAGGCAAACGGGCCTGCCTGTCCGGCAGGCAGGGAGTAGCCAGGATTGGTCGCTGAGAAGCTACCGCCCCACGACGTGGAGGCCGAGGAGGCCGTCGTCGCCTCCCTCCTGGTCGACAGCGAGGCCATCTACCGCGTCGCCCCCATCCTTAAGCCCGAGGACTTCTTCCGCGAGAAGAACGCCTGGGCCTACGAGGCTTGCCTGGCCCTCTTCGACCGCAACGACGCCATCAACCAGGTGACAGTGGCTCACGAGCTAGCCCGTCGCGAGCGCCTGGAGGAGCTGGGGGGCGCCGCCTACCTCAGCCGGCTGGTGGCCGAGCTTCCGACCGCCGTCGGCGTCGAGCACTACGCCCAGATCGTGAAGCGCGACGCCATCTACCGCCTGCTCGTTCAGCGCTCCGCCCAGATCGCCCAGATGGCCTACCAGGGAGGCCCCGACCTGGAGAGCGCCCTGTCCCGGGCCGAGAGCCTCATTCTCACCCTTCGCGGCGGCGAGCGGCTGCGCGACTTCGTCCACATCCGCGAGATCCTGGACGAATACTGGGAGCAGGCCGGAACCGAAGCCGCCGGTCCCCGCTTCCAGGGCCACGTGCTTACCGGCTTCGAGCCTCTGGACACCCTGCTCGGCGGGCTCAAGCGCTCCGACCTCATCATCCTGGCGGCGCGGCCCAGCCTGGGCAAGACCAGCCTCGGCCTCAACATCGCCCGCAACGCCGCCGTCGGTCACGGCGCCCGTGTCGCCATCTTTAGCCTCGAGATGGCCGCCGAGCAGCTCGCTCAGCGCCTCCTGGCGGGCGAATCCCGCGTGGACTCGACGCGCCTGCGCCTGGGCGAGCATACCGAGCGCGAGGAGCGCCACCTCATGCGTGCCCTGGGCAAGCTGGCCCAGGCCGAGATCTACGTCGACGATACGCCTGTCCTGACTATGATGGACATCCGGGGCAAGGCCCTCCGCCTGCACCGGGAAAAGCCCCTCGACCTGGTCTTCGTCGACTACCTCCAGCTCATCCACGGCGGCGGTCGCGGCGATAACCGGGTACAGGAGATCAGCTACATCTCCCGCTCCCTGAAGGAGCTGGCCCGCGAGCTGGACGTGCCTGTTATCGCCGCCTCTCAGCTCTCACGCGCCCCCGAGCTGCGCACTCCCCACATCCCTCAGCTCAGCGACCTGCGGGAGAGCGGCAGCATCGAGCAGGACGCCGACGTGGTCATGTTCATCTACCGCGAGGACATCTACGTGGGCCGCGAGCAGTGGCAGGCAAGCCACCCGGAGGCGGCGGGCGGTGTCTACCCGGCCGGCATCGCCCAGATCATCGTCGCCAAGCACCGCAACGGGCCCACGGGGACCGTCTCCCTTCGCTTTCACCAGCACATCGCCCACTTCGAGGACCTGCTGGTGCGGGAGGAGGAGCCGGTGTGAACGAAGCTGGCCCGACTGTCGCCCGAGGCGACTCGACTGGACGAGAGCTTGCCGAAGTCCCCTTCACCGGCTTCCCGCCGGGGGCCCAGGCCACGCCCATACCCAGCCTTTTCTTCACCCGCCTGCTGCCCCGGCTGACCGACCCGGTGGAGCTTGGCCTGGCCCTGTACGTCTTCTACCTGCTGCATCGCAAGAAGGGCTATCCTCGCTTCCTCAGCCGCGACGAGCTGGCCGCCGAGGGCGACCTCGCCCTTTTCCTGGAAAGGGCTTGCGGCGATCCTGCCCATCCCCCCGACGGCCCTGCCAGCCAGTCAGACAGGCGCCGGGCCGCCCTGGAGAAGGGCCTGGCGGCCCTGGTGGGGGCCGGCTTTCTGCTGCCGGTATCGGTTGAGGGGCCCGATGGTGTGCGGGAGGTCTACTTCCTGAACGCCGCCGCCGACCGCCGAGCGGCCGAGCGGTTCCGCAGCGGCGAGCTGAAAGTCGGGCCCTGGCGGCCAATGCCGGAGGCGGAGCCGGTGGAACCTCGGCGCAGCATCTATGCCCTTTACGAGGAGAACATCGGGCCCCTCACGCCCCTGGTGGCCGACGAGCTCCGGGAGGCGGAGGAACTCTACCCGCAGGAGTGGCTGCGCCCGGCCTTCGAAAGGGCGGCCGCCCTCAACAAGAGGAGCTGGCGATACATCGCCCGCATCCTGGAACGATGGGCGGCGGAAGGACCCGACTATGCGCAAGCTGGAGGAGATACTGAGAAGGGACCTAGGCGCCCGGGCCAGCTCTCAGGAAGATACCGGGGCCTGGTCCGCCACTGACGAGGAGGCTACGCCCGCCGGGGAGCCTGCCTGCCCCCTCTGCGGCGGCGCCGGTTTCGTCAGGGCGCCGGTGAGCCTGGGCCACCCCGACTTCGGGAAGGCCCTGCCCTGCCGCTGCATCGTCGAGGAGAGCGCGGAGCAGCGTTCCGCCCGCCTGCGCCGCTATAGCAACCTGGGCCCCCTTACCCGTCTCACCTTCGATAACCTCATCCAAGCGGGCCGCAGCAGCAACCCCCGCGACCAGGAGAGCTTTGCCCTCTGCGTGGCCGCAGCCCGGGAGTTCGCGGACGAGCCCCGGGGCTGGCTGGTGCTGCTGGGGCCCAGCGGCTGCGGCAAGACTCACGTCGCCGCCGCCATCGCCAATGGCTGTATCCAGCAGGGGCGTCCCGCCCTCTTCGTCGTCGCCCCCGACCTCCTCGATCACCTGCGGGCCTCCTACAGCCCGGCCCGCCTGACCGGCTCGTCGGCGAGCGGAGTCGCCCCCGGTGCGGGACAGGCAGGGGCCGAGGGCGCGCCCGCCAAGGACCTACCCTACGACCAGTTCTTCGAGCAGGTGCGCAATGCGCCGGTCCTGGTCCTCGATGACCTGGGAGCCCAGAGCGCCACGCCCTGGGCCCAGGAGAAGCTCTTCCAGCTCATCAACCACCGCTTCAACACCCAGGCGCCCACGGTGGTGACGACGGCGCTGGAGCTGGATGACCTGGACGAACGGCTGGCCAGCCGCCTGGGCGACCCCTCCCTCTCCCGCGTCTTTCGCCTGGGGGCGACCCGCTCCTCAAGGCCGGGGGCGGCACCGACCCTCTCGCTTCCCCTCCTGCGAGACATGACCTTCGAGAGCTTTGACGTGAGGAGCCTCTCGCTCCCACCGGAGAAGGCCCGCAACCTGCGCGATGCCTTCACCACCGCTCGCAACTACGCCCGCGAGCCCGACGGCTGGCTGGTCTTCCTGGGCGTCACAGGTTCCGGCAAGACGCACCTGGCGGCCGCCATCGCCCACGAGTGGCAGCGAGCGGGCCGGCGGTTCGAGTTCTTCTTCGTGCCAGACCTGCTGGACACCTTGCGGGCGGCATACGGTCAGGATGAGGATGTCCCGGCCTCCACCGCCGAGCGGCTGCGCACCTGCGACCACCTGGTCCTGGATGACCTGGGAGTGCATGGCTCAACGGCCTGGGCCCAGGAGAAGCTGTTCCAGATCCTGAACTACCGCTACAACGCCAAGCTGCCCACCGTCGTCACCATCCGGGGCAAACTGGAAGACCTCCCCGACTCGTGGGCATCGCGCATGTGCGATGCCAAGGTGAGTTCGACCTTCGAGATAGAGGCGCCGGACTACCGGGGTCTACCCCGTCGCCAGCAAGGGCAGGGTCAAGAGGGTTCCAGCAGCAGTCGGAGGAAAGGCGGGGCTAGGCGCGGCTTCGGCGGCGCTCCTTAAGGGCCACCCAGTCGCGGAGGGCCCAGCGGGTGGTCTCGAAGGCCAGGTCCTCCCAGGGGATCTCCTCGGGTCGAAACCAGGCCGCCTCCAGGCACTCACGGCCCGGCTTGGGCAGCGCCCTGCCGACCCGCGCCCGGAAGACCACCACCAGGATGCCCGGCCCTCCGCCTGGCGCGGGTCCGCCCGGACGGGCGGAAGGGCGGGAGTAGATACCCAGGAGGGGGCCCAAAGTCAGGGAGAGCCCCAGCTCCTCTTCCGCCTCGCGAAGGGCGGCCTCCTCCGCCGTCTCGTCGACCTCCATGAAGCCGCCGGGGAAGGTCCAGGCCCCGTAGCTGGGCTCGATGGCCCGGCGCATCAGGAGAACGCGCCCTGCCCGCTCCGGGATGGCGCCGACCATCACCTTGGGGTTGACGTAGTGGATAAAGCCGCACCGGCTGCAAACCAGGCGCGGCCGGTCCTCGCCTTCCACCAGGCGCTCTTGAAGCTGGCCGCCGCACTGGTGGCAGAAGCGTGGTATGGTCAGGGCTTCCAGAAATGTGGCCATTCGAGTGAGAATTTCGCCAGAATAGCGCCCTATTGCCTTGATCTCTGTCTCAGGGCTGGCCTATACTTCCCGCCGTGACCCGGCTGTGATTTGAACGCGCCTTGACCAGCAGGCCAGTCCGTGCTGTCGCCTTCGGGATGGCGAGGCCTTCTTGAGCGGCCAGGCCACTCGCCGACGAACGCTCGCGTCGGTCGTCGGCGAGGCCCGCTTCCCCGCCCGGCGGACCTTGAGGAAGAGCGCGAGAAAACTTGCCAAGGGGGGCGCCGGAATTGGCTCTGGAAGACAAGACCATAGCTTGCCGCGATTGTGGAGTGGAATTCATCTTCACTGCTGGGGAGCAGGGCTTTTACCTGGAAAAGGGCCTGCTCAACGAGCCTCAGCGTTGTCCCGCCTGTAGGGCGACCCGTCGACGGGAGCGGGCAGCGAGCAACAGCCGAGAAATGACCACCGTCGTCTGTGCCATGTGCGGCGGCGAGGCTGTTGTGCCCTTCGTTCCCAGGCTGGACCGGCCCGTCTACTGTAGTTCCTGCTTCGAGAAAGTGAGGTCCGGCGTCGCCAGCTGAAGCAATTCTCTTCTAATTCTTCCGAGGGCCGCTTCTGTCGGCCCTCATTTCTTCTCTGGCGCTCCTGCTTCCCCAGGGGCGACCTCGGCCAGCCTGCTTGGCGGACGGGCAGGCCCGCCGGAGCCGGGGTCGCTGGCCTCCGCTGCTGCCACCGGGTGGCCTTCCACCCAGCTCTCGCCCCCCTCCCAGACCTCCTTCTTCCAGACGGGCACTATCTCCTTGATCCGGTCGACGGCGTAGTGGCAGGCCTCGAAGGCCTCCCGCCGGTGGGGGGCTGAGACCGCCACCAGCAGGCTCGTCTCCCCGACCTCCAGACGGCCGGTGCGGTGATTGATCGCTATGTCCGTGATGTCCCAGCGGGAGCGGATCTCCTCCGCCACCTGCTGCATCTTCTTGACGGCCATGGAAGGGTAGGCATCGTACTCCAGGTACAGTACGCGCCGGCCATGACTGTGGTTACGGACGACCCCGTAGAAGAGGGCGAGAGCCCCGCTCTCGTCACGGCGTACCAGGCTCGCCAGCCGCTGCGGGTCCAGCGGTTCCCGCGTCACCTGGAATCGATCTGCCTCTCCCCCTCCGCCTGGGCCGGGTCCGCCCAGACGGGCGGCCGTCTGGCCGCCTCCGGCGGAAGATCCCCCGCTGATCGGCGGGATGAGGGCTACCTGGTCGCCGGGGCTGAGGCGGTGCTCGTTGGGCACGTACTCCTCGTTGACAGCGCAGACCAGCGTGCTCATGAGGGGCGCGACGGCGGGGTACTGACCGACGAGCTGTTCGCGCAGGTCAGCCACGGTGGCCCCGTCGACCAGCTCCAGTTCCACCTCCCGGTGTCCGACAAGGTCGTGGAGGCCAGCGAAGAGCCTGACAGAAACCCTCACTGCTCTCTCCCTGGTGGCGTCTAGGCTCGAAGAAGCGATGTGCATCCAGTATAGCGCACCGATGGCCTCGAGTCGCTCTCGATGGCTGGTGACGGCCTCTCGAGTAGCGGGTATACTGCGGGCTGCCCCCGCCTGCCGTCAGGCGGGCCTGCCTGCCGCCGGGCAGGCCATCAGCCTTCGAGGGAGGTGACTTGGCTCCGCCTGCCGTGCTCTCGACTCTGGGGCGGGTCGCCCTGGACCTGCTGTTCCCGCCTCGCTGCGCGCTGTGCGGGCGCCACGGCGCTGCCCTGTGCGACGATTGCGCGGGCGCCCTCCCTCGCGCCGACCCGCCGCGCTGCCCTCGCTGCTGGTCGCCGCAGCGACCGGGCTGGGGCTGCCGGCGCTGTGACGAGTCTGCCTCTGGCGGGCTGGCCCTGGAGGGCCTGCGCTCCCCCTATGTCTTTCAGGAGGGCGCCCGCGAGCTGGTCCATGCCCTCAAGTACAACTACTACTCGACGCTTGCCTCGCCCATGGGTGAGCTCATGGCTCGCTACCTGCTCGGCATCTCCCTGCCGGGCGACGTGCTGGTACCGGTGCCCCTGCACTCTCGTCGGCAGCGCGCCAGGGGGTACAACCAGTCGCTCCTGCTGGCGCGGGAGGTCTCCCGGCGCCTGGACCTGCCTTTGGCTGCCAGAGCCCTGATGCGCCGCCGCGACACGCCCCCGCAGGCCAAAGCCGCGGAGGCCGACGCCCGCCGCCGCAACGTGGCCGCCGCCTTCGACTGCCGGACGGGAGCGGTGGCCGGCCATCGCGTGCTGCTGGTGGACGACGTCACCACCACCGGGGCGACTCTGGATGCCTGCGCCCGCGCCCTCCTGGCGCAGGGTGGAGCCTCCTCCGTCTGGGCCCTCACATTCGCCCGGGAGGACTGATCGGTGGCAACGGACCCGCGACCTGTGCTGGTGGCCTTCCTGGGCGGCATGGGCGGCTCCCCGGTGGAGGAGATGCTGGCGGAGGCTCTCCGGGCGGCCGCCCTCGACAGCCTGGAGGAGGCGCTGGGGACGGGCGCCTTCGCCGGCGCCCTCCTGGCCACTGACACCCCCGAGCGCCCAGGCCCCGTTCCCCCCGGCGTCACCGTCGACCCTGACCGCGGCCCCTTCCACTTTGGGCGGCGCCTGGCGGGACTCATCGAGCAGCACCACATAGAGAGCGCCGTCTACTTCGGGGCAGGCAGCGTCCCCCTCCTCCGCGGCTCTGACTTCGCCGCCATCGCCTCCGGCCTGGGGGCGGCGTCGCGCGTCGTCATCAGCAACAACTTCTACTCCGGCGACCTGATCGCC
>Ga0315282_10012405_pt1 | contig 13045 bp, 7 predicted proteins | sample YL17G07_20_MG_FD_203693 | JGI IMG/M metagenome (GOLD analysis project Ga0315282, IMG submission 203693) | Sediment microbial communities from Yellowstone Lake, YNP, Wyoming, USA - YL17G07_20 | ecosystem: Environmental > Aquatic > Freshwater > Lake > Sediment | place: USA: Wyoming | collected...
GTCCCTAGTCCCCCTTTTGGGAGAAACGCTCTGGACCGTTGTGTAGGCCGGCTCGCCTTCCGTATCTTCATCCACCGCCACCACCGCATACTTGTGGTCCGTGCCGCCCTTGACTCCCCGCTGCCATAATTCATAAACATAGTCCTCGTGCGTCATATCCCGGCTCACTTCATAGATTAAAGTCTGCGTCTGGCCCTCCACCTTGTACACCTTATATTTCGTGACAAAGACGTTGGCCGGATTCTCCTGCCAGTGGAGAATATCGATGTATTGCGCCTGGGAAAGGGAGCGGTTCAAGTATTGCTGGCCCGTGAAATTCAACGGAGGATCATTGCTCGGGCTCATGTACCACAGAGTATTCATGTAGCTTAATAGCAACTTTCCTCTATACTCAAAATATCCTTTCAAGCCTCCCACGATTCCGTCCCACGTTGGGAAATCTTTTTCCAAGATGAGATTGAGGTTCTCATCAAAAACCCTAAATTTATATAAGCCATACTTGTCGACAATATATCCCGTGAACAGACGATTGTCGTGCACGGTAAAAGCCCCGACAGATAAGGTACCGGTGGCACCCGGGGGCCAGCCATTGCCGAAAAAAAGCCAGGTGCTTTGGTCAAAATGCCCTGCCGCCGTGGTGGGAAGAGGACGGTAGACGACACCCATATTCGTATGAATGAACTGGTATCCCTGAAAATAGGCTATATCCCAAATGTGTGTCGGACCCCCGTTGTCAACGACAGAGGGAGTGCGTCCGACGTTCCACTGGCCATCGCCGGTCGTGTAAAGATACCACTCCCAGCTCTCGCCCCCTCCAAATGACTGGCCATTCCATGATCCAATCTTCGCGTCCCCCTGCGGCATCACCAGGATATCTCCCAGAATCCTGAACCGCCCTCCTCCTTCTCCCCAGAAAGTCCTCAACGAAAGATTATTCGGGTCTCCTCCCTGGTACATATGGCCTTCGATCGTGAAGAGACCGCCGGCATAGTCATAGCGCACCAGGTCACCCGCCTTGCAGCCGGTATGGAAGCTTATGGTCGGCCCCACGAGGAGGTAGAGATTTCCCTTATACGGCTCCATGTCGCCAAGGGCCGTATAAGGCCAAAGATCAATTTTGAAAGCCCTGTCTCCTGCCTGCCCTCCGCTAATCAAGTTGTAGCACCAGTCAGGAGGCTGGACGCAAGGCGGCTGGATGACCATCACCATCGAGGTCTTCCCATCCGTTAGCTTCCGGTTGGCCAGCACAACTTCACCAGGACTGTGCTGGGTGAAAAGATTATTGACGCTCGTCAATTGCCCTCCGCTCCAGTCATCATCACTTGCGACCGTCTGCCCGTTTGCGGTCAACTCCACCTTCTGCAGAACCGGAGTCACTCGGCCGTCACTCGTGCTCAAATACACCTTGTACTGACACCAGGTATGCCCCGCGGGGAAAGCGACGTTATAGGTCGTTTGGGCCGCATCCTCGGGAAGCTCAAAATAGGTGCTCGCTGTCCCGTCCGGTCCCACAAACGCGGCTCCTGCCAATCCCGTCTCCGTGGTTGCCGAACGCACCCGGAGCCTAATCCTGGTCGGCTTCGGCAGGGGATTGCCCGAGGCATGCGGCGTACCGGCCGTCACTCCTTCTATGGAGAGCACGGCTCCGGCAAGACTCGCCGCATTGAATGAACGAGAAACGCCTTCACCGGAGCCAACCGACTCGCTGACATACATCCTCCTCCGGTAGGTGTCGTCCGTTCCCGTGGTCCCGTCGCTATTATAATAACTATCGGTGGCACTTATACCTGCATAAATCTTCCCATGAAAGACTTCAACACAGGTAATCGTAATGGTGTTTAAATTATCTTGAGGAACATTACCGTTAATAGACTCCACCACGGCCCAAATAGACGCATTCAATTGAGCAGACGGGGGCTCAGAGCCGTCCGGAATAAGGCGAATGATCAAATCCTGATCAAGGGGATTAGGATAACCGACATTCCTGGCCACCGTATCAGCATAGAGTATTCCCTCCGGATAATACGGCACTATATTGGAGGCATAGACAGGATTCCCCTCGAGTGTCGTTTCGTGCCAGACCAGGGATTCATTAAAGCCGGCATTCGAAGGAAAAAAAAACAGAATTAAACATATTCCCAAAAAAAAGAAAAATATGAGTTTCTTCTTCATTTGGCCCTCTTCAATTTAATCTTAGTTCCGTGATTTTCAATTATCATAAAGATAGAGAGCATCTTTTAACCCTGAAGAAATTGAAAGGTGATTTCCTCTCTTTATTGAGCTGAGCGAATCTTCCCTCTTCCCGGAAGACATGATGATTCCTTAAAAACGTTAGTACTTGATTATAAATATCATTTTAAAATTTAGAAGTCAATTCAAATTCTCAAATCTTTTCCGATTTCTCTTTCAACCCATAAGGAGACAATCCTAGACACAACCCAATCAAATAACTTTTTTTGGACTATTCAGGCAGGAAAAATCTAAACCGGATTGGAATTATCTTTTTTTACGACACTATGTTTTGTCGATTCTCTCTCGATTCTATCGTCCTCTCCGCTAAGTCCTCAAAAGTGGTATTTTCCAAGATTTCCGCCACTTGATCTCTCACCTTTTTCCAAAGCCACCGTAATCCACAAAAACTTTCTCTCGGACAAACCTCATGAGCTGTGGCGCTGACGCAATCAATGGGTGCGAGGGGGCCATCCATTGTTCGGATGACATCGGCTACCCTTATCTTTGAAGGAGGCATGGCTAAATAATAGCCACCGTTCGGCCCTTTCTTGCTCCTTATATAGCCTGCTCTTTTAAGTATGAGGAGAATCTGTTCCAGAAAACGCTCTGGTATGTCTTGAGCAAGGGCAATATCCTTGACTCTAGTTTTCACCGGATCTTTTTTATATCGTAATGAAAACTCTAAAAGCGCCCGACTTGCATATTCTCCCTTGGTTGATAATCTCATGATTTCCCACCTCAAATAGGTTATTAATTTGATTAATTATATCATATATATCGAGTACATTATCTATGTCTGAGATTCATTGTCAAGTATTTTTTTTTGACCGTAGTACAGTTTGGTTTTTTATTGGTTTTTTAAGAGAACGGGTGGCGCCGACCGGGGCGCCCCAGAGTCACTTTGGAGGGGGAACCCGTTCGAAGGGTTTCCCTCCAAGAGTGTCCGACAGGACCCGGCCCAAACTGTACTACGGACAGTTTATTTCACTTTTTTTTATCTTATGGTTCTTGGCTTTAAAACGATAACGCCAGACACAGATTTAAAGATTTGAAGCCTGTCATTCTTCCCCGACTTCACATCTGACCGACATCTTTTTTCAGTTTTTCGACGATTTCCTTGATTTGGGATTGATTCGGATTCAACCTGAGGGACCTTTCCAGATAACTGAGAGCTTTCTTTTTATCATCGGTTTTGAGATAGCTCAGCCCGATAGAATTGATGACTTCGATAACCTCTCCCTTTTCTGCCAGAGCTTGCTCAAAATAATCTATGGCTTTCTTATAATCCTGGAGTTGAAAACAGGATGTCCCCAACAATTCAAGAATTTCATAGTCTTTCAAGACGGCGAGCGGACTGAGAATTTCTATGACCCTGGAATAATTGCGTTTGTTGAAGTAGGCTTGAGCCAGGACGGCAGCAATTTCTCGATGAGGATTTTTCTCATTGTATAGATTTGCAATTTCCATGATGGCCTGGTCATACTTCCCGGCTCCTAGATATTGATAAGCCCTGATAAGATAAAAATAAGGATGGTCTTGAGATGGATAGACTTTATTGAAATTCCAAGGCCTTGGAATCCCGGCAACAGGAGAAAGGCTGAATTCATTTCTTTCTTCCAGTCTGACCGCTCCTTTGTCATCAGAAACCGAAACGATGACCTTGAAAAATCCGGGCTTATATTCTTTCAGAGAGTATCTCTTAAGGAAATATCTTTGGTCTCCGATGGATTCCCTATAGTTATTCAACACTTTCCCATCCTGAGCGATGGTTATCTGAAGGCTATAATATTCTATCTCGCTTGAAGGATTATAGATCTCAAAAAAAAGAATGAGGTCATCAGCGAGCGCGAAGATTTTCTGAGTGTTTGGAAAAAGTTTGTCTCCATTAAAAAGAAAGGGAACCGTCTCGGACGTTTGGGGAACTTTTTTTTCATTGTATAAAAAAAGAATCGGGCTGAGAGAAACGGTTCCGGCAAGGGGGACAGAAACTTTTCTTTCCAGGCTCGAAAACTCCTTGGAGAACATATTTCTCAGGAGATAATCGATGGTAAAATTGCCCTCGATGAGAGGGACAACGTCCCCGACGGCAACAATTCTTCTCTCTATTTTTTTGTAATCTTCTTCACTTATTTCTATTTTGATTTCTTTCTCTTCCTGATGAATTGTGTTCTGCCTGCCGTCGGAGATCTTTATATTGAGCTTGAGAGGAGCCATAATTTTCTTTTCATATTGTTCCAGGCTCAAACGGTTAGGCTCGATGACAACGTGAAGGTAGTTCTTATTATTCTCCTGGTGGATAAAAAAGACATCATTGCTTTTAACGTAATCTAAAGAGTAGTCTGTGGTCACGGTTTCTTTTAGCCTGGCGAAAGCTTCAGCCCATTCGTTCTCGACCTTTTTCCGGGGCAATTGCTGGATTTTAGCGAGAAGGATATCGGAGGAGAGGTCTGAAGTCTGAAGGGTTGGATCTCCTGTAGTTCCCGGGATAAGGCTGAGTGATGCTTCGGCAAGTTCGGCGGAGGCATTTTTGATTTGAAGGTAAGCTCCATACCTGTCTAGATCTTGTTGATAAGCTGCCCGAATAAGTTTTTGGGGGCCATCGAACGAAGGACTATAGAGTTTATATTCTCCCGAACTTTCGTCCTGATAAAAAATAACATAGAAGAAAGGCGGCAATCCTGAAGACGCATCGCCCTGATATTGCCACAGTTCACAAGAGACAAGGTTGGCTGAGGTTTCATAGAATCTCTGTTTATCGACAGGCTCCCCAAGGCTGATATAAATTCTTCCCCTGTCTGAATTCCAGCCGGGTTTAACAGTCCCTTTGCCATAAGCACTTTCTACGTATCTTAGTCTTTTGTAATGCTCATCCCTGAATTCATTTTGAGCGGTTCCATACGTCGGGTCTCTCTGAAGCCAGAAAGCTTTCTCAAAAGCCTCTCTCTCCCTCTCGGATTTTAAGGATAAAAAAACATCTCTTTCCTTATCACTCACGATATAGACGACTTCCTCTTCAAGCCATTTTTTCCACCGCGAGGGCAATTCTTGTTTAGTTTGACTCGCAGCGAAGACCGGCAAGGCCAAAAAGAGAATCAGCCCCCAGGAGATTTTACGCATGTTTTTTGAATTGATGAGTTTGACCAGCGGTGAGATGAAAGACAAAATCACTTTTTCTTATCAACCAGGCTCTCTAATTTTTCCAGAATATCCTTGACCTGCCGAATATTGGAAGCATCCGGATAGAGCTCTAGAAATTTTTTAAAATACTTAATGGCGTTGATCATGTCTCCGACAAGAACATAGGAATTGCCCAGGAAAATATAAGCGTTAGGATGAACATTGGGATTCAGTTCGATCGCCTTTAAAAGAAAAGGGATGGCTTCTTCGGCCTGCTTCAGATTGAAATGGTTTGCTCCAACCAGGAAATAAGCTTGAGGTAAAAGCTTTGTTTCTTCTCCCGATGAAGTCCCGAGGAATTTGTTCAAGTGCAAGTTGGACTCGGCGTATTTCTTCTGCGCCTGGAGTGCCTCCCCCAGATAAAAGTGAGCCAAGAGATAGTCTTCCTTTATCTTGATTGCTTTTTCAAAATGCCCGACAGCCTCATCGATTTTGCCCTTTTGCCGCAACAGGCCGCCCAGATTATAATGAGCTTCTCCTAACTCCGGTTCAATCTCGATCGCTTTCTGAAAATGCTTGATGGCTTTATCAATATTATTGCTCTGCATGGCCTTCCTCGCCTCAACAATTTCATCCAGGGCCGGCCTTGACAACTGTTGAGGAGAAGACGATTTCACGTCTTGGCCCGATGATTTGTTGGTTAAGGACGATTTCAGAGCCTGCGGCTGTCCGCTGGAAGAAGGCTTCACGGCTTTCAATGTAATATCAATCCCAAATTCCTTCGCCCCTGTTGTGGGAATGAGCAAGGGAATCCTTGCCGGATAATAATTTTCGACGTTTCTAACCAGAAGAAAGTATGCTCCGGGAAAGGGAATTCCAGGTATTCGATAAAAACCTTTTTTATCCGTCTTGACGGACGTAAAAACCTCTGTTGTGCCCAGAGTCTCGATTAGATAATTCCAATCTACGTATTCCCAATCATTGAACGTCTCGCCCTCGGTCGCTGCAATCTCAGGACTCTTATGTTCAAGGCTGTAAGCCAGTCTGATTTCGACTTTTATTCCCACTAACGGCCTGTGGTTTTCATCAGAGACATGACCGACGATAGATATGATCTCCAATGGCTTTGTGTACCGGATGTTTTCTTGGCTTATGACTTGCTGAGAAAATCCGTTCAGGAAGGGGATGAGAACGGAACAAAAGATCATTAATATTTCCCTCATTCCGCATCCTTCTTCTTCTTACTTCTTCATTTCATAATAATACCCTTCTCAACGCGAAGGCAATAAAAATCTTAGCTTGGTTTCGGGAAAATACTTTTCAATTGTCTTTTTTTATCGTTTCTTTAGTTTCTTCTTTCTTCCCGTTTTCGGCAAGGTCTTTCTTCTTAAGTTCATCCAGGCTAAGCTCCACCACTTCTCCGAACTCCTCCAAAGGCTTGTCGAATTTCTTTTTATCCCCGATGATGACCATCATCATTTTATCCAAATGAATATATTTTTTCGCCATCTCGAGCACGTCCTCTTTCGTCACCGCCCTTATCTTCTCGAGTCTCTTGCTATCGTCAAACGGAGAACGGCCTTGAATTTTGCGGAGCACCTGGCCGGCGACGATGTTCAAGGGGTTATTGTACTGAAACACCGACCCGTAAATCCGGCTGTCCTTGGTTCGCTCCAGCTCTTCATCGGTAATCAGCTCCGTCTGCATCCCCTTGACGATATTCTTGATGATGATTAAAGCCTCTCCCAGGGATTCGGCTTTTAAAGCTGAATCGATCCTGAAGCTCCCATTCGCTCTCGCCGCCCCAACGTATCCTGAAATCCCGTACGTCCAGCCGCGCTTGACGCGGATCTCTTCATTCAAGCGGGAGGATAATCCACCCCCCAGCACGGTGCTCAGAATGCCTATCTTTTCCATATCAGGATGATCGCGTGTGATGTCAACATAATGACCCAGGAGAATTTGCGCCTGGGGGATATCCTTGTAGGCATAGTAAACCTTCGGCCGCGATTTATCCTCGAGCTTCGGGAGTGGGAGAAACGTAACCTTCCTCGGCTGCCAGTCCTTAAAGACCCTATTCAACTCCTTCTTGGCTTCTGAAGCCGAAATATCCCCGCCAATGACGATGGACATGTTATTCGGGACAAAGTATTTCTGGTGGAGCTCAACCAGGTCTTTTCTGGTAATATTATTGAGTGTCCGAGGATTGGCCATTCTTTCTGCTTCATACCCGACAAGGAGCTCGTTAAAGATGATAGTTTTTGCCGTGTTGGGGCTATCCCACCTCGTCTTCATCCGCTCTTTCCACTGATCGCGGGCAAGGTCAAGCTTCTCCTGAACGAAAGCCGGAGAAGTGACAATTTCCTTAAAAATCTCGAGAACTCTGGGAAGATGTCTCTTCAAACACTGAAATGAAGCGCTGAAAATTTCATCCCCGGCACCCACGCCCAAGGGTGCAGGCAAGAAACTCAGCTCTTCATCGATCTCATCCCCGCTCATTTTTGCCGTTCCTCCGGACCTCATAACGGTGGCCATCAGCGAGGCAAGGCCTATTTTATCTCCCGGGTCAGACAGCGATCCTCCCTTAAAATAGGCTGACAAATTCACGAGGGGCAACTCATTGTCCTCCAAAAAATAGACCTTGATCCCTTGGCCCACTTCGAATGTCTCAGCCACGGGGGGGGGCATCTTTATCGGATCCGGTTTCCTCAGCTCAGAGGGATGCTTTTGAGCATAGACAGCACCTTGAAATGAAATAAGAAGTAAACCTATCAAACACACTGAAAAAAATGCGGAAAGCTTGCTCTTTTTCATTTCCCGTCTCCTATCTTGACTTTCATCTTCCCTTCATCTTTGACCTTCCTCACAAGATAGCCGACCGTCCTGTTCTCCGGCGTAAAATACTTTTTTGCCGCCGCCATAATGTCCTCGGCCGTAACCTTCAGGGTTTCCTTTTCCCAATCCAACGCACTCCGCCAATCTCCGTGCAATAGCTGAGCGCTCATCAGCCGTCCCGCCATCCCAGCATTCATGGCGACGCTTGTTGTGCCCTGAAATTCGAGACCGTTCTTCACTTTCTCAAGCTCCTTGGCCTCAACCGGCTCAACCTTCAGCTTCTCGACATACTCATAGATCGCCTTTTCCAATTCCTCGTTGGTATGGGGTTCTTTCGGCCACCCCTGAAAAAGAAACATATTATCATGTCGCTGTCCGGCAAAATTTGCAGCCGCCCATATCTGGTTCGCTATCTTTCTCTTATCGACGAAATCCTTCCACATCCGGGATGTCGTCTCGCCGGCCAAAATCATTCCGGCCACGTAGAGTACGTAGGCATCCTTGTGGGGAGGCCCGGGCTTATGATAGCCTATCCTCAGCTGCGACGGGGCGTCGCCTTCGACCACGACTCGCCTCTCGCCGAGCTGTGCTGGTTCCACCGTCCGGACCTCGGGGACGTCGGGCCCTCGGGGGATATTCCCGAAGTACTTCTCAATAAGCGGGATGGTTTTCTCCGGATACACATCTCCGACGAGCGCCGCCACACAGTTATTCGGAACATAGTACTTGTTCCTGAAAGCCTTCACCTCCTCAAGCGTCACCGACTCAATATCCGAGGCCCAACCGATGACAGGGTTCCGGCACGGATGGGCAAGGAAGGCCGTTGCTGTGAAAACTTCCATAAGCTGCAGCACTGGCCTCGAACCGACGCTCTGCTTTCTCTCCTGTTGCACGACGCTCCTCTCCGTATAAAACTGCCGGAAGACCGGATCCTTCATCCGCTCGCTCTCTATCAAACACCACGTCTCAAGTTGGTTCGCGGGGAGATTCGCCGTGAATGACGTCATGTCGATGCCCGTTGAGGCATTCACTCCGATTCCTCCCACTTTTTGATAAAGATCCATGATCTCGAGATTGACGATATATTTTTTTTGTTCCTCCTCGAGCTTCTTCATCTCCCCGGTTATCTTTTCTATCTTCATTTTGTCGGCAAGCTCGCCTTTTCTCAATTCCTTCGACCATTCCGCTCCCAGTTCGTTGATCCTCTCCATGATGACATTCTCTTTCTCGAAATCTGTGGTCCCAATCCGGGTCGTCCCCTTGAAGGCCATATGTTCAAGAATATGAGAGATGCCCGTAAAGCCTGTCACCTCATCAACCGCACCCACCTTGTACCCGTAGATCGTGGCGACGATAGGGATTTTGTGCCTTTCCATAAAAACGAATGTCATCCCATTCTTCAGTTTATGCACCGTGATCTTATCTTCCAGTTTCTGAGAAAAGCCGCTTGGCGGAGTGACTGCGAAAATAAGGAGAAAAACAAAAGAAAGATACAAAACCAGAGATTTCGACCTTCTTCTCATGATGTTCACTATACCTCCTTTATCACGCCTTTTCCTGAAAGTGAGGAAAATTAAGCCTTTCCGATCAAAAAAAATAATCTCTATCCGGTCCCTTTAATTAAACTGAATACGGACACTCATCCTGAAAGTGCGAGGAGTTTGGAGTGACCGAATTTTTTGAAAATAAGGACCGAAAAGATAGCTTCTGCCCGCGGGCAGGTAGGTGTTAAAAATATTATTGACATCCAGGGTGTATGTCATTTTTCCGCCAAAAATCATGAATATTTTCTCTACCCTGGCCGAAAAAAGCAGGATGCGATCCGTCTCGAATTCACCCATTTTTCCTCCGTCAAAATAATACACGCCCGAAACCGGAAGAGTGTAGGCGAATTGAGTGAGAGCAGGATAGCCCGATTGCCAGCTGCCGATAAGGCCCAGGTTGATATCAATCGGGAGGAGAAAATTTCCGGCCAGCTTGACCATATGGGTCGGGTAATTCATCCCCAGCCTGCCTTCCCCATAGGGAGTGATGAGCGCGTTCGGTGAAGTCGGCTGGAAGAGCGAGCTCGAAGTGTTTCCCCTGGTAATGCTGAAATTATAGGAAGTCATCACCTGCCATCTCTTAGAGAATCTCTTGGAAAAAACAACTTCAATCCCTTTTATATTCCACCGCGGCTCAACGATCATAAGGTCACACATGCCCTTCTTCGGATTCGTAATATAGTAAAAAGCCTTGCCCAGCTCAACCACGTCGTAAGCATCAAAGGTTCCTCTGTCATCAGTCGTGCCTTGAATGCCGTCAGGCCCGGGATTGTTGACGGTGATGTTGGACCACTCCGACCCGATATCGATAGCTCCAAAGGATCGCCCCAGAGTTCTGTAGAAAAAACTCAAGCTCAGGGAAGCATTCTGAAACAGCTCTCTTTGAATTCCGCCCGTTATTTCATGAATGAAAGGCTGTTTGAGATTTGGGTCTATGGCATACAAATCCGCCCAGGAGGGCTTTGTTGTCTGGGAGTAGATAAGAGCATATTGAGTTCCATTCCATTCATACACATTTTCATCGTAATAGCGCGACTCCAGCAAACCATAGACGGCGCCATAAAGAGGTTCGGCGTAAAGGCCATAGTGAAGCTTGAGCACCGTCTTTCTGTCGCCGAACAGATCGTAGGTCGCGCCGATACGAGGGGAAAACGTCGTCGCCTGAAAGACAACGCCCCGGTCAGGCGCGGGTATCTTGCCCTGGTAGTTGTTCAACCGTAAGCCAAGACTGAGTGTTAATCTCTTGTTCACTCCCCAGCTATCCTGAAGAAATCCGACGATGTTCCTGAAATAGCGGTCCTGGCGAGACTCCGCTTTCTCGTATTTTCTGTAGGGATTGCCGTTCGAATCTTCATATCTTGCTCCGCCGCTGTAGCCGCTAACTTGCAATACCAGGTTCGATGTCAATTCCGCCCCGAGCTTGATATCATGGGAGCCCAGGAATTCCGGAATAGATTTGGAAAGATGGGCTCGAAGTTGAAAAGACCGTTGAGATGAGGCAGAGTATGTAGGCCAGTTTCCTGTAAGTGTTTTTAGGACTATGTCTTCGTGAGAGGCGATATCCCTTCCGCCTCTCGGCTCAGAATTGCTATTGATATTATTGTAGCCGAGTTTTACCTCCAAGTAAGTCGTGCGGGAGAGAATGGAAGTCCAGTTCAGGTTTAAATAGTAGGTCGGGCTTATGGTGTCCGCGCCTATCGTGGGATCGATCTCAAGGTTTGCTCCTCCCGCAACTCCAAGGGGAGTGTTGGAGTAGTTGTAGGAAAGAATCGTCGAACCGTCGATCTTGTTCGAAGGATTGAGCTGAAATGTCAATTTCAAGAACCCCTTCAATATGCTGCTCCTCGAAATCAAACCCGTTGTTTGCTGGGCCGTGTTTTTGGCGTCGAAGTATTCACCCGAAACGAAAAACCACAACTTATCCTTCAGGATCTTGTATCCAACCTGTGACCCCAAGCTGAGAATGGTTTGAGTGAAAACCCTGGGGGGTTTAGTAAAAGGGTTGGCCCAATCCTCCAGAGGAACGTTTTGATAATTCTGGGAATTCCAGTCATTCCCGTTATAGCGCAACTCGTTAAGCGTCGAAAATTTGTTTCCCCCGCTCTTGGTGGTCACGGTCACCACGGCCCCCGTAAATTCTCCATATTCGGCCGGAAGACCCAATCCCTCGACACTGACCTCTTCGATGATGTTAAAATCGGGGAAGAATAGATAGGGCGTTCCGGTGTTTGCGGGCAGGACATCAACGCCATCGACCTGCAGGGAACTGTGATAGACACTCGCATTCGCCTGTGCATAGGCCGTGCCGCCAACATAGCCCGGGGCCATGTTCATAATATCGTCAAAGTACTTTTTATTTATGGGAAGAGAGTTGATGAGCTCATTGGTTATGATGACGCCGCTTGTCTTGGGACTCATGATGTCAATCATGGGCGCCGCCGCCTTGACGGTTACCTCTTTTTGAAGAGTGGCGATTTTCAACTCGAAATCAACGGTTAAAGTGACACTGGCATGAAGTCCTATTCCCTCCTTGACCAGAGTGTTGAATCCCATCAGCTCTGCTTTGACCGCATATTCACCGGGCAACAAGAATGGAAACCTATAGAATCCTTTAGCCTCTGTTATGACCGAGCGAGGACCGCCGATGAGCTTCGGGCCCGTTATGGTTACGTTCGCCCCGATAAGAGGATTTTTCTGGTCGTCGACAACCACGCCTTGGATCGTCCCCGACTCTCTAATCTGAGAATAAGAAAAAAACGAAAGAAGAAAAATACCTATTGCTATCGATGACAACTTTTTCTTCATTGTGCCCTCCTCTTTTCAAGCGCGCTAATAAATATTTATCAGTTCCTTATCAATTTATACTCTTATTTTAAAAAATATTCTTCTAAAGTCAACAAAAATAAAAAAAGCTGTCTCAATAGCTGAATCTGCATTCATCGGGTCGCCTCCTTTTAAAAATTATTCCTGATTTATTTTAATTTACGGCAAATCCTATTCCTGGCAAAGATTTACGACCGCCGCTTGATAATAAAGACCGGGCTCTTTTTTCGATAAGGCAAGGGCTGTTCTTTCTGACCGTAGTACAGTTTGGGCCGGGTCCTGTCGGACACTCTTGGAGAGAAACCCTTCGAGTGGGTTTCCCTCCAACGATCGCTTCGCTCTCTGCCTCCTTTCCATGGACCATTCATCAATGAATTTCTTGCCGTCTGTCTTTCGGGGGGTCCCATTCGCTACGAACGAGCGGCGCATAAGCCGCTCGAGAGGGATCCAAGGGAGAGTCGCTCCCTTGGTCGCAGGGCGGGACACCCCGCCCG